>Ga0209164_1000046_pt1 | contig 358466 bp, 324 predicted proteins | sample MTBNYHSulfiMetaG_FD_187458 | JGI IMG/M metagenome (GOLD analysis project Ga0209164, IMG submission 187458) | Enrichment culture microbial communities from rom New York Harbor, USA that are MTBE-degrading - MTBE-NYH (New York Harbor Sulfidogenic)... | ecosystem: Environmental > Aquatic > Marine... | reverse complement strand
TGTGCCTACGCATTTTTGGCGTTGAGACAAGGCCGGGTAGGCACAATAGCCTGTAATTATTAGGGGCGGGTGGTGGCGGCGGGCCAATTTGGGGTGGTTTTCTGCCTACAAAAATCAAACCCAAGTTCTACAGAAGGTGCTATCGATGAATAAACGTGGTTCAAAGAATTCAAGCATCATAAAATTTATTGCGCCACTGGCGTTCTTCATCTATTGGAGCAACGACGACCAGGCTTTCATCGCCGAGGTACCAGAACTTCCAGGGTGCATGGCACATGGGAAGAGCCCGGACGAAGCTCTGGCGAACTGCAAGGATGCCATGGACCTATGATTGGACACTGCGAAGGGGTTCGGGAGAGGCATCCCCGAACCAAAGGGCAGACGGCTCCGTTACGCCTGATGGGGTTAGCGCAGAACAAGTCAGTGCACCGGATTGCCATTCCGCCGGCCTCATGGCAACCAGTGACCGACAACGTTCCACCTCTTGGTTCTTGACAGACAACACAACTGTTGTACAATTGTCATATTAACTCAACTTTCGACTTTCATAGGCCGGTGCCGGGAGGATACGGCCCGCGCCGCGCGCGATTTCGTTCAAGTCCCTCTAAAGCTTGCTCCGGGCGGCCCGGAAACTCGCCGGCGCTCAAACAGTCCGGGCCGCTGATCCTCCGCGGCGCTTAAGCGGCACTAAAACTCACCGCTGGAGGGGCGCGAGCCGTATCTTCCCGGCACCTCTTTCCGGTCACCATCTTGAAAGTCGAAAGTTGAGATATTAACAAGTGTTGGGGGTAAGCAGTGGAAATCGTAATAGACACTTCCGCATTGATTTCGGTAATTGTCGGTGAACCGGAACGCAAAAGGATCATCGAAGTTACAACAGGAAGCACGCTCATAGGGCCCGGCTCTATCCCATGGGAAATGGGTAACGCCTTTTCAGCAATGTTTAAACAAAAAAGGCTGACACTGACAGAGGCTGAAAAAGGGTTATCGATCTTTAAAAGCATCCCCATCCGGTATATCGATCCAGATTTTGTCAAGGTATTAAAATTATCCAAGCAAGCCAATATTTATGCATTTGATGCCTATTTTCTGGATTGTGCCATCAGATATAAGGCGCCGTTATTGACATTGGATAGAAAGCTGATCGCATCCGCCTCAAATTTTAATGTTGAAACTCTGGAGGTTTAAAATGCAGGTTTTTACATATTCTGAAGCACGACAAAAACTTGCCATGCTTCTTGAGCAGGCAGAAAACACGGGAAAAGTACTAATCCGAAGGAAGGACGGCAGAACCTTCGCGCTGGTTCCGGAAAAAGTCGTTTCTTCCCCATTGGATGTGCCTTCAATTAAAGCAAAAATTACCACACAAGAACTAGTGGATATTATTCGGGAAGGAAGGGAGCGGTAGAACCTTCAAAGACAATGAAGTCGATGTTGTCAATCCTTATCCCGGTGTCAAATATCATCTAAGAAAAAAAGACGGGAGTTATTTTGACGGACTTTCTGGGTACGGTCTCGGTTCCACGGTCAAGCCAGGGCCGTTTATCTTTATCCCCTGGATCGACACTTCAGGAGACTGCCTGCCGATGACGAGGGATGAAGCGGCCGCCATCCTGGATTTACCCAGGGAACAGGCCGTCGATGCCGTCCTGACCCTTGCCGACAAGGCGGAAAAATTCGAGCGCCTCTGTGGAACGGTCAGTCCCACCTGCCCATCGGGGATGACACCGCCGTACCTGGTAATAAGATAAGGAAAGAGAATGTTTGAAGAGTTGGAGAGAATCAACGAAAGACCCGAACCGTTCCAGTTTTACACCGCAAGCGATCTATGGACCGATGAACATACATCAAAACAGATGCTATTGTTCCACCTCAACGAGGCCATCGACGTTTCTTCGCGAAACTCGGAATTCATAAATCGATCTGTTGAATGGATAGCATCTGAGTTCAACATCGGCAGGGACTTTAAAATAGCCGATTTTGGTTGTGGTCCTGGATTGTACGCAGCACCTTTGGCGAAACGCGGAGCGAATGTGACTGGCATTGATTTCTCGGGGAGATCTATTGAGTACGCAAAGGAACTCGCAGCCCGCGAGCAGTTGAATATCAGCTACGTGAAGAAGAACTATCTGGAATTTGAAACCGAGGACCGATTCAATCTTGTTCTGATGATTATGTGCGATTTCTGCGCCCTCAGCTCAACACAAAGAAAAGAGACTCTAAGAAAATTCCACAGGATTTTAAAACCGAACGGTTCTGTCCTTCTTGATGTATATTCCCTATCAGCATTTGAACAAAAGGAAGAGGTCGCAACATATGAAGCAAACCAGCTCAACGGATTCTGGTCTCCAAACAAATACTATGGCTTTCTAAATACCTTCAAATACGATGAAGAAAAGGTTGTGCTGGACAAGTACACAATTATCGAGTTGGACTGCACCAGAAAGGTGTATAACTGGCTACAATATTTTGCGCCCGAGGATCTTGAGAGTGAGTTTATAGAGGCTGGATTTTCCGTTAAGGGTTTTTATTCCGACGTCGCGGGAACCCCATATGATCGAAAATCGAGCGAATTTGCAGTCGTCGCCAATAGGGTGTAGATCGTCACAGAACAATGCCATGCACTCGGACGGGACCCTAATTCTGATCACGATGGAGGCGCAACATGAAGAAGATCGCAAAGAACACGGTTTGCCTTTGGTACGAACGCGATGCCGAGGAAGCGGCGCGATTCTACGCCAAGACTTTTCCAGATTCTTCCGTCGGCGCGGTGCATCGCGCACCGGGCGACTTTCCGTCGGGTAAGGAAGGGGACGTATTGACAGTGGAGTTCACTGTGATGGGCATTCCCTGCCTGGGCCTTAACGGTGGGCCCGCGTTCAAGCATAATGAAGCGTTCTCATTCCAAGTTGCCACAGAAGATCAGGCCGAGACCGATCGATATTGGAACGCGATCGTCGGCAACGGCGGCCAAGAGAGCGAGTGCGGTTGGTGCAAGGACAAGTGGGGCGTCTCCTGGCAGATTACGCCAATCGCGTTGATCAAGGCGTATACCAGCCCCGATCGCTCCGCCGCCAAGCGGGCGTTCGATGCAATGATGACGATGAAAAAAATCGACATCGCCGTGATCGAGGCGGCGGTTCGTGGCTGAAAGCCGACGGTTTAACAACAGCACGCAGCGGACGGCGCTGCGCGCTGCCGCTGATGCTGAATGTTGAACGGCGGATCGGTCTGCGGCTGCCGCAGGTAACGGAGGGAACATGGGACAAATCCTTGCGATCGTCGTGCTAGTGTTTCCGTTCGCTATGGCGGGCTTGATCCTCTGGGATTCACAGCGGCGCCTCAAGAAACTGAAGTGGGGCTGGGCTTCGTTCACCTTCATCAGTTGCTTCGGGGCTATAGCTCAGCTCGGCCGAGACCTTAAGACCACAGGTGTGTCCGGCTCATTCGGAGTTGCCACGATATTTGGCATCCTGGTCGGGGCCGCCGCAGGCTTGTTCACGCTCTACCGCGTGATGAACCGAAAGCCCAAGCCGTCACCAGAGCAGGGAATGGACAAAAAGCTGGTAGAACGAATAATTCTTAACGTGCAAAAGACCGATTCTTCCGAACTCCTATACGAATGGATCAAGAATTATCAAAGAGATTACTCTGAAGAATTCTTTCAAGCACTTGAGCGAGTTTTGAAAGACCGTGGATATGCACTTCCGCCATCAAGGGAGACTTCGGATCTTATGCAGCTTTGGATCAATAATGACCTGGGATATGCTGAAGATTTGCTTACGATACTTGGGCGGGGCTTGCAGGCTCGGGGACATGAGCTTCCACCCCAAAAAAGGAATGAAATTAAGGAATGTCCTAATTGCAGCTTTTATGTTGCATCGTCGGCGACTCATTGCGAATGTGGATACAAATTTGAAAATGAAACTTTCGATACCCTGTTAATTGAAGATTCGATTAATAATAGTGACAGGGACTCAATTGATGCTTTACAAGATGCTCATAGAGCATCTAACGAACCACCCGAAAAGGATATAATCGCACAACGTGTTTTCGAAACGTTACCAACAAAATCAGCTCAGAATGGTTTTGAAACATGTCTGAATCCGACTATTTTCTCTTACTCGATTCCACCATATGTGAAACTTGTGGCGGTCGCATCAAGACAGTCCGGAAAATTTATACTACTTATAACAGATAAACGTCTTCTATTTTTGAAACTTAATATATATGAGCATTTACTACATATCCCTGTTCTTGCTGACCTACTTGGGTTATGGATGAGTTTATTCGGTTCGTCCGGTTTCGATTCAAGGCTTAATATCTCATGGGCTGAAGGGCAGGATTTTGCTCCCATGGCGGTAAGATTGAAGTCGATTCGCGATGTAATCGAAATCCAAGTTTCTGATATTTCGAGTATCGTGTTTAATCGTATAGATTTTTCCAAAGGAGCCTTTTCCGGCAGAATATACATGCACAGCCGCTCGGGATATAATATATATTGTGAAGATTTTGGGCGTCCCTCGGATATCTATAATCCCTTAGAGCAGATCTTTGCTACTACGACAGCTGCGGATAGCCGTAACATTATGGAATTACCGCCAGTCCCCGACCCATCAAATGTAGTGGAATTTACTCTTTGGGTATGGGAATACTACGATGATCCATCCTTACAAGTTTTCAGAAGCAGCTTACCGACAGGGACAGGTAGAATAATGTTAGCACAAGCATTATATGATGAAGTCGAAGAATATCACAAAAGAAATAAGCTGAAAGATCGAATATATGAGCTCAGGGAGCTATTCTATTATTCCGCGATCGCAGTCGAACAACAGGGCTTTGAGAACCTTTCGTCAACGCTCCAGGCAAGGTTCACTAATGCCACTGGGCAAATTTTTGTCCTTCCTTATATATTTAAACATAAATACAAGGGACAAATTGACCTTTCTGAGTTCGGTTTAATTGACCTATGGGGGAGGCATCCACTGCAAGCTGAACAAGAAACTGCCAGAGTATCTTCAACACCTGCGTCTAACCATGAAATAAGGAGTACCAACGTACCTGACCCATATTTGTTAAAGAGTAAATGCAACAATTGTGGTCATACGGGATTTGACTATGACAGTTACTGGGATGAGTATTCGTGCAAGACCTGTGGTTGGATATTAAAGAAAAGTGGTGAATAGACAGAAAGGAATGATCCAATTTGTTCCTTGACTTGTTTTGCGTGCGCACATAGGGTCTGATTATTGAGTCGGCCCTGAAAAGGTATAGATCTATTTGATTTTATATCGTAGAAATATATTAGATATGATAGTTTGATTTGGAGGATTTCGGTAGTTCTACTTCAAAAACCTTGCAAATTTTTTTTGGAAATGAGCGCCATGACACCGAGGAAGCCCCCCCATCGAAGATGCCCAGCTCGATCTCTTTCGGCCGGAACGGGTCCAGTTCATCAATCCACGCCATGAATGGGTCAAGCTCGCGGACGAGATTGACTGGCAACGGTTCGAAAATCTTTTCGGCGCCACATATTGTCCGGACAACGGTCGTCCGGGCGTCAGCAACCGATTGATGGTGGCCCGGGCCGACAGCCGTCGGCCCCTACAATCATGAATCGGAAACGGTCATTGTCTTCCTTTGTTCAGGGATTCAAATCCGCGGTTACGACACGAATCAATAGGGTACGCCACATGCCCGGAAAACCGGTCTGGCAACACTCGTTTTATGATCACATCATCAGAAACGAACGGTCATTGCATGCCATCAGGGCATATATTGCCCGTAATCCGGCAAACTGGGAACAGGATATCGATCATCTGATCCGTCTATAATCCATGCCCCGGCAGTGGTCGCCGATCACCACAATGCCCCAGTGAACGCTCTCGGTTACCTACGCGTCATGGTCACCATAGAGGACATCGACGGTACGCTCGCCCGCCGCTCAACGCCAACGTTGGGCTCATATAGTAATCAGCTCGTAAACTATGATAATAGGTGCGCAAGCATCTTCTCAGGAGATCAAAAATGAAGGCAAAAAAAATAAACGTATCTGGTCTTGGTCGTCTCCCTGCCTTTTGCCATGCAGTGATTGCTGGAGATTTTATATATGTTTCAGGTACACTGGGAACTAAACCAGACTCAATGGAGCCTGTAGCGGGTGGAACCAGGGCGGAAACCGCTCAGGCTCTTCAGAATATTGGCCTCATTTTAAAGGAATGCGGCGCTTCTTTTTCCGATCTTGTAAAAGTCAGTGTTTTTCTGGCTGATATAAAGACTTTCCCGGAAATGAACGAGGCCTACCTTGAAGTGATGGGCAGTGATCCTCCCGCACGTATCACGGTTGGTGGCGCCGATTTAGCACGTGGAGCTGCAGTCGAGATTGATGCGGTTGCATACAAGCCAAACGCGATGTCAGACGGGATTACTGACACTCAATAAGGAAGCATGATGAATTCTGGAACACTTTATCGTCGGGCAGCGTTTACGGACAACCCCAAGGGTGGTAATCCCGCCGGCGTTTGGGTTGGTGAGACCTTGCCATCTGTAGATGTTATGCAACGAATTGCGGCTGAAGTCGGTTATTCCGAAACTGCCTTTGTGGCGCCGACTATCGGACAGAACCGAACGATTCGTTATTACAGCCCTGAGATGGAGGTGCCGTTTTGTGGTCACGCTACTATTGCTACAGGTGTAGTGCTCGGCGAGACTGAAGGGGACGGTACATATCGATTAGCAACTGCTGTGGGGGAGATTTCTATCACCGTTCAGTCCCAAGGTGGGGTGCGTGAAGCCTCGTTGATTTCAGTGGAGCCAAGGTACACAGGTGCTTCCGATGTGCTTGTCAACGAAGCGCTCTCCGCGCTTGGCTGGCAATCGAGTGATGTCGATGGCTCAATTCCTCCAGCCAGAGCTTACGCAGGGGCATGGCATTTGGTGTTGGCCATCAATAATCGGCATAGACTGGCCAGGTTAAATTATGACTTTGAGAGACTGAAGGCGCTTATGCTTCGAGAAGGACTTACAACGCTACAATTGGTGTGGCGAGAGAGTACGAATGTATTTCACTCTCGTAACCCATTTCCAGTAGGTGGGATTGTGGAAGACCCAGCCACGGGTGCCGCGGCAGCCGCGCTTGGGGGGTATCTCCGAGAAGCCGAACTCATTGCTGTGCCCGCCACCATTTTCATCCGTCAAGGGGAAGCGATAGGCCGTCCGAGTCGACTGACAGTCGAAATACCTGCTACAGGAGGAATCGTGGTAAGAGGTACTGCGGTTCCGATCGAGGCAGAGTAATGTCGAAGGAAGGTTGTGTAATCGAGTGCGGTGTCAATTCGTAACAACCGCCCAACAAATCACTTCACTGGATTTTCACCCCGTTGCGCTTCGTGAAAACCAGTGAGCTCAACCGTTATATGTAGCAAAAACGGAGATCGCGCATGAGCAGATTGTTTGAAGAAAGCTCAATTAATCAGATGTCCTTGAAAAATAGATTTGTGCGGGCGGCTACATGGGAAGGACTGGCAACCGAAAAAGGTGAAGCCACCCCTGAATTGATTGAAATGATGGCATCGCTCGCTAAGGGAGGTGTCGGCTTGATTATAACAAGCCATTCTTATGTTTCGCAGGAAGGGCAGGGGACTCCCTGGCAGCTTGGCGTTTATGATGACAAACTCATTCCGAAACTGGAAGCGATGGCTTCAGCCGTTCATGAAAACAGCGGCAAAATTCTTATGCAACTTGCGCATGCCGGCCTGTATGCCGAGGCGGCGTTAACAGGTCGGCCGGCATTAGCCGTGTCGGATCCTGCCGATTTTCCGGAAGGAAACATCAAGACCATAACACCCGTTGAAATCCAGCGCCTTGTTTCATCGTACGCACAAGCGGCAAAAAGGGCCCAGGCGGCCGGGTTTGATGGTCTTGAAATCCATTCTGGGCATGGCTATTTACTAAGCCAGTTTCTCTCCCCTGCCTACAATAAGCGACAGGACGAATACGGCGGGGCGATAGAGAACAGGGCCAGAATTCATCTCCAAATATATCAGGCCATAAGAGAGGTTGTCGGAACAGATTATCCCATAATGGTAAAGATGAATGGTTCGGACTTTATCGAGAGCGGACTGACCAGAGAAGATTCATTGACGGCCGCCAAACTCTTTGCCGATGCAGGCTTCGACGCCATTGAAGTCAGTGGCGGCATCATCAGGACCGGTAAGCTTTCGCCAAGCAGACCCGCTATTACGACAGAAGATAAGGAAGCCTACTTCGAAGAATATGCAAAACACTTCAAAATAAATATAAAAGCACCGTTGATCCTGGTTGGCGGTTTGCGATCTTTCACGATCGCAGACAGAATAGTTGCCGAAGGGATTGCCGATTACATTTCCATGAGCAGGCCGTTTATTCGGGAGCCTGATTTGATCAACCGTTGGAAAAACGGCGATCTGCGTAAAGCCGAATGTAAATCCGACAACTTGTGCTTCAATCCGGGCTTTGAAGGCCACGGGGTGTATTGCGTCACAAGGGAACGGGAAAAAAATAAAATTTCCGGACAGCATACAACCCGTCGCTTCAGTTGACCGCCAAAAGGTGGCGGCAACTGAGCTTTACATTATAGACAAAAATGCAAAACCTGAGAACCAGAAAACCAATTCGATTAAAAGGTTACGAGTATTCAACGGCTGGGTATTATTTTATCACAGTCTGCACGTAGAACAGGGACTGCATATTCGGAGAGATCCCCGTAGGGGCGGACGGCTGTCCGCCCGCTGAAACGATAGACGCCCTGACCATCAAATTATATCGGCCCTGCGGATTCCGGGCCGACGGCTGTCGGCCCCTACAGTCATGAATCGCAAACAGTCATTGTCTTCCTTTGTCCAGGGATTCAAATCTGCGGTTACGACACGAATCAATAGGGTACGCCATATGTCTTGCGTTGGCCCCACAGCGCAAGGGTTGACAAGCTGCGCTTTGAATGTACATTCAGGTTTCGCCGCTGTCTCACTCGCGGGGCTTCTGCGCCGCCGGGCGGCGTTCCGTTCAACGGTTCTGGGCGCAGGATGCCTTGGTCTATCCCTGGTTATCTGGTTCCTGCCCGTCCAGCCGGTAAATGCCGCCTGGGCCGAGGCGAGGCGCTTCTATCAGGTGCCGGCAATGCGATAGAGATATATTCAGAACTGCGTAGCCGCTGGGAATATGGGCATGTCGCCGCCTTCATCGCTTGGTTCCTCGGATTCACCCTGCTGATATTCGGGGCGTTGCAGGAGGTCGAGTCCTCATCCACCGGCACCTGAAACGCACATGGCGTTGTAGCGGTGTGCTCAATAAGACCGGGGACAGCGACGGCTTTTTCGTTGCGGCTTTGCTTTCACTGTAAAGCCGCGCGTGCCGGCGGGTTTAATGGTGACGAGATCCAGATGCTTTATCCTACGATCACTACACCTACCTTAATTCTCTGGGGGCGGGAGGATAGTTGCAGTGGTCCCCAAAAACTGGAAAATGTGTTAAGCTATGAGTCAGCCAAAACGGAATTATTTTATTTTTGGCAACGATTCATTTTTGATGGTGAAAATCAGCCAAAGTAAGATAAAAACTTTTTGGGGGATCGGAAAAAAATTTAAAGAAGTGTGTTGAACCAAAGGAAACATGACAAGCAATATCGAAATAAAAGAATTCAAAATCGAAAATTCGAACGGTAACATATCTGCAAAGAAATGGGCTCCCCAAACAGCTATTACGAAAGTTCCTATCATTTTACTGCATGATTCGCTTGGGAGCATAGATTTATGGCGTGATTTCCCTTGTATCCTTGCTGAAAAAACGTTTCGGAGTGTTATTGCATATGATCGGCTGGGCTTTGGAAAATCTGATGTCCGCCACAAGCTTCCTTCGATAGAATTCATTAAAGAAGAGGCAACAAAATTTTTTCCTATCATAAAAAAGCAGCTTTCAATCACGAAATACATATTATTCGGTCATAGTGTTGGTGGTGCTATGGCTATCAATATCGCTGCCCGTGATACAGATTGTATGGCCGTAGTTACGGTATCTTCCCAGGCATTTGTTGAGGATCGTACGGTCAAAGGTATCAAAGAAGCCCAAAGAATTTTTGAGCAGCCCGGACAAATAGAGCGATTGAAAAAATGGCATGGCGGGAAAGCGACCTGGGTATTAAGCGCATGGATTGACGTTTGGTTATCACCTGAATTTTCAACTTGGAGCCTGGATGATTGTATTCGAGATGTGGTTTGTCCTGTATTGGTTATTCATGGAGACGATGATGAATACGGATCAATCGCATTCCCTGAATTTATAGCAAGCAAGGTAGCGGGAATTTCAAAAATGTTGGTTTTCAAAGGTTGCGGACACATGCCACATATGGAAAAAACCGATGAAGTTGTAGCCGCAGTTAAAGAATTTTTAAATGCAAATCACTTGTGATCCAAAATGGCCTAACCTCATGCTTTACGCGGATTGGAGCTCTGTTGCCGCTACACCCCGACCGGTAAGCACGGTCGTTAAGTGGCGTATCATCCTTTGACCAGAATAGAACAGCTTTAAAGGGATCATAAATATGAAGAAGATTGGAATCATAATTTGTAACCGTTATCACACTTGTGCGGGCGGAAAGTGCTTTCGAGCCATGCATAATCGTGAAGGGGCTTTTTCCCTGTATAAGAAAGATGAAATAGAGCTTGTTGGATTTACGACATGCGGAGGGTGTCCCGGTGGAAATGTAGAATACGCTCCGGCAGAAATGAAAAGAAACGGAGCAGATGTTATCCATTTAGCCACCGGTTTAGTGGTCGGATACCCACCTTGTCCACGTTTGAAAGCTTTTTGTAGTTACATTCCTGCGAAATACGGATTGGATGTGGTAATCGGTACCCATCCAATTCCTCAAAACTATTACCTGACTCATGAAAAACTGGGCACCTGGGAAACTGATAAATGGAAAGATCGAATTAAGCATGTCTTGCCGAACGCAGAGATGCGCTTGGCATATGATTAGAAGTTAGGTACCGGTACCCGGTAGGAAGGCAAACTGCCTTGCGAAACGCCCTTGCTTTCGTCGAATGTTTATGTCTATATCTCACGATAACGACAGGGGTCATCCATAAAGGATTTTCACCCCATCAGTTTACAGCCATGTCGGGCCTACACCTGCTGGTCCACCGGTTGCCATTCCGCTGGAGCTGCGCAGCAACCGGTGACCGGCAGCGTTATTCATCAAAGGAAATACCGGTATGAAACGATGTGATTGGGCTGATTCAAACTTTTCGCAAATTGAATACCATGATGAAGAATGCGGTGTGCCGATGCATGACGACCGAAAACATTCGGCAGGATGGCTGAGAAAACGGTATGGATATGGACGGGCGTGGGCTCTACCACGACAGCAGTCATCGGAGCGAATATGTATGTCGACCGATAGACGATAAGTACCGACAACCGACTGTTGGCAGATCCGGTTCCCTTGCCGCATAACCGGAGTATTGGGTATGATCATCAACAATACAAAGGAGAAAAGTATGAAAAAGTATGGTGCCGAGTTTTTTGGAACATTCTGGCTGGTTCTTGGTGGATGCGGTAGCGCCGTTTTGGCTGCTGCGTTCCCGGATGTCGGCATAGGTCTGCTTGGCGTGTCACTGGCATTTGGTTTGACCGTGCTCACGATGGCCTTCGCCATAGGGCATATATCCGGCTGTCACCTTAACCCGGCAGTTTCTTTGGGTCTCTGGGCCGGCGGTCGCTTCCCGGCAAAAGAGTTGTTGCCCTACATTGTTGCGCAGGTTTTGGGCGGGGTTGCAGCCGGTGGTGTTCTGTATCTTATTGCTTCCGGTAAGGCAGGCTTTGATGTATCCACCGGTTTTGCCTCAAACGGCTACGGTGCCCACTCGCCCGGCGGGTATGGTTTCCCGGCTGCTCTGATAACTGAAGTGGTCATGACCATGATGTTTCTTCTTGTTATTATGGGTGCCACCGACAATCGGGCACCACAGGGTTTTGCACCGATTGCAATTGGTTTGTGCCTGACGCTCATCCATTTGATCAGCATCCCGGTTACAAACACATCCGTGAATCCTGCTCGCAGTACGGGCGTTGCTCTGTTTGTCGGCAGTTGGGCGATTTCACAGCTGTGGCTTTTCTGGGTGGCCCCGATCATTGGCGGTATGCTGGGTGCAGCGATCTATCGGTTTATCGGTAGCGAAAAAAGCTAACGCGGAAACTCTCCCATCAGCAGTCTCAAATTCATTCAGGGACGCACTTTCAAGGATGGCCTCAACCTTGTACCGCGTCCCGCAGTCCTCGGATCCTGCATCGCCGTCAGGCACCAGGATCCCTTTGGACCGGGCATCCCGACGCTCACGAAACTCTTCAGAACCCAACGGATCATGAATCTGTTCACGATTTTGTTGGGTGCATCGATGCTCATTCCCCACCTGATTCCCGGACTGGTCAAGGGTGTGATTCTTGCTGCAAACGGCGGCATTCTTTTATATCTAATGCATATTTTGACCGTTTTGAATGCGATGCAGAAAAACTCGACAAGCGTTGGTTACCCATAGTCTGTTGAAATTATGCTTTCTAGGGGGGACGGCCATGTTTTAGCTTGAAGACAACACGTGTTACAGAATACCGGCGGATCCTTACAATGTTTGGCTGGGTGGTGGCACGGTTCAATTCATGGTCGGGAAGGAGGGTTGAGACATGAGGGGGGTGTTATGAAAACAAAGTTGCCGTCGTCACCGGCGGCGCATCTGGCATCGGACTTGGATTGTGCGAGCTGCTTCTCTCGTTTGGCGTGAAGGCGGTCATTTTGGCCGATTTGAACACCGATAAACTGAAAACGGAAAGCGCGAGGCTTGATGCCGAGTACCCCGGGAAGGTGTTGGGAATCCAAACCGATGTGACGTAAATTTTTTGGGTGCACTCTACTTGCCACGTTCCTGCTCGTCTTGGTGACGCTGTTGCCCCTATGGCGTCATCCGCACTGGATCATCCGTGGAATGGACTTTCCACGTGATGAGGCCAGAGATCCAATTTCTGGTCGAAAAGGATGTTCCCAGGTCGGGTGAATGAACGTGTTTTTCGGTTTTTGGCCAATGCGCGAACCGAGAACAGTGGCAGCGTTGGTATTTGACCAGAAGGCACTGGAGCAGATAATGTCTCAGATGAAACACGAAAATTAACTTCACAAAAACCTATTGAAACTATAGCAATTATGACGCGATCAACGCTCGTTGATAGGAAGCAAAAAAAAAGGAGGACACAGACATGCAGGCACGTGGCCTACTTATGATAGAGCATCGTCTGATTGAACGGATGCTTTTGGTCATAGAAGATGCCCTATTGAAAATTGAATCGAAACACAAGGTAGACCCTGTATTCGTAGACATTGCGGTCGATTTCATTCGGGTCTACGCCGATCGGACACATCATGGGAAGGAGGAGGATATCCTTTTTCGGGAATTGGAGAAAAAACCGATGTCCGACGAGGACAGGCGAGTCATGAACGAGCTCATCGAGGAGCATGAGCGAGGGCGTCGAGCAACCAAAGCGCTTGTTGAGGCCAATACCCGATATCGGAATGGTGATGAGACTGCCTTGTCCGACATTTCTGAAAAGCTTCGAACCCTTATCGAATTTTATCCGAAGCATATTGACAAAGAAGATAAGGTGTTTTTCCCGTCATCCAGAGCTTACTTCACTGACGAAGAAGACCAAGCCATGCTGACAGTGTTCTGGGAGTTTGATCGGAAAATGATTCACGAGAAGTACAAATCGGTGGTTGAAAATTTTGAAATTCGATAAATGATGTCTTGTGTGAATGCGTATTTGAACTCAATGATGAACACAAGGAGTCGAAAAATGTATTTCAAACAGATTACCGTTCCTGGATTGGGCTGCAATTCCTATGTTATCGGCTGTCCGGGAGCGCGCCAGGCGGTGGTTGTGGACCCCAAGCGGGATGTCCAGGAGTATATGGATATATCCCGGGATGAAGGGATGAAGATTACCCATATCATCGAAACCCATGTACATGCCGACCATGTCAGCGGAAACCAGGAATTGAAATCGCGTACCGGGGCGGATATTTATTTCAGCGAATATGCACCGGTGACGTTTGATCATAAAAAGCTGAAAGAAGGCGATGTGATCGAATTCGGTATGGTCAAGCTCGAGATCATCTATACCCCCGGCCATACACCGAATGCCATTTCGATTCTGGTAACCGACAAGGCACGTGCGGATGTACCGTGGATGATTCTTACAGGCGATCTTCTGTTTGTCGGTTCCATAGGCCGACCCGATCTCGCCGGCGCGGAGATTCTGGAGGAACAGGTCAAAAACCTGTACGATTCCCTTTACAGGAAACTGCAGCGTCTGCCAGATTACCTGGAGGTCTTTCCAGCCCACGGGCAAGGGTCTCTGTGTGGCAAGGGGCTGAGCGCCAAGGCGAGCAGTACGCTCGGCTATGAACGTCTGACTCAGCCGGTGCTTCGACTGTCGGGTTTTGATGCATTTCACGACCAGATCGCCGGGGCTTTTCCGGTGCGGCCCAAAAGCTTCACCCATATCATCAATACCAATATTCAAGGCGCGCCGCTTCTGGAGCGATGTCCGCTGGAACAGACGCTCAATCCGGATCAGTTCGATCGGATTCGCCGGCAGGGGGCCACGGTGATTGACACCCGGGATACGGCTGCCTTTGGCGGTTTTCATATTCCCGGCGCGATTAACATCGGGTTCGAAAAACAGATGGCCAACTGGATCGGCATGGTTATCGATCCGTTGGACAATCTGTTGCTGGTAGTGGATGATCGAGAGAAATATGACCTGATGACCACCGAACTTCACCGAATCGGATATGACAATATTTATGGATACCTTTCCGGTGGTATGTCCGCTTGGATTGCCCACGGGATGCCTATCGACAGCCTGTCCCCGATATCCGCCCAGGCGCTCAACCGGCAGTTGGACAATGGGAGTTTGGGTCGCGTGGTGGACGTGCGAACGCCGGATGAAAGAATACAAGGCTATATTGAAGACTCCGTCCATGTCCCGATGACCGATATCTTGGCAACCGGCCTGGATATGCCGAAAGACGAGGAGGTGACCTTGGTTTGCGGCACCGGTTATCGGGCCAATATTGTGGCCAGTCGGCTCAAGCAGGATGGTTTTTCCCATGTCCACAGCCTGGCTGGGGGACTTACAGCCTGGCTGAATGCGGGTTATCAACTCAAAAGGTCAACCTGGACGGCCTGATCCAACCATCGGGATTTTCAGGTCATGATCTCAAAGGTTTTGCGAATTCATATGAAAACAGACTTTTTTTGAATGCATCGTTCTCGAATTTATAAAAACATCATACCGTTGTACGGGAGAAAATAATGGCGGGCGGTTGGACACGTGATGGGGCTGTGCAGGAAGAAATAGATGCCGGTGTGGCAGACGCCGTGAAATGGGCCAGGAGCCGGTTGCCCGACGGTGAAAGCCTGACGCATTGTGAGGCGTGTGGTGATGATATTCCGGAGGCTCGCCGAAAGGCGATTCCCGGCGTTCGGTTGTGTGTCGATTGCCAGGGACAGCTGGAAAAGGGTCAGACGGCCTTTCCCGGCTTCAATCGACGCGGGAACAAAGACAGTCAGTTGAAGTGACATAAGGATCGATTCATCATGGAGATAGTGCTGTTCATCGCCGGCTTGGCACTCCTGATCGTGGGCGCGGAGTCCCTGGTGAGGGGCGCCTCTCGTCTGGCGGCCGCATTTGGCGTATCACCGTTGGTCATCGGGCTCACGGTCGTCGCTTTTGGCACCAGCTCTCCCGAACTCGCGGTCAGCTTAAAATCCGCCTTCTCAGGACAGGCGGGCATCGCCTTGGGAAATGTCGTCGGCAGCAATATTTTTAACGTTCTTTTGATTCTTGGCCTTTCGGCGTTGATCTCGCCGCTCATGGTGTCCCAGCAGTTGGTTCGGTTCGACGTTCCTTTGATGCTGGCCCTCTCAATAATTGTTCTGATCTTCTCCCTGGACGACAACCTGAGTCGCATTGACGGGCTCATACTGGTTGTGGGGCTTGTTGCGTATCTCTCGTTTTTGATCGGTCAGAGTCGTCGGGAAAGCGCAGCGGTGAGGGGGGAATACGACAAGGCGTTCGGGATCGAAGACGCCGCCGCCGGGAGTCGTCTTAAAAATGTTATCCTGGTCATCGCAGGTTTTGCGATGTTGGTGCTCGGTTCGCGGTGGCTGGTGGACAGCGCCGTGGCCTTTGCCCGGCATATCGGCGTCAGCGAACTCGTAATCGGATTGACCATCGTTGCGGCCGGCACGTCCCTTCCGGAGGTGGTGACCTCGGTCATCGCGGCCATTCGCGGCGAACGGGACATCGCTGTCGGCAATGTCGTCGGCAGCAACATCTTCAACATCATGGCGGTGCTTGGATTGACCAGCGTCGTCGCCCCCGCCGGCATCGAAGTGCCGCCCGCGGTAATTCGCTTCGATATTCCGGTCATGATCGCGGTGGCGTTGGCATGTCTTCCCATATTTTTTACCGGCGGCGTGATCAGCCGCCAGGAAGGCGCGCTGCTGTTGGGGTACTACGCGGCCTATACCGCCTACTTGGTTTTGGCCGCAACCCACCATGACGCCCTGCCGACCTTCAGCGCCGTCATGCTGTATTTCGTGATGCCGTTGACGGTGGTGACCCTGTTCAATATCGTGGTGGGTGAAATACGCCGCAGAGACAAGTCACTCAGTTAATATTGACGCTGAGGAAGCGGATCAACGCTCCCTGAAGCCGGGAGATGCAACCAGCGTCGTATTGTCCCGACTGGAAGTCGGTCTATGTGTCTTGCCCATGCCCACAAGGATCATTATTTTATCAATTGTGCTTCCGGGAAAGTCATAAAATACCCGCCGACGAACATGTTGAAGGATGGCCCGCTGTAACCTTGAAAGGAAGTTTCCTCCCGGATACCGGCGCTTCATTTCGGTCATGGCGCCTGCAATCCGGCCCGCTGGCAAAAGGCGGATCAGGTGATAATGACTATATTTTACAGGAGGCCTCTCATGAAAGTCATAAAACTTATCCTATCGACCCTCGTATCGGTATGGCTGATGTCGTTCGCGACCGATGCCGCTGCCGCAGGCGTCAAGGTACCCTACGAAGTAGAGGGGAAGCCTTACGAAGGTTATCTTGTCATGCCGGCCCCCAAGTCTCCTTTTGTTTTGTTGATCCATGATTGGGACGGCCTCACCGGCTACGAGATGAAGCGAACCGAGATGCTGGGGGAACTGGGATACGCGGCTTTCGCTGCGGATCTCTTTGGCGCAGGGGTGCGACCGACCGGATTGGAAGACAAGCGCCGGCACACGGTGGCGCTTTATCAGGATCGCGCCAAGATACGGTCTCTGATTCACGGAGCTCTGAAAGCGGCGAAATCAATGGGTGCCTCCGTGGATAACGCTGTCGTCATGGGCTATTGTTTCGGCGGATCCGCAGTTCTCGAGTTCGCGCGGTCAGGTGCGGATGTCAAGGGTTTTGTCTCCTTTCACGGCGGGTTAGACACCCCGGAGGGCCAGGACTACAGCAAAACCCGGGGCAGGCTGCTGATTCTGCACGGTACGGCGGATGAAAGCGTCGACATGAACGATTTTGCAACGCTCGCGCAAGAACTCGAAGAAAAGGGCGTGCCCCACGAAATGATCACCTATGGCGGTGCCCCCCATGCTTATACTGTTTTCGACACAGATCGATACCGGGAGGATGCCGACCGGAAATCATGGAGACGCTTTACGGAATTCCTTATCGAGACCCTCGATCGGTAAAAAGCGACATTAATGCGCATTGGATTCGTTTTGAAAGGCCTCTGGTATGGATAGCTTTCCCGATGGAATGCCATGTGACAAGACCAATGATCGACGGTCCGGCCATGATCGGAGACAACGAAGCGTTCCGTCAATCAAAGCCCTTCTGATACATCGTCGTCGACGCCGTCTGCGTCGGGAAGAAGACCGTCATAGATTTTTTTTCCTGGATCATTACGGCGCATCCATCGGAATGACGTTAGTCGCCGTGTTGGTGTTGAGCGTCATCGATGCCTTCCTGACGTTATTCCTCCTGAGCCACGGCGCGGTGGAAATCAATCCGATAATGGCATATGTCATCAATATCAGCGAACATGTTTTTATATGGGTCAAATACGGTTTGACGGTGTTGTCGGTAGCGATTGTCTTTCTGCTCAATTACACCTTCATGTGGCGGCATCGGCTGAACGGCCGGCAACTGCTCAACTATTTTGCACTCTTGTTCGCCCTTGTTGTCGCTTGGGAGATATACCTTGTAATTCGAATCACAGTATAGGATATAGTGTCTGCCTGAAGCCAGATGCAGCGGGTTTCATCAGAAGAGTGCCCGCCTGGATCCACGCCGGATTAATGGTCGGCACAGATTTGCGGCATCCACACGTCTCTATTGACGCCGGCTGATCAGCCTATTATCATGTGCCGGCATTACAGCGTATCGGAGGTGTTTTATGCGCGTCACGCTCAAGGGCCAGGTCACCATTCCCCAGCATATCCGCAAAAAACTAGGCATCACCCCCGCCACGGAAATTGATTTCGTCGAGGAAGACGAGCGCGTTTACATCGTCACGCGAAGAAACGTTGGGAATCTTAGACACCAACTTTCGAAGCTCAGGGGCGTCGCCACTGCCCGCATGACCACTGACGAGATCATGGCCTTGACGAGAAGATAGGCAAGGGGGTGTCGGTGAAGGGCGTTCTGGTGGATTCCGATGTCATTCTGGATATTTTTCTCGACAACCCCCTATGGGCGGAATGGTCCCTCAAGATATTGTCTGAACATGCCGTCCGGACAACCCTTTACATCAACCCCGTCATATACGCTGAATTGTCTATGGGTTTCGAGAGGATTGAAGACCTGGATTATGCCATTGGAAGGGGGGGCTTCAAGATGCTCGATATTCCCAGGGAAGCCCTGTTCCTTGCGGGTAAGACCTTCTTGACGTATCGCCGGAAAAAGGGCCCCAAACGATCCCCTCTTCCTGATTTTTTTATCGGTGCTCACGCCGCGATCCTCGAGATTCCACTGATCACCAGGAGCATTTCCAACTACCGTAACTTTCTTCCGACAGTTTGCTTGATTACCCCTGACACGGCGGGCTGAACATTTTTTCCTGAGCCGATCGGTCACCCAACTCCGTGTTCGACCACTTTCCACCCACCACTCTTTTTTAGAGTCTGTCCGTCGAGGCTTCCGACCGGCGTGATCTCAAAACATCATGATACATTGCATGTGAAAGGTCAGGGTATGGAAGATTTTGTTTTGCGCTTTTCGACGCATTGCGTTAGGAGAAGTTCTGTCCGTCGCGCCGAAACATGGGAGGCCGGGTGTTGTTTTTTAATCACCAACATGAGGATATATTAAAAGATATGCTTCGATGAAAGGGGTGAGTCTTGAAAGCACTGCGATTGGAGCAGATCGGTGAGTTGGCGTTGGTGGAGGTTTCCGTTCCCGAGGCGGGCAGAGATGAAACGGTGCTGAAGGTGACCCATTGCGCCGTCTGCAGGACCGACGCCAAGATGTGGCGGATGGGGCACCGGGATCTCGTGCTGCCGAGGATTCTGGGGCATGAGATCTGCGGCGTCTCGGAGAACGAGGGCCATCGGGTGGTGGTATGGCCCGGCAGGTCCTGCGGCCGCTGCGAGCCCTGCCGGACGGGCGCGGAGAACCTCTGCCGGGAGATGCGCATCATCGGTTTTCACGAGGACGGTGGGTTTGCCGAGTATGTCCGCGTACCCGAGTCAAGCCTCCTGGAGATACCGGGTGATCTTCCCGGTTCGGTTGCCGTCCTGGCGGAACCCTTGGCATGCGCCGTCAACGCCCTCCAACAGGCTGATGTGGCCCCTGGTGAAAACGTCCTGATTTACGGTGCCGGACCCGTGGGGCTGCTTATGGCGATAGCCGTCAGGGCCGGTGGCGCACGGCCGTTTCTGAAGGAGATTCGACCAGAAAAGCTTCAGCAGACCGAACCCGTCCGTCGGAAGATCGGGGCACGGCCCTATGAACCACGGATCTATGACGTGGTGGTCAACGCAGCCCCTTCGATGGAGACCTTCACCGACGGGGTCGCCCGCCTTGGCTTCGGCGGCCGTTTTTGTCTGTTCAGCGGCCTGACCGACAACCGGAGCGTTCCGGCTGCTCTCCTTAATGAGATCCACTACCGACAACTTCGGGTGAGTGGCGCATATGGATGCACCCGTGCCCAGATGGAGAGTGCCCTTGGCATTTTGGCCGATTTCAGGAATGAGGCGGAGTGTCTGATCGAGGCGCGAGTTCCCCTGACGGCGGTGCCCATGGTGTTGCCTGCTGTTGCCGATGGTCTCGTGCTCAAAACCATTGTCGAATTTTGAACCCCACTGGCCGGCAAAATACCGGGGAGGCCCGTATTTCTATTCGCGGCCTTCGGCCCGCCCTTGGGGAAAGCGAGGTATGTCATGACGTCAGAGATCGATTTACGCCAGTTCGGTCGTCAGATCTGTCGGGTGGCGGCGGGTGTGTACCTGAGCCGTGAGGAGACGCGGGAGATCTACCGCCAGATTATCCTGAACGAACAGCCGGAGCTCCAGCAGGGAGCATTCCTGATGGCCCACATAGCTCGGGGGCCCTCCATCGAGGAGCTTTCCGGCGCCTGGGATGCCCTGGACCGATACGATACCGCCAAAATCGAGGTGTCTCTGGACGGTCCGGTAGCGGACATCGTGGGTACTGGCTCCGATGCGGTCAAGACCGTTAATTGCTCCACGCCGGCAGCCGTTATTGCGGCCGGGTGCGGGCTGGCGATCGCCAAGAAGGGGGCACGGCTGGTAACAGGGGTTTCCGGCGCGTCGGATATCCTCGAGATCCTGGGGCTCGATCTCAACACGCCCCTGCCCAAAGCGCAACAGTGCCTCGAACGGCACGGCATCTGTTATCTTCCGGGAGAGGCCTTCCTCAAATCGGGTTGGGCCCGGCTGATCCGCTCCATGCGATTCACATCCGCCTTTAACATCATCGGCCCCTTGACGCGGCCGTGCGGGCAGACCAGGGCCATCGTCATCGGCGCATACAGTCCAGCCGTCTGCGACCAACTGATCGCCGTACTCCGGGAAATCGGCATGCCGGCAGCCCTGGCACCCTTTGGCATGGCGGAGGGCATCTCGAAGGACCGGGGAATGGACGAGTTCTCCTTGAGCGGCGCCACCCGCGTGGTGGAGCTAAAAAACGGCGTTGTTCAGATATACGAGGTCACACCGGAGGACTTCGGTCTTCGCCGCGTCCCCGTATCGGCCATTGCCAGCAGCCGGACCGCCTATGAAAATGCCCGACGCATCCAGGCGGTCCTCCAGGGAGAATACGATACGCCTGAAGCTGATTTCTTCTGTATGAACGCCGGCGCCGCCCTCTATATCGCCGGAGCGGCCGAAACCTACCGCCAGGGGGCGGAAGCGGCGAAGCAGGCCCTTGCTGAGGGAAAGGCCCGTGAAAAGATGGACCAGTTGATGGCATGCCAGCAGGGATAACGATAATGAGATCGATTTTGAATATCTTTTCGCTTCCCATTTTTTCCTCAAACGATATCCCTCCTGAAAATTGAACGGATTTCGCGGTTCATCGGAGGCATGAGGCCACAGAGGCGGTCATGGCGACAAATTTGGACGTGTGGAAATTGGTGGCAGGCCTGGGGATATTTCTTTTTGGGATGCTCCTCATCGAAGAATCGGTGAGGTCTCTGTCCGGAAGAGCGTTCCGGCGGATTATCCGGATGTACACCAACGGTCGACTGCGATCCATTGGGAGCGGCTTCATGGTGACGGCCCTTTTGCAGAGCAGCTCGGCCGTCTCGTTGATGGTTCTGGCCTTTGTCGGTGCGGGCGTCATGCGCATGGAGAACGCCATCGGCGTCATCATGGGTTCCAATATCGGGACGACCCTGACCGCATGGATCGTTGCCACCGTCGGATTTCAAGTCAGGATTGAGAGTTTTGCCCTCCCGTTTATCGGTATCGGGGCCGTCGGCCTGATTTTTTTCAGGCCTGCAACCCGGCTGTGTTTCGTCGGCCGTCTCGTTATCGGCTTTGGGTTTCTGTTTCTCGGTCTCGACTACATGAAAGGCAGCGTCGAAAGCTTCGCCGAAACCTTCAGCCTGAATCATATTCCTGGCTACGGCCCTTGGTTCTATGTTCTGGTCGGCGCACTGGCAACGGCGGCCATGCAGGCCAGCGCCGCCACCATCGCCATCGTGCTTACCGCGCTTCACAGCCGACTGATTAGTTTCGACATTGGCGCTGCGATAGTCATCGGCGCCAATATCGGGACGACCATTACCGTTCTTCTGGGTGCCATTGGAGGCGTTCAGGCCAAAAAACGGGTGGCGTTGAGCCATCTGGTTTTTAATGCCGTGACCGGGGCGGTGGCGTTTTTCAGTCTGACAGGATTGATCCGGGTCATCGGGATGTTTGTGGATATCGGTAATGACAGCCTGACGGCCCTGGCTCTTTTTCACACCTTGTTCAACCTGTTGGGAGGCGTGATCTTCTTTCCTTTCGTGGGGCTGTTTTCCCGGGGTCTCGTCCGTCTGTATCCTGACCACAAGACCATTCTTACCGAGTATCTCGACAAAACCTCGGCGGAGGTCATCGACGCTGCCGAGGCCGCCCTGAGGAAGGAGGTGGGCCACCTCCTCCAGGAGTGCCAGCTGTACAATCTTCGCTTGCTCCAGATCGACGAAAAACTGGTGTTTGATGACGACACGCCCTTTGAAAAAAACGAGAAACGGAAATACACTCTGGAAGAGCTTTACGAGAACATCAAGCTGCTTCACGCCGCCATATTCACCTTCTATTCGAAGGTTCAGGCCCAGAAGCTTCACGAGTCCGAAGCCAAGGAACTGGAGAGAGTCATTTATGCCTCGCGCAACATTATGAATTCCATCAAGAACTTCAAAGGGATCCGGTTGAATATGGAGGAGTTCGACGCCTCGGAAAACCCCTATCTCAACGCCCAGTACAAACTGTTCCGCAAGCGGCTGGTCGAGCTCTACCACGGTATGTTCCGCATTCTATCCATGACGGACCGCGCGGAAATGTATCGAAGCCTGTTGAAAATTTTTGTCCAGATCGAGGAAGCAGACGAGCGGTTCATTCAGAACACCCGAAAAGCGGTGGCCGATCAGAAGATTCACGAGATGGAGATCGCTTCCCTTCTCCTGGTCAATCGGCTTTTTACCCAGTCTTGTCGTATGCAGATTTATAGCATGAAGGATTTGCTTTTGACCCAGGACCAGATCCATGACTTCGATCGGGCTATGGATCTGAAAGAGATTATGGACGCCGAAAAAATGAAGCCCCATGAGACACCCGCTTGAGTTTGCGTTGAGCGGCACAATGGCGCCAATTAGGATGAGAGGAATCTATGTTTGAATGGTTGGCAAGTCCCGAAGCATGGATCGCACTGAGCACCCTGACAACCCTGGAGATCGTTCTCGGAATAGACAACATCATCTTCATATCGATTCTCGTTGGGCGGCTTCCCGAACATCAGCGTAACGTTGCCCGTCGGTTGGGTCTTGGACTTGCCATGCTCACGCGCCTGGCCCTGCTATTCTCGATTTCGTGGGTCATGGGGCTTACCCGGACATGGTTTACGCTGCTGGATCGGGACATCTCGGGTCGTGACGTCATCTTGATTGCTGGCGGACTTTTCCTATTGGCCAAGGCGACCCATGAAATCCACAACAGTCTCGAGGGGGTCGAGCATCGGAGCGACACCGTGGCCGCCCGGAGGATTGGCATGGTGCTGCTACAGATCGCGATTCTGGATCTGGTCTTTTCCCTCGATTCGGTGATCACGGCGGTCGGGCTGGTTGACCAGTTTTCCCTCATGGCCATCGCCATTATTCTTGCGGTGATCGTCATGCTGGCGGCTGCCGGACCCATCGGCAATTTCGTGGACCGACACCCCACCGTCAAGATCCTCGCGCTCTCGTTTCTGATCCTGGTGGGGGTCACCCTCATGGTGGAAGGCTTCGATATTCATGTGCCCAAGGGATACATCTATTTTGCCATGGCCTTCTCCGTGGGAGTGGAGATGCTTAATATGCGGATGCGCCGGCGGGTTGGGGAACCGGTGAAACTGCACAAGCCGATCCATATCGGCGATCCCCGGAAGCCGTGAGGATACATTGTGTCGGTGTATGGCGAAGATGAGGGGGATTTATGCGTCCATCGAGGATTTCCGTCTTGAAAAACAGGTTTCTTTCCCTTAGATTCAGGATAGGGAAAAAATTTATACCCAGATCGTTACTGGAAACCGGGTGAAGAGGGAATGCCATGAAATGTGAAAAATGTGGGGCTGAAACAGCGCTGGAAGATAGTTATGACCACAACGGCAGTAAGCTTTGCGAAGATTGCTACATGGATGTCATGACGGCTCCCAAGGCCTGCGATCCATGGGCGGTTTACAGCGCAACGAGAACAGCATCCCAGGAAATGCGACTGACGCCGCTTCAGGAAAAGATATTGGAAACGATCAAGATGCAGGGTCCTTTGAGTCAGGAGCAGATCTGCAGACAACTCGCTCTGTCCGAAACGGAATTCCGCGCCAATTTTGTAACCCTGCGGCACATGGCCCTGGCAAAAGCCTGCAAGGTGAAGGGTGAGGTTTGTTACACGATTTTTGAAGATTCGACGGGCGCATAGAGCGACAGGATACCAAAAAAAGAATAAAGAACAGGGCGGAGGGGCGAAGCGCCATGATGATGAAAGCGATGCTTCTGGAACATCTGTGCGATCTCAGGGAAAACCCGGCGCCCTTGAAACCGGTGGAACTTCCGGTTCCCGATCCCGCCGCCGGTGAAATTCTCATCCGGGTGTCGGTCTGCGGGGTTTGCCACACCGAGTTGGATGAAATCGAGGGCCGCACACCGCCTCCTGTTCTGCCTGTCGTGTTGGGACACCAGGTCGTCGGACGGGTTGCGGCATTAGGATTCGGCGCCGGACGGTTCCGCATTGACGATCGAGTCGGGGTGGCCTGGATTCACTCCGCTTGCGACAGATGCCGCTACTGCCGGTCGGGACTCGAGAATCTGTGCCGGGATTTCAGGGCCACTGGAAGGGATGTAAACGGCGGCTATGCCGAATATATGACGGTCTCCGAAAAATTTGCCTGCCGGATTCCCGATGATCTCGCCGATGTGGCGGCAGCACCGCTATTGTGTGCGGGGGCTGTAGGATACCGGTCCCTAAGGCTCGCCGATCCTGAACATCTTCGGATTCTGGGGTTGACAGGATTCGGTGCATCGGGGCATATCGTGCTCAAGATGGTTCGATATCGGTTTCCGGACGTGAGGATTTTTGTCTTTGCCAGAAGCGAGCGTCAGCGGCACTTTGCCCGGGAACTCGGCGCGTCATGGGTTGGAGATACGGCAGCGACGTCCCCGGAACTCATCGACTGCATCATTGACACAACCCCCGCGTGGGTTCCGGTGCTGGAAGGGCTGAAACATCTCGTTCCCGGCGGGCGACTCGTCATCAACGCCATCGCAAAAGAGAAAGACGATCAGGATCGTCTCTTGTCACTGGACTATCCCACTCATCTTTGGATGGAAAAGGAGGTCAAAAGCGTCGCCAACGTGACCCGGAGGGATGTGGTTGAATGCCTTTCCCTGGCCGCAGAGATGGGACTTCGACCCGAGGTTCAGGTATTCCCCCTGGCAGAGGTCAATCAGGCCCTGATGGAACTCAGAACGAGAAGGATTCGGGGCGCGAAGGTCCTTGAGATCGGTTCTACAGGGTGATGCTGCCCTTCAAGGGAATGTTCTGATGACTGGGATGTTCCATGGTCAACAGGTTTCACACCGGGAAAGCGTGCAGACCACGTCCGTTGCATCTCATCAATGCAGAAAAATTTTATAGGAGGTTATTATGTCCATTCGACACGAAATGGTAGCGACTCACGAAGACAGTCTGCTCTTGATTATCGATTTCCAGCAGGCAATGCTCAAGGTGATTTCCTCATGGGAAAAGATCGCCGGAGAGGTGACCCGGCTGATCGAGACCGCTCAGATCGTCAAGGTCCCTATTCTGTTGACTGAGCATTATCGCAAAGGGTTCGGCGGAACCATTCCAGAGGTAATCCAGAAAATCAAATCTCCCAGCGTTTTTCAGAAAGAGGCTTTCAGCGCATGCTTGGAACCGGACTTCTTGTCAACTGTCCAGGGGTTTCAACGTCGTAAAATCGTGGTGGTCGGCATGGAAACGCATGTATGCCTTCTTCAGACAGCCTTGGATCTGATGATGTCAGGATTTCAAGTACATCTTGCGGCCGATGCCGTGGCCTCCCGTACGACCGAAAACCGGGATATCGCCATCAATATCTTGCGACAGGCAGGCGCCGTTATCAGCTCTGTTGAAACCATTATCTTCCAGTGGGCGTACCGCTCTAATACGGACACCTTTCGAAAGATCCTCCCTATCGTCAAATAACGGGGCATGAAGCGAACAACGACCCATTACCCCGTCGAACGCCTCAAGACGGGCAAATGAGAGGTTTTTGACAACATCCATGCAATACGGTGCCACGAACTTTCCGGTCAAATCTGTTCTGGAGGAGATAGGCGTTTTTGGACGTCTCGGATTCGACTACCTCGAACTGGCCATGGATCCGCCCATGGCCCATCATACCCAGTTGCGCCGCCAACAGGCTGCCATTCGCGAGGCCCTCGGTCGCTATGGCATGGGTATCGTCTGTCATCTCCCCACCTTCATATCCACTGCCGATCTGACCGAGAGCCTTCGGCGCGCTTCGGTGGAGGAGGTTACGGCATCCTTAGCGTTTGCAGCCGAGCTGGGTGCATCTAAAGCTGTTCTTCATCCCAGTTACATGGACGGCCTTTCCATACATGTACCGGATCTTTGGCGGGAATATGCTCTGGACAGCCTGGAGCGTATCGCAAGGGCGGGTAGGGAGCACGGCGTACAGCTTTGCCTGGAAAATCTGTTTTCTAAAATTTCTCCCTACAGCACGCCGGAAGCCTTCGTTGACGTATTTGAGCGATTTCCGGACCTGGCCATGACCCTCGACGTCGGGCACGCCCACATTGACAAAGACGGGATGCCGCGAATTCTCGCATTCATCAAGACATTCCCAGACCGTATTCAGCATTTGCATATCAGCGACAACAACGGGCGGCGGGATGAGCATCTTCCGGTGGGAAAGGGGAGCCTTGACTTCAATGCGACAGCCGAGGCCCTTCGAAGGTCCGGTTACGACGGCACTGTGACGTTCGAAATATTCGATCCGGATCGGACTACCCTGGTGGAGAGTCGAAAAGCTCTGGAACGTCTGTTTTCTTAAATCTTCAACTTTCGATTTTCATGATGGTGAGCGGATAGCTGTGCCGGAAGGATACGGCCTATGAAAGTCGAAAGTTGAGTTAAATCATTGCAGCGGTGTCCGGTTTCTGGAACATTGCTTTTTTAGACGGCGTTTGTTAATATGAAATTTTTTGAATTGCCGGGTGTCATGCGTATTCGAAATCCTCGCTGATCCCGGCAAGATGTACAACCCCTTTATCGCTGAAGGCATCATGAGTCGTTTTTGGAGCACAACCGTTCGGGGGCTAACACCCTATATTCCAGGGGAGCAGCCCAAAATCCCGAATCTGATCAAACTGAATACCAATGAGAATCCTTACGGGCCTTCGCCCAGGGTACTGGAGGCCCTCCGGGCCGAGGCGGCGGACACGCTGCGCCTTTATCCCGACCCCAACGCCGAGAGGCTCAAGGACGCTGTAGCGGCGTATTATGGTGTAAGTCCAAACCAGGTGTTCGCGGCCAACGGTTCGGACGAGGCCCTGGCCCACGCTTTCCAGGGATTGTTGAAACATCCTGCACCCCTGCTGTTTCCGGACATCACCTACAGCTTCTATCCGGTCTACTGTGGGCTCTACGGGATCACTTACGAGACCGTCCCCTTGACGGATGATTTCGACATCGATCTGGAGGATTACCTGAGGCCCAACGGCGGTGTCATTTTCGCGAACCCTAACGCGCCCACGGGGCGGCTTATCCCACTATCCATCATCGAGGGCTTTTTGAGTCGGAACGCTGGATCCGTCGTGGTGGTCGATGAGGCTTACATCGATTTCGGTGGGGAAACCGCCATCCCGATGGTTGAGCGGTATCCCAACCTTCTGGTGATTCAAACGCTATCCAAGTCCCGGTCTTTGGCAGGTCTTCGGGTCGGGTTCGCCGTCGGATCCCCAGAACTTATCGAGGCTCTTGAACGGGTCAAAAACAGCTTCAACTCATACCCTCTGGACCGCTTCGCCATCGCCGGCGCCGCGGCGGCAATGGCGGACCGGGCCCATTTCGACAAGACCCGACAGGCCGTAATCCGCACGCGGGAAACACTGACAACGGCGCTTCAAGGGATGGGTTTTGCGGTCCTTCCATCGGCCGCCAACTTTGTCTTCGCCCGTCACCCGATATGGGATGCCGAGGTCCTGGCCGGACGGTTGCGGGAGAAGGGCATCCTGGTGCGACACTTCAAAGGGCATCGTATCGATCAGTTCCTCCGGATCTCCATCGGTACCGATGAAGCGGCTCTTCATCTCTGTCAAGCCCTTTTGTGTATTTTGGGGGATCGGTAGGAAGGACACATGCTCAAAATCGGCAGTTACAACGAACTCATTGTAGAGAGAAAGGTGGATTTTGGTCTCTATCTCAACCCTAAGGCGGAAGAGGTTCTTCTGCCGTCCAAATACGTTCCGGAAAATGTAAAGGTGGGGGATCGCCTGAGGGTTTTCGTCTATACCGACTCCGAGGATCGACCGATAGCCACGACCTTGGCGCCCCGCGCGATCGTTGGGGAATTCGCCTTTCTCGAGGCCCGGGCGACAGTGCCCTTTGGTACCTTCGTGGACTGGGGGCTCGAAAAAGATCTTCTTGTCCCCAAGAACGAGCAGCAGACGCGGATGAAGGTTGGCCGAAAATACGTCGTCAAGGTCTGCCTCGACACCCGAACGAACCGCGTCTACGGTACCACTCGGATTGCTGCGCACTGTGAGCAGCCGCCCAAAGACCTGGCCCGTGGACGAAAGGTTCGCATTATGGTCTACAGTCTTACAAAAATCGGTATCATGGCCATTGTTGATCAGCGGTACACGGGGCTTCTCTACCGGAGCGAAATATATGAGCCTTTGGCCATTGGTGACGAGCGGGTCGCCTACATCAACCGGATCCGCGAGAACGGCAAGGTAGACCTTTCCCTGAAGCCGCCGGGATATGGTTCGGTGTCTGAATCGAGCCGGAAGATCATGGAGGCCTTGAGACGATCGGGCGGCTTCATCGCCTGTCATGATCGGAGTACCCCCGAAAAGATCGAGCGGATCTTTGCGATGAGCAAAAAGGAGTTTAAGCGAACCATCGGCGGGCTCTACAAGAAGGGTGTCATCGAGATCCGGGATGACGGCATCCACCTGAAACGTGCCTGAGGCTTTGGGAATTCCAGGAAAATCGTCTGGTAATTGACGATATCGGAAGGCATCCACTTGAAGTGGACATAACGACGGTTGCAGGCATGATTTTGAAAAGCGGCTTTGATTTCGGATTTGACCCTGAATTCTGCGACGCTTGCGGGGGCCGGTGTTGCAGGGGCGGTTCCGGGTATATTTGGGTCAATCAACGGGAAATTCAATCGATCATTCGGTTTATGGACGCCAATCCCGTTGATTTCATGGAGACCTGCATTTGCCGGGTCGATAATAGGCTTTCGATTGCTGAGCGGCAGGTCGAGGATGGTTTCCAGTGCGTTTTCCTGGAAATCGCACCCAAAATCCGCTGCGGCATTTATCCGGTCAGACCGTTGCAGTGCCGCACCTTTCCGTTCTGGGACTGCTATCGGAATCGTCCCCCAAAGGAAGAATGCCCCGGTATTCGAGAATTAGCTTAATATCGACACGTTCTTTCCCAGCGGCAACATGTGCCATTGCTGCCGACACATATTTAGAGAGCGCACACTTTCAGACAAATACTGGAAGTATCAGAACTGCGGGTTTCTCTCAGACAGAGATGTAAAAAACTCGATATCCTCTTTCTCATTGACAAAGGAGCTGCCGTGGGTGCCATGCAGAAAGTCAAGATCGTAACCGGCGTCGCCGCTGTCGTGGTGATTGCCCTGTTTCTTCATTACAATTTGCCCCGAACTTCGGTCGTTCAGATCACGGGAACGGATGTGAAACGGGCCGACAGTGCCGGCACCGGAGGCGTGACCCCCCAAACCACCGATCCCGGGAAGGGGCCTCTTGTCCGGACCCATGACGTTCGCTTTATCAACGCCTTGTCCAGAGACGGAAAGATCATGGTGTTCCGGAACGAGGATACGGGGTGGGGGTGGCCGCCGTATTTCAAGTTTGACAGCGCAGATCTAACGGCCCAGGCCCAGTCTTTCGCAACCGACTCTGCGAAACCCTTTGTCCGGATCACCTACTACGGCTGGCGTATCCGGATTTTTTCCATGTTTCCCAACGCAGTGAACTTGAAGGCTGTGGATAGAGATTATACACATTACCCTGTTTTCAATACTGTTTTTATTATCGCGCTCCTCGTTTTCGGCGCTCTGGCCTATCGTAAACTCAGGCTTTTTTTCAACCGGAACCGAATCCCCTGATAACTGTGGACCTTCCGTTTCCGGACTGCACCTCGCGCTTAAGTGCAGGATTTTTGAACAAAGCAGGAAAGCGACGCGAGCTTCAGCCTTCGTGAATTCAGAGGGAGAATTCCATGTCCGAATCTGACAGATACAAGGTTTTGGCGCTTCTCTCCAAAGAGTGGGACTTGAAAGGCCCTCCCGGCATCCTGGATGTCAGCGACATCGTGGCAGCTGTACCGCTGTCGCCAAGCGATACACTTGCCGCCCTGAAAGCGCTGTTTCAAGAAGGCCTGGTTGATATGAACGAAACAAGGACCGTTGCTTTCCTGACACCTAAAGGCTACGAGGTCGTATTGAACGGCGCGGGTTAGATACTGTTTTTTTCTCATCGAATTTTTGCATTTCCGCTTCTATTGATGTAGATATGAACACAAACCAAACCTCAACATCCCGACAAAGGAGATCAACAATGGCGAAAGCGGTCAAAAATACGAAGGAAGACCGAAGAAACAAGATCATCGATGTGTTGAACAAGGCTCGGGCCATGGAACTTCTGGCTATCCATCAGTACATGAATCAGCACTATAATCTGGACGACATGGACTACGGCGACATGGCCGCCAAGATCAAGCTGATCGCCATCGACGAGATGCGGCATGCGGAAGGTTTTGCGGAGCGTATCAAAGAACTGGGGGGAGAACCGGTCACGACTTACGAGGGCACCGTCGAGAAGGGCCAGCCGGTTCAATCGATTTTTTCATTTGACGCCGAACTGGAGGACGACACCATTGATGTCTATAATCAATTTCTCCTGGTATGCCGGGAGAACGGGGACAGCATCAGCGTGAAGCTTTTTGAAACTATCATCGATGAGGAGCAGATCCACTACAACTATTTTGACAACGTCAACGAGCATATCCAGAAGCTGGGTGATATTTACCTCGCCCAAATCGCCGGGACGCCGTCCTCCACCGGTCTGACCCCCAAAGGCTTTGCCGTCGCGGGCGGCGGAGAATAGCTCTCATGAAGGAGGGCCAATGAATATGGACGGGCAGAGCCTCCCGGAAGACCCCCTGCCAGTGATGTGCCGCGGCGTTCGCGGTGCCACTACCGTCACCGAAAACACCGGCGAGGCCATCCTTGCGGCTACCCGGGAGATGTTGTTCGTCATTATCCGCGCCAACGGCATGAAACCGGATGATGTCGCCAGCGCCTATTTCACGACCACGACGGATCTGAACGCCACATACCCGGCACTGGCCGCCCGGCAGTTGGGGTGGTATGACGTCGCGCTGTTGTGCGGCCACGAAATGGCGGTGCCCGACAGCCTTGCCCGGTGCATCCGTGTCCTGATCCATTGGAACACCTGCATCAGGCCGAAGGAGATTGTCCATGTCTATCTGAGGGGCGCTCGGCAGCTGCGGCCCGATCGGAAAACGTTGCCCGAAATTTCTCGGGAGGAGATCGAGGAAGCCCTTAAAAGCGTGGATTTTGCACAGCTGAAGTTTGACCCGGATGGAGCCGGTAGTCGGGGAGCGGCGGTTAAGGCACCGGAGGGGTGTCAATCACCGGTGAGCCCCGTCATTAACTTGTCGAAAGAGATTTGACGCCAAGACCTGTTTTCTATGAAGCCATTAATTCAATTGAGATCGCCATACCGGACGAGTCCCGCCAAGGTTTCACCTTTTTTGAGCGCCTTTCCGGATCTGTCGTTTTACGCCCGATTTCTTTTCATTGTGTTTTCGGCGAGCGTCAAGGCGAAACGTGCCTTTTATGACGGAGCCGACTGGACCCGCAGCAGTTTTGATACCTTGAGAGCCCTGGAGAGTGTCGGGGTGTCGTTTGAGATTACCGGCGTCGAACATCTAAAGGCACTCCGTATGCCCTGCGTGATCATCGGCAATCATATGAGCGTCATGGAGACTACCGTGCTCCCCGGCATTGTTCAGCCCATCAAACCGGTGACGTTCATTGTGAAGGAAAGCCTGCTGGCTTATCCCTTTTTCAAACACGTCCTGAAATCCCGGGATCCCATTGCCGTGACGCGAACCCATCCCCGCCGAGACTTCAAGACCGTACTCGAGGAAGGAATGATCCGTCTCAGACAAGGCATCTCCATCATCGTTTTCCCTCAGACCACGCGTACCCATCGCTTTGAGCCCTCACAGTTCAATTCTATCGGTATCAAGCTGGCCCAACGGGCCGGGGTGCCCGTCGTTCCTCTGGCGTTGATGACGGATGCCTGGGGAAACGGCCGCTGGTTAAAAGATTTTGGGAGGATCGATCCATCAAAACATGTCCGATTTTCGTTCGGAGAACCCATGTGGGTGCAAGGCAGAGGCGCGGACGAACACCGGGCCGTTATCCAGTTTATTGAAGAGAGACTTGAAAAATGGCGGGAACCTGTGAGGTATCGAGAAGCGCATCCAAGCTTTAAGTCTTACCATAACACCAACTGAGCAAAAGGAGTAAACTGTCATGGGCATCATTTCATGGATTGTGTTGGGACTCATTGTCGGCGTCATTGCGAAGCTCGTTATGCCGGGAAAAGACCCGGGAGGCATTTTCGTCACCATTCTGATCGGCATTGCCGGCGCGTTTGTGGGGGGATTCATCAGTTCATTGCTTGGATTTGGCAGCTTTTCGGGATTTAATTTCAAGGGGTTGCTCGTCTCTGTCGGCGGTGCTGTTTTGCTTCTTGCAGCATATCGCATGTTAAAAAACAGAAAAGCGTCCTGATGCGCCATACCGGATTTGTCGGCGGTCATCGACACCTTGACCGCCGACACCCGGATGGATGATGTTGCGTCCCTGCGGCTATACATCCCCGCCCGGACCAATGAGCGGGAGCTCCTTGTAGACCTGGAAAAACACCAGAAACTTTGACATCTTGGCGTCCTTTTCGGGTGAGGAACTCTTGCGGCGCAAGGCGTGGAGCAATTCGGATTCCTCCTCCTCATGCGTCTTCGTCAGGTACAGTCGCTTTCCTTTGTAACCGGCCCCGTCTTCGCGGAATAGAAATACGGCGTTGGGATTGGACTGAAGATTGCTGTGGGTCAAACGGTCCCACATGATGAAAGCCACCGTACCTTCTTCCAGTACATGAGGCCTGGAGTAGACGGCTGCATTCACCCGACCCTCGCCGTCAGCGGTGGAAAGTACGCCGAACCCTTTTTTTTCTTCAAAATACGATTTTAATGTCATTTTAGATCCTTTCTTTCAATTCTCCCGTCAGCTCAGTTTTCGTCCCCATACCGCATAGACCGGATCGGAATAGCGCATCTGTGGATAATACTTGTCATCCCACGGTCTCGGCAGGCCGCGAACGGAGTAGGTTTCGAGACCCCCGAACCGACCCGACCGCTCGAAATACTCCAGAACCAACCCCATCCGTTCAAACTCGTGAAGGTGCTTCCAGATCCGGATGGCTTTCGGCGGAAACCAGCGGTTGGAGAATGTCACCACGGCAATGCCTTGAGGCTTGAGCACTCGCGCCATTTCATCGAACACCGATTGCGCTTGGGTCAGATATTCCACCGAAACCGTACATAGTATAACATCGAACGTTTCCGATGGATAGGGAAGTTCGGGATCTATGTTCAAATCGTGGATCACGCGGTCCGTGAGAGCGGTGTTCCGCTCCAACTCCGCGATGTTCATGCCCAGCCCCGAGAGGCGCCCCGCTTTAAAGTCGTTGGGAAGATGCGATGTCCAGCTGCTCATGAGGTCGAGAACGTGCGCACCGTCATTGAGAAATCTTGCGTAGAGTGCTTTGATCACCTCGATGGCAGCAGCATCGAGGTGATGGACGTAACGGGGTTTGCTGTAAAAACGGCTGTCCGGTGCCTCGTCATCCCGCAGGAAGGGAGCGTCTGTGAAAAAGTCGGTGGGATACCCGCACCATCGTGCCTGCATACCCGGCCCCTCGCTAACGGTTTCCAGCCAATCCATGACGGTACCGCCCCTCTCGATTTTTTTGTCGTCGACCTTCACCACCTCAGCGAGGAGACGTGCCGACCTCTTCGATAGGGGATGATTGAACTCCACCTTGATATGCCCGTTTTCGACGTGAATGCATCTAAACGGCGAAATATTTTGTGGGAAGACCCCTGTAACGCCTTTAAGAAGGCCTTTGGGATAGAAGCGACCGATTCTCGGAGCGCCCAGAAGCGTGTCGCCAAACCGCGATCGCTTCAGAATGAAGCTGTCGCTTGGCCGATAAATGGGCAGATGGGACGACACGTCCATCTCCACCGAATCGCCGGCACTCCTTCCCATCAATCCGTCATGGATGCCGTGCGGGAGGATGTCTCGCCACAGGTTAAGCTGGGGGGCTCGATACACTTCCGTGTGACGCGCTTCCGGAGTTCCCCATGAGAGGGTAAATTTGACGTCTGCAACAGCATCTTTCGTTATCAGGTTCATGTCATCACCTTTCAGTTCATTGTACTGGCCGAAGCCATCGGATCGGTTCGAATCCTTGGGAACAAATTAATGCAGGCAGTAGCAGACTCAATAAGAGAGGTTTAAGAAATGAAAGAGGGGTAAAACCCCTCATTTTCAGACAGAGAGATGTTGGGGAGGGACAATACCGAGGGCAGACCGTCAGGATAGGGAAAGGAGATAGGTCCTCAGGTTGGTCTTTCGATTCTCGATTCCGAACTTGATCCGGAGATTGCGTCGGTGGAAGTGAACCGTCGTCTCGGCGATGCTCAGGATTTCCGCGATTTCCTTGCTGCTCTTTCCGTCTTTTACCAACGAGGCCACCTGAATTTCCTGGGGCGTGAGAAAAATATCGGCTGCGGACATGCGTTGCAGGAAAGGCGAAATGATGTCTTTCAAATGGGTATCGACAATTTCCACGAAGGTCCGTTCCCTGGCTTTCAAGCCGGCTTTTTTCAGCTTTTCGACATAGGGGAAGACAAGTTTCTTCATGTTGCCCAGAATCTTCTGTTCCAGCTCGACCTTGTCGGCTTCCCGTTGTTTGAGGAGGACCTTGAGGGCGATGTTGGCCTCTTCGAGACTCTGTTTCTGTTCGTTGAGCGTCGCCTCGCTCTCTTTCAACGCTTCTTCCGCGAGTTTCAGATCGGTAATGTCCTCGTGACTGATGACGACACGAACCGGACCGTCATAGAACATCCGGATGGCACGCATGTAGTACCAATGCTTTCCGTTGGGGGAATGACAGGGGTAATCGTAAAGGAATTCCCTGGCGTTGCCCGAGATGACGAGGCGGATACCTTCGGCTACCTTCTGGGCATCTTCGGCGTCATCTCCCGATGCTTTTTCGCATACGTCGAGGTAGTTGGTTCCAATGGCGTCCACGTCTCCTTCCAGTCCGTTTTTCCGGGCGAAATCATGCCACGCCTGGTTGGTTTCGAGGATAACACCCTTTTGATCGATAATGGCGATATGGGCCGAGAGGGAATTCAACACCGTCTGGGCAAAAACATCTGAAAACGTCATGGGTTCGGATTTCATGGGGGCACCTCTGTGTTTCGAGTTCTTTTCCAGAAAGAATAGACGATTTTGGTTGAGGAATCAAGTCCTCGCGAAAACTGTCCATCATCGGTATGGGCATATCGGATCTGTCGTCCTGGATGTAATAAAAAACAGCAAAAAGAATAATATTAAATCAAATTTGGACAACAATGATCTTTTTTGAAAGGCCATCGTGACATCCAGCACTTTGTTGTTGAAAAAAACAGCAGGGGGCGTTAAATTAACACAATTTTATTTTTATTTGATGAGTTATATCTTTTTCAGAGAAGCCATCCAAGAATTCAGCAAATTCAAGAAATGCGTTGATGCCAGGCAAACGAGCTGTTTTCAATGGCATTCAAATGATAACATCTGTTGCATTTTGAAAGGAGCACCATGGTCAAGCTCCAGGAGCATCCCCTTCTGAAGAAAATTACCGAGAGCCGTTCATCTCTCACGCCCAAGGGCCGTATTTTAAGCGATTTCATTCTATCCAATCCAAGGAAAGTGGTCTTTATGACGACCAAGGAACTGGCCCAGTCCTGCGAGGTGAGTGAGGCCACCGTGGTCCGGTTCGTGGTCCAGGTGGGATTTGACGGATACAGCAATTTTCAGCAAGCCCTGCGAGACCTTGTGGACACGGAGATGACGCTGGTGGATCGGGTGGATCTGACGGATATGGCACAACCGGGCGCCGACCGCTTCCGCCATGAGGTATTCAAGGAGATTGACAATCTCAAGCAGATGTACCGGAGCATAGACATCGAAACGATTCGAGCATTGGTGTCGGTTCTCCATGACAGCGGAAATATTTTCGTTGTGGGGTCGCGGCTCTCTTACACCTTGGCCTATTATTTCGGTTGGCAGCTTACGAAGATTCGAGGTAATATCCAGATCCTGAAAGGAAGCGACTCCATCAGCCTGGACCGACTGACCATCGCCCCCCCGGAAAGCCTGGTGATATTGATTGCGACCTCCCGATATCCTAACGAACTTATTCGCATTGCAAAGCATGTCCGTCGGATGGGGCATATCCTCATCGTCGTCTCCGACAGTTCCCTTTGTCCTGTGAACGGGTTTGCCCGCCACGTGCTGGTGGCGCCTTCGAAACATATCCCGATTTTCGGCAGCACCGCCAGCCTCACCTGCCTGATCAACTATATTGTCCTGGAACTGTCCGCGCGATACGGTGACGCGTTGAAGGTCCATCAAGAGAAACTCGAGCGCTCCTATCGCGAGAATGACACCCTTTTCAACCTGGAGGTTTTCGATGGGTAACCAAATCGGACCAGGGAGAGAAATGGGCATAAGGGAGGGGCATCTGCGGCAGGCAAAGCCCCTTGCTTGGAAGGATCGTCGAGGCGTGAAGTCCGGCGTCTTTCGAACGCCGTTTCGCTTTTACGTTGTTACCTTTTGGCCATATAGGATTCTTCCCAACTCTCGATGGGTGAAATAGGGGTCATCGTTTCGGAGGTAGGGTAGCAGAATCCGCTTTCTGCGGACCAGATCCCTTGAGATATCGGCGAAGACGGCATCGGGCTCGAAGAGTGCCGCTGAGGTGATAACGTGCCCGAAGGGGTTGATGATCTCGCTGCCGCCCCAGAACCGGAAAGGATTGTCGTCAACCATCGCACTGGCCGTGTCATCCGTCGTCTCGTTCTGTGATCTGAGATCCTCGAAAACTTCGCATCCCACGCGGTTGGCACAAAGATTGTAGACGCCGAACACGCGAGAGTAGAACCGGTTGATAATGCTCCAGCTTTCGATGTTTGAGAACTCGTTTCCCATGGATCCCCGGGAAGAGTTGAACATGGTGATGAAGATGTCGGCCTTCTGGGTAACCCCGAGATACGGCAGGGAGGGATGCCAGAGATCGTTGCAGATGAACGGGGCGATGGTCAGGCCCTTATGGCGAAAGACCCGGACCTGTTTCCCCGACGAGAAGATCTTGCGTTCCTCGAAAACACCATAATTGGGCAGGTTGAGCTTTCGGTAGGCGAAAAGGATCTCGCCGTTCACGGCCACCAGCGCCGAGTTGTAAAAATTCATGGCGTTGGACTCTTCAATGAACCCAATGACGGCCGCTGTCCCCCGGGTTGCCGCGGCCAACCGTTTGATTTCGGGCGAGTCCATGCGAAGCGCAGCTTCATGGTATCTTTCCCGAACAAAATATCCGGTGAGGGAGAGTTCGGGGAAGACCACCAGGTCGACGCCCTCGGCCTTGGCAGCCTCGATTTTCTGAAGGGTATCCTCCATGTTGCTCTTGACATCCAGGAGGATCGGATTGGTCTGGTATACGCCCACTTTCATCAATGACATCCTTTCATGAATACGCGTGAACGATGGTTGCGAGGGTACCTGCCGTTCAGGCGGCGGCTCGGGACCCATCAATAATGGGGTGGATATCGGCCCACCGATCCGCCGACCAGATCTGCTCCGCCAGTTTACAGGCGGCGTCTCGACCGATAATCGGAGCGGTCAGCCAAAGAAATTTCTGCTGGAGGTCGGCATCCGAGGGCAGAGTGTCCGGTGGTTCCCACAGGGCCTCGATTCTACCGGAGCTGAAACGTTGCCCGGTCATGGTTTCAACCGATACTTCCGCCGGCGCTTTGGCAGGAAATTCATCGTCAAACGAAGGTTCCACTTCAATGGAGATCCGGTTCAGCAAGGCCGTTAGCTCGGGGGCGTGGAGGCGTGGGGGCAGCACCTGGGCGGGCCCCACCTCTCCGTCCGTCAACGCGGCGGCCACCGGGAAGACCAGACTGTACTGGGCTTCCTCGGTATTCCGGGGATGGCCTATGGGAAGACGGGCGGCCGCTTCGAAGGTGCGTACCCGGATGTGCCGGATTTCAGACGGATCGAGGTGATGCTCCCGGACGATCTTCAGGGCACCGGCCACGGCCGGCTGCCCCCACCGGCATGCGGCGTAGGGCTTGAAATAGACATTGAGGATTTCCCACTCACGTCCGAGGTTCTCTACCCAAGCCCGTTCCGGGGTGTCGTCGAAAAGGGGCCGGATGCCGGTGAATCCCTTCCGGGCCATGAGGATGGCGTTCATGGCGACCATGGCACCCCAACCGATGCTGTCCTTGCCCATGGAAGGGGTATCGATACCCTTCATCATGGGGGCAATGGGGGCATGGTATTCAGCAGATCCCATGGCGTGTCTTAAAGTGTCGGGGGAGAGCCCCAAAAGCCTCCCACCGGCAGCGGCAGCTGCCACAGCACCCCAGGATCCGGACGAATGGTAGGTGGCGTAGGTGGCGTGTCGGATCAGACCGGCCCGGATGCCGATCTCGTAGCCGAGGACCAGTGCCGTCAGGAATGCCTCCCCGGAGGATTCGGCCGCCTCGGCGGCGGCAAGCACCACGGGCAGGATGCAGGCGCCCGGGTGACCCTTGACCCTTCGATAGCCGTCGTCGATGTCTAGGGCGTTGCCGGCAAAGCCGTTGGCCAATACCGCGCCGACAAGAGAGGCTCTCCGGTTCACGACCAGAATGCTGGCCTGGTCTCCCGGATACTGTTCCAGAGCCATCTCGGTCATAATGGCACCGACGGGTGTCTTTGCACCGGCGATCATGGCGCCGAGGGCGTCCATGAGACATCTGCGGGACTGGTGACGAACCGTCTCAGGGAAATCCTGCCAGCGGGTATGGGTGATGAACCGGATGACATGACCGGTTAAACTGTAGGGCATATCTCCAATTTCTCCTCTACTGAACTGTCGATTTTCATGGACCGTATCCGCTATCCGGTCACCATCATGAAAGTCGAAAGCCGAGTCCTCTAGAAAAAGCCCGAATTCATGATATGAACCCGGGCAATCCCGTCTAAAAATGGGGACCGCCAACCCTGAAGTGAGCGCCGCCGGCCCCGCCAGTTACTTGAAGGCTTACAGCAACCCTGCACCCTTAAGCCAGGCTTTGGCCACATCCTCAACAGGCTTGTGTTCTCCGTCGACCTGGTAGTTCATCTCAGTCATGGCAGCGGTGTCGAGCTTATCGGTCAGGGGGAGAAAAATGGTTTTCAGTTCCGGGTATTTTTCGGCCGTCTCCTTCTTAACGACCGGGGCTGGATTGTAGACTGGGAAATAGTTCTTGTCATCCTCGAGGACCAAAAACCCCATGCCCTTGATACGACCGTCGGTAGCGAATCCCATGGCCACATCCACCTGACCGTCCTCCAGCGCCTTGTAGAGGAGCCCGGGAGTCATCTTCTTGATATTTTTGCGACCGAACTGGAAATCATATTTTTCCTGGAGGGGTTTGTATCCGTCGGGGCGAGCGTAGAACTCCTCATTGGTCCCGAAATTGATCTCGTCCTTGTGGGCCTTGACATAGGCGGAAAGATCCGAGAGTGTCTTGATGCCCTTTTTCTCAGCATCGTCCTTGCGCATCATGAGGCAGTATGTGTTGTTGAAAGGCATCATGGGCAGCCAGACCAGTCCGTTTCGTTCCAAATCGGCCTTTTTCACAAAATCATAACACGCCTGAGGATCGGTAATAACCTCCTTCTCTTTCAGCATGGTGATCAGGGCGGTTCCAGTGTATTCCATGTAGATGTCGATCTGGCCGTTCTCCAAGGCCTTTCGGGCCACTAGCGTACCCCCGAGTCCGGTCTTGTCTTCCGTGACGAATCCGTTTTTCTGCAGCAGTTCGATCATGATTTGACCGAGGATCCGCTGCTCAGTGAAGTTCTTGGCGCCAACCACTATTTTCTTTTCCTGGGCCACGGCCGTCCCCGTCAGGGTGAATGCTGCGATTAAAAGTGCTGTCATCAGATTACATGTCATTTTTTTCATTTTTTGTCTCTCTCCTGTTGTTGTATTGCCGTTTTGGGTTGTGAATACAAACAGATGCCGCATCGGACCTAAAACGGGCACGCCGCCCGATACGCGCGCCTATTCCTGCTATTTTTCGTAGACCAGTCCGTCGCTGACAATCCATCCTTCCATCTTCCCGATGAACCAGTTCATAAAGATGGCCAGCGCCGCCGTGGGAACCGCTCCCGCCAGCATGTAGCCCGCGTCCACCATGGCGATTCCGCTGAAGATCAGATCGCCCAGACCGCCGCCGCCCACCAGAAAGCTCATGGCGGCCGTGCCGACGTTGATGACGGTGGAGGTTCGGATGCCGGTAAGGATGATGTACATGGCATTGGGCAGTTCCACCTTGAACAGCAGTTGGGCGGGTGTCATGCCCATGCCCTTGCCCGCATCGAGAATAACCGGGTTGATCCCGGCAAGCCCGGCCACGCTGTTGCGGATGATGGGCAGAAGGCCGTAGATTACCAGGGCGAAGATGGCGGTCTTCTTGCCGATGCCCAGGTAGGTCATGGCGATGGCGATAACCGCCAGCGACGGAACCGTCTGGCAGATGCCCAGGATGTTGAGAATCCAGTCTCGGTAACTTCGCATGAAGCCCCTGGTGAGCAAAATTCCGGTGGGCACGCCGATGCCGATGGATATGGCGCTTGAGATGAGAACCAGCTGGATGTGCTCCACAAAGAGCATCCAGATTTCCTCTGGGTTGTCCATGGTGAACTGGAGAAATCCGAGCCGCTCTGCATAGATTCCCGATATGAAGGTCAGGGCGAAAGCCGTCATCATCCAGAAACGGCCAACGCTCCCGCTTTTTTTCTGTTTTCTCATAGAATCCTCCCGCCCGTGGTGATGTTTCCCCAATGGCCGCCGTGTTCGTCATAAGTTTCACCCACTACGGAAACAAGAGTTTTCGAATTGAGGATTCCCTGCAGAACGCCCTGATCGTCCACCGCAACGACGATACCGATGTCGTAAGTGAGCATCTTGCTGAGGGCGTCCTTGAGGTTCTGATCGGGTCTAACGGTGATGCTCATGGGGCGGGCCAGGTCACCGACAACACCTTTGTGTCCCCGAAGCATGTCGATGTTGACATACCCCACGAGATGATTTCCCGGCGCCGTGACCAGGAGATAATTGAGATTTTTTTCGACCATTCGTTCGAGTATTTTTTCACTGGCGTCTTCGGTGCTGCAACGGACGGGGTTTTTGAGCATGGCATCCGCAACCTTGAGCAGGTCGAGGCGCTTGAGAGCCCGGTCCGCGCCTACGAAATCCTTGACAAACTGGTTTTTGGGGCGAGTCAGAAGCTCTTCCGGAGTGGCGTATTGAATGAGGTTTCCGGCATCGAGAAGCGCAATGCGGTCGCCCATTTTGACGGCCTCGTGGATGTCGTGAGTCACGAAGACAATGGTCTTCTTGAGCTTCTCCTGGATCTTGAGGAACTCGTCCTGAAGCACCTCCCGGTTGATGGGGTCGATGGCGCCGAAGGGTTCGTCCATGAGCATGACCGGCGGGTTGGCCGCCATGGCCCGGGTCACACCGATGCGCTGGGCCTGGCCGCCCGAGAGTTCCCGCGGGTAGCGGTCCCGATAAATGGCCGGGTCGAGGTTCACGAGAGAGAGGAGTTCGTCCACCCGTTCGTTCATTTGCTTTTTGTTCCACCCCAGGAGCTTGGGGACGACGGTAATATTCTCGAAGACGGTCATATGGGGAAAAAGGCCGATCTGCTGAATGGCGTAGCCGATGCTTCGCCGAAGCGCGATGACGTCCATGTGAGTGACGTCCTTGCCGTCGATCTTGATGGTTCCCGAGGTAATCGGCTCCAGACGGTTGATCATCCGCATCAAGGTTGTCTTGCCGCAGCCGGATGAGCCGATGAGGATGCAGATTTCACCCTCGGGGATGTGCAGGCTGACGTTGTCCACGGCCGGAATTGTGCTTCCCGGATAGATTTTGGTAAGGCGTTCGAGTCGTATCATGGCTATGTCCTCAATCCTTTGCTGACCAAGCGGTTTTCGATCCATCCAAAGATATAATCTGTAATGACGGCCATGACGGCGACACACAGAGCGCCGGCGTTGATCATGGCATCGTAGGTCTGGTTGATGCCCATGAAGATATAGTGTCCAAGACCTCCGGCGCCGATGTAGGCCGCGATGGCGCCGATGCCGATGGACATGACCACGGCAACCCGTACACCCGCGAAGATCACGCTGAGCGCCATGGGCACCTGGACCTTGAAAAGCACCTGGAAACGCGTCATGCCCATGCCGATGCCGGCGTCGATGATGGCGGGGTCGACATTCTTGATGGCGGCATAGGTGTTTCGGATGATAGGAAGCTGGGAATAGAGCACCAGGGCGACGATGGCGGGGACGGTGCCGATGCCGTATCCGAAGACGGAGAGAATCGGAATCATGATACCGAAAAGAGCGATGGAAGGGATCGTCATGATGATACCGGCGATATAGAGGACGATATCGGCGGCCTGACGGTTAAAAGTGATCCAGATGCCGATGGGAACGCCGGTAAATATGGCGATGGTAACGGCGACTGCCACGACCCAGGCATGCTCCCAGGCAAGCTTCAGGGTTTCAGGACCCTGATTGATCAAAAATTGCCATGTCTCCATAGGAACGCCTCCTTGGCTATGGGTGAATGGGAGGGGTGGGATCATGAACGTCTATCGAGAGGTGGGATATCATCGTCATCCGTGAATGATGCAAGTCATCCCTGGAAAGCCGGCGACCCTGATGGTCGGCGGCTTTCCGTAAAGATCACCTCATCTTAACGCTAAGGCAGCAGTATGTCAAATTTCGCTCTAATGGCGGCGTCGACATCCGCCGGAATATGGGATACAGGCTCCGTCGCGAGAATCTTCCGGGCAATGTTCCGCCCCCGTTCACAGGCGTCGATGCCGCCGTCCTTTTTCCAGTTTTCGCGGATCTTCCGGTCGGTTACGCCATTGCCAATAAAATAGGTGGACCGCATATGCTTAAGGGTATGGGGGGAGATCATGAAGTTGCCGCCCGGCCCGACCTGATCGATGACCGAAAGGGCCAGTTGTTCCTCGTTAACGGGGATGCCGGCCAGCACTTTCATTGCCATGCCGATGATCTCGTCGTCGATGACAAACTGTTCATAAGCGACGGCGAGCATCGACTCCAGCATACCTGCCGAATGGTGGATGTAGTTGGAGCCGCCCATGGCCGCAAGAAGAACGGTCATCGCTTTTTCCCAACCGGCCTGGCAGTCGGGGATCTTGGCGTCTGAGAGTCCGGCGGAGTTGTAGTTGGGTACCTGAATGTGTGCCGCCATCTGGTGGATAGCCGCGTTCATCATGCCGCATTCGACGCCGCCGCCGAGGTATCCCATGGTGTTCATGTTGGCCATTCCGGGGATGCCGCCGTAAAGTAGGGGCGCCCCCGGTTGGGTCAGTTGACAGATGGTGATGCCCGCCAGCTGCTCTGCATGGATCTGCGCTAGAGTGGCGGCCATAGTGACGGGAGAGGTGGACCCGGCCATGGGGGCGCAGGAGAGGGCAACCGGAATCATGTTCCGGTTGCATTCCTGCATGATGCGCGTGGATTGGGTGCAGAGCTTAAGAGGGGAGATGGCGAAGGAGGTGATGACGGAGATAAAGGGCTTGGCCTTGAGTCGATCGACATCGCCTGCGATCATGGCAGCCAGATCGATGATGTGATGGAGCCCTGCCTCGTTGTTCACGCCCGACATGAAATGTTTGGTGGTGGCCTTCAGTCCGGCATAGTACATGTTGACGTCATAGGCCTCTTCGGGGATGTCCGTCGGGATGCAGGAGCGAACAAAGAAGTGGATGTTGTCAAGCCGATCCACGAGTCGGCCGATCTGATAGATGTCGTTCAGGACGGTGGCACGGGCTTCGCCCGTCTCGAGATCGAGTATTCTGACGGCGGCGCCGCCGGTGCCCAGATGGACCTTGTCCTCAGTGAGGTCGAGATCGTTTCGGCTGTCCCGGCTGTAGAGAACGACCTTGGAAGGAGCCGTTTCAGCCATCCGGGACACCAGATCCCGGGGAAACAGAATCCGGCTTTTCGCCCGATCGACCGTTGCACCGGCCGACTCGAGCATGACCAGCGTATCGTCCAGGCCGGATTCATATGTGAATCCGGTATGTTCTAGGATGTGGAGGGCGGCGTTGTGAAGGGTTTCGACATCCTGCTGGGAAAGGGGTTTGTAGATTCCTCCCGGGAGGCCTTTGAGGTTCATTTCTCTGCTCCTTGACGATGTTGGATAAAACGATTCAAATGGTTGTAGATGCAAACTGAACGGCTTTGAGATCTCATTGAAATCTATCCGGCCGGTTCAACCTCTGGTCCAAGTTTGACAGTTTTTGTTTCAATTTGAGGCCCTATGCGATACATCATGCGTCAAAATAGCTATCCCATATGAAATAAAAAATGTCAATAAGAGATTTAAAGTACATATTTAACACGTATTGACCATTTTGACTTCAAGATTAAGCGTGGAGAATGGAAAGCAGCCAAACAGGATAGCCTTCAAAAAATTGTTCAATATTGTTACTCAATGGTATGATTAACACAGAAGCCGGACTTCAGGAGGCGGCTAATGATGAAAACATGGGTTTCATGATCGAGGGCGTCCTTCAATGCGCCGCTTTTATGGGAGCAACGATGGACAAGGCCAGGATCTTCCATCCGGATTCAGGTGAAAATTGCGGATTCGGCGTAAAAACATGAATATTCTTGTTGTCGTCGATGGCGAAGAATGGCAGGCGGGTGTTTTTGTGCTGTTCAAGGTAATCTTCATAGGAGAACTCATCAGTCAACAGCGTTGTTCGGATATCCGCACCTTTGGTCACATATCGGTTCAGCGTCTGATAGGTCATGTCTTCATGGAAAAGACGTCGACCGCCGTATCTGAAAGCTGTTTTTGTCTCGGTACCCCCGTTTTCCGGCGGATGATTGCCGATAGCATAGATACGTTCCTTCTCAAATTCTAGCCGGTAGTAATGCGCCGACAGAGCGTTCAATTCAATGTTGGGAGAAATGGCCATCAAATGACCGATGCCCGTCAGGTCAAGGTGGCGTTCAGCATGCTCCGATGCCGGATTGCCCCAATAGGCGGGCAATCCGTTCATTTTGGCTTCGGTAATGTCATCCCAGTTCTGATCCGTGACCACCACCCTGAACCCATTTTCCTGGAGTGCTTTGGCAATAATCCGCGCAACGGCATTAGCGCCGATGATGAGAAATCCTCTGGGCTCGGGTTCCTTGACGTTCAGCCATTTGGCCATAAGACCTGCGGTGGTGCTTTGCAACAGAACCGTGCCGATGATCACCATGAAGGTTAATGGTACCAGCTGGGAAGCATCTTGATATCCGATGCTCTCCAGTTTGATGGCGAAAAGTGCCGATATGGCTGCGGCAACGATGCCGCGGGGTGCGATCCATGCCAGAAGGTGCCGTTCAGCCGGAATCAGCTTTGACCCAAAGGCCGAAATCTGAACGCTCAGCGGACGTGCCAGGAATTGGATGATGCTGAGAACCGCCAGACCGCCCCATCCCAGGGCCATAAAAGCGTCGAGGTTTATTCGGGCGGCCAGAATAATGAAGAGCATCGAAATTAAAAGGATACTCAGACTTTCCTTGAAGTCCAGGATGTCCTCCAGTTCGATGCCTTTCATATTGGCGAGCCAAATGCCCATCACCGTGACGGAAAGGAGACCGGATTCCGCCTCCAGGGTGTTGGAAAGTGTAAAGATACCGCAGACCGCCGACAATGCTGCAAAATTGTGAAGGTACTGAGGGATCATGTGACGACGCAAAACAATTCCAAACAGATAGCCGCCAAGAGCGCCGAAAATCCCCCCGAGGGCTATGATTTTGAGAAAAACGATGGCTCCGATCTGAAAACCGCCTGCTGTTCCGCCGGAAACAATAAATTCATAGACCAAGATGGCCAGGGTGGCGCCGATGGGATCGATCAGAATACCTTCCCATCTCAGGATGTGGGCGACGTTTTCCCTGGGCCGAACGGTCCGGAGCATCGGCACGATCACGGTGGGACCGGTGACCACCATGAGGGCCCCGAACAGAAAGGAGATTTCCCATGAGAAAAAAAGCAGCCAATGGACGGCCAGTGCGGTAATCAACCAGGTCACAAAAACGCCTAACGTGATCAGGTTGCGAATCACTTTTTCCAGCCCGGGGATATCCTGAAATTTCAGGGTCAGGCTGCCTTCAAAAAGGATGATGGCCACCGCAAGTGAGATAAAAGGGAACAAGAGGCTGTTAAATAACCGGTCCGGGTGGAGCCAGTTCATCAATGGGCCTAGCAGGATCCCGCAAAGCAGCAGAAACAGGATGGCCGGCAGCCTTAGGCGCCAGGCGATCCATTGGCAACCCATGCCGACCAGCAGAGTGGTCGACAGCACCACCACGGCATGCTCGTTCATGATGGCGTCTTTTACCTTCGTATCATTTCTTGGCGATGACCCATACGGCATGAACGATGCCGGGAATATATCCAAGCAGCGTCAGCAGCAAATTGATCCAGAAGTGCTTACCGATCCCGACCTGGAGAAAAACGCCCAGAGGGGGCAAAAAAATGGCAAACAAGATGCGGATCAGATCCATAATCGATGTCCTTTCTTAAGTAAGGATAAAGTAGCATCTCAACTTTCGACTTTCATAGGCCGTTGCCGGAAGGATAGGGGCACCATCATGAAAGTCGAAAGTTTGAAGTAATATCAAATTCCTGGTGTAAATGTCTGCCGGCGCCGAGGTCAAATCTTCAATATTCGTTTGAATACCCGGCCCGCGGCAAGCGGTAAAAAGCTCATCCCGAGGACGAGCAGCCAGCCTTCCTGCGTCGGTGCCGTCACATCCAGAATTTCAGACAGGATCGGTATCTCAACGGCGGCGAAAATAAGCAGGAAGCAGAGCGTCAGGGCCGCCCAGACAAAAGGATTTTGCGTAATGTCGTTTCGCAGAAAGCCGGCCCCGGGGTCAGACATGTTGAAAATATGCCACAGCTGGGCCAGTGCCAGGGTTAGAAACGAGATGCTTACAGCCTCCCTTTCCCCGAGCCCAAAGCCGTTGATGGCGACGGCAAGAGCACTGAGAACCGCGACTGTGATGAACAGGCCGTAGCCACCGACGGCGACCCAGTGACGGGGGGTGACGATGGGCTCGCCGGGCGGCCGGGGTTCCCGTCGCATCACCTCCGGGCTTCCTGCGCCGACACCCAGTGCCAATGCGGGAAAAACGTCGGTCACCAGATTCAAAAAAAGAATTTGCAGGGGCAGCAATGGGAGGGGCGCGTTAACGGCCGTCGCCAGTGCCACGCTCGCGATCTCGCTGACATTGCAAGAGATGAGGTAGACCACAAATTTGCGGATATTGTCAAAGATAACCCTTCCTTGGGCGATGGCGGCGACAATGCTTGCAAACGCATCGTCCTGTAGCACCATATCCGCGGCTTCCCGGGCGACCTGGGTGCCCCTGAGCCCCATGGCGATGCCGATATCGGCCTTCTTGAGGGCCGGCGCATCGTTCACGCCGTCCCCTGTCATGGCGACCACTTCCCCCTCGGCCTGATAGAGGGCGATCAAATCCAGTTTCTGCTTGGGGCTCACTCGCGCAAAGATGGAAATACGGCGGAGGCGGCGGCGGTCGGCCTTGGAAAGCGTGTCCAGGGCTTTCAGATCCCTGCCCTCAACCCCCTCGGCATTTTCGTCATGAGCGAGACCTACGGCTACGGCGATGTTCCGCGCCGTGAGGACTTGGTCGCCGGTCACCATGACGACCTTGAGCCCGGCTTTTCGGGTGATGTCCATGGCGTTGCGGATGTCGGCTCTCGGAGGATCGAGGAGTCCCGCCAGCCCGATAAAGGTCAGGTTCCTGTAAGGCGACGCTTCGACGCTCGATTCTCTTTTTTGCGCAAATGCGAGGACTCGCAGTCCGAGGCGGGCAAGCCCTTCGATGTGGGCCGTCCAAACCCGCCGGGCATCTTCACTGAGCCATGTATCGCCGGCTTCGGTCAGAAGCCGCACGGATGACTTCAGCACCACCTCGGGAGCGCCCTTGACAGCCACCAGAAAATCGTCTCCGTCGGCGTGAAAGGTGGCCATCATCTTGCTCTCCGTGTCAAACGCCTCTTCCCGGACTTCCGGATGGGATGCGGCAAGGCACCTCTGTTGAAGGCCGCCGAGGGTTCCCGCAGCGAGAAGTGCAATCTCTAACGGGTCCCCGCTGCTTTTGCCGTCATCGTCTGCTTCATAGGCGGCATTGTTGCAGAGCACCGCTGCCCGGAGCAGGCATTGCAGGGTCGAAAAATCCTCCGGATCAACCTGCCGGTCATCCAGGAGATACCCTTTTTCTGCATCGGCCCGGATCTCGCCGGCATCGACGACAAGACGGCTCACGGTCATACGGTTTTCCGTAAGCGTGCCGGTCTTGTCCGTAAAGATGACCGTTGTCGCGCCCAGTGTTTCCACCGACGAGAGACGATTGATCAGGGCGTTTCGCTTTGCCATGCGGTGCATTCCCCTGGCCAGGGCGATGGTCGCCACGATGGGCAGCCCTTCGGGGATACTGGCCACGGCAAGGGCAATCGCGGTTTCCAGGGTGATGAGAAGGTCTTTGCCCCTGATAAGGCCTGACGCCCCGATGACAGCGGTGAGGGCGAGTGTGACCCAGATGAGTTTGTGCCCCAACTGGTCAAGTCGTTTTTCCAGGGGGGTGATTTCGTCTCCGGCTTCGGCTACGAGGGCGGAGATCCGACCGAGTTCCGTCTCCATGCCCGTAGCCGTGATTACCCCTTCGCCGGTCCCCCGGGTGATTGCCGTGCCTTTATATAACATGTTCGTGCGCTCGGCCAAGGGGGCTTTCACCGGCAGGATTGCGACGCTCTTTTCGACAGGCAGGGATTCGCCGGTGAGTGCGGACTCGTCAGCCTGCAGCTTGGAGGCCTCTATCAGACGGATATCCGCCGTGATGACATCCCCGCCTTCGATCACGACGATGTCGCCCGGTACCAGGGTGTCCGCTGGCACCGCCATCACGCGACCGTCCCGTCGAACGCGGGTTTGCGTGCTTCCCATCCGGCGAAGCGCCTCCATGGAACGAACCGCTTTGAGCTCCGTGGCGAAGCCGATGGCGGCGTTGATGAAAATGACCGCCAGTATGGCCGAACCTTCCAGCCAGTCGCCGAAAAAATAAGAAAGAGCGGCTGCGGCCCCTAAAAGGACGATGATCAGGTTTTTGAATTGATCCAGAAAAATCCGCCAGGCCTGCTTCTTTTGAATTTCGCGCAACCGGTTTCTGCCGTACCGTTTTTTACGGGCTGACACCTGGGGCCGCTTTAGACCTGAATCCCTGTCGACTTCAAATGCTGAGAGCACCTCATCAATGGGATGGCTCCACGGTGTTTCGATCATTTTACTCCTTCCGGACATTGTTGTCGCCAGTTCGAGCTCAAGCCTTTTGAATTCCGGTAACTATGGAGAAACACCATACGTGCCGATGACGCGGGACACGCGCACATCGATGTCGAACCATCATTGAAAATAGGCCTCCAATACATATTGGGAGACCATTCGGTGTGTATTGAAAAAAGAGCCGTTCAAAGCGATGTTGTAGGCCATCATATTCACCCAGCGGGACCGGTCTTCGTAAAAACACGGCAGAATCTGCTGTTCCAGCTTGCTGTAAAGATCATCGGCATCCAGGGCATCGTATGCGGCCGAAGCCTCCTGGACATCGTGAATGGCCAGATCCGCCTCGATTTTGACACGCCGCGGGCCGATGGACCAGCCGGTCACACCCTCGATATAGCCTTCGATCCACCAACCGTCCAGCACAGAAAAATTGACCACGCCGTTGGCCGCCGCTTTCATGCCGGATGTTCCCGAAGCTTCCAGCGGACGCATGGGGGTGTTTAACCAGACATCGACCCCGGACACCAGAAATTTCGCCCGGTACATGTCGTAGTTGGGAATATAGACCATTTTGATATCGTCGTTCAGTTGATCGCCGGCTTGATGGATCTCCTGGATGAGGGTTTTTCCCTCGGCGTCGGCGGGATGGGCCTTTCCTGAATAGAGGATCTGAAGCCGTCCGGATCGGGATGCGATTTTTTTGAGGCGTTCAGTGTCCCGCAACAGCAGGGTGGCTCTTTTGTAGGCGGCCGCACGCCGGGCAAACCCGATGGTCAGGACATCGGTATCCAGCGAGATTCCGTATTGAGCCTTGATGAAATCGAAAAGCTGCTGTTTGGCGGCTTGATGCGCCTCCCAGATCTCTGCTCTGGGGATATCCAGTGCATTCCGGAGGGCGTAGGAATCCTGCCGCCAGTTTGGCATGTGGCTGTCGAGGACGGCGGCCATGCTGTCGCAGATCCATGTGCGGTTGTGAATGCCGTTGGTGATGGCGTCGATCCGGTATTCCGGAAACATTTTCTGAGAAATTTCCCCATGCTTCTGGGCGACGCCGTTGATGTATTCCGCGTGGTAGAGCGCCAGGTAAGTCATGTTCAGACGGCCGTCGGTGTCGATGATGTTGCTGTGGCTCAGATCCTCGAAATGGAAACGATCACGCAAAACATCCCGGACCGTGTCCACGTCGAAGGTGTCATGTCCAGCCGGTACCGGCGTATGGGTGGTAAAAACGCATAGCGCCTTGACCTTGTCCAGGTCTTGCTGGTAGCGGTCCATCAGTTCGAGGGTCAGCAGCGCCGCATGACCCTCGTTCATGTGATAGGCTTGGAGGTTGTCGTGATCAAGAATCTGAAGCATATGCGCCCCGCCGAATCCCAGCACCACTTCCTGTTTGAGTCGGTACCGCTCGTCTCCGCCGTAGAGATAAGCGCTGATTTCCCGGTCTTCAGGTTCATTCGCAGCGAGATTGGTGTCGAGAAACAGCACTGGAACCCTATATCCGGTGATGCCCTCCACGGGGTAGACCCAGGCCTGGACCAGGACGGAGCGGCCTTCGATGTCGACGGTGACTTTTTCAGTCAGCAACGTCATAAAATTCGATGGATCCCATTCCACCGGCACTTCGATCTGATTTCCATCAGCATCGATTTCCTGATGAAAATAGCCTTTGGTATAAAGCAGGGTAATCCCTATAGCCGGGACACTCAGGTCTGCGAAAGATTTGAGTGTATCGCCGGCGAGAATGCCCAGACCGCCAGAATAGGTGGGGATTTCAGGTCGAAGGCCGACCTCCATGGAGAAGTAGGCGACCTTGCGATCCTGGGGGGTGTATGTCGAATACGGATTCATCGTGATTCTCCTATATGTCTCGTGGACAAGGAATAATAATGGAAGATCGTCGCTCTGTATCCGTTCCGATGTTCTGAGAGACAACGTCATCGGGAAATATATCGACCGGTTGTCAGCTATGCCATAGCCCGTTTTCGTAAGTTTTTGCAACAGATTTTGTCTCAAATTTTCATAATTGATGTCCGAGGCCGTCGGGATCCGGACCTCATTGAAATTTGTTTTCTTTGTGTTTTTTTGCGATCGTGGCGGCCAACCGGTCCAAGGTATTCAAATCCGGTGCTGAAGGGACGCCTTTGCACAATACCGGATCCAGAATCTCGACTTTGAGGTTGGGGATCATGGCCGACAGGGTTTCCACGGTTTTTCCTCCCCATCCGTAGGACCCGATAATGGATAGAAATTTAACCTTGGGTTTTAAGGCATTGGTCAACAGCGCCGCATAGGCGGCGAGGGGATGGGGTCCGGCAAGAACGGTAGGGACTCCGATGATCACGGTAGCCGCATCTACCAAGGCCATGGCGAGTTTCCCGATATCCGTGACCGCCAGGTTGAACAACTCGACACGGACCTCTTCCGCGACAAGAGCGGAAGTCAAACGGTCGACCATTTGCCTGGTGCTTCCGTGCATCGAGACAAACGGCAAAACGGCGAGATTGTGCGGGGCTCCCGAGACCCAGTCCTGGTAAGCGTCCATGATCCATGCCGGACGGGTGTAAATCTGGCCATGACTGGGGGCGATCATTTGAATGTCATATGCCTTGAGCTTTTGCATGTTTTTTTCGATGACGCTTCGGAAGGGCATCATGATTTCAGCAAAATATCGCTTGGCGGCTTCATTTATGCGTCCCTGATCGGTCACGAAAAGATCGCCGGAGGCGATATGAGAACCATAAAAATCACAACTGAAAAGCAGTTTGTTTTCCTGAAGATAGGTCACCATGGTTTCCGGCCAATGGACCCATGGCGTATGAATAAATTTGAGGGTCTTGTCTCCCAGAGACATCGTTTCGCCGTCAGCCACGGTGACAAAGCTGGATTCGTTGAGGGCAAAAAGGTCCATCAGCATATTTTTGGCCTTGGGTGTTGCCACTACCTTGGCCTCCGGATATTTTTCGATGACACGGATAATGCTGCCGGAATGGTCCTGCTCGGCATGATGAGAAACGATAAAATCGATTTTGTCCACCCCATCGAGTTGCGTCATTAACGTCTCTGCCATAGATGGATCGACGGTGTCCATCAAAGCGGTTTTTTCACTCCCTTCGATCAGATATGCATTGTAGGTGGTACCGTCAGGAAGCGGAATGAGGGAATCGAAGAGTCGCCGATCCCAATCGACTGCTCCCAGCCAGTAAATTTTTTCCATTACCATTCTTTTTTGCATGACCCAATCGCCTTTCTTTATCTGTTTTACTCAACTTTCGACTTTCATAAGCCGCTGCCGGCAAAATGGCGGCGAGCGCGTATATCAGTGAGTTTTCGTGCCGATCAAGAGCGGCGAAATATCACCGGTCAAAACGGCAAGGCTGCCCCCTCTTCGGGGTTTTTGAATGTGAATATAAATTCACTTAAAGAAGAAGAGCGGAAGTTGTCAAGAAAAAAATGCGCGTTGATATAAAATGAATTTATTTTTTAAATCCATAAGTTGTATGCTTGGGGTACGTTCCTGAGCGGTTTCGGCGGGCTCAGGGCCGGCCTTCATCAAAATATGAGAGAGATAAACGAATTAACCGCGTACACCTATCGCGGCGATAAAATCCTTGAGAAATAGATGGAGATGTGTTTCAAAAAGATTACATACAAACCACCAGAAGCATCTGTGAATTGTGCTTTAAAAAAGTTCAGGGGAATCCAAATGAACGATGATTCATGTCCTCAAATCTCGGAAGGCGCTCTCGACCGATCTCTTGTAGGTGAAGAAAAACAACTGGCGAACCGCTTGCTTTCATCCCTTATCCGGCCCGATGCCGTCGTGGATAAGATCATCGCAGGACCAAAATTTATCGCCGTGACGGCCGGCGGCCGCATGGGGCTTTCCTCCCTGTTAGGATCGAGACCCCGGGAACACGAAAAAGCGCTGGTGCATCAAATGACGGCAAAACCGGTCAAGGAAGTGGCTGCCCTGATCCGAAGACCTTCTTCCTTTGCCATTTCCCTTGGCTTTGCCGCATTGAATGCCGCCAATACGCCTGATCCAAAGGATGTTGAACCGTCTAATTTCCCGGCAGATGATCTGATTGCCCAACTCGGCAAGAATAAAATTACTGGTCTTGTGGGAGAATTCCCTTTTATTGAATCCCTGAAGAAGCGCGTCGGCACCTTTCACCTGTTTGAACTGAGGGATGTCGCGGAGGCCGTTCCCCATCACCAGTGGGAGCGTCGACTCGCCGAATTGGATGTCCTGGCCGTCACCGGAACAGCCCTGTTGACCCGTAGTATGGCCTGGTTTCTCTCGAGAGCCCCCCAGGCGATCACCGTGATTGTCGGCCCCACCACCCCTTATTCGGCGGCACTCTTCAGCCAGGGGGCAGACTATCTTTGCGGGTCGGTGGTGACAAATATGGAAAAAGTGGCCCTGGGGATTCATGCCGGCCTGCCCTTTAAAAAAATCAAAAAGAACGGCGGGGTCATCTTCGCGCAGTGGGAAAAACAGGACTGACGACCTTTTTTCAGACAGTTTGGAAACGCTGGGAAGCCTGTGACGCGATAGATGGATCTCGCGGATAAAATGGATTATGGGTATCTTCTAATCAAGAGAGGAACAAGGCAATGAGTAAAGGGAACAGCGTATTGTTTGGGATCGATGACTCCGATTTTGCCCGGCAGGCCTTGTCGGAGATAGGTGGATTGTTAAAAAACAATGAAAATATAAAGATAACGGTATTTCATGGTGTCGCTGAGCCTGATTTTTCCGCATTTCTCGAATCCATTGGTGAAGATCCCGGTGCCTTGGAAAAGTATCGGGAGCGCTGGGATTTGAAAGCACGGATGGTTTTGGAACAAGCCGAGGAGTCCTTGGCGGAATCCGGATTCGATTCCAAAAAAACATCAACCCTTTTGGATCAAAAATGCGGTGATCCCACTGACGCCATGTTAACGACGGCTGGCAGCGAAGGGATCGAGACAATTGCCGTGGCCCGTTGGGGAAAAACAACCGTGTCCCGCAAGTTGATTGGATCGGTTACTTACCGTCTGGTTCAGTCGGGGGAACACCTGGCAGTCTGGGTCATCGATCCTCGGATTTGCTCGCACAACGTCCTGGTTGGCCTTGTCGGTGCACCTGTCAGTCAGAGGGTTGTGGACTACACAGTCCGATATTTCTCTCATCTCAAGGAGAGCAAATTTACGTTCTTTCACGTGATCCCACCCATACCCCCTCAGTACTGGGGTTCGGAGGGCATCAAAGAGATAGAAGAGGATAAAAAACATGAGAAAATAGCGCGATGGCTGAAAGAGTATACAGACAAGGTCAAAGAGGTGGCGGATGACGCCAAAAGAAAGCTGGTCGAAGCGGGTATTCCAGATGAGAACGTGGTGTTCAAGTTTGAACCGCAAAAAAAAGGTATTGCCAGAGATATTCTTATGGAACTGGAAGAAGGCAACCACGGTATTTTGGTGATCGGCCGCAAAGGTTCCAAGGCAATCAAGGAGTTTGGTCTCGGGAGCAAGGCCAACAAAGTGCTCTTGAGCGGTCGCGCGTTTGTCATTTGTCTGGTCAACTGAGTCGTTGTCGCCGGGAATCGACTTTTTCATTGCTCATGAGAGGGTTGAAGGATTCCAAAAGATGATGCCCACACTCTTTATATCCCACGGTCCGCCAGCCATCGCCCTGATGGAAAACCCAACGGCGGTTTTTCTGAGAGCCCTGGGCGATCGTCTGCCCCGGCCGAAGGCCGTTGTCTGCGCATCCGCCCACTGGGAGGCGTGGCGACCTCTCGTTTCGGCGGGCGCAGCGCCTGTCACCATCCATGATTTCGGCGGGCCCCCGGCCCTGTTCAACCTTCGATACCCCGCCCCGGGTTCGCCGGCATTGGCCGCAGAGATCCTGACGTTGCTGGCGAAAAACGGTATCGCAGGCGCAGCGGCTCCGGATCGCGGCCTCGACCATGGCGCCTGGATCCCCCTGATGATGGCTTTCCCTGATGCCGGCATTCCTGTGGTGCAGGTGTCGGTTCAGACGGAAACGGACGCGGCCTGGCATTATCGCTTTGGCGAGGCCCTCGCGCCGCTTCGGGAAAAGGACATACTCGTCATGGGCAGCGGCGGGGCCGTCCACAACCTGGACGAAATTGGTGGTTATCCACTGGATGCACCACCGCCGGACTATGTCAGCCGTTTCGACGAATGGCTTGCGGCCGCTGCAACCGGGGGAGAGGTCGAAGTCCTCCTGGACTACAGGAAACACGCTCCCAAGCCCGACCGCTGCCATCCTTATCCGGCCGAACATTTTCTACCGTTTTTCGTCGCCATGGGCGCCGGCGCCGGTGCCGGCGCCCGGCGGATTCACCAGGGATTTATGTACGGGACACTCTCCATGGCCGCATATCTGTGGGGAGAGGCTTAAGGGAGCATCCTTCGCCTGAGAAGCGGCGAAATGGGTAGTTGCAAAGAGGGCTGAACTCCCACCCCATCATGCGTCGCCGGATTGCTTACGATTCCCCCTGCCGGATGTCGATGGGCGAGAGGTCCACGTCAGCCGGAGGCAGCGCCCTGGGGATTTCGAGGTTTTCAAAAAAGAGTTCGATCTCGCGCTCCCGGCGCTTCTTGAGACCGGCTAACTCGCGGCCGCCGGCTTTTACCCATCGGCGCAGCTGGAAGGGCACCTCGTCAAAATCGTTCCGATTAACGACCTTGAGCAGGGTGGAACGCCGAAAGTTACCGCCGCCAACATTATACACGAAATCGCATAACGCGGCATACTGGCCGTCGCTGAGTTCCACGTCCACCGCTGTCAGAACCACCCGTTCAGCAATTTCCATGTCGTCGCGGAGGAGGTCGGCCCCTTCGGGCTCCGTCACGCCGTCGAGAAAGTGTTCGGGTTCGCTGCCGTCGCACGGGGCCAGGTTGACCAAATGGCCGTAAGCGATGGTGCAATATCTCGCTGCATCATTGTAAAGATGGCTTCTGAAGCCCTCCGATTCCTTGGTCAGCTGAAGCCCCTTGTCATAAATGCCGCGAAGCTCGACGCCGGGCGGCAGCACGGCACGCTCTTCGGGTTCCAGAAATATGCCTGCCGTTATTTTGTCGACAGACAAATAGGCTGTCGTATCGATATGTCGACATGTCCATGTCAGGGCAACGGCCCCGGTGAGGATGATTAAGGTCAGAATATGCAGAGGTTTCATTTTGGGGGTCCTCCTGAATTTGAGATGTGGATGTTGTGTATCGCGTCGATCGCCATGATTTCCGGCTTCAGATGATGCGGTGTCTGTAAAAACGATACGGTTTCCGGGCAGCATCAACCGGAGCGGCCGTGTGTTGTATGAGGATGAGAAAAGCGATGACGGAAGGGGCGGGAGAAACGGTATTCCGAATCATCCTTCGAGAAGGCAACCGGCACTCGGATCGGCTGTTTCGAAACCACAACATCAATATAATTTTAAGGCGGCGGTTGTCTATAAGGAAAAGTGTGCTCATATTATTTTCCATACAAAAAGCGCTGGGCCGTTCCATCAGAAAAAAAGCGTGTCAAACAGCATTGGAAACCGCTTTTGGCCATACTCGAAGCGACAGATTCCGGCGACTCCAAGACACAAGGCAACTTATTTCATCTGCTGCCGGTGAACTTCAAATATGCTGTCGGCATCATCATCCGGGGCTTGCAGCAAAAACCATCCTTAAACCCTTCTATACACTTTAGGCGTGTCGGGAAGTTCCGATTATCTCAATCATCAATCCTTAAGCCGTGCGGATGTGATTATGATTGAACGTATTGACCGAAAACTGACGGAATGGGTCGGCGATATCCTGGGAGACGTGAAGGTTTGGTTGGGCGCGCCGGAGAAAAAGGACACCGACACCGTGGGGGTCTATCTGACGGATATTCTACCGTCGTCTCCCGCCCACGCCACCCGCAGAGCTCCTCTGCAGGTGATGCTGTGCTACCTGTTGACCGTCTGGTCCGAAGAGCCTCTGGAAGCCCACAATATGTTGAGCCGGCTTTTATTCGCCGCGATGGAGCACCCCGAATTCGAGGTGGATTTGGCGGAGGTGCCCGCCCAGATGTGGTCCGCATTCGGGGTCAAACCCCGCCCTTCGTTCAAGATTCGCCTTCCGCTGCGCGTCGATCGGACGGACTTGACAACGCACAGGGTCAGGGGTCCGATGGAGATTCACCGTACCCCGATTTCCGCAATACAGGGCGTTGTGGTCGGGCCGGCGGACCAGCCCATCGGCAATGCGCGCGTCTCTCTGCCCGCCTGCAAACTCATCACGACCACCGATTCGCGCGGCCGGTTCGCTTTCGAGGGCGTCCCGTTGCTTTCTCAAGGGATGTTGGCGCTCCATGTGGAGGCCCGGGGACGAGAGGTGGTCAGGGACGTTGCGTCAGCGGAAATGATTGAAGGAAAGTTGATTATCCATTTTGATTTATAGGAGGTTGACATGCCAACCTACATGACACCCGGCATCTACATCGAGGAGGTGGCCACAGGCTCGAAGCCGATCATGCCCGTAGGCACCAGCACCGCCGCCTTCCTTGGGGAGGCGCCCAATCCCGATGCCCACCTCAATGAACCCGTCGCCATCAACAACCCGTCACAGTTCATTCGTAAATTCACCCAACAGAACTCCCCCGGCACCGACCTCGCCCGGGCCGTATTGGGCTTTTTCGCCAACGGCGGTTCGCGGTGCTATGTTCTCAACGTCGGTAGTGGGAATCCCATCGCCGGAGACCCACGGCGCCGTGAGGGCATCGCGGCGCTGGAAACCGTCGACGAGGTCAAAATCATCGCGGCGCCCGGATATGCCGATCCGCTATCCTATGAGGCTATCATCACCCATTGCGAAAAGATGGGGGACCGCTTCGCCATCCTTGACGCCCCGGCGGAGGTGGATGACATCGACCGTCTCAAGAAGGTGTGCACACCGGGATCCCTCTCCGATGGAGAGGAGAGCGGCGAAAAATCAGGACTTCGAGCTCGTGAGACGGTCTCTGCCGCCTATTATTTCCCGTGGATTGAAGCGCCGGATCCCTTTGACCCCAAAAAAATTGTCCGAACACCGCCCTCCGGTCATGTCGCGGGCATCTATGCCAGAACCGACGCGCGACGAGGGGTCCACAAAGCCCCTGCCAACGAAGTGGTTCGGGGGGCTCTGGACCTCGTGTACAAGGTCACGCGGGAGGAGCAGGGCGAGCTCAACCGTGCCGGGGTCAACTGCATTCGCTTCTTCCCCGATGCCGGCATTCGCGTCTGGGGCGCCCGGACGTTGGCCGGTGAGTCGAGCGAGTGGCGCTACATCAATGTCCGTCGCCTCTTCAATATGATCGAGGAATCCATCGGCGCCGGGACGCGTTGGGTCGTCTTCGAACCCAATGACGCTCGAACCTGGAAAACCATCGAGAGGGATGTTCGGGCCTTTTTGACCACCGTTTGGCGCGACGGCGCCCTGAAGGGCGACGCCCCTGGAAAGGCGTTTTTCGTGAAATGCGACGAAGAGACCAATCCACCCGATGTCATTGACGCAGGAAGGCTGGTGACGGAGATCGGGATCGCCCCTGTCAAGCCTGCAGAATTTATCATCTTTCGCATTGGGCAGTGGATCGGCGGCTCCGGAACCGAAGAAGAGGCGCCGGGTGGCGGACAAACCGAAAGTGAAGGAGGATGATCATGCCGGATATGGATATCTATCGGTCATATAATTTCGTGTTGGACATTCAGAACGTAATGGTGGGGTATTTCACCGAGGTCAGTGGGTTGAGCGTCTCGGTGGAGGCGATTTCCTACCGGGAAGGGGGCGGCGCGGCAGCGGTCCGGAAACTGCCGGGAAGGGTGGAATACGGCGACGTCACCCTCAAATGGGGCATGAGCGATTCCACCGAACTCTGGACCTGGCTGATGGATGCGGCTGCCGGAAACGTCGAGAGAAAGGAGATCTCGATTATTCTTCTGAAGCCGGATGGGCAACAGGAGAATACCCGCTGGAATCTCCATGGATGCTGGCCGAGGGCATGGCGCGGGGCAAGGTTGGATGCCCTGGGGCAGGAGGTTGCCTATGAAACGCTGACCCTGGTCCATGAAGGGATTGAGCGGGCATGACGGCCGATTCCCTTCGAAAATTGCTGCTTGTCGCAGCGCTTGCCGTCCACCGCGGTATTTTGGGCCTGGTTCGCAGGTTGATCGAGATCGATAGGAGGAAGAAGTCGGGTTTTGAGAAGGGATTCGTCGACCCTGATCAGCCTGCTGCCGCGACGTTTCGGACCGATGACGCAATCAGAGGAGCGCCGAAACACTGGGTCGACCGGGTGCGGCGATATGCTCCCGAGCTGCTGCTGCCGACCATTCGGGGCGAAGTGTTTCATGATCGGTCTGCCTACGGGCGAGCAGAGGATGATCTGCCCGGGAAGATGGGGCGGCACAGGGCCGATGGGCCGTCGGTTTCAGGCGAGAACAGGGAATGGAAGGAGATGATCGCGGCGGAGCGCGGGAGGAGATTCAAACCGTACCGAGGATCGGATATTGACCGGGAATGCGTTTCCGAATACCCGGGCCGGATCCCCGAAGAAACGGAGCATGCCCCTGGAAAAAGCGCCGTTTCCCCGAAGGCCGAAATGGAAAAAAATGCCAGCCGAGGATCGGTATCTGAACCGGGAATTCAGGCGGACCATATATCGCCGTCCTACAGTCCGGGCGACGACCGAACGAGAGGTGGACATTCGGATAGATCAGGCGATGAAAGCCGATGGCGGAACCCGGGACTTGTCTCAACCCTGAGTTCGAGGGGAATATCCGCCTCACGGCAGCCTATAGGCGGTGCGCCCATGGCCGAGATGCCGAGGCATGAGGCCAATGTCGCAAGGGTGCTGGCCGGCACGAGAAGAAGTGCTGTCATTCTCGACGGGAAAACCCCTTCGTCGGCGCGACCTGTCGACGGCAGATCCCCTGACGCCCCGACAAGGAACGGTATGCCGCCAACGGCCGCAGCGTCTCACCGGCGTCAGCGGGAAGCGCCTGCTGACGTTGAACGACACTCACGCCTCAGCCTGTCCGGGAAAGCGTCAGCAGAACTTCTCGACGATGGAAAGATCTTGTCGGGATCCGAAGCGAACATCGTTTTCATTCACACGGAAGCCGACGGAAACAGGCCAGCGGACCCGATATCGATGCATCACGGCCGGTCGGATGCCGAGCCCGGCGGCCGGGACGACGGTGCTGTCCAATTCGAAGACCGGCCTTGGCCCCGGCTGCCGGACGAGGAACCCACCAGGAGCGGCGCCGATGATCGATCCGGCCCCTGGCCCCTGTTGCGCGATGAAACGCGGGTGCCGGAGGAGAACAGTGGGGACCGGGCGGCACTCCGCGACCATGCAAGGCTGCGGCGGCTCCAAAAAGAACAGGCGGGTGAAATATGGAACGCGTGGCCTTTTTGATCGAGAGCACCGGAGAGCGGATCGGGTGCCTGCTGAATCCCGAGAGTCTCCTGTTTCGTCGTCAAGCCGGCGTCGCCACACGGCACACCGCCGGCGGCATCGCAGCCGGCACGGGCCTTTACGACGATCAATTGCTTCGCCGCGGCGGCGGTGTTACCGAGTTGACGTTCAACCTGCTTTTTGACGTGTCGTTGGCGGGCTCGTCCATGAAGGTGAACGACGTTCGGGACCTGACAGGGCCCATCTGGCGGCTTTCCGAGAACAGCGCCGACGGCACTCCCCCCGTATGCCGCTTTGTGTGGGGCAAGAGCTGGCATCTGCCCGGTATCATCACCTCCGTTGCCGAGCGATTTGAATATTTCAATGCCGAGGGTGTTCCCCGCCGGTCCTGGATGCGGTTACGCTTTCGTCGGGTTGCCGAACCCGTGGCGCCGTCGATCCGTGAACGTCGGGCGGCCGCCGGCGGAATGACGGGGCCTTACGGGGCAACGCGCCCACTTGAATCCCACGAGGTGAAGGGAAATGAACGACCGGACCAGATCGCCGCCCAATGCTACGGCGACCCCTCGCTGGTGCGGGCCCTGATGGCCCACAACAACATCGACGATCCCCTTCATATGCCGGCTGGGAAGATGCTTGACATTCCACCCCTGGAGGAACTGGAGGCACTGCTGTGAGCGCCCCTGCCGTCATCCCCGCCGTGACCGTTGAGATGGACGGGCTCCGTCTTGCGGAAGCGGATGTCCGGTCCATGGGCGAGGTCCGCGTGTACCAGGCACTCTCTCTTCCGACGGTGTGCGAACTGGCCTTTTACGAGCCCGAAGGCGCCGTGGTCGGCGCCGTCGCAGTGGGGCCGGGCACCGCCCTTCGCATTCGCGTCGAAGGTCTCGACCCGTTCCTTTTCGAGGGTGAACTCACGGCGGTGGAATACGATTACGGCCCGGGAGGGGAGCGGCGGGTCTACATGAGGGGGTATGATATGCTTCACCGGCTGCGAAAGCGTCAGCCGGTCCGATCCCATGTACAGGTCAATTTCGTTGAGCTGGCGCGGACCCTGGTTTCAGATCTCGGGTTTTCGGTGTCGACCGTCGACCCCGGTCCGGTTTGGCAGGAGCTTTTCCAGTACGGTCAGTCGGATCTGGATCTCCTGGCGGAGATCGGCGAGAGATGCGGCCAATATTTCACCCTCCGGGGGTCGGCTCTGCACCTGACGACCCTGGACGGTTTTGGTACGGCCCTTCCCCTTGAACTGGGGGTTGCTTTGATGGAAGCCCGTGTCGAGATCAACGCGGAAACCGCCTGCCGGATCGTCGAAGCCCGGGGGTGGGACCCCCATCGGGCGACGCCGGTCGTCGGATCCGCCAGTCGGGCGCGTATCGGACGGAACGTCCCGGCAGCGGTCTTTCCCGAGCAGGTCGGCGGGCTGCCCCGACGCACCCTTGTTGATACGCCGGTTCAGGAAGATCTCCATGCCGAAGGCATTGCGCAAGCCGAGTTGGATCGGCGGGCGGCCCGGGAAGTCGTTTTCCGGGGAATCGCCGAGGGCGACGCAAGACTGAGACCCGGTACCCCCGTCGATGTTTCGGGGGTGGCGCCGCACCTGGCGGGGCGTTACGTACTCACGGCGGTTCGTCATATCATCGATCGGCGGAAGGGGTATGTTTCGGAACTGGATACATCGCCCCCGCCCGGTCGCTTTCGCGCCCGCGGCACTTCGGCCACCCTCGGGGTGGTCAGCCGTGTCGACGATCCCGAGGGGATGGGGCGTGTCCGTGTCGTGCTGCCCAATTACGGCGATGTCGAAGCCGGATGGTTCAATGTGGTGAGCCCCGGCGCCGGGCCAGGCAAGGGGATAATGGCGCTTCCCGACGTGAACGACCGGGTGCTGGTGGTTCTCATTAACGGAGACCCTGCCCAGGGCGTCGTGATCGGGGGGCTTTACAGTCTTTCCGCCCCGCCGGATACCGGGGTTTCGGACGGGACTGTTCGACGCTTCAACATCATGACGCCCGGCGGCCTTCGCGTTCGGCTCGATGACGAAACAAAGACGGTGGATATCGAAACCGGAGAGGGCGACCGCATCGCCATGTCGCCGGAGGAGATTCTCATGGCCGACAGCCGGGGGAGTCACATAACCCTCTCGGCGGGGAAGTGCCGAATCGTCTCTACGGCCGACCTCGACATATCCGCTCCTGGGAGAAAGGTCACCATCAGTGGCAATCATATCGATTTTGAGAGGTCATGATGTATTTTCTGACGGAAAAGGCCAGGCTGGCTTGTGACCATGACTTCGGCACCGTGGCTGTCGAACCTACCCAAACCCTGGTCACCATCGCGAAGGATCGCGTTTTGGTGGAAACCGATCCTGAGGAGCGTTCCATTTCCGGCTGCCCAAACGTTGGACCAGGGATCAAGGCCTGCGGCCTTACCCTGAAAGTCCGGAAAGGCTACTCGGACCTGCTTCGCATCGAGGACCGCCGGATCTGTCTGGATACGGTGACCGGTCTGACCGACGGCACCCCGCCGGGAGCGGTGACCTATACGGTTCGAGACCCCGGTCAGGATATCGTAGGAGAGCGCTGATGACATCTTATGTTTCCCGAGGCATGCGGTTTTTGCACCCGGACTTCGACGAGAGCAGACTGTTTTCCGGCATCCAGATCGCCAGCACCGGGGGCATCGCCTTGATCTCCGGTGACGCCTCGGTGCGACAGTCGATCCTGATGCTGCTCACCACCACCCCGGGGGAGCGGGTGATGCGACCCGATTACGGATGCAACCTCCGGCAGCTGGTGTTTTCACCCAATGACGCCACCACCCACGGTCTGGCGATATTCTATGTGCGCAGGGCCATCACCCGATGGGAGCCCCGCGTCGAGATCCTCTTTCTGGATGCCGTGGCCGGCGTCGATGATCCCGAACGGATGGATATCCGCCTGGAGTATCGTCTGCGGCGAACCGGGCATCGGGAAAGTCTGGTCATACCTGTGTTCATGGCGGAGGACGTATCATGATGTCGATTAAAACCCCCAATCTGGATGATCGACGGTTTGAGGATCTGGTCGAGGAAGCCCGGCGACGGATTACCCGACGCTGCCCCGATTGGACGGATCTGTCTCCCGGGGATCCGGGCATGGTGCTTGTCGAAACCTTCGCCTATCTCACCGATATCCTGCTCTACCGACTGAATCGACTTCCGGAAAAGGTCTACATCGAACTTCTCCGTCTCATTGGGCTTCGACTTCAACCGCCTTCAGCGGCGAACGTCACGCTTCGCTTTACATTGAACCGGCCCCAGGAACGACCTGTGGAGATCCCCCGGGGGACCCGGGTGACGACCGCGAGGGCCGACGCCGGCGTCGAGCCCCCGGTCTTCGCGACCCTCGAGACGACCGTTCTCGCTCCCGGCGTCACCATTGCTGAGATCCCCGCGCGCCATTGCGATCTTGTCGATGCAGAACTGGTGGGCACCGGTACGGGCCTGCCCGGCCTGGTGGTGAACAGCTCTCGCTCTCCGATGATCGCCCCGACGGCAGGGTCGAACGACCTGGTCGTGGGCGTCGAGGCGACGGCCGAGGAGCAAGACAGCCTCTCCGGTCCCTTTGTTTTTCATGAGGGCAAAAGCTTCCGGATCTGGCGGGAGGTGGAGAATTTTTCGGGAACCGGTGATGACCGATTCGTCTACACGGTCGACCGGGTGACCGGCGCAATTGTTTTCGCCCCCGCCGCCCGCATGAAAACCGCTGAGGGTTTTCTGGATAGCGGCGCCGTTGCTTTGGCGGAATTCCCCGGAGCGAATCGGGAGATTCGGATCTGGTACCAGTGCGGCGGCGGTGCAACCGGAAATGTCATGGCCCATACCCTGACGACCCTCAAAGATCCGATTCCGGGAATGGCCGTGACCAATCCGCTTCCGGCCACCGGAGGACGGCATGCCGAATCCCTCGAGAACGCGCTGCAGCGGGGGCCCCAGGAACTTCATGCGCTTCACCGGGCGGTGACGGCGCGGGATTTCGAACATATTGCCCGGCGATCTTCCGGCGCTGTCGACAGGGCCCACGCCATCACCAAGGCGATGCTGTGGTCTTATGCCCGGCCGGGGACGGTGGAAGTGCTGTTGGTACCTCATATTCCCGACCCTATCCGGGACCGCGTGACCATCGACGATCTCCACACGCACGAGACCCCGGAAGCCCTCGAACAGATCCAGAAAGCCCTGGACGAACGGAAACCCCTCGGGACGACATGCATCGTGAAATGGGTTCACTGCAAGCCGGTCAAGGTTCAAGCCCGGCTGGTCGTGTATCGCGAAGAGAATCCCTCTGCCGTGAGAGACCGTGTCCTGGCACGGCTATGGCGCACCATCAGTCCCCTTTCGACCGCGGGTGACGGCAAGGGATGGCCTTTCGGTCGGCCTTTGACGCGTTGGGACATCTACCGGATCATCGATGAGGAACCGGGCGTGAGCGCCGTGTCGGATATTCGGATGGTGGTCGACGAGGTCCCGGATCGTGATGTCAGCACCATATCGGCCGATGCATACCAGCCTGCCACCTGGTATGCGGGGGCGGGCGAAAAGGTATTTCGGTCCACCAACATGGGTGACGGGTGGGAGTCGATCGGGCGATTCCCCAATGAACGGGTCGTTGCACTGACCTCATTTCCCCGGGAAACGGGTATTCAGGATCGTCCGGGACTTCTTGCCGTCGCCACCCAGATCACCGCGTCTGCCGATGCATCGGCGATCCACATCTCGCACGACTGCGGGGAGAGCTGGACGGTGGGATTGCGCATGACCTTCAAGGTCGATGCCATGGCCTGGGTGGTAAGGGAGACGGTTCCGGTTCTCCTTCTTGCGACCGAACGAGGACTCTACGAACTGGCGATCCACGAGGATGCCGAACCTTTCCAGGTGCTGGTGGCCTCTGATCAGCCCTCTCTGGGCTTTTATGCGGTAACCGTTTCGACGGACGTCTGGGGAGGGACCCGTGTGGCGCTGGCCGCCCGGGGAGAAAAGGGAATATATCTTTCCGATGAGGGCGGCAAGACCGAAACGTACCGATGCATCGGTCTCGAGGGGGAAATGGTGCGACGCGTCGCTTTCCAGCACTACGGGGCCCACCGTTACCTGTGGGCCTGCACGGCAGCCATTGGGAACGACCCCGGCAGGGCCTGCTTCCGATGGCGGATGACGGGAGCGGAGGAGAACCCGGAGGGATGGCGCCATTTTGACCGGAATTGGAATGGCGGCGGATGCCGTGAGATCGCGTTTCGAGGCTCGGTGGTGCTGACGGCCTCCCACCGAAGCGGGGTATTGCGTCTTGATGTCACGGACCCCGAACCTGCATGGGAGGCACCGACAATTAAATGCAACCTGCCCTTGAGGGGGCCCGAACGTTTGTTCCAGCCTGTCGATGCCCTGGCCGTGGATCCGGCCACGGGTTGCCTGTTTGCCGGAGGCGTCGAGGGGATCTATCGGAGCCGCGACCAGGGCAATGCTTACGAGCAGGTGTCCAGCGGCACATTTGTCGAGCGGGTAACCTTGCCCGGCACGTGGCTCTTTTGCTCGGCGGAACACCGTCTGGAGGTGGAAAGCGAAGATGAAATCCAGTGAGATCAAGGAATTGTTGCCCCAGCTTTTTCAACGAACCCTTCGGGACGGGGGCCCTCTGAATGCCCTGTTGGACGTGATGGCGTCGCTCCATGAACCGGTGGAAACGGTGCTGGCGAATCTGGCGACCTTTTTCAATCCCCGTACCGCACCGGACAAGTTTGTGCCGTATCTCGCCTGCTGGATGGATCTGGATCGTTTTTTTCCCCTCTACTGTGCACAAAACGAGGGATTTCAGCGCAACGCGGATCCCATCTCCTCGGGCAACGGATCTCTTCGGGAGTTGATCGCATCGGCGGCTTTCCTGTCGCAGTGGCGGGGGACGGCCAAGGGGTTGAAGCATTTTCTTGAAATCGCCACCGGCGTGGGCGGCTTCCGGTTGCTTGAAAACCTGGACGGGGAGGGGCAGCCGCGTCCGTTCCATGTCTGCATCATAGTGCCGGACGACGCCGAACCGCACCGGGCATTGATCGAGAGAATCGTTGAACAGGAAAAACCGGCCTATGTCTCTTACGAACTCAAGAGCGGGTCGGCCACAGAGGGAAGGGAGGCGCCATGAGTATCGTTTCCATCAAGGAGGTCAAGGGGGTTGTCAAGTGCGGCAAAGACGGCAGAGCCGCGCATGTTTTCAACGTCAAAAACAGCATGGAGACCCGGATTCGGATCTCGACCCAGGTCGCGGCGAACGCACCTGCAGAGACGGCATGGCTCACCATTGAAGGCGAACCCGAACGGGACCTTGATCCCGACACCATGACCCAGGTTGTCGTCAACATCGAGGTCCCAGACGGCTGCAAACCGGGGAAATACAGCTATCGCCTCCGGGTGTTCGACCCCGACAACCCCGGGGAAAAATTTGTGGACGGCGAAAACGTCTACTTCGAGGTGGAGGAGAAGACGCCTGTGCCGCCGCCCGTCGAGAAAAAAAAGCGATGGATTCCATACGCTGCCGCGGGGATTGTCCTGGTGGTGGTCATCGGCGTCGCCACCTGGATGTTTAAGGGGGAAGCCAAGGTCGAAGTGCCGCAGCTGGAGAAGTCAAGCCTCTTCAACGCGCTTCAGAAGATCAACACCAGCCGGCTGGCATTCAATGCCGAAACCGGCCTTTTTACCCGAAGGGTCGGCAATTCACGGGAGATCGGCGTTGTTCTGGAACAGCAGCCAAAGGCCGGCGCATCGGTGCCCGAGAAAACCGAGGTGAAACTCTGGGTGGGCGCCATGAGTCGGGTCACCATCGACAAGCTGATCCCCATGCAGAGCCTGAGTGAGGTGAAGATGATGAAGCACGTCACCATACCCCAGTCGGTGCTCAATCGTTCCCTGGAACCTGAACCCGTAAACAACTGACGGAGAAGGGGGCAAGCTTCTCATGAGATCCAATAAGATTGTCATCGTCATTCTGGTGCTGCTGGCGGCGGCTTTCGTTGCCGGCGTCGGAACGCCGTACCTGACGGGTTCGAAGGACGGGGAGCAGGACATGACCGAGGATGAGGCCGTCGAGGCGGCGAGGGGGCTCATGGATCAATGGGTCGGTTCGCTGGGCCGGTCCCTCGATTTTCTCAGCCCGGCACTGGACGTCAAACGGCTCACGCCGCCCGCGCCGTGCCGAAGTGGACAGAAGACGTTCCGGCTGACGGGGGACACCCCCTGCCTGGTCCGAATATCGAAACGGGACAAGGGGTTCTGGGACTGGACCGATTTCGAGAAAGCGGTGCTGAGGGCCGAAAGCGCCGGGTTGAGTCTGCAAGTCTGCCGCTGTGAAACATCGGGCGCCGCCGCCCGGGGACCAGGGGTCCGCGTAACCCCCAAGAAACTGTTGAAGGTGTCGGACCGGTTCAAGTTCCCCACCCACGTCGGTGCCGATATCGCCGTTCAAGGGCGCCCCGAACTGGAGGTCTCCTATTTTCCCAAAGGCAAGACGGTAACCGCGGGTTGCGGCGGCGGCAAGGTCCAGGTGTGCGAGGTCGTCGACGCTGCCTCTCTCGTGGTGCTCGATGATGGCGGCATTATCCGTCTGGCCTGTGACGGCTGCACCCCGACGACTCCGGCCGTCGTCGGCATCGAGTGATCAGGTCGCTGATTTGTCCACCCGGAGTGCCTTCAGGATGGCGGGAATCGCCCCGACAAGATAGAAGAGCGCCCAGATCAGGGTCAACACCGCAATGACCATGGCGCCGATGTCGTCGGTGATGCTGGTAAGAAAGCGGGGAAAGAGTCCGTGCAGCAAGCCCAGGAGGATGGTGCCGATGAAAGATGTCAGGACGATCAGCACGAGTCCCTTGTTCTCGAGAAACCCCTGGTGGGCCAGGATCATCAACACCGAGAAGCCGAGCTTGAGCGCCATGGCGAGACTCAGCGTCGCCGCGGCGGCGTTTCTGTCGAACCGTCCGTATTCATTGAGATAAACAATCGGTCCAAAGGGGATGGCCATCAGGAGGGAAACCATCAGGAGCAGCAGACCCAGCGCGGCGAAAATCATGGCGATGGATCCGATGAACATGAGGAACGAAAAGAGGAAGGTGACGACGCCCTGAATGCGGCCGTGGAAACGGTGGGTGATGACCAGGGGGGCGCCTACCAGAAGAATGGTGAACAGCAGCAGGGAATCGAGGATGCCGAGGTAGGAGATGCCGCTGACGGTGAATCCCGACCCCAACTCCACCAGAACGACCAGGAGAATGGCGACAACGGCGGCGATGAAAAATGGTTTTCTCAGTTCGTCAAGCATGGCCTGTTCCTTTGTCGATGTCCGTGATGGATATGTCAAGCTGATAACGTAATGGCGGGCAAGAGCATCGGATATATCTGAATATCTCACCCGTACCATAACGGAGCGGAGAGCGAAAGGACGTTTTTTCGCATCCGACGGGAGGTTGCAATGATAGAATATCTGTACCAAAAGCGTGGGCGTCAAGCCTTTCTGTCGGGCTTGGCGGTCGCTTTTCTGATATTTTTCGGCGCATGCGACCATATTGACGCCGGGAAAAACGGCGGTTTGACTGCGCGGAATCCCAATGCTCCGGGCATCCTCTGCGGTGGCGCCGATGTTGTTGAAATCGACGGCCGGCGGCGCCTCGCCCTCATTGTCGGGGTCGGTGAATACAGGAACGCCAGAATTCCCGACCTTCCGGGGCCTCCCAATGATGCCAGACGGTTTTACGACATGTTGACCGGGAAGAACGGCTACGGCTTTCCCAGGGAAAACGTCTGCATGCTCCTCGATGCAAAAGCGACGACGGCGGGGTTCAGGGCGGCATTTGACACCATGCTCGTCTCTCGGGCGAGAGAAGACGATGTGGCCGTTGTGTTCTACGCAGGGCACGGATCCCAGGCGCGCGACAAAAACGGCGACGAACCCGACGAATGGGATGAGACCTTCCTCTTCCACGACGCACGGACCGACGACATTGGAGACATGTTGGATGACGAGATGAACCAGATGCTGGCGCGGTTGTATCGGAAAACCAGGAACATCACCGTCATTCTCGATGCCTGCAATTCCGGCACGGCGACCCGGGCGCCGGATAAAGGAACCACGCGCGCACGTTTTTCTACCCCTATGCCGGAAGACCTGAAAAATCCGGCAGCCGAGGGGGAGGGCGGCGACGGCAGTGAGGGGTGGACGACGGAAGCCATGCCGGGGCTTGTCGTCTTCTCCGCCGCGACGGACAGCAATCCGGCTTTGGAGAAAAACGGCAAGGGCATTTTCACCGACGCCCTGCTTCAGGTGATGTCCGGGGTGGGGGATCACCCCATGACATACGCTCAGATCGCCCGTCAGGTCCCCGCTCTGGTGGCGGCGGAAAGCCCCCAGATTCCCTACTTCCAGGGAGATCTGACCCAAAAGGCCCTGGGCAATACGCGACGGACGCATCCGGTCGCCTGGGAGGTGTCGGCAATCGGTCCGTCCCTCACGCTGACCGGTCCGCCCTTGCCCGGTATCGGTAAGGGGGCTGAGATGCGCATCTATGACGGCCGTGTTGAAGGCGCCGACACCCGCGATCCGGGCAAAGCCAAGGCGACCGTCGTGGTGACGGAAATGACCGGTTTGAACGCCAGTGCCCTTGTCTCGGCCACCGCGGAGAGCCTCGGCGCAGTTGCGCCGGGTGACCTTGCCGTTCTGGTTCGACCTGCGGATGACTACACGACGCTGAAGGTTCGGTTGAAACCCGGTAGCGAGGTTGGGGGGATCCCCTCGGAAATCGCGCCGAAGATCAGGGCGCTTGTCGCTGAGAATCCCGAAACCCGTATGCTCGTCCAACTGGTGGAAGGGGCGGGGGACTTCGAGTTGGGCATGATTGACGAAGGCCGACTGGTCTTGCGAGGACCCGAGAACCGCCCGAGAAATTTCTACCGGAATCCGGATGAGATTCCCAAAAGCCTGTGGCAGCACGCCCGTCAAAAGGCGCTACTGTATCTGCGGGGGGAGGGCGGCAGCGATTTTGTCGACAACCGGACCCTTGCGGTTTCCCTGGTACCCGCGCCCTCTGCAAGGCAGAACAAATGCGCTGACGGCATATGGCGGCAGGCAGCGCCGGGTGATCACCAGATGATTCCCCTGTGCCATGCCTGGAATGTCAAGGTCACCCTTTCGAAGGCATCCCCTGTTCCGCTTTTGATCGGCGCACTGATCCTGTCGACGGACGGCGGCATTTTCGCGTTGCCCCGGGATGACCGGAAGGTCCGACTCCAGCCCGGCGAAAGCACCGTTTTCAATGCCACCGGCGAGACCTTCATCGGTTTGCCGCCGCTGGATGTCCGGGACCGCATCATGGTTTTCGGCACATGGGAGAGAAACCCCATCTCCTGGGGGCAGTTCACCGAGACGGCCGCCGGCCGGGGCCCTGGAATGAGCGGGCTTGCCCGCGCTCTTGACCGCTATTTCCAACCCGGGACACGAGGGGTCGGTGTTGTCCCGGCGGAATCGGCCGAAACGACGACCTGGACCCTCAGCACCATCACTTTGCAGGTGGAGGCCAACAACCGCTTTGCCGAGGCGGACGGCGCAACCAGGACCATCAACTGGCGCGAGTACACCATCGCTGATTTCGACATCCAGTCTTACCTCCCTGCCGATGAAACGACCGCGCTCTACAAAGTCCTGCAAACGGCGGATCGCCTTGCCAACGCTTCGGCCCGGGACGGCTACTCCTACAGGCAGCACGACTGGACCCAGCCTTCGGACGAGGCGAACCTGAAGCGCGGCATCGACTGCTCCAGGGCCGTCTGGTTCGCTTTCACGCGCTCGGGAATACCCTACAACCGGGAGGATAGGTACCTGACCACCGCCATGATGGTCGGCGACGACAGTATTATGGATGACGATTTCGACAGCTGCGCCGGCGACACCGACCTCGAGATCGGGGACATCCTGGTCTATCGGGACGATGTCAGGGGCGACGGCCACGCGGTCATGGTCATCGATCCGGAAAAGCGTATTGCGTGGGGGTCCCACGGCTGGGACGGCAATTCCCGCAGTCTGCCTGTCGAGCCGGACACCGGCGTGGAGTACCAGAAGATCAAGTTTAAGCCGGACTGGGAGCGATGGGATCGGGGGTCCATGAAGCTCAAGGCCTGCTGGCGACACCGTCGGATTGTCGAAGAGGGAATGCACTTTCGTGGCCGCCCGGGCTCACGACCCCTGACGGATATCTGCAATGCTGAACGAAACTGTGGCCGTTAGTCGATATTGGCTCCAATACGCCAAGCGAGGTGCTATATGGACGAATTCCTGAAGTCAAAAGCGATGATGACCCCCGGTGTTGCAGGCGGCGTTACCGCCATGATCACGGGGACACTGGTAAGTCAGTTCGGGCTGCCGGGAAACTGGACGGGCTTGGTTACTAGCCTCCTGCTGGGGCTCGCGGTTTGGACTGACAAGTCGATCTCCGCTTCCCATCGGGTTGTATATTACATTATCAATTCCCTGACGATTTATGCCGTTGCCATCGGCATCAACACGGCGGGGATGGCGATTCAATACAGCAACGAACCCGGTTCAGATCCGGCGATGATCGAGAGAGAGGTGTCACCCGACGCGGATCGGTTTTTCCAGGAGTGGTTCCGCAATTAGCTGATGCCAGACACTTCTATTGCTTTCTGTGTCCAAGAATCGGTGGCTGCCTGCATGGACTGCCGGAAAGGAGAAAGGTATGAAGCCCTTGCGACTTGATGTTAAAAGGTTTGGTCTTTTGGGACTCCTGCCGATGGTCGCACTGTTGACCGGATGCCCTCCTTTGCCGCAGTCGGACGGTGGATCCGGCGGCCCTCCCTCCGGTGTTGTCGAGATGGATCAGAACACCGACCCCCGTTTTTTCCTTCGCCATCGCGAGGGCGCCATCGGTCGGATTATGATTGCCGGTAAAGCGGTTCGGCTTGACGGCAGGAAGCTTGTCCGGGACAGCTACATCCCAAACGGCGGTCACGTCAGCACCGGTCCCGCCAGCGCTGCTATCATCGAATTTTTTCAATCCGGCGGAATGGAATGCAGGCTTGACATCCGCGAATTCCGCCACGGGCGGATCTATGGCAGCACCGATCGGTGCGGACACATGGTGGCGACGGATCAGGGTGTCATGGAGACGGCGGGATGGACGGCATCCTACCATGTCAACACCCGGGACGAGGGTGTGACGGTCTTCACCGTCATCAACGGCGAGGCCAGGGTCTGGCGCCATGCCGATCCCTCGCGGGTGGTGCCGGTGCCGAGCTACCACCAGGTGGAGCTGTCGCGTACCCGGATCAGCCCCCCACGCAAGGTTACACCGGGTGAGGTCGAAGCGATCACCCAGTGGCGGGGAAATTTCAAGCGTTTGAGAGATATATACCAAAGCCCCGGGGTTAGTCGGCCTCCTCCTGTTGTTTCTGATCCGGACAGAATATTCAGAAATACATGGCCCCCCGATATCGGCGCAAAGGTGAAAACGAGTCCGACGGTTCCGATAAAACCGAATGTGGTGACTCCTCTGAAACCGAGTCTGCGATGATCGAGAGAGAGGTGTCACCCGACGCGGATCGGTTTTTCCAGGAGTGGTTCCGCAATTAGCTGATGCCAGACACTTCTATTGCTTTCTGTGTCCAAGAATCGGTGGCTGCCTGCATGGACTGCCGGAAAGGAGAAAGGTATGAAGCCCTTGCGACTTGATGTTAAAAGGTTTGGTCTTTTGGGACTCCTGCCGATGGTCGCACTGTTGACCGGATGCCCTCCTTTGCCGCAGTCGGACGGTGGATCCGGCGGCCCTCCCTCCGGTGTTGTCGAGATGGATCAGAACACCGACCCCCGTTTTTTCCTTCGCCATCGCGAGGGCGCCATCGGTCGGATTATGATTGCCGGTAAAGCGGTTCGGCTTGACGGCAGGAAGCTTGTCCGGGACAGCTACATCCCAAACGGCGGTCACGTCAGCACCGGTCCCGCCAGCGCTGCTATCATCGAATTTTTTCAATCCGGCGGAATGGAATGCAGGCTTGACATCCGCGAATTCCGCCACGGGCGGATCTATGGCAGCACCGATCGGTGCGGACACATGGTGGCGACGGATCAGGGTGTCATGGAGACGGCGGGATGGACGGCATCCTACCATGTCAACACCCGGGACGAGGGTGTGACGGTCTTCACCGTCATCAACGGCGAGGCCAGGGTCTGGCGCCATGCCGATCCCTCGCGGGTGGTGCCGGTGCCGAGCTACCACCAGGTGGAGCTGTCGCGCACCCGGATCAGCCCCCCACGCAAGGTTACACCGGGTGAGGTCGAAGCGATCACCCAGTGGCGGGGAAATTTCCATATTATCAGAGATGCCATTTCCGTTCCCGACCTTCGGAACCGGATGGTGGGCGAGGCAAGGCGTATGCTGGAGCGCTTGAAGCTGCGGGCCAGCGTCAATCCGTCCAACGCGGGAAGCCTGGACCGGGTTTTTCGCCAGTATCCGACTCCCGGCACCGGGGTGAAGCCGGGTGCGACGGTCCGGTTGGATGCGCGGCGGATGGTGACGACGGTGACTGTTCCCGATCTGAGAAGCAGATCCCTGGGCGATGTCAGAAGGATCCTGAAGAACCTGGGACTGGGGCTTCGATACAGCCCACGAAATGCCACCGATCAGTACTGGGTAATCGAACAAAATCCTCCTTCCGGCAGGAAGGTGATGCGCGGTACCGTGGTAAATGTAGGGGTCCAGCCGCCCATCTATTGATGCCGCCAATGCCGGTATTTCAAAGAACTGAGGGAAGACAATGGATACAGATCCATGTCGGTCTTGCCGCAAACACACTGGAATCCTTGTGGGATGTTCGGCGTTGATCGCAGCGCTCCTGTTGAGCGGGTGCTGCCGAATGCCGGAAAAGATGTCGATGGACAGGACCATCGCCATGCACAACCGCCACGGGCAGAAAGCCTACAGCGAGGGGGACTATCGCCAGGCGGCGGCAGCCTGGCAGGAAGGTCTCGAAGCGGCGCGAAAATGCGGGCGTAACGCCGATGTGGCGCGGTTCCTGGTGAACCTCTCCGAGGCCAGCGAAGGCATGGGGCTGTATAAAGCGGCCTTGACGCAGGCGTCGGAAGCCCTCGACATTCTGGAAGAGGGGATAGATCCGGAGATCCGATCTCGGGCCCTGATCCAGAAGGGGCTGGCGTATCGGCGGACAGCGCGTTATGCCGCGGCAAGATCGTGCTTTGACGACGCTCTTAAGATCGCCCGCCGATTGAAAAACCCCCATCTTGAAAGCGAGAGCATCCGAAATATGGCAGCGCTCCTGCAGGACCAGGGAGCGCTTGAGGCAGCGCTGCCCCTGTATGAGGATGCCATTGGCCTTGCACGGGCTCATGGGGATGAGACGAGCGAGGCCCGGAGCCTCAACAACCTGGGCCTTTTGTTCGATGCCAGGGCCGAGTATTCGGAGGCCCTGAAACACCACCAGGCATCCCTTGCCCTCCGTCGAAAGCTCGGGGACCGGTCCGGAGAGAGCAAGGTTTTGGGGAACATATGCATCTCCTACAGCAACCTGAACCAGTTCGTTCAGGCCCTTCGGCATTGTGAAGCGGCCCTGGGCATTGCGGAGAAGATCGGGGATCGGCAGCGGGAGGCCAATCATCTCAACAACATCGGTTCTCTTTACCGCCGCATGAATCAGCCCCGCAAAGCCCTCCGGTATTACCGGCGCTCTCTGGGGATCAAACAGGAGATAGCCGATCTTGCCGGTGAAGCACGCGCCCTCAACAATATCGGAGAAACCTACCAGCATATAGGAAAGCTGGATTCGGCTGAAGATTATCTCGAGCGTTCGCTCGCGATCAAGAAGCGCATCGGCGATTTGGCCGGGCAGAGCGCCTCTTATCAGAATCTGGCACTGCTTTACAGCCGCCGGAAGCGTTATCTGGAGGCTAAATTCTTCTACATAAAGGCGGTTTTGCTCAACAATCGGATCGGTCGGCCTGAGTTGACGTGGCGGGCCTATGACGGACTGAGCTACGTTTACGAAGCGCTCTTAATGCCCGAACTGGCGATACTTTACGGCAAAAAGGCGCTGCATTCGATCCAGGATACCCGCTCCCGTTTGGCCGTCATAGAAAAGCCGCTGCGCTTCTCCTATCTCGAGGACAAGACGCGTGTCTATCGCCGTGTCGCCGATCTCCTGATCCGGGAAGGCCGGTTGCTGGAGGCCCAGCAGGTAATCTCGCTGCTCAAGGAGGAGGAATATTGGCATTTTCTTGACATCCGGGGGCCGGATGGTCCAATGGTCGATGACGTCGTCACGACCCTAACCGAGCAGCACTGGATCCAAAAGATCGCGGCATTCGAAGGAGAGTTGGGCAAAGTCGGCCATGAGATCGAATGGCTGGAGACCGAGCAGCAGAAGCGCGAACTTACGGAAACGGACCGCGAGCGTCTTTCTCAGTTGTATGACAGGGCGGATGAGATTCACACAGCCTTTGGAGCTTACCTGCAGGAACTGGAATCGACTTACAGTGACAAGGTGGAATTCGGCCAAAGGACACTGGATACCCTGGAATCTATGCAAGGAGATCTGGGCAGGTTCTCGTTGCGCACCGTCATCGTGACTTTTCTTGTCCTTGAGGATAATATCAGCATTCTGCTTACGGCTCCTGCAATCCAGATTCCCTACCGGATCCCCAGGCCCGAAGCCGACGTCAATCGATTGGTGTTCAATTTCAGGGAGGCGCTGATACGCCCAGACCGGGATCCTCGGCCTCCGGCCCGGGCGCTGTACGATCTTCTGGTGGCGCCTATCGAGAAAGATCTCGCCAGGCTTGAGGCCGAAACCCTTATGATCTCCCTGGACGGCACCTTGCGGTATCTGCCCTTTTCAGCTCTGTTTGACGGAGAACGCTACTTGACGGAGCGCTATAACCTTGTCCTGTTTACGCCGGCCGCCAAACGGCTTTTCGGGGAAGCAAGGACACGCGACCTGCGCATCGCGGGGTTGGGAATGAGCGAAGCGGTCGAAGGGTTCGGCAGACTGCCGGCGGTCAAAGAAGAACTGGACGCAATCGTCAGGGAAGAAGACGAGAACGACCTCAGGGGGGTTGTGCCGGGCAAGATTCTCCTCAATCAGGAGTTTACGGCGACTGGTCTGGCGGAGATGCTGGGAAAGGGGTATCCGCTCGTTCATATTGCGAGTCATTTTTCATTTCGTCCAGGGACTGCGGAAGACTCCTTCATCCTCCTGGGGGACGGAAGCCGGCTCACCCTGTCGGAGCTGGACAGCCGGAGATACCCATTTAGATTCATCGATCTACTGACGCTTTCCGCCTGTGAGACCGCCGTTGGGGGCGAGGATGCCCGGGGCAGGGAGATCGAAAGTTTCGCCGCTCTCGCTCAGACGCGCGGTGCAGGGGCGATACTGGCAACCCTTTGGCCTGTTGCGGATGTCAGCACCGGAACCTTCATGGCGCTATTCTATCAACTTCGAGCCGAGCACAACCTGAGTAAGGCGGAAGCGCTGCGGGAAGTGCAGCACAGGTTCCTGTCGGGCGACAATGAAACGGACATCCATGAAGATGCATCCCGCGGCGTCAAACCGATCAACGATCAAGGCGAGTTTATACCGCCGCCCGAGGCACCCTATGCGCATCCTTTTTATTGGGCGCCCTTCATCCTGATGGGAAATCATCTATAAGGCCACGGCAATTTCATCGTTGTCAATTGAATTCCTCCTGTGCTATGGCGATGCATTGCATGACGCAGGTTTTCGGTCGGACCCCTGTTAGATCTGGCAGACGGGGGTTCGGCATTTCGAGCTGTCAATACATAAGATTCCAATTGATGACGAAACATGGTGTCAACCCTCGTCCCCTTTACCGCCCTCTTTGTCGCCGTTCTGATCCTGATGGCAGGTATTGGCCTGCTCAATACCCTCCTGAGCCTCAAACTGACACTGGCAGGTTTTGCCCCCCAGACCATCGGTGGTATCATGGCCTGCTATTTCGTTGGATTGATCCTGGGATCCATCCAGGGCCATCGGTTGATCGAGCGGGTCGGACATATTCGCGCCTTTGCCGTTTTTGCCGCCATGACGACGGGGATGGTCATGCTTCATGGGTTGTTTGTTTCGGCAGCCCTGTGGGCTGTCCTACGACTTCTGACCGGTATCTCAACCATCGGCCTTTACATGGTCATTGAAAGTTGGCTCAACGAATGTGCCGAACCCCGGGCGCGGGGACGGATTTTTTCCATGTACATGATTATGAGCTATTTGGGCATGAGTGTCGGCCAACAGCTCCTCAACGTGGGGAGTGTGGCAACCCAGGAGCTTTTTTTTCTAGTGGGATTTCTCATTACGTTCAGCCTAGTACCGGTGGCTGTTACCCACTCCATCCACCCCGAACCACCTTTGGTTCAGCGATATCGGATTATACCTTATTTCAAAAGGGCACCCATCGGTATGATGGGATCCTTGTCGGCCGGGATGATTAACAGTGCTTTTTACGCAATGGGGCCGGTCTTTGGACACCAGATCCATCTGACGGTTTCCGAACTGTCGGTCTTCATGACGGCGACCATTCTGGGGGGGTTGGCGCTTCAGTGGCCTGTCGGGATCATCTCCGACCGCTTTGACCGGACCCTGGTGTTGCCCCTGCTGGGAGTGATGGTAGCCGGTGTCGCACTTTTGGCGATCGTCGTGTCGAGGGGCGCTTACTGGCTGATGATCGCGGTAATGGCGATTTTCGGGGGGCTGATTTTCGCCGTTTACCCCGTGGCCGTGGCGCGGGCCCACGATCTTTTCGAACAGAAAGATATTGTGCCGGTCAGCGCGTGTCTGCTGCTCTCTTACGGTGCTGGCGCCGTAGTTGGCCCCGTGGGTGCCTCAACGGCAATGGCGCTGACCGAGAGTCCATACGGCTTCATGGGGTATATCGCTCTGATTGCCGGCATCTACGCCACCATAACATGGATATTGCGGCGTATCGAAAAGGTTGAGATCGTTCCGGTGGAATCTCAGGTCGGCTTCCTTGCCATGGAGAGTACCTCGCGGATCGCTCTGCAGTTGGATCCCCGGGCAGAGATCGATTCGAAGAGATTATGAATCCCAAGTCAACTTTTTGCAGGAGTGCCGGCGGCTATGGATCCGCCCATTTTCATGAGGATCATGACGCATTCTGAAAAATTGATGTTTTTCCAATTGAACCGCTACATATGGGCAATGGTGATTGTTTGGAGCCTGGTCGTAATACTGTCCCTTGCATGGAATTGGATTCATTCGGAGCTGAATGTTCAGGAAAACGCCCGAATCCAGGCCCGAACCACTTATCAGAAAGACATCCTCTATAGACGTTGGAATTCCCTTCATGGCGGCGTCTTTGTTTTCGTGGGCAGACACGCCCGTCCCAATCCCTATCTCGACGTTGATGACCGAGAGATCACGACAACGTCAGGGCGTCGGCTGGCCATGGTCAACCCTGCCTATATGCTACGGATGGTCTATGAACTCGGGAGGGTCTCCAGCGACATCAAGGGCCGGATCTCGAGTCTCCATCCGATCCGGCCCGAGAATGCGCCGGATGCCTGGGAAGAGATCGCTCTTCTGGGATTTACGGCTGAAGGTCAGGAAGCCAGCGGGCTTGCCACCATCGAAGGCACGGAATACATGCGCCTCATGCGGCCCCTTGTCACCGAGCAAAGTTGTCTCAAATGCCACGAGAGGGAGGGCTATAAGGAGGGCGACATCCGCGGCGGTATCAGCGTTTCCATCCCCATGTCTCCGCTGCGGGCTGCTTTGAAGCCTTATTATGCCGCCCTGGTTTTCGGCCACGTGCTTCTATGGCTTTTCGGTTGCGGCGGCATCGGGTTGGCCGCGGGCCGCCTCCGGCGGCAGATACGGCAACGAAAGGCGATAGAGGTCGCCCTTCGGGAAAGTGAAGAGAGATCCCGGATTCTGGTGGAGCACGCCCCTTTCGGCCTGTCCATCATGCGGCCGGATCAGCGGTTCGAGTATGTCAACCCTAAATTCATCGAAACCTTTGGTTACACCCTGGCGGATATTCCGGATAAGACGGCATGGTTCGAAAAGGCATATCCCCACTCGGCTTACCGGGAAACGGTTCGGAAGATCTGGATGGCGGATACCTGCCTGCCGGCGGGGGAGACTGTGGAAATCGACCCGAAAACCTTCACGGTCCGGGGAAAAGACGGACGGAATCGCGTCATCCGTTTCAGGAACGTCCCTTTGAAAGACGGGCGACAACTCTTAACCTATGAAGACATCTCCAAACAGGTGTCGGCGGAGGATGCCCTCAGGAAATCGGAGCGTAATCTCCGCTTCCTGTCATCGGGGCTTCTGGCGGCCCAGGAGAAGGAGCGACGACGCATTGCCTATGCCCTGCACGATGAACTGGCCCAGGACCTGGCGGTGCTGACTATCGAAGTGAGATGCATAGAGGAAGGCTTGGCGGCCGACCAGACAAATCTCCGGGAAGCTTGCCGGAAGACCCATCGGCATATCATCGACATCATCGAAAATACCCGGCGACTATCCCAGGGATTGAGCCCCGCCCTTCTGGAAGATCTTGGGCTGTCGGCGGCCATCCGATGGATGATCGAGGATTTCTCGACCCAGACCGGCATTGACGTCTCCCTGGAGATGGCGGATATGGACCACTGCTTCCGGTCGGAGACCGAGGTCATTGTCTACCGTATCTTCCAGGAAGCTTTCACCAATATCCGTAAACATGCCGAAGCGACTCGGGTGACGGTTTCGGCGGTCCTTGGCGTCGGAGAGATGACGATCTCTATTGCGGACAACGGTCGAGGATTCCGCCCACAGTCCTTCAGGAATCGACATTGTTCTGGCAAGGGATTGGGCTTGATCGCCATGGAGGAGCGGGTCCGGATGCTGGGTAGAACCCTGCACCGGTCCAGTGACGACGGCAACGGCACGCGACTCGTTTTTGCCGTGCCCCTGGACCGGGAGTGAGAGGGGGCCTCAGGATAGAATGGCGCGATCCCCCAGGTTGCCATACCGATGGTAGCTGTGGGAGACGGTCTGCTCCTGGAAGTAGTTGAGCATCTCGATGCGTCCCTCCATCAGGACCCGATTCCGGGAGATGTAGAAGCCGGTTCGGGCCGCGGCCTCGAAAACGGACATGGGAACCCGGTCCGGCGCGGCATATCGGACGCGTTCTACGTCCTGGAGAATTTCCAGCAAGTCCTGATCCGAATGACGGACAACGGGAATATTGGCCAGGAAATGCCGACCGTTCTCTCCTGCGAGAAAGTCGGTTACCGGGTTGTCGAGAATTTTGGGCAGACCGACGATGACTCGGCATCCGGCGACGGACGCGGCCGCGATCCGGGCCAGCACCTCGAACAGCGTGTCCTGGGCGGCAACTCTAACGATCACCGTGCCCACAGGCCGGTAGCGCAGGATGTTGTCTTCCCCACGGATCTTGAAATAATCCTTGGCCTGAAAGAACTCCTGCTCGGCGTTGTAAATATAGCTGTGAATGGCCCGGACGGTCCGATCGATATCTGCCCGATGTTCGGGCATCTGGCCCCAAGCTACCTTCCGGCGCCACTCCTGGGCGACCCGAAGGAGACGGTAATCTCTCTGAATGGCGCCTGTCCTGGGGAAGCCGACCTCCTCGAAATCCATGAACTGAGAGACATAATTGGGGCTGCCGGCCTTAATGCCCGCTCCGAGGGCAGACTTCTTCATCCCGCCGAAGGGCTGGCGAAGGACGATGGCGCCGGTGGTCACACGGTTGATGTACAGATTTCCCGCCTCGATCTTCTCTTTCCAAAGGTGCTGTTCCCGTTCATCGAGGCTTTCAAGTCCCGAGGTCAGCCCGTATCCGGTCTCGTTGACCCATTTGATGGCGGTTTCCAGATTGTCCGCCTTCATCACCCCGATGATCGGGCCGAAGAATTCGGTCATATGAGTATAGGAACCGGCCTGGACGTTCCATTTAATCCCAGGCGTCCAGATGCAGGGATTCCCGTCGATGGTCCGGGGTTTTAATGCCCATTCCTCACCCGGCTCGAGCTGGGTCATGGCGCGCTCCAGATCGCCTTTGGGCGGGTGAATCAAGGGACCCAACCGGTTCCGAAACTGCCAAGCCGAACCTGTTGCATAGCTTTCCGCTGCATCCACCAACTGCCGTTTAAAATGAGGATCATCGAAAACCTCCTTCTCGAGAATGACGAGAGAGGTGGCTGAACACTTTTGACCGCTGTTGCTGAAAGCGGAGTGGAGGATGTTTTTGATGGCCTGATCCCGGTCGGACATGGCCGTGACGATGGTGGCGTTTTTCCCCCCGGTTTCGGCGGCCAGGAGCACGTCGGGGCGGCTTTTCAGGATCTTCATGCCCGTTTCGGTGCCGCCGGTTAGAATGATAAAGTCGATGTCGGGGCTGCTGGTGAGTCTTGGGCCCACCGAAGATCCGTTACAGGGTACGAACTGCAGGGTGTTTCTGGAAACGCCGGCCTGCCAGAAGCACCGGCATAGGTGCCATGCGGTCATGACCGCCGCGGACGCCGGCTTGAAGATGACGGTGTTACCTGCGGAAAGAGAGGCCAGGATGCCGCCTGCCGGAATGGCAATGGGGAAATTCCATGGGGTGATGACCAGGGCCACCCCTTTGCCCTGACAGGTGACGCCGGGGAGGCTTGCATAGATTTTCGAGGTCCACGGGTAGAACTCTGCGAAGTCGATGGCTTCCGAGATCTCCGGATCAGCCTCGGTGAAGATCTTTCCCGTGTTGGCGGCGGCGCACCCCATCAAATCTCCCCTGGCTTTTCGGAGCTCCATGGCCACATCCGACAGGATACGATGGCGCTCGGCATGGGAGAGGGCGCGCCAGCCGTCAGGGTCCGCCTTGGCGATGGCAATGGCCCGATTTACGTCTTCGGGGGTAGCGAGGGCAAAGCGGGCCGGTACAACCTTTTCGGCATATTGATTGGGGTCCATGCAGTCCACGATCTGCCGTCCCTGGAAAAGCGCCTCGCCGGCGATGATCACGGGAATCTCCACCGGAGCATCCCCCGGATCCTTCATCCAGCGGTCCCGCACCTGGGCCGCCCAACGGACATTGGCGGAAAGGGACCAGTCCGTATCCGCTTCGTTGATGAATTCACCGGTGTGAAACGAACCGCAAGGGATATCGTAGGCTTCGATATTCCGGTCCTGGATCCGGTTGGGTGTCGATTTAACCAGATGCTTGTGGTGGCATGAGGCGATGAACCGCTTTTTGAGAAAGCGCCACTCGGGTGAGTCGGACGTCAGATTGAAGGCGTAGCGCAGAAAATTTTCGTCCGCCGTGTTTTCGTCCAATCGGCGAACAAGATACGCGATGGCGTTGATGAATTCCTCCCGAGTGGCCACCGGTGCATACAACAGCACCTCCTCCCCGGTGCTGTCCCGAAGGGCGCGCCATACATGGTTGGCCATGCCCTCCAGCATCTCGAATGAGACATAAGCGTTGACCCCGTACTGCTTTGCCCGGAGATAGGCATAGGCCTGTTCAAAAAGATTGTGGGAGGCAATGCCTAAATGAACGGCGGTTATGTTGTCCGGTCGCATGCCGTAGTCGATCATTCGTTTATAGTTAGCGTCAACATCCAGTTTGTTGTCGTAAGGCGCCAGCGGCCAGTTATGAATCGCCGATTCCACCAACTCCATCTCCATGTTGGCGCCTTTGACGATGCGGATTTTGATGGGCGCACCTTTGCCGACTGTCCTTTCCCGGGCCCATCGGGTCAGTTCCCGCTGCTTTTCGAAGGCGTCTGGTAGATAGGCTTGAAGTACGATGCCGGCTTCGTAGTCCTTGAATTCATCCTGGCCCAAGGTCTGTGTGAAGGCCGCGAGCGTGATGGTGAGATCCCGGTATTCTTCCATGTCGAGATTGACGAATTTGGGTGCGAGGGTACCGTCCTCCCGGCGGTAGAGGTTGCGCTTTGCGGCTCTGAAAAGTCGGGATAGACGCTCCTTTAGAACGGTGATCGTGTTTTCGAAAGCCAAGGAACTGATCTGGGAAAAAATGGTGGATATTTTGACCGAGATGTATTCAATGGATGGATCTTCCATGTCCCGGATATAGGTGTATAGGCGTTTTTCGGCCTCTCTTTCGCCCAGGACCGCTTCCCCCAGATGGTTGAGGTTCATGCGGACCCCTTCGTTCCGGCGTTTTTTCAGGTGGGCGTCCAGTATCGCCTTTTCTCCCTGAATGACGGATCGCGCGCTGTCTTTTCGGATCTTTTCAATCATCTTTGGGATCGCGGTGCCCGGGGCGTAATGACCGGCCGTCAGGAACAAACGGATCAGCGTCTTTTCCGGGATGGAAAAAAATTGGGGAATCCCGTACTTCTTCAAGACATAACGGACCTGATCGGCTACGCGGGCATGGTCGTCGGAGCGGAAGCTTTGGTCGATCATCTTGGTCAGGATGACCTTGTCGAGGGGATTGCGGATCAGTCGCATCATCTGACGTTGATGCCATTTCTCCCGTGCGGTCAGCCAGCTGTTGGCCTTGTCCTGCCATTCCTCGGCGAGTCTGACGGCGGCATGGAACAGAGGGTCGGACGCCATGGATTCGGACGATTGTCCTGTATTCGAAACGATGGTGTTCATGGACCATTCTCCTCGTATTGATGGATGAGATGCTATTGTTTTAAATGGTTTGATAATTACAAGTCAACAAAAATGGTTCAACACTTATAAAAAAATAGACGTCAAACCGTTGCAGAAGTATTGAGGAAGAATTTTGACGGCGGTTTTGCAGAAAATTCGATATCCGTATCCCTGTCAGCAGCGGCTCTTGAACAAATGTTGACGTAACAAATGACCCTAATCACGAAAAGCGAACTTGTATGCTGCAGGCAGTCGGACACCGTTTACCGGTGTTTTTGAAAAGACGGGCGTATCGCGTTTTGGGGAGATGAAAGTGAAAGGCAACGTTGGGATGGCGTCGCGCAGGATCCCGGGCCATGCGCCGAGATCCTGCGGAAAGAAGGGTGAAGTGGCTGAAGCCATAGATCGGCTTCAGCCCTCAAGCTGATCAGGGTCTGGCATTCTTTCCCATGGTGAGTCCTAACTCCAGGGCTTTTTGATTTATGTCGATAAATCCGTGGGGAATGCGGGTCGCCAGCACCTTCATGATGGCTTCCGGGGAGACGACGTCGGTGACGCCGATGACGGCGCCCAGCATGCAGATGTTGAAGACGATGGGCTTGCCGATCTCCGCCGTCACGGTCTTGTACATGGGCAGCTGAATCTGACGCGCATCCACTTTGGCCTGCATCGTCACAAAGCGGGAATCGGTGAGGAGAATGCCGCCGGGCCGTATGATGGGACTGAATTTATTGTAAGACTCCTGCGTCAGGCAGACCAGCACGTTGGGCTGGGTGACTTTGGGGTAGCGGATGGGGGCATCGGATATGATGATGTCCGATCGGGTGGCGCCGCCGCGAGCCTCCGGACCGTAGGCCTGGGCCTGGGTGGCGATGAGATTTTCGTGAAGTACGGCCGCCTCGGCCAGAATGATGGCCGCCGTGATCACGCCCTGGCCGCCGGAGCCTGAAAATACGAGTCTGCATCTTTCCATTACGACTGCCCTCCCATTGCTCTTTCGATCACCTTATCGTATTCGGCGCAGTATTCCGGTTTTTCCTCCTGGACAAAGATGCCGCGTTCGATCAGAGCTGGATTCTCCTGTTTGGCCTTGGAGCCGATGGGCGTTGTGTTGTCCCGAAACCATTCCATCATCTCGGCGGCGCCTCCCATCCTGTTTTTGCGTCCGAAGTAGGTCGGGCACTGGGTCAGGACCTCCACGACGGAAAATCCTTCGTGAACGATGGCCGCCTTGAGAATTTCGGTCATCTGCCTGGCGTGATAGGTGGTGGTGCGTGCCACGAAGGAGGCGCCGGCCGCCTTGGCCAGTTGGACAACGTCGAAATCATGGTCGATGTTGGAATAGGGCGCCGTGGTCGCTGCCGTGCCGTAGCCTGACAGGGGCGAGTACTGGCCGCCGGTCATCCCGTAGATCCGGTTGTTCATGACGATGGCCGTCATGGCGATGTTGCGACGGGCTGCGTGGATGAAATGGTTCCCGCCAATGGCCAGGGCGTCGCCGTCCCCCATGGGCACGATGACATTCAGTTCCGGCTTGCTCATCTTGACGCCCGTGGCAAACCCCAGTGCCCTGCCGTGAAGCGTGTGGAGGGAGTGGAAGTCGACATAGCCGGAGATCCGCGATGAGCAGCCAATGCCCGACACCATGACGATCTCGTTCTTGCTCATGCCGAGTTGCTCCACACCACGGAGAAGGCTGCCAAGGACGATGCCGTGGCCGCAGCCCTGGCACCACATGTGAGGGAAGAAGCGTTCACGGATATAATCTTTGATGGCCATGGGTTACACCCCCTTTCCCTGCACGAGTCGCAGGATATTCTTGATGTCGGTGGGTGTGATGAAAACCCCGTCAATCCGGTTGGCCAGCACCACGCGCTCGGGATCCTTCACGGCGCGTTTGACCGCTCGAGTGATCTGGCCCATGTTCATCTCCACCACGACGATATGGCGGGCGTTGGCGCATTTTTCATCGATGAGGCCATAAGGAAAGGGCCACAGCGTCTGCAGCTCCAAGAGCCCAAGCCGCTCTCCGCGCCGCCGTTGATGCTCCACTACGTGAAGGGCCGAGCGTGCCGATGAACCATAGGAGATCAACACCGTCCGGGCGTCTTCCATATAATATTCCTTGTAGCGGGTGATGTCCCCCACATTGTTTTTGATCTTGTCGACCAAATGTCGAAGAAGGCCGTGGACAACCGAGGGATTGGACGAAGGAAAACCCCACATGTCATGGGCCAGACCCGTCACGTTGTAGCGATGTTCTCCGCCGAAGTCGGACATGGGTAGACGTCCATCCTCACGCGGCAGATAAGGGTGGTAGTCGACACCCGCCTTGACGGAGGTGCGGAGACGGTCCACCACAGGGATGGCGCCTTGTTCGGGAATGACAAGTTTTTCCCGCATGTGGCCGATGACCTCGTCAAAGAGGAGGATGACCGGGGTCCGGTAGGTTTCGGCCAGGTTGAAGGCATATACCGTCATTTCAAAGACGTCCTGATGGTTGGAGGCCGTCAGGGCGATGATGGCGTGGTCGCCGTGAACGCCCCACCGGGCCTGGTAGACATCGCTCTGGCTGGGACTGGTGGGCAGACCCGTTGAGGGGCCGCCCCGCATCACGTTGGCGATGACGCAAGGGATTTCGGCCATGATGGCGTAACCCAATCCCTCCTGCATCAGGGAGAATCCCGGTCCGCTGGTGGCTGTCATGACCTTGTGCCCGGTCAGCGAGGCGCCGACGATGGCGCAGATGGATGAAATTTCATCCTCCATCTGAATGAACTTGCGGCCAAGCCGGGGCAGGTGCAAGGCCATGTGTTCGGCGATCTCCGTGGACGGCGTGATCGGGTAGCCGGCATAGAAATCCAGACCCGCATAGAGGGCGGCTTCCACACAGGCCTCGTTGCCCTGAACAAATTTTACGTTATCGTTCATATTATTCAGAAGCCTCCTGTTTTTCCGGTTCGAGAATGACCTCGATGGCGAGGTCCGGGCACCGGATTTCACAAAGCATGCAACAGATGCAGTCTTCCGGGCGGACGGCGATGACTTTCTCCATCTCGTCCAGCGCCAACACGTTCTTGGGGCAGAAGTGGACGCATATACCGCACCCCTTGCACCATTCCCGATTGATGGCATGTTCCTTGAGTGTCTGTTTGGGCATAAGGTTTCCTATTCAAGGGTGTTGATGATGTTTTTCCAATCCAGATCACCTGGATATAGGGTGGTCCTTATTGACATTGAGGATGAAAGTCAAGGAAAAGCGTGAGTGGATTTGTTTTATTGAAATGAATGATTTCATAAAAAACCAAATAAAAATAATAAAATAATCTATATTCATTTTAAACTATATGTAATAATTAAAAAAATAAAATCAAATAAATCGCCTCATCAGTTTCTCGACGATCTCATCGACATTTTGTGGTGTGATTCCATTCTTTTGACAGATGTTTTTAACTTTTTGCATGCGGTGAGGTGATGTCATATCATCCAGACGGCGAAATATCCCAAGCCGTCGACCGACCAGATATCGGGTTTGTCGCTCGGGCGGCAGATCGAGAAAACCCTGCAGAAAAGACGTCATTCGGGCCTTGTCTCCAGGCAGGAGGCCTTCGACTTCTTGAAACAGGTTCAGGACGTGGTCGCTTGTTAGCGTGCTCGTGATGCCGTCGAGGTGTTGAATGAACGTCAGAATCTCCTCTGCCGTTTCGATATCCGTGCATTTTTCAAAGGCTCCTGCACGGTATTCTTTGAACAACGGTACATGGTCGGGAATGGCAAGTGTCCGAAGCCTGATGAAGTCCGGATCGATTCGATTCAGCGCGTCTGCCGATTCCACGGCGTGTTCCCGAGAGAGCGTTTTTCCGCCAAGCCCCGGCATGACGTATTCCGACAGTTCCATCCCTGCTTCGCGGATCTTGAGTCCTGCCGAAATATGCATCTCCTTGGTCGTTCCTTTGCGGACGACCTTGAGAACCTTGTCTGATCCGGATTCCAGGCCGATATGAATCCGGTTGAGTCCAGCCTGCCGGATGGCTGTAAGGTCCGCATCGGCGATGCGGGCCACGGTATGGGATCGGGCATAGGAGGTAATTCGCTCGATCCAGGTAAAGCGGTGCTTTAGATGGATAAGGATCTCGATAAGGTCTCGAGGCTTGAGGATAAGGCTGTTGGCATCCTGAAGAAAGATACTGGCAAGGCCACCGGAAAACCAATGAAGGGCTGCATGAAAGGCGTCGATTTCGTCGGAATTGACCCGGTGCGACAGTCCCCGTACCACCGCCATACTGATCCGTCCGGTATCGTCGGCATTTTCCTTTAGCATTGTCACGTATTTATGAACTGCATCAATGTCCCGAATCACATGGGCCAACGGGCGTAGGGAGAATCGTCGGCCTTTGTAGACGGGGCAGAAGGTGCAGAAATTCCAGGGGCAGTTCCGGCTGACCCGGATCAAAAGGCTGTCGGCTTCACTGGGGGGGCGAATGGGGCCCTGTTCGAAACCTTTGTAGGACTGTTTATCTTTTTCGCTGGAGGGCATGACAGATCTCCTAAAGATACGGGGGAAGGCTGAAGGTTTAAGGCGAGCGCTCGCGACAAACGGCGAGCGCATCTCCTGTCGGGCTTTAGTCTTCAGCCTCTTTCCGTTCAACATCACGGAAATCGCGATGAGTGAATACTATACCAGAACCCGAATCGGATCAAGTCGAGGTGGCCTCAGGGCAGGAAATCTCTTTGACAAGCGTGAGTCTTTGACATATGTCCTCATCCAAAACAGGGGGTCTTGGATCGTGAAAAAATGGATTTTCGGAACGGTGGTTCTCGGGGGACTCTTGTCGGCCTGTGTCGCCGTCGTTACAATATATCTGGCCGAGGACCTTTCGGCTTTTGCCCGGCAGCCGATCCACCATGGCCGCTCGGTCGATTCGGGAGCGTGGGAGACGACTGTCGTCCTTCCTCCCGGGCAGAATTTTTTGGACATACTGAAGGGGCTCGTGGATGCCCGTGTCGTGACGGATCCACGCCGGTTCAGACTGTTGGTGCGGCTTTTGGGGTATGACCGACGGATCAAGGCCGGGGAATATCTTTTCACTTCGGCCATGTCGCCTATCGAGATTCTCGATAAATTGGCCAGAGGTAAAGTGGTGATGCACGCCTTGACTATTCCCGAAGGGTTCAATCTCCGGGAGATTGCTGTTCTTCTCGGCCGGGCAGGCATGGGGGAGTCTGACGCATTTCTCTCTAAAGTGATGGATCCGGGATTCGCTGCGGCAAAGGGGATCGCAGGAAGGAGCCTGGAGGGGTATCTTTTTCCCGACACCTATTTTTTCCCGAGGAACACGGAAATCGAGCGGATTATCCAGACCCTGCTTGACCGGTTTAACGCCGTTTATTCGCCAGAGTGGACGGATCGAAGCCGCCGGGTCGGCCTCACGCGGCACGAGGTCGTGACGTTGGCCTCTATCATCGAAAAGGAAACGGGAGTCGCCGAAGAGCGGGCACGGATATCGTCAGTGTTTCATAATCGGCTCAAAAAGGGCATGCGACTGCAGAGCGACCCGACGGTCATTTATGGGATCAAGAATTTTAACGGCAACATCACCCGGGAACACCTGAATACCCCTACCCCTTACAACACCTATCAGATCGGTGGATTGCCGCCAGGTCCCATTGCCAGTCCGGGGCGAGCGGCACTTTGGGCCGTTCTCTTTCCGGAGGAGACCGATTTCCTCTATTTTGTGGCCCGGGGTGATGGTACCCATCAGTTTTCAAAAAGTCTGGCCGAGCATAACCAGGCGGTGCGGCGCTACCAGCTCGGTAAAAGCGGTAGTGAGGAAAACAAATGATGAATCTGGACGGATATACCCTGGATCAGATGGCGGGACAGCGGTTGATGGTGGGCTTTGACGGAACGGGCTTCAACGAGGATCTGAAATTTCTGATTGAGGATCTCAAGGTTGGAGGAATCATTCTTTTCGCCCGGAACATCGAATCACCGGCCCAGGTAGCCGAACTTTGCCGGTCGGTCCAGACGTGCGCCGATCGATGCGGACAACCGCGGCTTTTCATCGCCATCGATCAGGAAGGTGGTTTGGTGGCTCGTCTGAAGAGACCATTTACCGAGTTCCCCGGAAATCCTGCCATGACGGGAACCGACGATGCGGACCATTTTGCCGCGGTGACGGCTGCGGAACTCAAACGGGTCGGGATCAACATGAACATGGCCCCGGTCTTGGATGTAGCTCCCCGTGGTTTCGGAAGCGTCATGGAGGGCCGCGCCTTCGGACATGACCCGACATGGGTGGCTCGCATGGGATGCCGCGTCATCCTGGGGCTTCAGGCGGGCGGCGTTATGGCTGTGGCCAAGCACTTTCCAGGCATCGGCCGGACGGTTCTCGACTCTCACTTGGCCTTGCCGGTAGTCGACCTGGATCCGGCCGATCTCGAAGCCGTGGACCTGCCGCCCTTTTCCGCAGCTGTCGAGGCATCGGTATCAGGCGTCATGCTTTCCCATATCCTCTACCGTAAAATCGATCCCGAATGGCCGGCCAGCCTCTCCGTCCGCATCGCCAAGGACCTCCTCCGTTCCCGGATGGGGTTCAAGGGCCTTGTTCTCACCGACGATCTGGATATGGGCGCTGTCAGCCGTCATTTCGGCATCAGCGAGATCATTCAGCGGATTGTACTCGCCGACATCGACATCGCGTTGATTTGTCACAAAGGTCCCAACATTGTTCAGGCCTTTGAGGATCTCGTGAAAGTGGTGGGAGCCGGCATTCAGTCCGATCGGGCGCCAGGATTTTCATTTAGACGGATCCTCATGAAAAAAAAAGATCTTTAAATTCATCCTCAAATAATTGGGCGTGTGCATTCATCCGATTTACACATCCAGCTTCATGGCCTCTTGAATGGACTCACAGTGAAAAAGTGAACGCCCCCCGGTGTAAACCATGAACGACGCATTTCTTTATATCTGGTCCCGTCTTCCGTTCATCCTGATGTTCATCAACGGATATCTGATCTATCGACTCCTGGTCGTCACCGGCATGACAGAGCGATTTGTTGCTGCAGCGCTTGGACGCAGCGGCGGTGATCCCCGAAAGTTGTTTCTTTATGTTATACTCTCGGCCACTTTCCTTTCTTTCTTTATCCCCAACGCCGTTACCGTGCTCACTCTTATTCCTGTGCTGAAGGATATCAAGGACCGTTTTCATCCAAGGCTGAGGGACCGCGTCGTTACCCCTCTGACCCTGTCCGTCATTTACGGTGCCAATATTGGAGGGATAGGCTCTATCGTGGGAAGTCCCGCGAACCTCTTGCTCATTGGTGCTATGGACTTTTACAAAGTTCCGGGACGGCAGGTCATCGGTTTTTTCAACTGGTTCCTGTGGTCGATTCCACTGGTAGCACTGCTGGTCCTCCTGGCTTGGGGGGTTGTCGCCGTGGGTTTCGGATCTTTTGAGCGTTTTACTGCCAGAAAATATCCGCAGGCGGCCGGTCCCCATGCCCAGAACCCGTGGCGGATGCTATACGGGGTGCGTCGATCAGGTGCGATCCTGTTTTTGATCTTTATTGTCTTCTGGACCGTGGAGGCCGTCATCAAGGGGATCTGGCCGGTCTTTGCAAGATGGGCGCCTTTGGTCTGCTTGGTTTACTTCGCGGCCTTCTGTTGGTTGGTGTTCCGGAAAATGCCATTTTCGGACGAGGCTCCCCTGATGCAGTCGGGAACTCTGTTCGAGGACTTTCCCCGACGGGGCATCATGCTGCTGATACCCGTCGCGGCCTTGGTGCTGGTTGTGCGATTCCTCGACTTCGACATCACCTTGTCGGCGTTTTACGGGGAACTCCTGCCTGTAAAGGCGTCAGCCTTCACCGTGATGCTCGTCACCGTCGGCGTCGTGATTCTGCTGACTGAGGCTTTGAGCAACACCTTGGTATCAACGACTTTTTTCCCCATCGCCTATTTTACGGCAGTGAACAGCGGTTTTTCTCCGATCGGGTTGATGATCGCCGTTTCGGTGGCGTCCAACTGCGCCTTCATGACGCCCATCGCCACGCCATGCAACGCTTTCGCTTTCGGCGAGATGAAGGGAACCTCCCTGGTCAAAATGATGAGTCTCGGTTTTTTCCTCAATATGGGAGCCACCGCCTGCATTGCCGTCTGGATTTATTGGGTGATCCCTCGGATCTACGGGTGAAGCCCCTGCGTCGGGGATTTTTCATTTGACTATTGTGTTTTTCAGACGATAGAAACAGAAGCGCTTTACTCGGGAAAGCACCCAACCGGTGACAGCACCAAACAAAAGGAGAAAAAATGGATTTGAAACAAAAGGGATCAGAGGCAAACGTCGGTGGATTCAAGCAATTGATGGTGAAAATGAAATGGAGCACGGCCGCCGATTTTGACCTTGCCGCGGCTTACGAAGATAAGAACGGCAAGCAGGGACTGGTCTACTTTGGCGAGTTGGGGGATCTTAATGCATTTCCTTTCATGCAACTCAGTGGAGACGAGGGTGTCGGCGACACTGGTGGCGACAACGAGGAAACCATGCGGATCACCAAGCTGGACGACATGAAATACGTCTGGCTGCTTAGCTGGGACTACGGCAAGGTTCAGGAGGGAGCGCCGGCTCGCTTCAACGAGAGCGATGTCTCCATGACGGTTCTGGACGACAAGGGAACTTCCCATAAGGTGAACCTCGATACGGGGGACATGGGGAATGTTGCACTCATCGCCACCATCGACAACAGCAATCCTGTCGGCGTGAAGCTGATCAACAGCAGCAAAGCCGGTACGTTGAAGGGCCTGAAAAAGCTGCAGCAGTTGATGGATATCATCAACGGATGAAGCCGAGTCGCCCCAGATCCGGTCCGTGCACCTGATGAAGACCCCGGCGATGGACGGGCGTATGCCGGGGGCTTTGTTCTACAGGTTACGCATCCGGAAAATGCCGTTAAAGAGGCGGTCAGGACGGCGCTTGGCTATTCCTTGCTGCCGGCCACCCATTTTAGGCCCCAGCCGTAGGTCTTGTCGCAGTCCGGGTGGCCCTGATGGAAGGTGACAAGTTTGGTGACCTTGATCTCGCCGTCGATGAACTCGATCATTGCTACGGCGCAGAAGTTACGGGAATCCATCTGGGTTCCCATGGGCACCTCCAGGATCGGCTGCCCCGGAACCTTTACGGAGACGACGGCATTGGTGGCGGTCCAGTTGGGGACGCCTTCATAAATGTAGGTGTAGATCAGAAGGCGTTTGAGCCGACCCACCTGTGCCAGATTAACCTTCATGTTTTCCCCTTCGGCCCATGCGCCGCTGCGGTCGTCTCCCAAATGCAGAACATAAGGCGGGGTATCAAAGCTTCCGAAGCTGTTTCCCAGGGGCTGAACAGCCCCTCTGGTCTGATTGTGCAATTCGAACAGACAACCGAGATCGAGATCCACGTTTCCACCACTGGTCTTTCCTCCCAAGAGTTTGGAAAGAAAACCGGGCTGCTTTTTCTCTTGAGGTGATTGATCCCAGTTGAGATTAATCAGGATCTCCCCCGTGCTGATTTTAGGTTTGATGGCATAGCTGTCGCCTTTTTCCTTGAGGGTCACCTTGGAGGCGATCTTCAGCTGTTCGGCACCGGGGATGCTCGCCCTGAAGGCTTCAAGACTCATCACGCGGCTGTCGTTCACCAATTCACCGGCGATAAATCCGCTTGTGAACCGGCAGATCACCGCCACCGAGCCCGGCTGGGTCGAGTCGAGAGGTATTCTATGGGTTTCGCCCCGGTCGGTCGTCACGTGGATTGTGGCGTCGTAGTCGGCGAATACGTGGGATTCTCCGACCGCTGCATCGGTAAAATTGAGGGCGCAGATATAGATCTCCTCGAAGTCTTCGATGCTGGTGATACTCATATCTTCACGGTTGTTCCCGCCAGTCCCGCCTATCCCCGCGTCCCCGGACAGGCGGATATACGGAAACGCGTTCAAGGCGCCAAAGGTGCCGCCCTGGTAGTTGTCGGAATAGACCCCGCCAGCGCGACCGTCCTTGGTCCGGTAGAATGCCATCAGATCCAGATCGACGGCGGCATTCCAGATTAGGGATATATCTATCCTTTTGAAAGCGCCGATATCGGCCTTGGTTCCTTTTTGTTTGAGCTCCATTGGAATTGTCTCCTCGTTCGAATCCATAAAAAATGAGGTTCACATGAGGGGCGTAACACGGTCGCGGCCGGTTTGCCCTCCGACTGAAAATTTTCAAATCCAATCAACTCAGGTCTTGAATGTCAAGGAGAAAGCATTCGGAAAGGCTGACGAAGGTTACTCGCCTGAAAGCTGCTGGCAAAGAGAAAATGAATACATTTTGGCCTTCACGAAAACTAAAACTTATGTTATATGCAAAACTTCACAGACGACTATCCGAGTTTATTTTAAAAAGTTAATATATCTTTCGGCTTTCGTGATGGTAACCGGATAGAGGCTAAAGACTGAAGAGAGATAGCGCCTCGCTTGTCGCAGACGTGTACCCCTTTGGTTTTTAGCCTTCAGCCAGCCTACCTGATGAAGCGGCGCAGGTCGTTCCCTGTCGGCACCGGCTCCTACATATCGAAAAGTTGAGATTTAATACATGGAAATTGAAAGATGCGGGGCGGTCTGGGCGACAATCCGTCGTCGATCGCGGTAAAAGACAATCATTCGGGTCGTCGAATCGGTTCATCATTTGTTCCAGGGTGAACACGAGGGGGTAATATGGCGGAATACGTATGGAAAGCTAAAAACCGGAGAGGTTTTGAGCAGAGTGGCCAGATCGAGGCGGGAAGCCTTGAGATGGCGCGTAGTCAGCTGATAAAAAAAGGCCTCAACAGTATTAAGGTCAAGGAGAAACCCAAGGATATCCTCGAAAAAATCTCGTTTCTTCAACCGAAGGTGACCAATAAGGATATTATTGTTTTCTGTCGGCAGTTTTCGACAATGATCGACGCGGGACTGCCGATCATTCAATGCCTTGAACTTCTCGCGGCACAGGCTGAGAACAAAACCTTCGTCAAGATTCTAAAGGAGGTGAGGGAGGATCTTGCAGGCGGTGCGACGCTTGCCGATGCGCTGAAAAAACATCCCAATGAATTCAACGACCTGTTTGTCAATATGATCGCTGCCGGGGAGGCGGGCGGTATCCTGGACACCATTCTCAAACGACTCTCGGAAACGCTTGAAAAAGCGGAACGGCTGAGAGCCAAGGTCAAAAGCGCCATGCTTTATCCGGCCATTACGTTGTTCGTCGCTGTTGCCGTCGTCATTGTCATCATGATTTTCGTTATTCCGGTATTCCAGAAAATGTTTGGTGAAATGGGGCAATCCTTGCCGTCGCTTACGATGATGGTGATCCGGGCAAGTGAATTCACCAAGGACAACATCCTTTACATGATCATCGGTGCAGGCCTTTTGGGATTTGCTTTTAAGAAATATTACGGCACGGAAAAGGGGCGGCGCATCATTGATCGCTGGCTCTTGAACGTTCCGGTGGTCGGGGGGTTGATCCGAAAGGTGGCGGTCGCCAAGTTTACGCGGACCATGGGAACCATGCTGGCCAGCGGTGTGGCGATCCTTGACGGCTTGGATATCGTGGCGAGAACTGCGGGTAACAAGATCATCGAGACCGCCATTTATGATGTCAGGTCCAGCATCAAGGAGGGGCAGACGATGGCCTCTCCGCTCGTCAGCAGCGGCGTATTTCCGCCCATGGTCTGCTCGATGATCGCCGTCGGCGAGTCGACAGGCGCCTTGGATACCATGATGGTGAAAATTGCTGATTTTTATGATGAAGAGGTTGACGAGGCCGTTGAGCGACTCACGGAAATGATCGAGCCTTTCATGATCTGCTTTTTAGGTGTCGTGGTGGGTGGGGTTGTCATCGCCATGTATCTGCCGATTTTCGGCATGGCCAGCGGTATCGCATAAACCAAAGGCCTGAAAGGCGCTGCGATTGGATTTCCCGCACTTTTTGAACATCCGGCCCACCGCCGCCATGAGTGACGGCATGCATGTCAAGCTGAAATGGCTGATCTTTTTTCGGTTGCTATTTACCCTTCTATTGATGGGATCGACAGTCGTTCTCCAGATCAGGGATGGGCTCTCGTTTTGGGAACCATCTTTGATCATTCTATACGGACTGATCATTTTCCTGTTAATGGCTTCCCTTACCTACGCCATTCTTCTCAAACGCCTCAAACAGACTACCGGACTCACCTATGTTCAGATTATCGTCGATTCCGTGGCAGTCTCGTTCATCATATTTTTAACCGGTAGTTTTTCAAGTCTTTTCTTTTTCCTTTACCTTGTCGTGATTATGTATGCCAGTATTCTGCTCTACCGGAAGGGCGGTTTGATCATGGCGGCCTTGTGCAGCATCCAGTACGGGATGCTGATTGACCTTGAATTTTACGGCGTTCTCGACCCCATGGGAATGATGGGAGGGTTGAGCGCAGCGGATTATGCTTGGAGCTATGTACTCTACAAGGTCATGATCATCATGGTCGCATGCTTTGTGGTGGCATTTTTAAGCGGTATCATTGCCGAACAGGAGCGGGATTCGCGAAAAGAACTGGCAGCCATGGCATCCTACACCAAGCGTGTGGAGATCATGGCCGCAGTGGGGGAAATGGCAGCGGGCCTTGCCCATGAAATTCGTAATCCGTTAGCCTCACTCATCGGGTCGGTCCAGCTGTTGAAGGAAGAAAGATCGGACGCCCATGGGCATCGAAAATTGATGCTCATCGTCCTGCGCGAGGCGGACCGGCTGAGTGCCCTCATCGATAATTTTCTTCTCTTTGCAAAGCCGCCGGCGGGCCGGCGCGAGGTGATCGATTTGGGTAAGATTATGTCTGAGACATCTGATATTTTTGATAAAAATAGCACATACTCTCAGAGAATAACGATTTCCAAGAGCATCGAAACGGGTATCTGCATCGAGATGGACCCGGGGCAGCTGAGGCAGGTTTTCTGGAACATCCTTCTCAACGCGGTGGAATCCATTGAGAAGGACGGTGCGATCAATATCGAAGTTCGGGAAACAAAGCGTCGGACCGCCGTCGCTACGATCGAGGATACCGGATGTGGTATACCGGCAGACAAAATCGATGCCATCTTCGATCCCTTCATGACCACCAAACCCAAAGGCACGGGACTGGGACTCTCCATCGTTCATCGTATCATGGAAACCCACGATTGTCGTCTTGACGTCCAAAGCGTCATCGGAAAAGGCACAATCTTTACCCTCACCTTTACCACCGTCGAGCCGTCGACGATTTTGAAACAATGATATATCCCAATCGTCGCATCTCAACGACGGAAGGTTATCTAGCGAACAAGTGTCTCTGAACACGCATGCATAAGTTCTGATTACTCCTTTGCTTTCCCGGACAAGGCCTCGAGCCGTTTTTGCGCCTCGAGGGCAATGGCACTGTCCGGATACTTGTTCAACAGCTCCTGATAAAGTTGCCGAGCATGGTCGGAGTTGTTTTGTTGTTCTTCCAGGCGAGCCGTGTCAAACAACTCCTCGGCGCGTCGCTCCGAACAGGACGCCCCCAAAAAAAAGGTGAAGGCCGTCAGAGCGATTAATATAAGGCGTCTCTTCATGTCTTACTCCTTTAGAATTTAGTGGTTACGGTATCCAATACCTCTTATGCACGACCGATGAAAAGCATCATCCGTCGGATATGGGGTGATGTGTCGTCATTTTTCAGTCGCCGTGCGACAGCACTCTTTGATGAAGTCTATCATGTCGTTGATTCGTGCCTTGTTTTGAGCGTAGTTTATCTTGGCCACTTTTATGAGAGGAGCTCTAACATTGTCGACGGGGGGCAGCTCGGATATGTTTTTGACGTTCAGCGAGCTGAATTCGATATGTTTGAAGGCCAGGTTTTTGTTGAGGGTACACTCGTCGCCGTAATACGTTCCACCCCCCGTGAAATATTCCTTGGCTTGGGTTGCCTGATTGAATCGTTTGGCGGCTTGGAGCACTTGGCTTGGCAGGCATCGACGATTGATTCGGTCGACCTCCTCGTTGATGAGAATGCACATACTTTCCAGCAGGCGATAGTCGGCATCGTCGGCCTGGATGCCTTCTTTTTCGGGGCGGTCCGTCAGGGTGCCGCAGTTATAGTTAAGACAGGCGACTGCTAACGTCTCGTATGCCCACAGCACCCATTTGATATATTCGCCCTTGCGCGTCAGGGCGGACGGCGCGACATCCGGCAGGACGTTTTCGAGCAGTTCCCCCTTGACAGGAAAGGCGTCGGTGTCAACGCTGATGGCCTCATAGAGGGATCGGGCCGCCTTGGGCGTCACCATGAGATAATGAAGAAAGGCAGCCTTGTCGTTGATCTTGGCTTCCTTACGGCGGAGCAGGTCGGCGGTTCTATGCAACAGTTTGATCTTTTCCTCCAGTTGAACCCGATCCCCGAAAAAATTGTTGGCCATATCGGTGAGGACTTCTTCAGCCAGTGATTCTGAAAAATCTTCATGTGACATTGTCGCCTCCTGTTGCCGGGGAGATCTTCTTCGGCATTCATACCGGTCTGAATCCAGTAGAACGACCTCTTTTTATCGCCGGATGCGTAAATCGAATAAAAAACAAGTTGTTAAATACCTCATTGCATGTGTTTTAGCAATCCCACATTGGACAATGGCTCCGAAGTGAATATTTTTTAGCTTGACCAAATTGTCAATATAAAATATATGATCATATTTCAAATAAATAATATTCAGGAAGTGGCTAAAAAATGGGCATCAGGGAAAGAAAAGAAAGAGAAAGAGAAAGGCGCCGGCAACAGATCATTGTGGCTGCCAAACGCGTGTTTTCGGACAAAGGGTTCAACAAATCGACCATGGAGGACATTGCCAAGGAGGCCGAACTCAGCCCAGGAACGCTGTATCTCTATTTCAAGAACAAGGATGAACTTTATGCATCCCTTTCGCTTCGAATTTTGCAATATCTAATCATACGGCTCGAACATGTCAATGGAAATAACGAGATGGACCCCGTTCAGAAGGTCGAGGCTCTCAACGAGGCCATGTTTGACGTCTACGAGTTTGATCCGCTCATCATCATCAACATGTTTCACCTGCAATCGAGCGAAACCCTCAAGAACCTTTCGGACGAATTGTTAGGTGAGATCGAGGACTTGTCCAGGAAGTCCCTTGGTGTTATTGCCGGCATTTTCAAGGAGGGGATCGAAAAAGGGGTGTTTATCGATGAGCACCCCATCGCTCTGGCCGATATTTTCTGGTCCCTGTTCTCGGGTGTCATCGTCTGGGAATCGAGCAAGAGCATCATCAACGGCAACAAGGACTACCTGAGAGATACCTTGAAAATCGCCTTTGAGGTTTTTGCCAGGGGCTTGAGAAAGGAGTGAGCCTCCAAATCGTCGCTGAACCAAAATGACGCGGCCGGCAGGGGGCCATCAATCATTCAGCGGCGATCCGTAAACAAAGTGACGGACAAGTCTCGAAGTTTGTATTTCTGGATCTTTCCACTGGCCGTCATCGGATAATCCTCCACAAAGGCCACATAGCGGGGAATTTTATAATGGCTGATCTTGCCTCTGCAAAAATCCCGAACATCCTCGGGCTCCATGACATAACCCTGCTTGATTTTGATGAAGGCACCGATCTCCTCGCCGTACCTGGGGCTGGGAACGCCCGCAACCTGGACGTCCGCAACACCTTCCATCTGAAAGAGGAACTCTTCGATTTCCCTGGGATAGATGTTTTCTCCTCCCCGGATGATCATATCCTTATGCCGTCCCGTGATGCTCAAATAGCCGTTATTGTCCATGACGCCGAGATCGCCGGAGTGGAGCCAGCCATCGGCATCAATGGCCTCAGTGGTGGCAGTGGGCATGTTATAATATCCTTTCATGACGTTGTATCCCCGGCAGCAGACCTCTCCCTGTGCTCCGGCAGGGAGAGGGGCGCGGGTTTCCGGGTCGACGATACTGACCTCGATGCCCGGCATGGCTCGACCGACGGACTCCACGCGGAGGCGGATATCATCTTCGACGCGGGTTTGGGTGATCACCGGCGAGGTTTCCGTAAGACCGTAGCAGATGGTGATCTCACGCATATTCAGACGATCGATTACCTGCTTCATGATCTCGATGGGGCACGGTGATCCCGCCATGATGCCGGTCCGGAGAGTACTGAAATCAAATTTGCTGAACAGTTTGTGGTGCAAGACTGCCATGAACATGGTGGGTACGCCATAGAGGGCCGTGCATCTCTCCTCTTCCACCGACGCCATGACGTCCACCGGATCGAAGCTTTCCAGCAGAACCATCGTCGCGGCGTGGGATACTGCTCCCAATACTCCCATGACGCAGCCAAAACAATGAAACAACGGTACTGGGATGCAGATTCGGTCAGCCGATGTGAACCGCTGGTTTTCGCCGACCCAGAAACCGTTGTTGACAATATTGTGATGCGTCAGCATGACGCCTTTGGGGAACCCAGTGGTCCCCGAGGTGTACTGCATGTTGACGACATCATGCGGATTCAGAGTGCGCTGACGTTCCTGGCAGGCTGCGTCGGAGGTCATGACGGCGAGCGCCAGGATTTCCGGGATGGAATACATCCCTCTGTGCTTTTCCTGCCCCAGGAAGCAGACGCGTTTCAAGGAGGGAAATTCCGGGCTTGTGAGAAAACCCCGCTCCTGAAGTTTCAATTCGGGAATCAAGTCGTAAACGGTTTGCACGTAATCGGTATCCCGAAATCCATCAATGATGACAAGATTTTCCGTATCGGATTGTTTCAATAGATAAGCCAACTCGCTCGATTTGTAATTGGTGTTAACCGTGAGCAGGATGGCACCGATTTTGGCCGTTGCGAACTGAAGCACCACCCAGTAAGGGACGTTGCTGGCCCAGACGGCCACCTTCTCGCCCTTTTGAATGCCCAGAGCCATCAGGCCTCGGGCCAGGAGATCCACCAGGTCTCCGAATTCCCTGTAACTGAGACGGAATGCCCGGTCGACGTAAATGACGGCGTCGTTGTCCGGATGTGTTGAAACCGCTCGATCCAGAAGCTGTCCCAGGGTCACGTCCATCAGTTTGTCCGTACTCATGAAAACTCCTTAAAATTCAACTTTTGGTGTTCATCGGCAAGTGTCGGCAGCGGATGACCCACGCTGTTGTAGCAGGAGGGCACGCTGAAGACTGACGATTTAAGAAGTGCGTCTGTGATAAACGGGGCACTATCCCTCTTCAGCCTTCAACCTTTATTCGGTTACCATAACAAAAATCGGGTTGGGTCAACACGCGATCATTCCGGAAAATAGAGAACAGCATAGATGCTCGCGGCGGAATCGCCGAAGGATCCCACATGATGAGGGACCACCGAGTTGTAATAAATACTGTCGCCTGCTATGAGCCGGTGGGCCTTTTTGCCGTAGATAACCTCGACTTCGCCGTCGACCACCACGATGAATTCCTCGCCTTCGTGAGAGGAGAGCTTTATCTCTTTTCCCGATTCGGGAAGCAATTCAATGAAAAAAGGTTCCATATGACGATCGGTTTTACCCCGGCCCAGGGAATAAAAGCGGGAGGCCACCGGCCGGTCTTTGGCGCGCAGCATGCTGAGTTCGCCCTTGCGATCGGACTTCAGGATGATGAGAGGGTCTTCACTGATCTGGTCGTCCAGAAACGTTCCCAAACGGACACCAAGCGAGCGAGCGATTTTAAGGAGTGGCCCCAGGGACGGGTAAATATCCTCTTCCTGAAGGCGTTTCAGGAATCCGGGCTCAAGACCGGTTCGTTCAACGAGGACTTCGAGGGATATTCCTTTCTGGGCCATAATTTTCATAATGCGTGCGCCGACTTTCTCAAAATTCATTGCAGTCTCCTGAAGACCATCGCTTCATCCGGGGGGTTATCGACAGAAATCGGATTTTCCAGAAACCAGTGCATTTGGGTAAAGACGCCGGTTCAGGGCTTGAAGATATCCGGTGTAAAATCGAGGGTCGCAAAATAATCTGCCGGCGTCTCGGCCCGACGAATCCGTTCAACCGTTCCATCGGCTTTGAGAAGGAGTTCCTGGGGGCGAAGCTTGCCGTTGTAATTGAACCCCATGGCATGACCGTGTGCCCCGGTGTCATGGATGACCAGGATATCCCCCTCGTCGATGGTCGGAAGCAGCCGCTCGACGGCAAATTTGTCGTTGTTTTCGCAAAGAGAGCCCACGACGTCCACAATTTCGGTCCTGGCCGATTCGTCCTTGTCGAGTACGTCGATGTGGTGATACGCGCCGTATATCCCGGGGCGCATCAGCGCGGACATACAGGCATCCACGCCGATGTATTTGCGATAGATGTTTTTTTGGTTGATGGTGGTGGTCACCAGAACACCATGAGGACCACTCATGTATCGCCCGCTTTCCATGAAAAGCTTTGGAACATAGTTATTCCTGGCCGTGAAGCGATCGAGGGCGGCAGTGATGCCCCTGGCCATGGCGGCCAGATCGAGTCGGGGCTCCTCCGGACGATAAGGGATGCCAAGGCCGCCGCCGATATTGATGAATTCAAAAACAATGTCGATCTTGGAGTGAAGCCATTCGATGAGGGAAATAAGCATCTCGGCGGTCTGGACCATATATGCGTAGTTGAGTTCGTTGGATGCGAGCATGGTATGCAGACCGAAGCGACGGGCGCCCATTTCCCGGGCTTGTCGGTAGGCCTCCAGGATCTGGTCGTGGCTGACGCCGTACTTGGCCTCGACGGGATTTCCGATAATATCGTTTCCAGTCCGCCGGGGACCGGGGTTGTAACGAAAGCAGATCAACTCAGGCAGCCGGGGAACCTTGGGCAGCAGCGTAATGTCGTCGAGGTTGAGGATGCAGCCTCCTGCCGCATCGGCGCAAAGGAATTCTTCCCGACTGGTGTTGTTGGAGGTGAACATAATATCCTCCGGCCTCGCACCGACCCTGCGGCTCAGCATTAATTCGGTGATGGAACTGCAGTCAAAACCGAAGCCCATGTCCTGCATGATCTCCAGGATTCTGGGGTTGGGGAGCGCCTTTACGGCAAAAAATTCCTTGAACCCCGAAAGTCCTGAGAAGGCGTCTTTAAGACCGCGTCCAGTCTCGCGAAGGCCGATTTCGTCGTAAATGTGAAACGGGGTGCCATAATGCTCGACAATGGATTTCAGCGCGGGAAACAGACGGTCTTTGAAAGCGCTGGACATTGGCATGGCGTAGGGTCTCCTTGTTCAAGATGAATGAAATTTATTGGCCCGTCAGGATTCCCGAAATGGGAAATCGGGTTGTTTCTTTGTGCGTGAAGAGCACCGTCAGCGTCCGGGTGGAACGGATCCCTTGCAGGGGGCGGATTTTATCGCGCAGCAATGTTCCGAGCTCCTGATGATCCGAAATCCGGACTTTCAGAAGCAGGCAGTCTTCTCCGGCGACGTCATGAATTTCCTGGATTTCCGGCATCTTTGCCAGAATGTCATGAACCTCGTCCTGGTCGGGGTCTGATTCAGAAATCAAAGTCGTGTCGATATCGACGAAGATGAAGGCGATCAGGCGACGATTGAATTGTTCGGGGTTCAACCGAACCTCATATCCGTCGATGATGCCCTGTTTCTCCAGTTTTCGGATACGTTCGAGCACGGCCGACGGGGCCATCCCAACCTGCCGGGCAACCTCGACGTTAGGGATCCTGGCTTTTTTCTGAAGTATATTCAGAATATTTAAACTAATCTCGTCAATCATTCTGCTAATATCCTTAACAATAATATTGTTATTTTACTGAAACGGGAGTGTCAAGAATAAAATTCTGATACATTCTTAAAAGTCAATTTCCAGACAGTTTTCCAGTAAGTTCGAGATATAGATCCAGGCAGATATCAACGATCTCGGAATCAAAAAGAATGCCGCGTTCTTTTCGTAACTCCGCCATGGTCGTGTCGGCTCCAAGGGACTGCCGATAGGGGCGGAAGGAAGATATTGAAGTTGAGGGGCATCATGGTGTCCTTCACTGTCAGCGTCCGAAGATGCCCTGGGCTTCGTCGCTCATTCATCAAGGTTCAGTGCGGGGCTTCATACCAAATTCAGCGCATAAGGTCTGGATGTCGCCGTAGTAGGCCATGGGCATGCGGCCCGCATTGAGACAGAGGTGCCGATGGAGGGCCGTCCGAGATGTCTCATCCGCGGCCGCTCGGCCGGCCATGGAAAAGAAAAGCTCTTGCCACATCCGTGTAGACGCGCGCCGAGGCCTTACCAGTTGGAAGTCTTCGCTGATGCCGGCCATGTCGGCGAGTTTGGCGAGGGCTTCATTTTGGTTTAATGTACCGTCGATGAGGCCGAAGTCCTGGGCTGTGCGGTTGTCGAAGATCTGAGCGCCCATGCGCTCGCGGATGACGGCTTCGGAAATGTTTCGATTTTTGGCCACATGGCGGACGAAATTGTCGTATTCGATATCGGCGCCTTTCTGAAGGTTATTGAGTTCTTCATCGGTCGCGCGGCGAAAGGGGTTGCCCAGGTCTTTTCCGCGACCGGCGGAGATGACGGTGCGCTCGATCCCACCGCGGGTGACGATGCCGCCCCCCAGAATACCCCCCTCAAGAGCCGTGGGCTCGTCAAAATAGGTAAGGGCCGCACCCAGCACGCCGATGCTGCCGACGTAACTGCCGTAATCCGCGTAAATCGCGTCGGCGCCGGCCATGGCCATGACGGCGCCCGATGCTGAAAGCCCTTCTATGTATACGAGAACGGGTTTTCCAGTGGCCATCTGAAAGGATTTGATCCCCTCGTGGATGGCCATAGATCCGAAGATGGTGCCCCCGGGACTCTGGATGTGGAGGAATATCCCTTTGACCTGGTTGTCATCCGATGCTTTTTCAAGCGCTTTCTGAATTGAATAGCCATAGGTCGCATTGAACCATGCCATGGTCGAAGCGCTGATCTCCTGGGGCGGGCTGCCCAGGATGAGACCCTGCACTGGGAGGCTGACCAGAAGGTTCTTGCTGTCACGTTTTCCGGAAACAAAGGCATAGTTCTGCTCTTCCGTGGTCACAAGTTCTGCAAGATCTTTTCGCCCAAACATGGCGCCGACGCCTATTCCGGCGCTAATGAAAAAGGTTGTGAACAGAAACATCAGCACGAGAAAGCTGACAAGAGCGAAGAAGGTCATGCCGAAGATTTTGAGGGGAATTTTCCAGAATTTTGAAACATCCATGGTTGCTCCGTAGTAACGATCGTTTATTTCTTCACGCTATAGGTCAGGCACACCAAGTCCCTGCCAAGCCGTTCGACATCCTTGAGTTGAAGTTCCATCGAGATTTCCTGGGTAAAGAGCGATAGCCCGTAGCCGAAAATGGTGGGAGAGATGGTGACGATGATATCATCGATAAGCCCCGCTTCAGCGAAAAGGGAATTGACCAAGGCGCCCCCAGCGAGGACCGCCTCCTGGTATCCTTCTTTCTCGAGAGTCTCCAGAACGGCCTGGGGCGGCAGATCGGTAAACCAAAGGTTGTCCCATTGGGAAACGCGTTGTCTGTCCCGGGTAAGGACGACGTTTTTGCGTCCGGGCAGCGGCATGCCGATGGTGTCGTAAGTTTTTGAGCCCATGATGACGGCTCCGGCCCGCCGGGTGATGGAGACGAAAAGTTTTTTGTCTTCCGGTCCGGTCCAGTCTGGAAAATGGTCCGGGGTCTTACCGATCTTGCCGTCGAGGGTGATGGCCATCAGCAGGGTGACCTTCATGGTATTTGCCCTCCTATTTTTTCCTTTTGCAACTTTCGGTACTCATCGGGCGGCATCTCCATCCGGAAAGGCTAAATGCTGGAGACTAAAGCCTGCAGGGGTGTGCCTGCGATGAACGGAGCGCTGATCCCCCTTCAGGCACTACCCGGTCACCCTAATGAAAGCCTGAAATTGAGTTCCTTTTGCAAAGGTCGCCTAGTTTTTGAACACCAACCCGTAAGGCCGTTCACTTCTGGAAATGATTTCCAATGTGTCGATGATGAGACCTTTCATCGCCTTTCGGCCGGCATCACGACCGCTGTCGTCGCTGCTTTTAACGGCCTTGAAAAATTCGACGCAGAGGCGTTTGGCCGAATCATCCCACTGAGTGGTAAAACCGGCCTTTACGGGAGCTTTTGCCGCTTCGTTGCGGGAGTCGGGAAGACCCCGTCGGCCGTGGGCCCAGTTGATGATATGGGAATAGTAGATCAAGGCTCTGTCCAGCAGGATGTACAGGAACTGGATGTTTACCATGGGCCCGACATGAATCTGGGTTCCGCCCAGTTGCATCCCCACCACCTTGGTCTTGGCCAGCCGCTCGGCACCGCCGAAGGCGGCCCAGCCCGCGCCGACAAGTCCTCCAATGGCCGAGAAAATGCCAAAGGTGAGCCCGTGGGCAGCTACGTCCACCAAAGCACCGACAGCAGCCCCTCCCAGACCAGCCGCCGTGATGAGTTGTTTTGGCGTGAGCCCCAGAAGCTGCCATGTTCGCTCGTCGAAAAGGTCCTCGTGGAGTATGGACTGGGGGGGGAGGTCGACATTGAAGATATTGTGCTTGAACAGCCGCCGGATCTTCTGGTGGGCGGTTCTTTCCATCTTTTCGATATCCTGATTGAATTCGGTCTGAAGCGCCTTCTTGGCCGATGCCTCGTCAATTTTGTCGGTAAAATTTCTGGATATGGAATGGGTCAGGCTTGCCTCCAGGAGGGTACAGATAATCTCGGCCGTCTGGAGATTCCGGTACCGCCAGTCCTTTTTGAATGCCGAAATCACCGTTTCCAGTGCTGGCTGCCAGTCCTGATCGATATTCTTGAGATTTTCGAGAAGGCTGATCCGCTCGGCATAGGTGGCCTTGTGGGCGTTGAAGACCCGAACAGCGTTGAAGTGCTTTCTGAACTCGGCCTTCCATGCCTCGATATAGCCTGTTTCGTCGTCTTTGCAATTGATAACGGCCATGCGTGGGCGTCCGGTCAAACGAAGAATTTCCATTTCAGACCGGTCTACACCGCGAAGCGGCCGGGATCCGTCGACCACGTAGATAATGCCCGCACCCCGTTCAATGGGGAGAAAGAGCTCCACATCATCCCGAAACTCCATGCGGTCTGCGTGGGCCTGTCGAAAGGCCGCCGCCATGAGAGTGTCCGGGCCGCTGTAGTCGCGCATCCATTGAAGAGTCTGACGAGGATTCTGGAATCCCGGCGTGTCGGTAAACCGGATAATCTCCCTTCCGTCAATGGTGACGGGGAAGGTCTGGCATTGAATCGTCTCCCCGGGTGTTGGACTGATCCTGACACTATCATCCTCGGCCAGTGTCGACACTACAGAGGACTTGCCTTCGTTGGGATGGCCGACGATGGCGAACTCGGGGATGCCGTTAGGCTTCATGGTTCACCAGCCTTTCGAGTCGCAGATAGGGGTCTCCCAAGGATGTGATTTTCTGATGCCATATCTTCCAGTCCTTCTCCATGACCCGGGTGAATATCGTGTCGGGCGCAGGTTTTCCGATGAGCCCCACTTGAATTCGAGCACGTTCGCTGACGGCCTGTCGCAGATTCTGGATAAAAGCGAGGTCCTCACGAATGGGGGGCTGCCAAGCCTCTTTCAGGATAAAAAAGTCGGCACTCCCATTCTTTTGGGCCGACTCGGAAAGCCGGGCCAGAAGGTTTTGGTCGGCAGGGACCTCACCTTTCAAACGGAAAATGTCTCCGATGCCGAACCCGAAGACTTTGAATGTCAACGAGTTGAGTGCGTCCCGGGGGCAGTTATCGAAAATGTCGTCCGGAATGATTGCCAGAAGTCGCCCTTCGGCAGGCATGTCGTGGGTGCGTGCCGGCAAGGTTTTTTCTTCGAGGGACGGCGGCGGTGGTTCCGGCCCGGATTCTCCTTCGGTGCCGACAAAAGGGGTTTCCATCCGCTGGAGAAGTTGGTCGACGCGGCTGTGAGAAAACTCGAGTTTGGCCAGCGCCCTGGATTTGAACACCATTCCGGCAACCAGAAACAAGAGTCTTGGGATCAGGCCGTAGAAGACGACGGACAAGCAGAGAAACGGCCACCAGGATACCAGGTCCTGGGTGGCGAGGTGATAAATGCCATCCTTGAGAACCATGTGGGATCCCTCGATCTGGGTCAGCGTGGGGTGTGCTGTTCCGGGCGGGATAAACCACGACCAGGGCATTGCGATGACTTTTGTCGTTTTGTAAACGATATTCGCGCTGAAGAGGATGGACGACTGCCAGCCGAAGGCGATGTCGGTTCCCAGGACCCGCAGAAGGGTCGCTCCCAGCACGCCTATGTTGAAGCTGACGCCGAACATCTGGGCAAGAGTGAAGAGGGGCCAGTAGAAGAGGGTGCCGTAAATACGGCGTTTTCCGCGGATCAGTCCGAATATTGCCTCCAGGCTGCTTCGGTGCCGTCCTGACACGTGGCGCATCGCCAGACGGCCGAATCGGCGCATGAGCACGACGAGAATCGCGCTGAAGGCAGTGTAGAGGAAAGGGAAGGGAGGACGTCGCCGCAGACGGCGTATCACGGTGCCTGCGGCCAGAAGAAGAATGAGAAGCGTCTGCGTTCCTACCAGCAGGCTCAGGTATACGGAGACGTTGACCGGGCGCGTTCCGGCATATCTCAGGAGGGAAAAGGCCAGACCGCCGCCGCTCATGATGGCGAAAACGATCGTGGCGAGTACTGTCAAGCGAAATATCTCGGTGAAAGCCTCGCCGGGAAGAAAGGCTTCGGGGGTGTCGGATTTCAGGGCGTCGCGGCGTTGTTCAAGCCACTCCAGGATGAGTCGACGCCGCGGAAGGGGCTCTCCCGGGGCAATCCGCGGGAGGATATGGCGGGTGTGGATCTCCCGGTCGCGGAGTGCTGCGGTTTTTCGTGTTGATTCGTCCCCGTCGAGTTCGTCTGCGTGGAGAAAATATTCGAGATCGATGAGGTCTTTAAATCGCCATGTGATTTTCATCGGGCCAAGGTCTGATCGTTAGTGTTGGATGCGGCGGGTTGTTTTGAACGCGCCGTCTTATTTGAAATATAGCCGAAGATACGCGGAATGACAAGGTTCAGACCGATCCAGGCCGTCCCGTTTTGGAATTTCCGGCCGACGAATTTTCGAAACTTTGGCGTCACCTGAGGAGTGTCAAACCGATGGGGCAATGATCCGAGCCAAAGACGGTGTTGTCGATGATGGGATCCCGAATCCTGTCGGCAGCAATCATGTTCTGGGTGGTGAAAATATAGTCGATCCGCCAGCCGGCGTTTCGTTCCCGTGCCTTGAATCGGTAAGACCACCATGAGTACTTGACCGTTTCCGGATAAAAATATCTGAAGGTGTCGACATATCCCTCCCGGATGACGGCGTCGATCCGGTCGCGCTCAACTCGGAGAAATCCCGAGGTGTTCTCGTTCGCTTTGGGATTTTTCAAATCGATTTCGTTGTGGGCGGTATTGTAATCTCCGGCAATGACGAGATGTTTTCCCACCTTTTTCATGGGAGCGAGGTACGCGAAAAAATCTCGATAGAAATCGAGTTTATAGCGGAGTCTTTCGTCGCTCATCTGGCCGTTGGGAAAATAAACGTTGAAAAAGAGGAAATCCCCGAAGTCCAACGCGATAACCCGTCCTTCGCCGTCGTAACGGGGGATCCCGATGCCGGTCTCCACCCGGAGCGGGGGAATGCGTGAGTAAACGCCGACGCCGCTGTAACCCTTCTTTACCATTGAAAAGGACCAGTAGGCATTGTATCCGTCGACATGCAGCATCTCCTCTGTCAGCTGGAGCGGCTGAAGTTTGGTTTCCTGAATGGCGAACAGATCGGCATCCATCCGCCGGAAGGTCTCCAGGAAACCCTTGTTCCATGCAGCTCTAAGGCCGTTAACGTTCCACGAGATCAACTTGATGCCATCCATGAAGAATCCTTTGGTCGCAGGTTTGGAAAAGTGATTCAAAACTGATCGTTGAAAATCGATCTTTTTTGAATCCAGCGATCGAATCCGGAATCTTTGCGTTCGACTTTCATGGACAAATGTTGTCAAGTCCGTCGAGCCGAGAATCATTGGTAAGCCGGGACCTGATGTTCGGCTCAGAGCTATCACGATTTTGCGATTAAGACAATAATGAGAATGATATTTTCCCAGAACGGAGGATCCCTTCTTGACAGAGCTTGTGCACTTATGTATGGAATAATATTCGATTAATAATAAAAACAGCGGCTTTTCGTAAAATGATCGGGAGTGGCGCCATCCTTCCCGGAAAGGTAATGCGAGGTTTGTCAGGTGAAAAAGATGAAAATTGGTATTCGGAAGGAAGACAAGAGCGTCTGGGAGCGAAGAGTCCCTTTTGTGCCGGAGGATCTGAAGGCCTTGAAGGCGAAAGGTCTGGATGTCGTGGTGCAGTCAAGCCCCGTTCGTGCTTTCGAGGATGAGGAGTTCCGTGCGGCGGGCATACCGGTTCGGGACAATCTTGAAGACCGCGACCTGATTTTCGGGATAAAGGAGGTGCCAAAGGAAGCTTTTCTGGAGGGGAGGGTCTATGTTTTTTTTGCCCATGTCATTAAGGGCCAGCCTTACAACATGCCCATGCTGAAAACCATGATGGAAAAGGGGGTGACCCTTATCGACTACGAAAGGATTGTGGACGACGAGAATCGCCGACTGATCTTTTTTGGCCGTCATGCGGGCCTTGCCGGAATGGTGAATTCGCTTTGGGCTTTCGGGAAACGCCTAACTGCCGAGGGCATCGAATCCCCATTTGCCGATCTTAAACAGGCGAAAGACTACCGAGATCTGGATGAGATCAAAGCTCATGTCACGGCGGTTGGTTCGACAATTCGTGGCGGTGGCATTCCTGCTGTGATACATCCCATCATTGTGGGGATCACCGGCTACGGCAATGTGTCTGCGGGGGCCCAAGAGATCTTGAACCTCCTGCCTGTCGTCGAGATCTCTCCCGAGGCGCTCGGTAGGACTGCTGCGGATGTCGCATCTCCCAGGGACCGCATTTACAAGGTCGTGTTCAAGGAGCATCACTGCGTCAGTCCCAAGGCTGCAGGAGCGGTCTTCGACCTCCAGGATTACTACCGGCGCGGAAAGGATGCATACGACAATGTTTTTGAGCCATACCTTGAGAATTTGACCCTTCTGGTCAACTGCGTTTACTGGGATGAACGGTATCCCCGCCTTGTCACTCTTGAGGCCATAAATCGTCTCTGGGTCGCTGGGGAGCAACCTAAACTTCGGGTGATCGGGGACATCAGTTGCGATCCCGGAGGATCTATCCAGTGCACTGTGGACGCTACGGACCCCGGGGAGCCTGTCTACGTTTATGCGCCGGAAAACGGAACCACTGCCAAAGGTGTTATCGGTCACGGACCTGTTATTATGGCCGTTGACATCCTGCCGACGGAGATCCCCCGGGAATCCTCCGTCTATTTCAGCAGCGTTCTTCGGGGGATGGTCGAATCTCTGGCCGGAGCCGATTACAACGCCTCCTACGCGGCTTTGGACCTGCCGTCAGAACTGAAGCGAGCCGTCATTCTTCACCGGGGACGGCTCACCCCCGACTATGAATATCTTTATAAGTATTTGTAGTCCATGTGTCGCCATGAAGTCGGGGGAGTGGAGTGCATCTTCTGCCGTCATGGTGAAAAGTGCCAATGGATTCGCCGGGATGATGGGCCAAAGGGAGCGGCATCCTTAAAAAGGTCCTATTGTTTAAGTAAGGTTCTCGGTGTTGGGATATGCCTTTTGACAAAGAGAGGAACCAATGGATGCGTATAATGAAATCACCCGTGCCATAGCGCTGTCGATGGGCGCCGCCTGGGCCAGTGGGATCAATCTTTACGCTACGATTCTGGTGCTGGGCGCGCTAGGCGCAACCCAGAATGTCGTACTTCCGGAACAACTTCACATTCTGATGAATCCACTGGTCATGGCCGGCGCCGGGCTGATGTTCGTGGCGGAGTTCATCGCCGATAAGGTGCCGGGTGTGGATACGGGATGGGACGCTCTGCACACTTTTATTCGAATTCCCGCAGGGGCGGTTCTGGCGGCGGGCGCCGTGGGCGATGTATCTCCCGCCCTGACACTGACCGCAGCTATTCTGGGTGGCGGGATCACTGCCGGCGTCCACGCAACCAAGGCGGGCTCAAGAGCGCTGATCAATACATCTCCGGAGCCTTTCAGCAACTGGACCGCTTCCATTTCCGAAGACGTGATTGTCGTGGCCGGCATCTGGACAGCGTTGAACCACCCGCTACTCTTCATAGGCTTTTTCATTCTCTTTATCGGTCTCATAATTTGGCTGTTGCCCAAGATTTGGCGGGGGCTTAAGCGGATTTTTGCGATTGTGGCCAAGTGGTTCAAGAGTCGGGAGCCGGGGCCTGCCAAAAACGACTCCTGAGGTCAGGCTGAAGCCCCAAGACTGAGGAGGGAACGTTTCCGGTGGCGGATCTGGGGGGCTCATGGGTTTTTGGGCACAACCCCTTCAATCAAGACGGCGGGACGGATTTTTGTCTATCGTCTGCTGTTTTATGTGAAAAAAGTGAACTATAACGATAGGGAGGAGATCTGGTGGTAAAAAAATGGGTGTACCTGTTCGATGAGGTCGAGGCTGCCGAAAAGCACGCCGGTGGAACCTGGGACGGGGTTCGAGGCCTTCTGGGCGGTAAAGGGGCCAACCTGGCGGAAATGGCCCGTATCGGTGTTCCTGTGCCGCCCGGTTTCACGGTAACGACCGAAGCCTGCAACGCCTATCTGTTGTCGGGAGGGAAATTTCCGAAAGGGCTATGGGAAGAGGAACTCGAGGCATTGAAGGCCATTGAGCGGAAGACGGGCAAAATCTTCGGCGATGCTGCGAATCCGCTCCTGGTTTCCTGTCGCAGCGGGGCAAAATTCTCCATGCCTGGGATGATGGACACTGTCCTCAATATCGGCCTCAACGATGAGACGGCCAAAGGCATGGTCGAACTGACAGGTGATGAGCGGTTTGTTTACGATGCCTATCGGCGCCTGGTGCAGATGTTCGGGAATGTGGTTATGGGCGTACCCGACGACCTCTTTGAGGAGGTGATTACCGAGGAGCGGATGAAAGCCGGGGTGGAAACCGACGCCGAATTAGGTGCCGAGGCTTGGAAGGCGGTAACCTATGAGTTCCAGGCCATCTGCCGACGCCAGAAAGGCTACGAGTTCCCCCGAGATCCATTTGAGCAATTGCGGCTCGCTACCGAGGCCGTGTTCAAGAGTTGGAATGGAAAGCGGGCCGTGGATTACCGCAACGCCGCCGGCATATCCCACGATTTGGGCACCGCCGTCAGCATCGTGGCCATGGTGTTCGGCAACATGGGCGACGATTCGGCCACGGGTGTTGCCATGACTCGGAACGGATCGACCGGAGAGCGTCAGATCGAGGGGGACTACCTCACCAACGCCCAGGGTGAGGATGTGGTGGCCGGTATCCGTCTGACCAAGGACCTCTCCGAACTCAAGAAAGAGATGCCCGCAGCCTATGCCGAATTCGAGGATGTGGCCCGGAAGCTCGAGTATCATTATCGAGAAATGCAGGATGTGGAGTTCACCATCGAAAAGAGTAAGCTCTGGATGCTCCAGACCCGGGACGGGAAACGGACCGCCCAGGCCGCGGTGAGGATTGCCGTGGATATGGCCGAGGAGAACCTTATTTCTCGGGAGGATGCGGTTCTGCGTGTGACGCCTGAGCAGGTCGACTTTTTTCTGCACCCACAGTTCGATACCGCCGCGAGAGCCGCCGGAACGTTCCTGGGAAGCGGGCTCAACGTCAGTCCCGGTGCCGCCTGCGGTGTGGTGGCTCTGGACGCGGATCTGGCCGAGAAGTGGAGCAAGGAGGGTAAGGATGTGGTCATGGTCCGGCCGGAGACCAAACCGGACGACGTTCACGGCATGCTGGCGGCCAAGGGTATTCTCACCAGCCGCGGCGGTCGCACCAGTCATGCAGCCTTGGTGGCCCGGCAGTTCGGAAAGCCCGCGGTGGTCGGGGTGTCGGAACTTCAGATCGACATGAACCGGCGGCAGATGCGCATCAAGGACGAGATTGTACACGAAGGGGACTGGATCTCCATCGACGGCACCGTGGGGGAACTTTTTCTGGGCAAACTGAGCACTACCGTGCCGGATATTCGGGACCCATGGCTCATCAAACTGCTGTCGTGGGCCGATGAATTCAGGTCGCTGGGCGTATGGACCAACGCCGACTATCCCAAGGACGCCCTGCGCGCCAGGGAATACGGTGCCGAGGGTATCGGACTCTGCCGATCCGAACACATGTTTTTCGAAGCCGAGCGTCTTCCCTATGTTCTCAAGATGATCATGACCGATCTTCCCATTGAGCGGCGGGAGGCCCTTGAGGCTGTCCTGCCATTCCAGAGGGAGGATTTCGCAGGGCTTTTTCGTGCCATGGACGGCCTGCCCGTGATCATTCGACTTCTCGATCCGCCGTTGCATGAATTTCTGCCCAATCACGTCGATCTGAGACGGGCATTGAGCGACATCAAAATTCGACTCCAGCATGCCGACAATCTGGAGAAAATAGACGAGCTGCTTCAGCAATTCAAAGAGAAGGAACAGCTTCTCAAACGGGCCGAAAGTCTGCATGAGGCCAACCCCATGCTGGGTATGCGGGGGGTTCGTCTCGGGATTCTGGTTCCCGAGATTACGACTATGCAGGTACGGGCTATCTTCGAGGCGGCGTGCATCGTCGCCAAGGAGGGCGTGGAGGTCCATCCGGAGGTCATGATTCCGCTCACCGCCCACGTCAACGAACTCAAGGTGCAGCGCCAGCGCCTGGAGGCGGAGGCCCGGCAGGTAATGACCCAAAAGGGTCAGTCCATCGATTATAAGTTCGGGACCATGATCGAATTGCCGCGGGCGGCCCTGACTGCCGACCAGATTGCCGAGCATGCCGAGTTTTTTTCCTACGGCACAAACGACCTGACCCAGACCACTTACGGGATTTCCAGGGATGATGCCGAGGCCGGTTTCCTCATCGACTACATCGAGGAGGGCATTCTGCCGGACAACCCATTCGCTACCATCGACGAAGATGGCGTTGGACAGCTCATGAAAATCGGCATCGAGAAGGGACGCAGTGTTCGGCCCGATCTGGAGTGCGGCATCTGCGGTGAGCATGGCGGGGACCCGGCGTCCATCGCCCTTTGCCACAAACTGGGGTTGACCTATGTCTCCTGTTCACCGTTCCGTGTGCCGGTGGCCCGGCTGGCCGCAGCCCATGCAGCGATTATGGAGCAGCGCGGGCACGATAAATAGCGACGAGAGGATTACGGATAGCGGAAGGGGCGGCTGCGGCCGCCTCTGAACTTTGGGACGGTCGGATATCGGACCGCCCCGTCGACACCAACATTTTCCGGGAACCCCGGCTGCGTTGCGCGGCCGAAACCGCAAAAGGATCGATTATGAAAACCATACCTCTGGGAAAAACCGGCATTCATCTCAGTGCCGTCATCATGGGAACCTGGCAGGCCGGCAAGGCCATGTGGGCCGGCATCGAGGATGATCAGACCGAAAGAGCCATGGCCGCGGCTGTTGATGCCGGCATCACCACCTTTGACACGGCCGCCGTCTATGGGGACGGACATTCGGAAATGATACTGGGAAAGGCCCTCCGTCATGTTCGAAGGACGGTGGTGATCGCCACCAAGGTTTTTGCGCACTCCCTGGCGTATGAAAAGGTCTTCAAGGCTTGTCACCAGTCCCTTCGAAACCTTCAGACCGATTACATCGACCTCTATCAGATTCACTGGCCTTCCGGGTCCTTTGGCAGCAGGGACGTCCCCATCGAGGAGACCATGCGGGCGCTGAACGCGCTGAAACAGCAGGGGAAGATCCGGGCGGTGGGCGTCTCCAATTTTTCACAGGCCGAGATTGAAGCCGCGGAAGCCTTCGGGACCGTCGACAGCTACCAGCCGCCCTATTCCCTGTTCTGGCGGCACATGGAAAAGACCGCCATGGCCTATTGCCGGGAGAAGGGTATTGTCGTCATGGCGTATTCCCCAATGGCCCAGGGCATCCTGACCGGAAAGTTCGGAGCGACGCCCCAATTCGAGAAGGGTGACCACCGGGCCAGGAACGTCCTTTTCCAGCCGGAGCATTATGCCCGGATTCAGGAGGCGCTGAAGGCGCTTCGGCCCATCGCGGCGCAGAACGGGCTGACCCTGGGACAGCTGGCCCTGGCGTGGGTGGTCTCCCGTGAGGGAACCAGCGCCATCGCGGGCGCTCGCAATGCCGACCAGGCCGTCCAGAACGCCAGGGCCGGCATCGTGACCCTGCCTTCGGAGGTGTTGAGTGAGATCGACCGTATCGGCCGGACCGTCACCGATCATCTGGGGGACGATCCGGTCATGTGGAAATGGTAGTGAACAGACGATCGCCAGCCCGCGGCGGTCAGATGGCTATGGTGGACTGAATCGCCGACAGCACCCCGTCGTGAAGCCGGCCGTTGGTGGCCAGGATACCCCGGTGACTTTTGAGGGTTCGACCTTCCGTAAAACTGAGGGGGCTGCCGCTGAAATCCGTCACCCGGCCGCCGGCTTCCGTTACGACGGCCGCGCCGGCGGCATGATCCCAGATTTTTTCCCGATATGCCGAGCTGCGGGGCAGACGAAGGTAGATGGATGCCTCACCTGAGGCTATCGCAGCATATTTGGCCTGGCTGTCGATGCGGTAGGGGGCTGCGGGAATCCCCAATCGGTCGCAGATGCGCCGGTGGACCTCGTGATCGCTGTGGGCGCTTTCCACCGACTCACAGAATCGGGCTGCTTCAGGCCGATTCGTTTCATCCACCCGGATGGATTTGGCGTTCAAATCGTTCCTGCTGACGGGCTCCCCCATTTTGATGGGGGCGGCAAAGGCGCCGCCGCCTGCAACGGCATAAAAGATGGCGCCGTTGGTCCCCCACTTTCCAGGGTTGAAGTTGGGGCATCCCAGAACGCCCAATACCACCCGGCCCGCCTCTATCAAGGCCAAGGCCACGGCATACTGATCTCCTCTCAAAAACCCCTTGGTGCCGTCGATGGGATCCACGGTCCAGAACCGCCCGGAGAAATTCGTATCACGGGCGCCCCGGTCGATGGCCTCGAGCAAGGAATCCTCGTCCACGGTGCCGATCGCGTTCGAGACGAGTTTATGGACCTTTCCGCGGAGCATGTCGTTTTTCCGCAACAGGACGGCATCCTCTTCCCCCACGAGGGGATCTTCGGGAAAAGCAGCGGACAGGGCCATGCTGATGATCGCCTGACTTCCGAAATCGGCAATGGTGACCGGCGAACGATCCTTTTTCTGGACGCTCTCCGCATCGACCAGGGTCTGTTGGACGTCGCGGCAGAGTTTCGCTGCGCAGCTCACGGCTGAAAGCGCAATATCAAGTTCTTTTCGATACATCGGAATCCTTTCCCGGTCGGGTCGTCAGACCGGTGTGAAATGAATTGACGGACGACGGACTCTCGTATACTTTTCGGCGGCAACAACCATCATCGCAACAATCAGGTTAACCATCAAGGATTTTTCAAGGATTCACGGATGATTCAGCCAAGGAAACCCATTATGATGCAACAGCCATATGCCAGGATATTGACGGTCGCCGGCCTCATGATGATTTCGGTGTTTTTTTCGGGTCCGGTCTGGGGACAGGTTACAGAGCGGCGGAACGCCGGTGAGAGGGCAACGAAAATCGTCGCGCCGTCAGCAAGGGATGCCGCTACCATCGAGACCCTCAAGAGCCTCATCCAGACCCGAATGGAGATCAACGCGCAGATCAAGGACACGAAGCAGGAGCGGAACGTCGCCGGAAGTGATGGGGAGAATACGGCCACCAGCGTCGCACTGGACCAGCTCAGGGCCAAACTCACGGAGGTGGAATCTGATTTCGAGAGCATTGCCACCGGTGTCGACCTCGAGAATTTTCTTTTGAAATCACAGGAAAAAATTGACTGGAAAGAGGAGCTTCTAACGCTTCTGACCCCGCTGCTCAGTGAATTGAAACAACTTACCGATCGTCCCCGGCAACAGGAGAAGCTGAGGAGTGAGATCCAACTCCAGCAAAATCAACTGGCGACCATTAAAGTCGCGCTTCGAAACATCGATACGCTGATTCAGAACACCGCGGATGGCGACACCCGCGTCAAAAAGGCACTGGAGAGTCTGCGAGCGAAATGGTTGAGCCGGGAGCGGCAGGTCACCGACAGGCTCAAAGTGGATCAGTACCAGCTCCAGGAACTTTTGAGGCAGCGGCAATCCATCTTCGATTCCTCCCAGGAGGTCGTGAAATCCTTTTTCAGGAGTCGCGGAAAAAATTTCATCATCGCCGTGGTCGCCTTTTTTGCCACTTTTTTTCTCATGCGTTACGTTCACCGGTTGGTTTACCGATTCAGCCCCATTCATAGGAGCGGCGAGCGCACCTTTGTGATCCGGGTGATGGATGTGCTTTATCATATCCTGACGGGAATCGGAGCCACAGGCGCGCTCCTCTTCGTTCTCTATACCGTCGGAGATTGGCTTCTGCTCAGTTTCGCCATCATCTTCATCATCGGTGTCGCCTGGACGGCGAAGGCGGGACTCCCCATGTTCTGGCGGCAGGTTCAACTGATGCTCAATCTGGGCACGGTCCGGGAAAACGAGCGAATCCTCTTTAACGGGATACCATGGCGGGTGGCATCCTTGAACGTCTATGCAACATTGGACAATCCGGATCTCCGGCCGAGGCTCCTTCGGGTCCCGCTTCGAGACATCCTCGACCTCAATTCCCGGTCCTATGATGCCGAGGAACCCTGGTTCCCCTGTCGGATCCACGAGTGGGTGCTGCTGTCGGACGGGAACTGGGGAGAAATCGTCAGTCAAACGCCGGAGATGGTTCAACTGGTGTCACGGGGCGGTAGCCGCATTACCTACCCGACCCAGGATTTTTTGGGACTTAGTCCCAAAAACATTTCGAAAGGGTTCAGAATCAATATTGCCTTCGGGCTTGATTACAGTCTCCAGGCATTCATCACCCAGGCCGTCCCCGAGAAGCTCGAGGCATTTCTCAGGGCAAAAATGGAGGAGACCGGCTACTACGGGGATCTGGTTCAGCTCAAGGTCGAGGTCGCGGCGGCAGGTCCGTCATCGCTGGATTTGGCGATCATTGCGGACTTTTCGGGAAAGATGGCGTGTTACTACAACAAACTGAACCGACTTCTCAATCGGATGGCCATCGAGGCCTGCAATGAAAATGAATGGAATATTCCATTCCCCCAACTCACTGTTCATACCCAGGAGTCGTTGCGATTCCAGACGGATCGATCCTTGTCATGAGATAACTTGCGTATTATAGTAGAAGGTATCCCAACGATAATCCAGACGTGCCTATCAACGGCGCAGGCAGGTTTTGGGTCTGGAGATGTTCAATGAAATTCAACCGCAACAGAAAGGACGACCACCATGATCAGCAAAGCCGAACTATGTGAAAAGATCCGAAAAATCTATCCGGATATTGGTGAGTGCGGCATTGACGTCGATGTCGAGTACGACGCCGAACAAAAAGCCTGGGTCGTGGATCTTAAAAAAGGCGGCCATGAACTCAAGACCTTTCTCGAGGACAACGATGCGGAAAAATGCATGGACGGAAAGCAGTGTGTCAGCCTGGGCATCGAAATTGCTCAACTTAGAGCGAATATCGAGAGAATGAAGGAAGCGGATGGACGGTCGTGAAAAGATCTTTTGAGCACCTTGCGGTCGGCCTGTTGACAGCCTCCGCAAGATGCTTTTTTTAGACTGGCTTCGCGGCGGATCCGGTTTGACGGATGCCGCTGCCGGAGTTACATTCCCAGATAGTCCAGTTCGAAGGGCCATGCCTCGTGGCCGCCTTCCATGAACCATACCCGGTCGAATTCCGCGGCCTGAAGGATACGCTGGGCCTCATAACCCCTGAGGCTGATCTTGCAGAAGGTGATGATGTCCTTGTCCCTGGGCAGCTCATTCAGGCGTTCGCGCAGCGATCCCAACGGGATGTGGACGACCTTGTCATAAGCCATCTTCAGCATCTTGTTCTCATCCGGTTCCCGAACATCCAGGAGAATGACGTCGCCCTGGTCCATCCGTTGCTTGGCTTCGTAAACGCTGAGGCATCGGGCGATGCCGTCCATCTTGTTGCTGAGCACGTGGGCGCAAACGGCGATGGGGTCGATGGGTGGGCTGAAGGGCGGGGCATACGCCAGATCGATATCAGCCAGATCCTCCAGAGTCCCGCCGTAGTAAAGGGTGCTGGCGGCCACGTCCAGGCGTTTAGCGCCGTCCCCGGCGCCGGCGACCTGAACCCCCAGTATCCTGCGGTCCCGCTTCGAGGCCAGCATTTTGATCAGGAAATAGCGGGCGTTTTTCATGTAATGCGGCCGATCGGGTCCGCCCCAGACGATGGATTCGTAGGCAATACCCAGCTTTTTGGCCATGGCTTCGGTAAGGCCGGTTCGACCGACGGTATATTCAAAGACCTTGACGACGCCGGTGCCGTTGATACCCGGAAAAGGCGTCTGCTGTCCGGCGATGTGATTGGCGATGGTCCGTCCGTGCTTGTTGGCCGTCGACCCCAAAGGAACATACATCGGTGGGGCCACGGTTTTGTTGATGAAACGATTGAGCACGCAGTCGCCGCCGGCATAGATATCCGGGTCGCTGGTCTGGCAATTGTTGTTGATGAGAATACCCCGATCACAAAATAGCCCGGCTTCTCGGGCCAATTCGTCATTGGGGCGGGTTCCCACGGCCACTACAACGCAGTCGGCTGAAATCGAACGTTGATCGGTTTTGACGGCCGTCACTTTGCCGTCCCCGTCGCCTTCGAGTCCAACTACCCGCTCCCCCAAAGCTAGGTCCACATCATTGTCCTCCAGATGAAGTTGAACATAGGCGGCCAGATCCCGATCCATCACGCCGGGCAACACCTGGTCGAACATCTCGACCATGGTAACATTCATGCCCTTGTACATCAGGGCCTCGGCCATTTCCATGCCGATAAAACCAGCGCCTACCATTACGGCGTTTCTAAGCCCCTGGGCTGCGATTTCCTCTACAAGGGTCCGGGCGTGTTCGGGGTGGGTCATGAACCACACGTTTTTGAGATCGATGCCCGGGATGGGGGGACGAAAGGCCGAACCACCGGCGGCGATCACCAGTTTGTCATAAGGCAGGTCCGACTCGACCCCGGTGTCGAGGGCTTTGACGGTTACGGTCTTCCGGCTCCGGTTGATCCGCATGGCCTCGGTTCGGGCAAGGACTTTGAATCCTTTGGTCTTTTCGAAGAATTCGGCGGTGCGCGGCAGGCCCACCTGAGTGTGGGTGAGGGCGTTGATGTTCAGAAATTCACCCTCAACGTAATAGGGAAGTCCGCAGGCACCGTAGGATATCAACCGGTCCCGTTCGATCATCGTGATATCCGCATCCGGACAGAGCCGTTTCAACCGCGAAGCGGTTTTCGGGCCGCACGCAACGCCGCCGATGATCAGGACACGCAATTTAGACATGGGATTTTTCCTTTCCTCTGAAAAGGTCATCATTTGAGCCGTTGCCGACAGAATTCATAAATGCGAATTATCTCTTTTATAGTGTATACAAAGATCCCCAGCGGTTTGTCAACGGGTTCACTTTGAATGATTTCAAAAAAGTTTTCAAGAGGCGTTGATTCGGCCGATCTCCGAGTCGTTGCGAGTTCCGTCAGCCTGTCGACAAAATAGGTCTTCGCCTCGGCGTAAGCCTGTTGAGACGAGAAGACCGCTGCGGCTGACGTCATAAGATCAAATGCTTGGGGTGTATCCAAGAATCAATCGGATTCGTGGTTCGTGAGGATCGACTGGTCCTGATCATCAGTTCTCCTTGGTCGCTCTCTGGTAAATCATACCGCCGGAACCGTCCGGGACTTTTTTCAAATTCCAGTACTGTTCTCTGATCTCCGTCAATCGTTGCGTTACATCCTCAACGGCAATTATGACCTCATTGAGAAAATAATTCATCTCTGAAGCATGGGATGTGATTTCATCCAAGATTTTTTCCCATCCTGTTGCTGCATCCCCATTGGATCCTTTTTCTGTCAGTGCTTCAATATCCGACAAAAAAGCTTTAATCATTTCAACGCCCATCATGATCACGTTCAGCGGTGATGCCAGATCATCCGCAAAACAGCCTGCAAGCTGGCTGATTGCCTCGAGCTCCTTTTGTCTGATTGCCTCCGTGATGTTGTGAGCGATTCCCTGATAAGAGACAACTTTTCCGGTGTCATCTCTTTGCGCAATGACATTCAAACCTATTTCGAATTTTTCGCCTTTGACATTCTGAAGCAACATTCTGGTCCGTGCGGCCTCTCCTTTTTCCAGAATCTCTTTGACCAGTGATGCTATTGTCGCAGGATCCACATAAAAATCCTTAATGTTTCTTTGTGTTGTTTCCTGTTTGCTGCTGAGTCCGAGAAGTTCGATGCCGGCTGGATTGATATCGAGGATTTGCCCATCTGTTTTAAGGATATATATCATATCCTTAGAGCGTTCGAAGATGCGTCGATATTTTTCCTCACTCGCCTGGAGTTTATCGAGTGCCTTCTTTTTTTCGGTGATATCTTCAATAATATGATTGATTCTTCTTACCGCTCCTGTCTTCATGTATTCGACGCGACCGTAATCCAAAACCCATTTTATCTTACCTTTCGGGGCAACAATCCGATAACTGATCTCAGAAAATCCCTTCTCAAACAAATCGGTGTAATGGGCAAGGACGTTATTCTTATCAAGGTCGTGAACGAAATCGAAAATACTTACTTTTTTGTTCAGAATATAAGATGCCGGCACTTCATAAAAAGAAAAGGCTGAGGAATTGACCTCCACAAGATGATCGTCAAAAAATGAAAAATCAGTTATGCTGTTTTTATCGACTTCTTCAATATATGAGAAAGAAAGCACCAGTTCACGCATGTGATCCAGAATGCTTCTGAGCCTTGTATTCAGTCTTTCAATTTCAAGTTTTTCTTTTTTTCTCTCGGTGATGTCCCTGATATAGTTATCGTCCATGAATTTGCTGATATCGACGATGCCCAGGATGCGCTGTTGTTGATCCACTACCGGAAGCGCCAAAAGCTTATGGTGGGCCAGCAGGTCATAAGCCTGCAATATTGTCGCATGCTGGGGAATGGTTATCAGTTTTCGGATCATCAGCTCTGAAATGCGCTGGTCCAGGGGCGTAGTGAGCAGCCGTCGGGTCAGAATCACACCCATCAATTGTCCGGCGTTGTCCACCACGTAGAAATAAACGATTTTTTCTCCGAAGCCATGCGATCTGATGTAGTCTAATGCTTGCTGAACAGTGTAATCCTCACGCAGCGTGATAATGTCCTGGTGCGCGATAGTCAAGGCCGGTTGATGTAAATCGATCTGTTCCTTCATCTTAAAAATTCAACTTTCGACGTTCATGATGGTGGCCGTATCCTCCCTGCACCGGTTCAGGGCTTCCTTGACCCGTTCCGGGGTCATGGGAAGTTGACGCAGCCTGGCCCCTGTCGCATCATATACCGCCGTGGCCAGGACGCCGCCCATGCAGATGATGGCGGGTTCTCCGCCGCCTTTCGGGGGCAGGTTGGGGTTTTCCAGGATCACCGTCTCGATCTCGGGCAGCCACGAAAATATTGGAATGGCATAGGTGCCGAAAGTGGTGTTGAGAAGCCGGCCGTCGCGGAAGCGGACCTCCTCGCTGAGGGCGTAACCCAGCCCCATGGTGATGCAGCCTTCCATCTGGATCTTCGCGCCCTGGGGGTTGACCACTTCGCCCATGTCCTGGACGCAGACCACCCGCTTGACCTTGACGGCTCCGGTCCCGGCGTCCACCGCCACCTCGGCCATGGCGGCGACATAGGTCTCCGCGTCGATCCCAATCGAAATCCCGTATCCTCGGCCGCTGGGAAGCTTGGCAGGGGTCCAGCCGAACCGGTGTGCCGCTGTCTGGAGGACGGTCCGCATGCGCGGGTCCTTCAGGTGTTCCAAACGGAAGGCCAGGGGGTCTTTTCCGGCCTTGGCTGCCATGAGGTGGATCTGCATGTCCCGGGCGTATGTGTTGGTGTTGGCGGCGGGTGCCCGCCAGGGGCCTACGCTGAAGGGATGGATGCCCGGCGCGATGTGCCACTCGCCATACACTGCCTCGCGGTGATGTGGGATTTCGTAGAAATTTTCGCAACCCCGTTCGCCCGCGAAATAGACGCGGTAGTCCCAAAGCGTCAGGCGGCCGGCGTCGTCGAGCCCGGAGCGGATCCTGACCACCGCGGCGGGCCGGAAGGTGTCGAGGAAGAACTCCTCCTCCCGGGTCCAGACGACCATGACGGGCTTTCCGGAAATTGCGGCCAGCCGAGCCGCCTCCACGGCCTGGGCCGAGGCCGATTTGCCGCCGAACCCCCCGCCCAGGAAAGGGGTGATGATGCGGACCCGTTCCGTCGCCATGTCCAGTGCCCGGGCCACCTGGTCCCGGAGCGGGAAAGGGGCCTGGGTCGAGGCCCAGACCGTAATCCTGCCGCCTTCAGCGCTTGCCAGGGCCGTGTGGGTCTCCATGGGTGCATGGGCCCACGTAGCTGTTGAGATAGGTCTCCTCCAGAATGGTCTTGGCGCGAGCCTCGCCTTTCGCCAGACTTCCGGCCTCGGACGCGATCACCGGCGCAGGGGCGTTGGCCAGCAGGTGGTCGAATATGGTTTGGTCGTCGATGCCCGTCTTCGGTAGGTCCCAGTCTGCCTGGATGAGGGCGAGGGCTCTGGCTGCGCCGTCCATGTGGGGATGGAGCACCGCGATCAGGTCCCGGTCACGGATCACGTGGGTTTCTTTCATGGTCTCGGCCCGCGAGGTATCCACCCGGCGCAGTTTGGCGCCGTGGGCCGGGGGCCTCAGAATCCGGGCGTAGACCATCCCCGGCAGCCGGATGTCCCCGGCGAATCGGGCTTTTCCCAGGACCTTCTGAATAGCGTCCCGCCGCAGGAAGGGTCTGCCGCTGGTGGTGTATGCAGATGCGGGTTTGAGGGGCGGCAGCTTTGCAAGATGCCGTTCGATGATCCTGCCCGCGGTGAGCTCTCCATAAGTCACCCGAACCGTAGGGCGCTCGCGGTCCGAGACCACGCCGTTTTTGACCGACAGTCGCTCCCTGGGGCACGACAGCCGCTCCGTCGCCATGGCTAGGAGGACGGCCCTGGCTTCACATGCGGCTTCCTTGACAAAAATCCCGTAATACCGGGTCGAAAGGGAGCCCCAAGTGCCGGCGTCCCAGGGGCATAGATCCGTATCCCCCAGGACCATCTCCACCGATTCATAGGCCACGTCCAGCTCTTCGGCCGCCATCTGGGCGAAAGAGGTAATGACGCCCTGGCCCATCTCGATCTTCCCTACGAAACAGGTCACCTGGTTGTCCGGGCTGATGCGCAGAAAGGCGTTGAAATCGGTCGGCACCCGGCTCCCGAGAAATCCTGTCCTCAGGGTCCGGGCCTCGACAGGAAGATCTTCCAGGGCGCCGTAGATGACGAGGCCCCCGCCCAGAAGACCCATGCGCTTCAGAAACTCTCGCCGGCCCATGGACGGCGAGGGGGGCACCGTTTCGATCCGGTTCTGGATGAAAGGGGCTTCCTTTTTCATGACTTGGCTCCTTTCAGCATCTCCGCCGCGGCCTGAACGGCTGCCACGATCCTAACATGGGCACCGCAGCGGCAGAGATGGTTGTCCAGGGCCTCGATGATCTCTGTTCGGGTGGGGCTCGGGTTGGACACCAGCAGGCTGTGGGCCTTGAGGATCATGCCGGGGGTGCAGAACCCGCACTGGAGGGCGTCGTGGTGGACAAAGGCCTGCTGAATGGGATGGAGTTTACCCTCCGCGCCAATTCCCTCGATGGTGGTGACGTGCCTCCCCGCCACGAACCCCACGGGAGTTTGACATGAGGGGAGAGCCTCGCCGTCCACCAGGACCGTGCAGGCACCGCAAGCCCCCTCGCCGCAGCTGTATTTGGTTCCCGTGAGGCCCAGATCGGTCCGGAGGACCCACAGGAGGGTCCGCTCCTCGTCGATGTCGAGGCTCACGGGTTTGTCGTTGAGGGTAAACCGGATCGTCTTCACCATTGGAAACCTCCCTTGGGTAAGGGTTTTGGGTCCGGGGGGGGCGTCGCGAAACACCGGGGGTTGAGAATCGCGGCGAGATCCCTTTTGGAGAACTTTTCTATCTCTTGCAGATACCCGATTTGCGCCGCGATGTCCATAGGCAGGCATGACGATCGGGAACACTTTTTCGGATGGATTTCGCCCGGCTGCGGTGGAAGGTCGGTCGCGGCCGGCGAGCAGCTGAACATCAATTACGTGGCCCAGAATTATCTGGATTTTGAAACGCAAGACCGGTTCGATCTGGTCCTGATGATCATGTGCGACTTCTGCGCCCTCAGCCCCGTCCAACGGAAAGGGATGCTGAGCAAATTCCGCAACATCCTGAAGCCGGGTGGTTCGGTCCTTCTCGATGTGTGTTCACTGGCTGCATTTGACCAACGGGAAGAGGCAGCGACCTACCAAGTCAACCTTCTCAACGGATTCTGGTCGCCAAACAAATACCATGGATTCCTGAATATATTTAAATGGTTCAACTTTCGACTTTCATGATGGTGAGTGGATAGAGGTGCCGGGAGGATACGGCCCGTGACCCTTCAGCGGCACTTGAACGAAATTGCGTCGGGCAAGGGCCGTATCCTCCCGGCACCGACCTGTCAAAGTCGAAAGTTGAGTAAATATGATGAAGAAAAAGTTGTACTTGAAAAGTACACGATTGTCGAAGCGGATCGCATCAGAACGGTGTACAACTGGCTGCAGTATGTCACTTCCGAAGAACTGGAGAGAGCGTTTGCGGCGGGCGGCTTTTCCGTCGAGGCGCTCTATTCAGACGTCGCCGGAACCCCGTACGATCGAAATTCGAGCGAATTTGCGGTCATTGCCAAGACCGGGGCTTCGGAGCAGCAGGTTCAAAAGCAGATTTCAAGAACCTGGGCTCCCAAAGGCCAAACGCCGGTGATCCAGGTTGCCGGCGCCTGATTCAGTCTGAATATGATAGGTGCGATCGTTGGGACATGACGGCCTTGCCTTTTGATGTCGTTTGGACCTTGAATACCACCATTAACATCGAAGATAAGGAAAAACTTTCCGACGCTGCGATGCGTGATTTCCGTTTCGGGTTTCACGGATTCGAACGGTCGCGGGAGCTTCCGGTGTTCGTGTTAAATTGGCGTTTATGCCTCTTCATGGTGGAGCCGTTTGAAAAACTCCATCACGAAATCAATGTGTTTTTTCATGGCCGAAAAAGCGCCTTGGGCGTCCCGGTTCTTGATAGCCTGAGTAATGGCGACGTGCTGGTTGAAGATTTGATCGATGTTCCTCGGATCCTCATACAGATGCCGAAGGTTTTCCTTTATTCCGATAAAAAGGAAATCAAAAAAGATCTTCATCAGGTAGATCTGGATCGGATTCTTGGTCGCATAAGTGATGGCCATGTGAAATGATACGTCCGCCTCGTTACCCAACTCGCCTTTTCGAATCTCTTCTTCAAACTCCTTCAGGCTTTTTTCGAGAAAACGGAAATCTTTCTCATCTGCCCGGAGGGCCGCGAGGGCCGCGGCGTTGGTTTCCAGACCCATCCGTACCTCGAGCAGGTCCGTTAGGGAGGCATCCTGATTTTCCATGGCAACGGCCAGAGGACTTTTTCGGATGGCATCGGTACCGCGAACGAAGGTGCCCTGCCCTTGCTTCTGCTCCAAAAATCCCATCACCACCAGTTTCCTGAGGGCATCTCGGACCGAGGTCCGACTGACCCCTAGCGCTTCAGCCAGCTCTCGTTCCGGCATAATTTGTTCGCTGGGTTTGAGTTCGCCGCGGAAGATGAGCTCTCTCAGTTGTTCGAAGACCTGGTCGGATATGCGTTTGGGTTTGATCGGCTTGAGTTCAATTTTCATGTTCTTTTCAACTGCTCCGCGTAAATTTCAACGGGATGTCTGACGGCAACGTGATCTCCGGCCCTGGAAAGGGCATCAGCAATCTGGAGCATGCAGGCCGGGCAGCCAGTTGCCACGGACGAACATCCGGTCGCCACGATGTTATCCCGCTTTTGGCGGCCGATAGTAGATGAAATTCCATAATACTGCAAATTAAAACTGCCCCCCATGCCGCAGCACCAGTCCGACGATGTCATCTCCTTCAACCGATAGTTGGGGTTCGCCTTTATCATCGTCCTGGGTTCTACCGAGATACCCAGCGCTTTTTTCAGATGGCAGGGATCGTGATAGGTGATGACTTCGGGCGGATTTTTGGTGTTGTCTCCAATACCGGGGGTCGGGGAGGCAAGGCCGATGATATTGACCATAAATGCGTTGATATCCATCGTTTTTTCAGCGAACTTTTCCACTCTTTGCAAAAGCCCCTTGTCGCCGTTCCCAGCAGCTTCGGTCATGACCGGCCAAACCTCCTTGATGGTGGAGGTACAGGTGGCGCAGGCGGTGACGAGATAATCGAACTCACCGGGATTGAAGCGGTTGAGATTATGCTCCAGAAGGCTTCTAAAGGTTTTCATGTCTCCGGAGGAAACAGCTGGAATCCCGCAACAGGCCTGGTTTTCCGGCAAAACAATACCCACTTCGTGATGGGTGAGCACGTCGATGACCGCCTGTGCGATATGTGGGAAGATTTTGTCGATGAGGCACCCGACGTAAAAGGCGGCGCGAACGCCGGATTTTCCCGGACGGGTTTTTAGAGCCGGCACCATCTTGTGAAAAGGGGTTTCTGCCAGATTTTTGAAATGTCGGCGGCCAAGCAGCGGGGAAATGACCCTCGCGCAGGATGTGCCCACGACGGCGTTTACGGGCCGAGTGAAGATTTTCTGGAATCTCGCACCCCATTCGGCCATTCGATCGAACAGTTCGGGGTGGGCCAGCATGCCTCTCAGCACCAGTTTTTTTGCCGGCGGAAGGTCCATGTATCCGGTGAGGATGGCCCTTGCCTTCATAAAAATTTCCAGAACACTGACACCCGAGGGACAGTTTGCGGCGCAGGACCCGCACAACAAGCACTTGTTAAGCCGTTCGTAAACCCCTTCGGGATCTCTGAACATCTCGTGCATCAAACCGTCCAGGAGCGCCAGTTTGCCCCGGGCAACGTCCGATTCACGTCCGGTCTGGTCGTAAAGGGGGCAAACCGACTGGCACATGCCGCACCGCATGCAAACCACCAGCTGATCTTCGAGCTCCTTCATCAATTGGGCGAGCGCTTTCATATCGGACATGATCAGCCTCCTATTATCTTGCCGGGATTCAAAATGTTCCTGGGGTCGAGCGCCGCCTTGACGGCGCGGGAATAAAGGATGGTGGCAGGACTGGTCTCTTTTTCCAGAAAGCATGACTTGGCGATGCCGGTGCCGTGTTCGCCCGACAGCGTACCGCCCATGGCAAGCGCCTCATCGAAAATCGCTGCGATGGCGGCTTCAACCCGCTCCCATTCCTCAGTATTTCGCTTGTCCGTCAGAATGGTGGGGTGAAGATTTCCATCCCCGGCGTGGCCGAACGTGCCGATCTCGAGACGGTATTTTGCCGCGATATCCTGCATGGCCTGCACCATCTCGGGAATCCGGCTGCGGGGGACCGTGGCATCCTCCAGCACCAGGGTCGGCTTGAGTTTGGCGAGGGCTGACAGGGCACTGCGCCGGGCAGTCCAGACCTTGTCGCGTTCGGCATCGTCCTTGGCCACACGGATGTCGGTGGCGCCCTGTTGCCGGCAGATTTCCTCCACCTTGATGGCGTCCTCCTCGACCATGGCGGGGTGGCCGTCAACCTCGATGAGAAGAAGGGCCGAGGCGTCGGTGGGAAGTCCTACCCGGCTGTAGCTTTCCACGGCCCGGATGGTGAAGTTGTCCATGAATTCGAGGGTGCAGGGGATGATCCGGGCCGCGATAATGGCCGCAACCGCCTCGGATGCCTTGATGATCTGATTGAAGACGGCCACCATGGCTTTCCGGTGAGCCGGCAGGGGAATGAGTTTCAGCGTGATTTCATCGAAAACGCCAAGGGTCCCCTCGGATCCCACCAGGAGACCGGTCAGATTGTAGCCGGTGGCGCATTTGACGGTTTTTGCGCCGGTCTTGACGATCTCCCCGTTCGTATCAAAGAACTTCAATCCCATGACATAATCCGAAGTGACACCGTATTTGAGGCCTCTGAGGCCGCCGGCGTTTTCCGCCACGTTTCCGCCAAGGGTCGAAACGGCCTGGCTTCCGGGGTCCGGCGGATAGAAAAGCCCTTTGGCCTGGGCGGCTGCAGCGAACTGGGCGGTCACCACGCCGGGCTGAACCACGGCGTACATGTCCGCTTCATTGATTTCCAGGATCCGCTTCAGGCCGTTGGTCAGAATGACGACGCCCTCCCGAGCCGTGGGAACGGTGCCACCGCTCAGGTTGGTGCCCGCTCCGCGGACGGTGAGGGGCAGACCGTTCTCGCCGCAGACCTTCACGCTGCGACCCAGCGCTTCACTGGTCTTCGGGCGGATCACCAACGCGGGGACAACCGGCTTGACCACGGCGGCGTCGTAGGAGTAGGTGAGAAGGTCTGCGTCGTCGGTGAAGACATTCTCGGCACCCACGATATTCTTGAATTCTTTGATCAGGGCGGGATCGAGCATAGGGTTCGTCTCCTTAAGACTTGTTACGCGTCCGCTGAACGCCAAGATAGCATTAGCGAGCACGCTAATATATGAAAATCAATGAATGGTAATACCAAAAACATAAGTACCAATATGGAGTTGCAGTGACCTTGATAGTTTGGATAACTTATTTAATCGCCTAACTATCATTCATAATAGTTTATTTCAAGTATTTTTTTCTTGACAATGAAAAAAGGCTATTTTATAGGTATGGTCATACCATTGGTCAAGATAACCTTTTGACATTTTGAAAGCATAATCGCCATCAGCACGCGTCCAAAATATAAGCAACCAGGAATCGTGAGATCGGTCGAAACATACCCCATCCACGTGGGTAACCATTCGTAAATAGAGGAGAGGTGATGCGTCAATATCCCCCAAAACCCGAAAAGGTCTACTTTTTCGGCACCTGCCTGATCGACATGGCCTATCCCGAAGCAGGCATGGCCGCTATCCGACTCATCCAACGGGAAGGCGTTGAGGTTGTCTTTCCGCGCGAACAGTCCTGTTGCGGTCAGCCGGCTTACAACTCCGGATTTCCCGACGAGGCCCGGCGTGTGGCGGAAAAACAGATGAAGATATTTCACAAGCCCTATCCGATAGTGGTTCCGTCAGGCTCCTGCGCCGGGATGATGCGGCACCATTATCCCAAGCTTTTCGCGAAAGATCCGGACTTATCCCGGATCGAGGCGTTTTCAGAGCGGATTTTCGAGTTGACGGAATTTCTTGTCCACGTTCTCGAGATTCAACTGGAGGACCGGGGGGCACCGGTTACCGTGACATGGCATTCCTCCTGCCATGCCGCGCGGGAGATGGGCGTTGTCGAAGACAGCAAGTCTCTTATCAGGCAGCTTGGAAACGTCAAATTGGTGACGCTTGAAAACGAGTACCAGTGCTGCGGATTTGGCGGCACCTTCGCGGTCAAACAGCCGGAGATTTCCACGGCCATGGTGACAGATAAGATCGATGACATCCGGAAGACGGGTGCCGTTGAGGTCCTGGGCGGTGACTGCGGCTGTCTCATGAACATTACCGGAGCCATGACCCATCGAAGGATACCGATTACCGGTCGGCACATTGCCGAATTCATATGGGAGCGCATCCATGACTGAAACGCAATTCAATTTTCAAGCCAATGTCCGTAAGGCGCTGGCCAACCGACAACTCAGAGCGAACCTCACGTTCGCCATGGGGAGCATGATCGCCAAGAGAAAGGTGATCTTCAGCGATGTGGCGGCTTTCGAGGCCCTCAGGGCCCAGGGTAACGCCATCCGGAGGCGTGCCTTGCTTCAACTTCCGGAACTTCTTGAACGGCTCGAAAAGAAATGCATCGAAAACGGCATGTCGGTCCACTGGGCCGAAACCACCGACGAGGCCAACCGGATCGTCTTGGACATTCTTCGGAATCATCATGCCACGCGATTGGTCAAGGGTAAGTCCATGGTCTCCGAGGAGATGCACCTCAACCGGTTTCTTGCCGACCACGGCATCGAATCTCTTGAAACGGATCTCGGGGAATTTATTATTCAGCTCGACGGTGAGACACCGTCCCATATCATTGTACCGGCCATTCACAAGAACAAGCAGGAGATCGCCAGAACGTTCCATGAAAAGATTCCCGGCACCCCCTATACGGAGGTTGTCGAGGAACTCAACGCCATCGCCCGGAAAACCCTTCGACGGAAGTTTTACGAGGGTGAGGTCGGGCTGAGTGGCGTTAACATGGCCGTTGCCGAAACCGGCACCCTCTGTCTCGTTGAAAACGAAGGCAATGGCCGTATGTGCACCACGGTTCCGCCGGTTCACATTGCCGTGATGGGGCTTGAAAAGGTCGTGGAAAAGCTCTCGGACGTACCGCCCCTGCTGCGGCTTCTCACGGGCTCTGCCACCGGACAGCTCATTACGACCTATGTTAACATGATCACCGGGCCGAGAAAACCCGGCGAAAAGGATGGGCCCCGTGAAATCCATCTGATTCTTCTGGATAACGGGCGTTCAAGGATACTGTCCGATGAAAAACTGCGCCAGACGCTTCAATGCATCCGGTGCGGAACCTGTCTCAACCACTGTCCCGTTTACACCCGTCTTGGCGGGCATGCCTATGGATTCATCTATCCCGGCCCCATTGGTGAGATTCTGACCCCTCAAATGGAGGGGCTTGACAAAGCCGGCGCTATCATCACAGCCTCGACCCTCTGCAATGCCTGCGAGGAGGTCTGTCCGGTCAAGATTCCCATACCGGACCTTATCCGACGGCTCAGGAACGAAAGTTACGATCCGAACGGATCGGTTCCTGGGCACGGATTCAAAAGAACGCTTGCCGAGGCTGCTGCCTGGAAGGCATGGGCGCTGGTCAATCGCCACCGGGGCTTGAACGCCATCGTCACGAAAATGGCCTCTGTTTTCGGCCCGGTCCTGCCGCGCATAGGTCCTCTTGGCGCGTGGACCCGTGCGCGGACCCGACCGGGTTTTGCTAAAAAGAGCCTTCATGACAGGGCCAGAGAGAAAGGGATCAAGGATGCCTGAAAATTCACGTGAACGGATATTACAAAGGATAAAAACCGCATTGGGAGACCGACGGGATCTTCCGTCTGTGCCGGCAACGCCTCAAAGGCCCCCCATGAGCCGGGATGAAAAGATCGAACAACTGAAGGCCCGGATGACGGCGATGCGAAGCGAGGTGCATGTGGTTCCGAAAGGGGACCGAAACGCTCCGTGGACGAATCAGCTGAAGACGATCCTCGCCGAAAAAGGGCTGAAGCAGATGCTTTACGCGCCCGGAACGGCTGTGGGAGACGCCGTGGAGGCAGCATGGGCCGCAGGTGATGCGGGGCTTCCTGCCCTCAAGGCCTATGACGCACCAGTGGAAACCTTCAAGGAGACGCTTTTCTCAATGGATGCGGGCATCACCGGGACCATGGGCGGCATCGCGGATACCGGGGCGCTGGTGCTATGGCCCGACGAGAAGGAGCCTCGCCTCATGTCCCTTGTTCCTGAGGTCCATATCGCCGTTCTTGACGCTGATCACATTCATGAGACTTTTTCCGAAGCGATGGAGAAATGCGATTGGGCCGCCCGGATGCCCACCAACGCCCTTCTGATATCCGGACCGTCCAAAACCGCCGACATCGAACTGGTTCTGGCCTTTGGGGTTCACGGGCCCAAAGAGATGGTGGTACTGATTTTGGTTTGAAAAGACGTTATGGACAAAACCGGCCGCCTCCGGATGGTCGGTGACGGGGGGCGGTTGCCCCGATTACGGTCGGGAGGCGTTCCCCCGGAATGGCATGTGTCCATGAGCCCTTCACAAGGGCTGATGGCCTGCATTTCTTTAAAAATAAATATCAACAGCTTTTAATTTTTATGCGGAGGACCGATGAGTTTAGGACTTCAATCTTTAATGGCGGTGCTGCCCATTCTGACGGCAGCCGTTCTTCTGGTGGGATTTCGTTGGCCGGCAAAATGGGCCATGCCGATCTGTTACGGGGTAGCCGTTCTGATTTCATTTATTTTCTGGCAGGTGGATGTCGTACGCATTGTCGCATCGACGATCCAGGGGCTTTTCATCACCGCAGACATTCTGTTTATCATTTTTGGCGCTATTCTGCTTCTCAATACCCTCAAGCATTCAGGCGCCATCAGCGCCATTCGAACCGGTTTTACCAAAATCAGCCCGGACAGACGGGTGCAGGTCGTGTTGACGGCCTGGTTGTTCGGTGCCTTTATCGAGGGGGCTTCAGGGTTCGGCACCCCGGCGGCCATCGCGGCGCCCCTGATGGTGGCGATCGGGTTTCCGGCACTGAGTGCGGTCATGATCGGCATGATGATCCAGAGCACCCCCGTAACCTTTGGGGCCGTGGGAACCCCCATCCTCATCGGCGTAAAGGGCGGGCTGGAAAATCCCCAGCTGACGGCTCTTCTGGCGGAGGCAGGACTGGATTTCAGCCAGTATCTTCAGCTGATTACAGCGACTTCAGCCATTCTCCACGCCATTGCGGGAACCTTGATTCCCACGTTTATGGTGGTGATGATGACGCGTTTCTTCGGCAGGAACAAATCGTGGACCGAAGGTCTGTCGATTTTGCCGTTCTCCATCATGGGCGGTCTTGCTTTCACTATACCTTACATGTTGACCGGTATATTTCTCGGCCCTGAATTTCCCAGCCTCATCGGGGCGCTCATCGGTATGGCCATCATGACGACCGCAGCCACCAAAGGGTTTCTGGTACCCAAGGACACCTGGGATTTCCCGCCCCGGGAAGAATGGGAACCCGGCTGGATGAGCCAGATGGAAATCAAACTGGATGCCCTGACCTCTAAAAAACCCATGAATCTTATCCTGGCATGGATTCCTTACCTGCTGGTGGCCATTATCCTTGTGCTGACGCGGTTGGGACAGCTGCCCCTGGGTACCTGGCTCAAAAGCGTCAAATTTCCCTGGTCGGACATACTCGGTACGGGCATCAGCGCCGCTTTCGTGCCCCTCTATCTGCCCGGGGCCATCCTTTGTTTCGTCGTATTGATTACCTATTTTCTCCACAAAATGAGCTGGAACGAACTCTCGTCCGCCATCAAGGAATCCAGCAGCATTCTCCTGGGCGCCGGATTCGTGCTCATTTTCACCATTCCCATGGTACGGGTGTATATCAATTCCGGGGTCAATGCCGCCGGTTATTCCAGCATGCCCCTGGCCATGGCTGAATGGGTGGCCGCCAATGTGGGGCAGGTCTGGCCTTTTTTCGCTCCATTCATCGGTGCATTGGGTGCTTTTATCGCGGGCAGCAACACCGTGAGCAACCTCATGTTCAGCCTGTTTCAGCACGGCGTCGCCCAGAATCTCGCCATTTCGGGTGTTGTGGTCGTGGCCCTTCAGGCCGTGGGTGCTGCTGCGGGGAACATGTTCTGCATCCACAATGTGGTGGCGGCGTCCGCTACCGTCGGATTGCTGGGCCAGGAAGGCAACACCCTCCGTCGAACCATCATTCCAACCCTTTATTATTGCACGCTTATCGGTATTATCGGCCTGTTGGTGATTTATGTCATGGGGTACCATGATCCCTTGAATGCTTACCTGGTGAGCCGTTAGATAAGGGCAGCATAACGCGGATATCGGACTTTCTGCGAAACCCCAAAATTGTCGCCCGCCGGTGATCGTCACGCGTCACGCCATCCTGCTCAGTGTCTTACGGAAGCTACCGAGAGACAGGCGCTACAGGATGGCACCGATCACCGGGAGGGCGACAATTGTTTCCACACGACCGCTAATCCGGCGCCACGATAGCCGCGATAGAGGATAACTCATGTCCGTATCGCCTCAGTCGCCGCTCCCGCCCAATACCGCGTACAACCGCACCTTATTGCTTGCCTCCGCCAGACGGGTGGTGATGAGGCCTTGTTGCGCGGCGTAGAGGGACCGCTGGGCATCCAGCACACTCAGGTAGGTGTCGATTCCCTTCTCGTACCGTGCATTGGAAAGCCGGTAGGTTTCGCGGGTGGCCTCTACCAGGGATCGCTGCGCGTCCAGCTGATGCCCCACGGTCCCCTTGGTGGCGAGGGCATCCGCGATTTCCTTGAATGCCGCCTGAATCGCCCCCTCGTATCGAGCCAGGGTCAATTCGCGTTCGGCCTTGCTCACATCGAGGGCCGCCCATATGCGGGGGTCGAAGACCGGCATGGTGATGCCCGGGGAAAACATCCAGGTGCCTGAACCCGACTTGAAGAGCCCCGACAGCTCGTCGCTTGCGGTCCCTACAGCCGTCGTGAGCGATATACGGGGGAAAAGGGCGGCCCGCGCCGCGCCGATATTGGCGTTGGCCGCCTTGAGCAGGCTTTCGGCCTGGAGAATGTCCGGGCGGCGAAGGAGCACCTCGGAGGAGATGCCGGGTGAAATGTCCGGCGGCGGCGTGACGCTGCTCAACCCCTCGGGGAGCAGGTGGGCGGCTACCGGAGTGCCCACCAGCAGGTTCAAGGCGTTCTCGTCCTGGGCTGTGAGTTCGGTGTACCGGGCCACGTCCAGCCGCGCTGCATCCACTCTCTGCCGGACCTGCCACAGATCGATCTTGGGTGCGAGCCCCACATCGAAGCGGCGCTGAATCAGATGGCGGGATGCCTCCTGCGCTTCCAGGGTGGAGCGGGCCAGTTGCAGGTTTTCCCGATCCGCGGCAAGGGTCAGATAAGCGTTGGCCGTTTCGGCGATCAACAATATCCGGGCACTGCGACGGGCATATTCCGTGGTCAGGTATTCCTCCATGGCCTGCTGTTCCAGGCTTCGAATACGGCCGAAGAAGTCGATCTCCCATGCTGTGGTGCCGATGTCCGTACGGTATTCCTCTAAGGTGCGTGAATTCCCGGTACTGGAGAGGTCGGCGGGCACCCGTTCCGCATACCCGCTGCCCACGGCATCGATTCGCGGCAACAGCTCGGCCCGCTGAATCCGGTAGAACGCCCGGGCCCGCTCAACGTTCAAGGCGGCCACCCGCAGGTCGCGATTGTTTGCCAGTGCTGTTTCAATGATCTTCGAAAGCCGTTTGCCGGTGAAGAATTGTCGCCATTGCAGGTCGGCAGCCGGCGGCGCCTGTCGTCCGGACACGGTGCCGTCGTAAGCCGGGCCCGTCGGCCACTGGTCGGGTACCGGCGCATCCGGACGAGAATACTCCGGGATCATAATGCATCCCGTCAACAGCAGGGCCGCCAGTGCCCCGAGTAAAATAATTTTTATTCTCATATCAACGTTCCTCCGAGGAAACGGCGGCATCCGAAACAACGACTTCGGACCGATCCGATGTTTTTCCCCTGAACAATTGAACCACCATAACATAGAAGAGCGGTATAAACGGCGTCGCCAGAAAGGTGGCGGCAACCATACCCCCCAGGACACCCGTGCCGATAGCGGTTTGAGCGCCGGCACCCGCTCCGGCGGCCACGGCCAGGGGAAGAACGCCGAAACCGAAAGCCAGCGACGTCATGATGATGGGGCGAAGCCTCAGCTTCGCGCCCTCCAGTGTGGCCTCCACCAGCCCCATGCCCTCCTTCACCTTTTCCATGGCGAACTGAACGATCAGGATGGCGTTCTTGGTGGTCAGCCCCAGAACCGTGAGAAGACCGATCTGAAAGTAGACATCGTTGGGGAATCCCCGAAACGATGAAGCGATCACGCTCCCGATAATGCCCAGGGGCAAGGTCAGCACGATGGAAATCGGAACGGTCCAGCTTTCGTAAAGGGCTGCCAGGCACAGAAAGATCACGATCATCGAAAAGGCATACAGCAGCGGTGCCTGGGACTTGGTCATTCGTTCCTGGTAGGATAATCCCGTCCAGTCGAAGCCGATGCCTTTAGGCAGCTTCTGAGCGATCTCTTCCATGGCCTGCATCGCCTCTCCCGAACTTTTTCCCTCGGGCGGCGCCCCCCAGATGTTCATGGAAGGGAAGGCGTTGAAGCGTTCAAGCCGAGGGGATCCGTAGGTCCAGCGTCCCGAAGAAAAAGAGGTGAAGGGCGTCATCGTGCCTGCCGCATTGCGCACATAAAGCTTGTCGATGTCGTTGGGCAGCATGCGATAAGGGGCGTCGGCCTGGACATACACCCGCTTGACCCGACCACTTTGAATGAAGTCGTTGACATAAGCGCTCCCAAAGGCCGCCGAAATCGTGGTATGGATGGCGTCGATGGGCACCCCCAGGCTTCCGGCCCTTTCCCAGTCCACATCGATGCGGTATTGCGGCACGTCTTCCAGTCCATTGGGTCGGACACGCGTCAACCTGTCGTCTTTGGCGGCCATGCCCAGCAGCTGGTTTCTGGCTGCCATCAATGCGTCATGACCCACGCCGCCGCGGTCCTGCAATTGGAAGTCGAACCCGCCGGCCTGTCCCAGTTCGACAACCGCCGGCGGTGGGAAGGCAAACACCCTTGCGTTGCGGATTCCGGCAAACCGTTTCATGGATCGCTCCACCAGGGCCCTTACCTTCAGATCCGGCCGGTTGCGCAGATCCCAGTCCCTGAGCATGACGAATGCCAACCCGGCGTTCTGCCCTGCTCCCGAGAACCCTCTTCCGGCCAGCGTGAAACAGCTCTTTACGGCCTCTTTTTCATTTTCCAACAGGTAATCACGGACCTCGGTCATGACGCGTTCGGTCTGCTCCAACGTCGAACCCGCCGGCAGGGTTGCCTGGATATACATGATGCCCTGGTCCTCATCGGGCAGATAGGCGGTGGGCATTCGCTGGAACAGGAATCCCAGCACCACTACGATCAGGAGATAGACCAGCACGTAGCGAAGTTTTCTGCCGAGGATATGACCGACCATGGCCTGGTACTGATCTCTGAACCGATTGAAGGATCGTTCGAACCACCTGAAAAAAGGTCGAAACAGAAAAAAACCGGTCTCTCCGGCGCCGTGTCCCTTTGTTACCGGCTTGAGGAGCGAAGCGCACAGCACCGGCGTCAGGATCAGGGCCACCAGTACCGACAGCAGCATGGCGGCGATAACGGTCACGGAAAACTGGCGATAGATGACCCCGGTGGAGCCCCCGAAAAACGCCATGGGACCGAACACCGCCGAAAGGACCAGCCCGATGCCGATGAGTGCGCTGGTGATCTCATCCATCGATTTTCGGGTCGCCTCACGGGGTGGCAGCCCCTCTTCGTGCATGATCCGCTCCACGTTTTCCACCACGACGATGGCGTCGTCCACCAGAAGGCCGATGGCCAGCACCATGGCGAACATGGTCAGCATGTTGATGGAAAACCCGAAAAGCCCCAGCACGGCGAAGGTGCCCAGGAGAACCACCGGAACCGCCAGTGTCGGGATCAGCGTGGCCCGGATGTTTCCCATGAACACATACATCACCAGGAAGACCAGGAGGATGGCCTCGAACAGCGTCTTGACCACTTCGTCGATGGCCACCTTGACGAAGGGGGTCGTGTCATAGGGGTACATGACTTTCATGCCGGGAGGAAAGTAATTGGATAACTCCGCCATTTTGGCCTTCACCGCATCGGCGGTATCCAGGGCATTGGCGCCCGGCGCCTGCCGAACAGCCAGGGCGGCGCTGGGTTTACCGTCGAAAAGCGCGTTCATTTCGTATCGCTCGGTCCCCAGCTCCGTTCGGCCTACATCCCGAACGCGGACGATGGAGCCGTCCGGATTGATGCGCAGGGGAATGGCACCGAACTCCTGCGGGGTCTTGAGCAGATTCTGGACGATGATGGAAGCGTTGAGCCGCTGCCCTTCCACTGCCGGGGCAGCGCCGAACTGCCCGGCGGAGATTTCGACGTTGTAAGCGCGAAGGCCGGCGATGACATCCCCGATCGTGAGATGATAGTCGTTCAGTTTGATCGGGTTCAGCCAGATTCGCATGGCATATTGCGAACCGAAGCTCTCCACCTCCCCCACGCCCGGCACCCGTGCCAGCACCTTCTCGATGTTGGATTGGGCGTAGTCCCGCAGATCGTGGCCGTCCATGCTGCCGTCTTCAGACGCCAGACCCACGATGATGAGCCAGTTCCGGGTGGATTTGCTGACTTTGACCCCCGCCCGCTGTACGACGTCCGGAAGGCTGGCCATGGCGAGCTGGAGCTTGTTCTGTACCTGGGACCAGGCGAAGTCCGGATCGGTTCCCGGCGCAAACGTCAGCTCGATTCTGCCGGCTCCCGAAGCATCGCTGGTTGCCGACATGTACAGAAGCTTGTCGAATCCGGTCATTTTCTGTTCGATGATCTGAACCACGCTGTTTTCAACCGTTTCCGCCGAGGCTCCGGGATAGAAGGCATCGATGGCGATGGACGGCGGCGCAATGGGTGGATACTGGGATATGGGAAGATTGTAGATCGCCAGCCCGCCTCCCAGCATCAGAATGATGGCGATGACCCAGGCGAAGACAGGGCGGTCCAGAAAAAATTTCGATAACATCGATGTCCTCCGTTATTTTTCCCCGGACGGGCGATTGGCGTGGGGGGGGTCTCCATCGACCGTCAAGGTGTCGCGGGATATGGCCTTGACGACGCTCCCGGGGCGAACATTCATCATGCCTTCAATGATCAACCGGTCTCCGGGGGAAAGACCCGAGGCCACAAGCCATTGGTCGCCGATGGCGCGGTTGAGGGTCAAGATGCGTTGCCGAACGGTTTCCGAATCGTCCACGACGAGCGCGACGGCTTCTCCCTTGGGATTCCGGCTCACCCCCTGTTGGGGAACGAGAATGGCTTCTTCGGCGATCCCCTCCTGGACGAGGGCCCTGACGAACATGCCGGGCAGAAGCAGATGTTCCGGGTTCGGGACCACGATGCGGACGGTGTAGGATCCTGTTGCGGGATCCACCGTGACTTCCCGGAATTGGAGCTTGCCTTCCAGGGGATACGGCGAACCGTCCTCCATAACGATGCGCACGGCCTTCCCGTTTTCCCGATCGGCGCTGAGCCGGCCGGTTTCCAGGTTGCGTTTCAAACGCAACAGCTCGGCGGAGGACTGGGTGACGTCTACGTAGATGGGATCGAGTTGCTGAATGGTTGCCAGGGCCAGGGGCTGATACGCCGTCACCAGAGCCCCGTCCGTTACGTTGGACCTGCCGATACGCCCGGAAATCGGGGCGTTGACCTGGGCATAACCCAGATTGATCCGGGCTGCCGCCACCTGGGTTTTCCAGTATTCGATCTCGGCTTTGGCCTGGTCCACGGCAGAGACGGCATCGTCATAGTCCTGTCGGCTTATCGCTTTGTCGACAAGTAATTCCGTGTAGCGTTCGACCCGGGATCGGATCGACGGGAGATTTGCCTGTGCCTTTCCCAGGGATGCCCTGGCAGAATCGAGCGCCACTTGAAAGGGAGCGGGGTCGATCTGGTAAAGCAATTGTCCGGCCTTGACGTCCGAGCCCTCCCGAAATTGGCGTTTCTGGATGATGCCGTTGACCTGGGGTCGGATTTCCGCGACCCGGTAGGCGGATGTTCGCCCGGGAAGCTCGGTGGAGAGCTCAATTTTCCGCGGCGCGACGGTTACGGTGACTACCTCCGGCGGTGGGGGCGGAGTGCTCTGCTGCTCTCCGTATCCTTTTTCGCAGCCCCATAGCAGAAAAAGCGCTGACAGCACCGTCAACGCCCGGGTCCATCCCAATGGTTCATAACCGTTTTTGTTCAATTGCATCAAAAGCCTCCAAGATATGTGATGCGGATCGTTGCTGTTCAAAAAAATGAAATCTCAATTTATTGTCAATCCCTTGAAAAAGATGTCCAGAATAATGTCGGGATCCTCCGGATAGGGATGCCGTTCGGGCGCTTCCAGCCAAAGCAGCAGGAAAGCATCGACGACACTGTCCAGAGCGACGGCCAGGTGATAGGGTGCGGCGATATCCCTGAAACGCTTCTTTTGGATACCGCTTTCGAAAATGAGTGCCAGTTTTTCCATGAAATCTCGGTATCGTTTTCGAATCGCCTCATCAAGACCGGCCTTGATGTTATAGCTCGCCCCCTTGCTTTCGGCCAGAAACAGGCGCACGAAGGGCAGATTATTCCGAAACCTTTCGCCTCTGCACCGAACATAGTTGCGCAGTTTTTCAATTTCATCGTCCGGTTTTTCAATCGCCTGCATCAACGCCGACTCGAAATTGTCGCACTGTTCCAGAACCAGGGCCGTATAGAGCTCTTCCTTGTTCTGGAAGAACTTGTACAGCGTGCCGATGGCGAATTCCGCTCTTTCGGCGATTTCCTGTACGGTCACATTGTGGTAGCCCTTCTCCGAGAAAAGTTCGAGTGCGGCGGCAAGCATCTCCTGGCGTTGAAGCAGCTTTTCCCTTTCCCGTCGGGAAAGCCTTTTTTTTTTCATGAATCGTTCCTTTTACCGCCCGGGTGAATGTGAATGATAAATATCAAATGTGAATGAAGCTTCATATTATGAAAGCGAGCATCATTCTGTCAAGAGAGAGTTCATGAGTTTGATGGGAACGGAGAGAAACAGGGGGACTCAGCAGGTCACTGCCGAATGCGCCGTCGACATCGGCCGTGCTCATGTGGTAGTGAAAAATGGCTGACGGCGGCAGTGTGACTGTATGTGCCGATATCGTCAACTGCCAAATAGTGATCGGAAAAAGGGGGGTAAGATGCAGGATGACGCGTCCGTGGAGAGAAGACGCCGGATCCGTGTCGGCGCAGCAGGCAGCGTCGGGGCCTTTGTGATCTGGGGGCTTAGCCCCGTCTATTGGAAGATGCTGGGAGACGTTCCGGCCCTGGAGATCATCATGCACCGGATTGTATGGTCCTTTGTTTTCCTCATGCCACTGATCCTGTTTTCAGACCGAAGACGTGAATTCGCGTCCCTTCTGGCGAACCGAAAAAGCATGGGGGTGCTGCTGGGCACATCGGTGTTTGTGGCCGTCAACTGGCTGATGTATATCTGGGCTGTCAATAACGGGCATTTGCTTCAGGCCAGCCTGGGATATTATATCAACCCGTTGATCAATGTTCTTCTGGGAATGATATTCCTGAAGGAGCGGCTTAGGCGCCCCCAGGCTTTGGCCGTTCTCCTAGCCTTGACCGGCGTCATCTATCTCGGCGTCACTTACGGCGATTTTCCGTGGATTTCCATTTGCCTTGCCCTGTCTTTTGGATTTTACGGTCTTATCCGGAAAACGGCCGCCGTCGGAGCGCTGGTCGGATTGACCATGGAAACCCTCCTTCTTTCCGTACCGGCCCTTTTTTATCTGCTGCATTTGGGGTTGTCGGGCCAAGGCGCGTTCCTGCATCACGGTATCCGGATGGATATTACACTCATGGGATCTGCTCTGGTCACGGCCCTTCCGCTTCTCCTGTTTACGACCGGCACCCGGCGCCTTAACCTGTCGACCGTTGGATTCCTGCAGTACATTGCCCCCACCGGCATGTTTATTCTGGGGGTTTTCGTTTATGGAGAACCATTTTATACGGCTCAGATCGTCACCTTCGTGCTCATTTGGACCGCCCTGGCCTTTTATTCGATTGATGCCGTGAAACAATATCGCAAATGGAACGGTGCATGAGTTTCTGGAAAGCGGAAGAACGTGTTCCCTCAACCCTTCTCTTCAGGATCCATGAATGTTTTTCCAGGGCCGTATTCCGCGTAACCGAAAGTCATGAAGAAAACAACCACCCGAAGCCCGTGCCGATCCCCAGGAGAATCATGACAATGACCACAAAACATGCGGCGACCCTGAGGGTTACTAACTTGGAGAGCGCCAGGGCGTAGCTTTCGCTTTGACAGTCGTAATGCAGGTGGCTGAACAGGTGGAGAAAGACGGCGGCGATCATTCCGCCAACCACCAGGATAGTGGTGGGGCCTGAAGTGGGGACGAGATCAAGGAGGTGTGCGGGGAGGTCAAGGCAGTTGATGACAAGCCTGCTGAAGCCGATGACGAGGTATCCGATGCCGATTCCAATGAGAATGCTGTAAAACATAATCATCGATATCAACACCCAATTGAGCAAAATTAACCGTATCCAGTCCTCAAGGCGTTTTTCTGAATGTCGAGCCATTGAGAGCCTCCGCAATCTTCCTGGTCTATGGAAATTTATGAATTTCGAGAGGTCTTCGCAACCCTTTTGGGGCCTGGCCGGTATGCCATTGAGGCCTCTTTTCGCGACTGTATGGTCGCCCTCAGGCAAGCGGTAAGGGTTTCCCGAGACTGCAGGCCGATAAATCGCCGAGCCTCCCGGCCGTCAATAAAAATGACCAACGTCGGGACACTTTGGATTTGCAGGATTTCGGCTGTTCGGCGGTGTCTGTCGAGATTCATGCGGCCGACCCAGACCTTGCCTCTTACGTCATCGGCGACCCGCTCGATAATGGCCGCCTGCACCCGGCAGGGGGAACACCAGGACACATAATAGTCGATCAGCGTGATTCCCTGTTGAATCGCCTTTTCATGGTGTTTGAAAGAAGCGATATCCGTGATTTGCATGAAAACCTCCGGGTGATGGAACACTGCTGTTGAATTTTTTGAAGAATTATCAAGGAATGTGCCATGACGGCTCGGGCATTGGTTTTTTGGGGTTCCTTGGTATCCCGGCATGGAGACGAGAGCATGCGTTGATTCGCGGAAAAAGCTCAGGACCGGCCTTGACGGCAACCATCTGCGTTACTAATAAAGATTTAACGTTGCGTTAACGTTGCTGTAACGCAAGAACCCCGTACAGAATGATTCAGGCATGAACCCTAAAAATATTAAACCTCAAAATTAAGGATGGTCCATATCCACGGGAGCGAAAAGACATGATCGATACCCTGATCCAGACACCGACAGTGCCGGACGCGCGGATTTCCAGTCTCGTTCTGGAGTCCATGGCCGACGGGGTCTTTACGCTTGACGAAAGGGGGCGGATCACCCTCTGGAATCCGGCCATGGAGCGTATTTCGGGCTACCGGGCCGATGAGGCTCTGGGACAGAGCTGCGGGCTTTTGAGCTTTAGTCATTGCTTTGGAAAAAAGGGGCCCACCAGTTTCAAGGAGTGCGGTATTTACGAGAAGGGTTCTGTTGATGCCAAGGAATATGTCCTTCGTCACAAGGACGGACATGATGTTCCGGTTCTCAAAAGCGCCCGTTTGGTTCGGGATGAGAATGACAGGGTGATCGGAGTCGTTGAAACCGTTACGGACCTGACGGAACTGCGTACCATGCAGCATCGGGTCGCAGCGGTCTCCAGACGCCTGGGGGAACTTCATCAGTTTGCGAATATCATTGGCAAAAGCCATGTCATGCAACAGGTTTTCGGGGCCATCGAGGCCGCTGCGGCCAGCGAGGCCACCATCCTCATTGCCGGAGAAAGCGGCACCGGTAAGGAGTTGGTTGCCGGTGCCATCCACTTTAACAGTATCCGCGCGGAGATGCCCATGGTCACGGTCAACTGTAGCGCATTGACGGAGTCTCTTCTGGAAAGCGAACTTTTCGGCCATGTTCGGGGGGCGTTTACCGGGGCCGCCCGAGACCGAAAAGGGCGCTTCGAGGAGGCCGACGGCGGGACCGTCTTTTTAGATGAGATTGGTGAGATCAGCCCGCTTATTCAGGTCAAGCTGCTTCGGGTGCTGCAGGAGCGTGAGATCGAGCGGGTCGGTGAGTCAAAACGACGCCGGATCGATATCCGGATCATTGCAGCGACACACCGGGACCTGTTCGATCGCGTACGACGGGGAGAGTTCCGGGAAGATCTTTACTATCGCCTCAAGGTATTCCCCATCCATGTGCCGCCGCTGCGGCTGCGCAAAGAGGACCTGCCGCTTCTGGTCAGCCATTTCATCAGCGTCCAGAACCAAAAGACCGGCAAGGCGATCCGGGGCGTATCCGCCGAGGCCATGCGTATCCTTATGGACTACAGCTGGCCCGGCAATGTTCGGGAACTCGAGAATGCCGTGGAGCACGCCTTCGTTCTTTGCGCCGATGCCGACATAGACGTGTTCGATCTGCCAGTTGAGATCCGACAGTGTGAATATCGACCGATGCCGTCCATGGAACCGTCGCAAGCCATGAAATCGGAAGACCGGAGAGAACCGCCGACGCGCGAACGGCTCATTGCATTGCTCAATGAGTGCGCCTGGAACAAGGCCGAGGCGGCTCGACGCATCGGCGTCAGCCGGACGTCCGTTTGGAAATATATGAAGAAATGGCATATACCCCTGCAACCCGATGGTTGCTGACGCACTATGTCGGCACATTGTTTGCATTAAATTGTGTGTTCATCATGCGGGCGGCATTTCCCCGGCCGATAATCGTGCTGATAGGGGAGCGCCTCCGGCCATCATACAGGAGGAAAATTATGGTCACCATTATGACGGTGGGAGCCGCCGTATCCTCCGGCGAGTTCAGCGACGAGATCGGCGCCAGGGATGCCGCGAAAGCGGTAAGCGTCGAGTCAGGGGGTGCGGCTTTGGATATGCTTCTGAAAAAACAGGTGGATCTCGTTATCGTCGACGATACTTTGAAAGACATGTCCGGGCTTGACCTCGCGCGGCAGATCGCCGTCAAAAATCCGTTGGCTGCGGTTGCGCTGGTCAGCCCGCTTTCCGCGGAAGCCTTTCATGAGGCCACTGAAGGGTTGGGGCTTCTCGCCCAGTTGCCGTCTCAGCCCAAGCGATCGGACGCCCGGGTTCTTCTCGAAAAATTTGCGCGTGTCGTCCAGATGACCGAGCGTGTGGGAGGGTGAGGGATGATCATCAGCGTTGCCAGCGGTAAGGGCGGCACCGGCAAGACCACCATTGCGGTCAATATGGCTGCTTCGGCACCCGAAAGTGTTCAGTTGTTGGACTGTGACGTAGAGGCGCCCAACGCCCATCTGTTCCTCAATCCATCGATTTATGAGACCGAACCGATCTTTGTTCCGGTCCCCGAGATCGATGAAGCCAAATGCACCCATTGTAAAAAATGCGCCGAGATCTGTCGTTTCAAGGCGATTGCCGTTATCGGCGAGACGGTGCTGACCTTTCCTGAGATGTGTCACAGCTGTGGCGGGTGTGTTATGGTATGCCCCGAATCGGCCGTTACGGAAACCGGCCGCCGCATCGGTGAGATTGAAAAAGGCCGGGCCGGTAAGATCGATTTCGTCCATGGACGCATGCGGGTGGGGGAAGCCATGTCGCCGCCCCTGATCCGGAAGGTTCGGGCATGTCGCGACCCCCGGAAAACCACCATAATCGACGCCCCGCCGGGAACCTCATGTCCGGCCGTGGCCGCCGTCAAGAAGACGGATTTTGTCCTCATGGTCACCGAACCGACACCGTTCGGCCTTCATGACCTGAAACTGGCTGTTGGAGCTGTCCGGATACTCGGTATCCCGTGCGGTCTGGTGATCAATCGGTCCGACATCGGCAATGACCGCGTCTGGGAATATGCCGCCGATGCCGACATTCCGGTAATGATGGAGATTCCTTTCGATCGGAACATCGCCAGCGCGTATTCACGGGGGATTCTTATGATCGATGCATTACCCGAATGGAAGGAGCGCTTCGAGACATTATACAGAGACATCGCGGACTGCGTGAGGCGGGGGTGCGAACGATGAAAGAGCTGGTGGTGATCAGCGGCAAGGGCGGCACGGGTAAGACCAGCATCACGGCGTCTCTGGCTGTGATTGCTAAAAACATGGTGGTTTGTGATGCGGACGTGGATGCTGCGGACCTTCACCTTCTTTTGCAGCCCGATATCCGAAAGGAGACCGATTTTAAAGGCGGAAACACCGCTGTCATTGCATCCGAACGATGCACTGGATGCGGTACTTGTATGACGCTCTGTCGATTCGAGGCCGTGAGTGAGGATGTTCAGGGGAAATTCAGGATCGATTCCATCGACTGTGAAGGCTGCGGGGTCTGCGTTGATTTCTGCCCGGAAAAGGCCATTGATTTCCCGGAAAATACATGCGGACAATGGTTTGTTTCCGATACACGGATTGGTCCCATGATTCACGCCCGTCTGGGTCTGGCCGAAGAAAATTCCGGAAAACTGGTCACCTTGATCCGCCAGGAGGCCCGGTCCTTCGCCGAAAAGCATCATCTGGGGCTGATCATCACCGACGGCCCCCCGGGGGTAGGGTGTCCGGTCATTGCCGCCATCGGCGGCGCGGCGGCCGTTCTGATCGTGACCGAGCCAACCGTTTCAGGGATCCACGACATGGCCAGGGCCGCGGAATTGGCGATGCATTTCAAGATTCCGGGCATGATCTGCGTGAACAAGTATGATCTGAACCCGGAAAAAGCCGCCGAGATAGAGCGTTACGCCGAGCACAACGGTATGGGCGTGGTGGGCCGGATCCCGTTTGATCCGGCGTTCACTCATGCCATGGTGGCGGGTCGTACCCTTGTTGAGTATGCCCCCGACAGCGAGGTGTCCATGATATTGAAAAAGATATGGGAGCAGATTGCCACGTCTTCGGCAATGATGGACGATGTTTGTTAAAAACGAATTTCCTAAGGAGATTGACTGGTTATGAGAGAAGGTAGAATTGCGATTCCGTCGCTGAACAACGGCGGAATCGATGGGAAAAGAGCGGGACATTTCGGGCACTGTGACGTTTTCACCTTGATCGATGTGGTCGACGGCAAAATTCAATCGGTTTCGACCATCCCTAACGAAGAGCATGTCCAGGGGGGGTGTATGGTACCGGTCAATCTGCTGGCCAGGAACAAGGTCAACGCCCTCATTGTCGGCGGCATTGGAATGCGACCCCTGATGGGATTCCGCCAAATGGGAATCGATGTCTACTATGACGCCGAGCGTATCGATATTCAACCAGTGGTGGCGGATCTTATCGCCGGAACCCTACCGATGATCGATGAAACCCAAGTTTGCGGCGGCGGGGGCGGTCGTATCTGATGGAAACGGAGAATATTATGAAGATAGCAGTTACATCCAAGGGCGCCGATATCCAATCGGCGGTGGACCCGAGGTTTGGACGCGCGGCCTACATCCTGATCGTCGATTCGGAATTGAAAAACCTTGAAGTTATCGATAACCAGAAAAACGTGGACGCTTTCAAGGGCGCCGGTATTCAGGCGGCGGCGACTCTCGGCGAAAAACAGGTTGATGTTCTCCTGACGGGCTATTGTGGCCCCAACGCCTTCAGAACTCTTCAGGCCGCCGGCATCAGGGTGGCCAACGACGCCAATGCCTGCGGTACCGTTGAAGCAGCCGTAAAGGCTTTCAACGAAGGCCGCCTCGCGTTCCTGAAAGACGCCAACGTGGACGGCCACTGGTAAATCCTGTCCCATGGCTTTTGTGTTGCGGAAGCTTGGGGTTCCCGAGAACCGGAACTGAACCGGCTGGGCGATCCCAGATGGAAGGTGGATAATGTGGTCAGCCTGAGACACCGGACGCCGCCTTTGCTGCGAGTCTGTTGATCAGGCTGGCCTGAAAGCCCGCACCGAAACCGTTGTCGATGTTGACCACCGACACCCCGGAAGCACATGAATTGAGCATGCCGAGAAGGGCGGCAATGCCGCCGAAACTCGCTCCATAGCCGATGCTCGTTGGAACGGCGATGACCGGGTATGGCACCATCCCGCCCACAACGCTGGGAAGGGCTCCTTCCATTCCGGCAGCCACAACGGCCACATTGGCTCGGGACAAGTGTTTTCTGGCTTCCAGGAGGCGGTGGATGCCGGCAACGCCGACATCGAAGATGCGGGTCACCCGATTGCCCAGGGTTTCGGCGGTAACGGCGGCCTCTTCGGCAACCGGGATATCGGACGTTCCGGCGCATACTACGGCGATATTCCCGACAGCGGCCACCGGCCGGGGGCGCATGACGATGATTCTCGCTGCTGGATAAAAAACGGCGTCGGGGATGGCTTTCCGGACTTCCACAAAAATTTCGGGTCGGGCCCGCGTCGCCATGATGTTGTCGTGACTTTGGATCAGCCGGAGGGCGATGCCGACAATTTGTTCGACCGTCTTCCCCTCGGCGTAGATCACCTCGGGTACGCCCGTTCTGAGACACCGATGTGTGTCCACTTGTGCGTAGCCCAGATCCGAAAGCGGCAGGTGTTTTACGATTTCAAGCGCGCCCTCGGGACTGAGAGATCCGTTTTCGACGGCCTCCAAAATTTGTTTTAACTGTTTTTCTTCCATTTTTTCCGTGGTTCCCTTTTCTGGTTTCTCCGTCAAACAGGTGCCGTCGTCATCCGGAAATTTTTAAAATTCAACTTTCGACCTTTCTTCAGGATCCGGTGCTGTCAGGGGAGGGCTCATATTCCCCGTCGTTGGGTTAGAATGCTGGAGGGAAAGGGTGTGTCCGTGGCAGCAGGCGCTTATTCCCTTTTGGCCCTCAGTCTTCAGCCGTCTTCCGGTCAACATCGCGAAAGTCAAAAGACAAGTGGTTAACAGATCGTGTCACAATGCGATATTTTTCCACAAAAAAATAGAAATTCGATTTACCGCTCTTTACTGGGAAAAATTTCGGATTAGTTTATTAATTAGCATTTCAGATGAGAAATGACGTCAAAAAAGGAGGTGCCATTATGGACGGTTTGAACGTAAAGGTCAAAAACAGCAGCTTGGCCGTGATATCCAAGCTGATGAACAGTGCTTGTGCCAAATACGAGTGCAGTGTTACCTACAATCCTGAAACCAACACGGTTCAGTTCTCAGGGGACGACAGCCTTAGGGTCATCGTAGCTGAAGATACGATGAATCTTTTCAAAAAAAACTGATGAATCCGATGTTCATAGGCGATCCTCATGGCGAATGGAAAAGGTAATCGGCATCCTCTTTACCCTCGGCTTCGGTAATCAGTCCTTCGGAGAATCGCGGCAGCATTACCGCCTGGGGCAGGGTGCTCCTTTTTCGGACCTGCGCGGGAATCCCCATTTTCCGGGCATGTCCCCTTCCGGCAATGACAACCATCAGCACGTTGGGGCGGCTGTAGAGATAGTCAAGCGCATGAATCGCCATGGTCTTGTCCCACACTAACTGGGCTTCACAAAAATAGGTGAAATTGAGTTGACCATGACCCTTCATCCCATAAGATTCTTTGATAAAATCCATGTAGTTCTTGTCCACATGACAGGTGACCATCGGCAGCGCTTCCCGTTGTTTCGAATCGAGGGACTGGAAGCCGCCTTTGGCCACCTGACGTGTAATGCCTTTTGATACATTGAGCCCCACCACCGGAATCTTTTCATCCCTTGCATAATTCAGGATATCCCTGTAAAGCGACCAGGGAAAATTCCAGTTGTCGTAATAGACGGCCTGGAAAGCCTTGGGGGACAGATTGCCGGCTACCCATTGATCGAGTGCGGCCTGATCGTCCTTTCGAAACATTTCCATACCGATCACGACCTTAGCCCCGGAAGTGTGAAGTTCCCGTATAACCGCGAGTTGGATATCGTGGTGCATCTTCTGATCGTGAATCTCCCCGATGAACAGGATACGGTTTTGTTTCAGGGTGGGCAGAACGTCGGAGAGGGGTGTATCCCGTTGTCGGGCAAGGTCGATAACGCGGATTTCGGAAGCAGATACGATACAGCCGAACATCACGATCACAATGAGAATAAAGCCTGTGAGGACTCGGTTCTTTTTCATGGAACACTCCGGTGCGAAAAGGTTTTGATCTAAAAGTGGTGGACCAGGGGGGAATCCGTTATTGGCCAAATGCCTTTTTCCAGGTTATGAGCCGCTTTGAAAATCAGATAGCTATATTTTCCATAATGGGGGATCTTTCGGAAAACAGCCTCGATCGTGTTCGCCGATCCATCGTCGAATCCCGTGAAAAGAGCAGCGACACGCTCTTCGGAGAAGGGGTGACGAAACACCATGAAGCCGGCGTGGTCTTTCGTCGGATAGGCATGGCTTCCGATGCGAATGGTTTTCTCCTCGACGGCTGCCGCTGCCGGCATGCCACGGAGCAAAGCGCCATTTCGGGGCACGCCCATGAAAATGATGTCTTTTCCCCCGGCGAGATGAGGCGTGAGTCGGCTCTCTTCGATGATTTCCGCCGAATCGATGCCCAGTGCAGCAATGAGTATGCGTGTTCTGGCAGTCGCCTCGGCTGACTGCCTTGGAACAACCACCACTGCGGCGTTCGATCCCCTGAGACTGTTGATCGATGCGGTGATTTCAGCGGGATGGAGCTTCCGAAAAATGTCGACGTCCGGATCAATGACAAGTGTTTCTGGTGCGCCGGATTCGGGAGAAATATCGATGGCGAAGGTTGCGGTCTCTTTGTCCATGTCGACAGCGACTTGGGTTTCTCCTTGGGAAGAGACAACCGTGATCGGCACCCGGATCTGATAAATGGGGCGTGTTTGGCGAAGAGTTCCGCTGACGCGGCAAATGCCGCCCTCTCGACGGGATGTCACGCCTTCCAGAACGAGCTGTACCGCACCAGGCCGATCAAGCCACTGGGTGAAGAAAGGTTTGAGGGAACGGCCGTGAACCTGTTCGAAGACGGTTTCGATCTCCGTCCAGGAGACGGATTTGAAAAGATAATCTTGATACAGCATCCTGAGAGCCTGCCAGAATGCGTCATCCCCAACCCTATGGCGGATCATATGGAAGACCATGGCGCTTTTATCGTAGCCGACGACCTTGGTGGTCGGGTCGATACGACTCACAAAAGCGCTAAGGGGAATGTCCCTGTCGGGTCTGACGGTGGCGGCGTAGTTCTGGAGAAGTTGTTGCCGGTAGGCGACCCCCTTTTCAGCCGACACTTTTTCGTGATAGAGGTGATCAGATACGTAAGTGGTCAATCCTTCACACCAGTTTCCGCGGGAGGCATCGACGCCGACCCCGTTACCCCACCAGCAATGGGCAATCTCATGCCCCAGGCTGGTCGCTTTGATAAACGGGAGGTGAAGCACTTGGGTGCCCATCAGGGTGTAGGAGGGAAAGCCGTATCCGGTTGGAAAGAAATTTTCCACCACAGCGAATTTTTCGAAGGGGTAAGGACCGAACAGCCCTTCGTAAAAGCGGATAAATCGGGCTATGGCCGGCAGATATTCCTCCGAAAGGTGCCGGCTTTGGGGAAAGAGATAGGTTGCTGCCACGACATTGCCCACGGTGTCTTCCTGAATTTCGTAGGGTCCTGCAGAGAGGGCGATGGGCTCAACGGCTCGCTGGATCTCCCAACCGGACAGGGTCATTCCGTTTTCGGTCCGGACACCCATGGATTTGCCGGCGGTGACGGCGACCATGCCTGCCGGCGCCGAGACTTCCAACCGTATGGATGTTGGCGCGTCCACCGTCACCGGATACCACCCGGCCCCGCCAAGCAGAAAGACGCCGTTTTGGGAGATCGTGCCCGTGACGCCGTAACCGGGGTTGTCGGTGTTGACGGGCAGCATCGGCACCGGATCGTCGAAAAATCCCTCATACCGGATAATTACTGCCAGACGATCATCAGGTGCTTCGGCTGAACGGAATGTTGAAGGAATGGGGATGATGAGCCGACCCGAAGGTCGCTTGGCCGAAACCGGCGTTCCGTTGATCAGCACCGCCTCAACCCGGATTTTTTCTGAGAGATCCAATATCAACGCATCCGATTCCGTGACGGGGATGGTGATGAGATCAGACCCGGAAAGTCGGTGTTCAGCTGGAAACAAGCGGATTTTGAGGTCGTGATGGACCATTCGTGGGCCGTGCCGGGACGACTGCGATCCTGCATCGCCGCAGGAGAAGAACAGCAGGCCCGCAGGCAGGATCAGCAAGACATTCAAGAATCCAATGGGAAACGATAATCGAATCGGCATCGCGACGGTCCTCAAACAGGTCGGTATCAGATGCATCAGCCAATATGGCGAAAGATAATCCGAAAACCCATCCTGTCAATTTGGATCGGATACTCAGGCGGTTATATGTGTCGTCCCAATGGCTCTGCATCGGTGAGACCGATGCAGGTTTCCATTGCGGACCCCCCGAGGGTCTGTTATTTTATTTCATTCGACTTTCGGCTTTCATGATGGTGACCGGCACCGGCCTATGCACACCGAAAGTTGAATCGTTCGAAAAAGGGCTGCATGCGGCGGCGAGAGGGACACCATGCCGGTCAAAGGAACGATCTTCGATATCCAAAAATACGCTATTCACGATGGCCCGGGTATCCGGACCACGGTGGATACCTCCGGGTATGCCCCTCCGCAGGTCTTCGCTACAATCCTGGCGGCCGCAAACCGCTTTCTAGATGATCTCAAGGTGATAAATCCTTCGTGTCACCGTGAGCTGACAGGTGTTTCAAACCGGCCCATCTGGTTCGAGCCTATTTCAAGCTTGACGGGCACCACATCCAGTTTAATGTCGTGGATGCGAAAACCTTGAAAAAAGCGCAGGTGGCACCCGACGATTACCGGGATCTCATCGTCAGAGTCGCTGGCTACAGCGATTATTTTGTCGACTTGACGCCAGAACTGCAGGATGAAATCATCCGCCGGACGGCCCATGCCGACCTTTAATGTCCTGGGGTAATCCGAGATGCCCGGTGACAATAACATATCACATCGTACCTTCATAAAGGCGGCTTTGCTGATTGGAAAAAGAACTTGTCAGAAGCCTGACGATTTGGTAAAAACCTTTTTTTATTAACGATTCAACTTCCAACTTTTGTGATGTTGATATTAAGGGGGTGCCGACAGGGGACGGCCGAACCGCTTTCAGCAATGAGTTTCCGTGCCGTCCAAACTCTTCAGGCAATTAAACGAAACTGCGTGGGGTGCGGGCCGTCCCTTGCCGGCACCGATCCTTGAACATCGAAAGTTGAGTTGATGATTCATTGGAGGAAGAAAAATGCCATATTATGAGTTTGAATGCCCATCGTGCGGAAATGTCACCGAGGAACTGGTGAAGGTGGGAACGGAGCAAATCCCATGCTCCAGGTGTGGAAAGGCCGCCAAGAAAATCATGTCCTGGTGTACCTTCTCGTTGAAAGGCGGCGGATGGTACGCCGACGGTTACGGTTCATCAAAAACGCTGCCGCCCAAGGCATAATTTCATCCAACCCAAAAGGGATGGTGCGCGATCACTTTTCGTCCTGCCGCTTGGTTATGCCCACCGAAAGCCATATGCGGCAATGGGGTGTCCGGATATCAGGTGATTGTATATCTCGGCGGCCGGATACGTTCGCTGCGGCATATGGGACAGCGCCCCGGTTTTTTGAATCGGCCTCGCTCCTTGAAAGTAAACCCGCAGGAGATACAGACGGCCGGAATGATTTCCAGTCGACGTTTTCGATGCGTCAGGGATTTCGTGATGTGGGATAAATGCTGGTAGACCTCCCTCTCCTGAATGCTGAGGTGCTGTGAAATGTCACAAACATCATGTTCAGCTTCCGACAACAGATCGATCATTCGTTCACGGATGGTCGGCATATGCTCTCCTGTGACGGTTTCAGGATGGAAGGGAAGGGCGAGGCCATCGCCGATGCAAACCCCTGTGGGCTGATGTGGGTCTGATCTACATATCTGGATAACAAAATATGTTTCCAACCGCAACTTCTCTTTACAACCTATAGAAATTTGAGTATAAAATAGTCTCGTAAGATCCTAATGAGAGTTGATGTCCGTACGCTGTACCGTTTTTCAGGATCATACTGATGGGGGATATTTCCAGCTTGTCGTTTTATGCACCTTCAAATTCCTTTATCGTGGACAACCTGACGGAAGCTCCTGCGACCTGGTTTCTCTTCAGGCAGGACAATCTCTTGGTGGATGAACGGAAGGGTCGCGTGGCCGTACCGCGGGCCGCAACACCGGCGGCGCTGAATATCAACGCGCAGCGGCTGCGATGCCTCGGGGTGTTATCGGAAACGGTGTGCTATACAGGTGAACTTGCCGATGGTGACCCTGTTCCTGACGGCATGGCCTGCGTGGGCGTCCGGAGTCTCTTCGGCCGACTCGACGACGTCGTTTTCAGCCTTGCCGGAACGGCGCTTCAACTGGTCAACTGGGATCGGGGGCACCAATATTGTGGTCGGTGCGGGACCGAAACCCGGCTGATGAAAAGCGAACGCGCCAGAATTTGTCCAGCGTGCGAGCTGACCAACCATCCCCGAATTTCCCCTGCGGTGATCGTGGCGGTGATCCGTTCAGGGAAAATACTGCTCGGACGTTCCGGTCGATTTCCAAACCCGAAGCTTTTCAGCGTTCTGGCCGGATATGTCGAGTTGGGAGAAACCCTGGAGGCATGCGTACATCGAGAGGTTAGAGAGGAGGCTGGGATCGGAATCCGAAATCTGCGTTATTTCGGCAGTCAGCCCTGGCCTTATTCGGGGGCGCTCATGGTGGCATTTACCGCTGAATGGGCATCGGGGGAGATATCGGTCGACGGCGAAGAAATTCTTGAGGCGGGATGGTACGGTCCCCGAGAACTGCCGCTGACGCCCGGATTGGGTAGTGTTGCCGGTCTGTTGATCGATTGGTTCAAGCATACATACGGATAATCAAGCCGCAACACAGGAGCGCCGTTTATCATAAAGAGGAGGGATCAGGACAGAATGACGCTAACCAAGGCATCGATCATAGAGGAAATTCAGAACCAGCTGCGGTTCTCCAAAAAAGAGACGACGGATCTCGTTGAAACGCTTCTGGAAATTATGAAGAGAACCATGGCCGGCGGTGAAGATCTTCTCATCAGCGGTTTCGGCAAATTTTGCGTGAAGGGAAAAAAGCAGCGGCGAGGACGAAATCCCGCCACGGGCGATGATATGCTGCTGTCACCGAGGCAGGTGGTCACCTTCAAATGTTCAGGCAAGCTGAGAGAAAAAATCAACGACGGAACATGATGGAAACGACCGAACCGATGATTCCACCTGAAGATATCCAAGCCTCGACCGCCAGGATGGTGGTGGCTGCCCTCATGACCGGAAAGACTCTGAAGGCGCGGGACGTCGCGGTTATGGTTTCCCGATTTACCGGCAAAGAGGTGACATCGGCGGGCGTTTCGAGTATTCTCTCCCGGATCAGTAACCCGTCCCGGAGCGATCTGGGCAATTTTATTCAAAAGCACAAGGACGGCAATGCCTGGGTTTATACCCTCTCCCCGGCCGCTCAACCCCTCTCTGAAGTCCAGGCCTACGACCTGACCCAGAAGAGCGGAGCTGACCGTTACACTCTGGCACAGGCGCTAAGGGACTATCCGGCCCTTCAACGAGAACTTGCCGGGTCTGCCCCGCCGGTGGTTCTAAAACCGACATTCCGCATCGTGCGGAAACCGGCCGACTCCGCCCTTACCGGGCGCCGTATCGACTTTACTGCCCAGAAGGAGCTCCGTCCATCCGAACACACGATAGAACTTTCCATCCAATATTCCAGCAGGTACATCCTATGCATCGCCTCGTCCCTCAGGACGTTCATCCTGCTCTGCAGTGCAGCTGTAATTGCCATCGGCATGTGCTGCCTCGTTGTGTATGCCTTCTTTTTTCCGGCTGTGGTTCTGGCTTCTGGCACTGCCGTCGGCTGGATCGGATGGTGCTGTCTTCGAAACACGGAAACCCCTCAGTAATGTCCGTTTCGACCCTCGTCAAGCACCTTGGTTTTGGTCCCACACGTCAAGTAAGACGGATTCCGTATAAAATCTGATGTTTTTTGAAACCCTTCAAATTCAATAAATCGGTATTAAAAGGGTCATTGGGAGACCGAGGACTTAGAATGCCAAAGTGACCATGCCTTGACCGAGGTGCTCGTCCTGATCGTCGATGTCGGTTTCCGTTCGGAAAAAGGAATAGTTGGCCTGGAGTTTCAAGTCGTGTCCGTAAAGATAATAGCTTAACCCGGCCGTGAACTCCTGCGCTTTGTTATGGTCATCCCTGTTGGGGCTGTCCGGGTCTGTAAAAGAATAACGGGTGGCCACCTCAAGCTTCTCCGGTATCACGAAATACCCTCCCTGAAGATAGAAACCTTGGGCACTTTCCTTGCCGTAAAGAGTCGGTTTATCGGGATCGATGCATCTAAAATGATAACCGCTTTCCATGGAAAAATTCAGATACTTGAATGCCAGATCCGCCGTCAGTTGGTAGACATCGCTTGCCACGGGTAACACATTCGTGTCGCCCAATATGCCCGCCTGTGTTTTCCGCTCTCCCGGATCCAGGTTGGGTAGATAGGCGCCAGCCAAGCCAAAGGCGATCTTGGGTGTTTCGGGAGTATCAAGGGCTGCCTGTGAATACGGATAGGAACCAAACGGGGTCAAAACTATTCTGGCAAGATACATGTAATCCCGGTTTACATTGCTTTGATTGACACCGCTGCCGTTAAAAACACCCGCACTGTATTCCAACATCTTTTGAAAGAATTTGCCGGAAAGTTGGACCCCTATATCCCTCTGCAAAGAGAACTCGTCGCTGGCAATGGATCGATCGATAAGTTGAAGATTAAACGCGGATGTAAGAAATTCACGGTCAAATGGAACTTTATACTGCCCGATCCGTGGTTTTGCCGATTCAAAATAGGTTGCCTCGATGTAGGCGTCCCTTAAGGCCGTGCTCCCTCCTTCCAGCGTGACCTGAGTGCCGTAGTTCATCCAGGGGTAGAAAAGATTTCCGCCAGCCAGAAAACGCGCTCGCCGCACCCTGAAGGTTGTCGTGTCGTCTTGATCGTTCTGAGCACTGTAGCTGAACAAGCCCTGCGTTCGAACATTTATCTTGAGCGAAAATCGGTCATCCGTTGTTTTCATATAAGCGCCTTTGTTGTAACCGACCTCGACGTCGTGGGTCCAGTCGTCGACCCCTGCGGGTTTCGCTTTTGCTTGCCGTTCAGATGCTTCCTCTTCCTTGATCTCCGCTTCAAGTGACTTTGCTTCCTCGCTCGTAATAATACCTTTTTTGATGAGGATCTTAATCAACTTGTCGGTTTGATCAGCCCTTGCCGTCGCAGAGATAAGGGGTATCATTACCAGGATCAATAATAGCAATGCCAATTTTGTGTTTTTCCCCATGACGCTTTTCTCCCCGAAGTTGTTGGAAATATCAGTTTAGAAGGTTTAAATATGATTACCGTTGGTAACGGCGGTTGACGGATTGGCATCAAGGCAAACAGACAAAAATTGGCCAGAAGCATGGTTGGTATAAAATATCAGCGGCAATGTGATGTCAAGGTGAATCGTTTCGTTAACAGGCAGAATGTATTTTCCTGATCACATCATCTTGTCTTGGAGTAAGTGCCGTAAAGGCTATATAAGGACTGTGCCCGAAGTCTCACATTGACGACGGAACCCGGGTGACTATGTTTTGCATGTGGGTGTTTGGAGCATGTTGACTGGGTTGCGTATAGACTGACCATAAGGAGGTCGTCATGGACTGGAGAACCGAAAGGGATTCGATGGGTTCCGTTCAGGTGCCAGCAGATCGGTACTGGGGGGCCCAGACCCAGCGCTCTCTTGAGAATTTTCCCATCGGGGATGAACGAATGCCTCGCGAGGTGATTCGAGCCATGGGGATTTTGAAAAAGGCCTGTGCCGAAACCAATGTGGATCTGGGGGTACTGGATCCTGAAATCGGACGGATTATCATTCAGGCGGCGGACGAGGTTGCCTGCGGAAATCTGGACGATCACTTTCCCCTGGTGGTATGGCAGACCGGCAGCGGTACGCAGACCAACATGAACGCCAACGAGGTGATCGCCAATCGTGCCAATGAAATAGCCGGAGGGCGACGGGGCGATAAACAACCGGTTCATCCCAACGACCATGTCAACAGGTCACAGTCTTCCAACGACACCTTTCCCGCGGTGATGCACATCGCGGCTGCCGAGGCGATTACCCGTCACCTTATCCCGGCCTTGTCTCACCTCCACCAAGCCCTGAACGAGAAGGTCCGGGCGTTCCGTGATATTATCAAGATCGGCAGGACCCATCTCCAGGATGCAACGCCCCTAACCTTGGGGCAGGAATTCTCCGGCTATGCCCGTCAGGTTGAACTGGGCATCCTTCGCGCCCAGGGATGCCTCGATCATCTCTATCCTCTAGCCATCGGCGGTACCGCCGTAGGTACGGGTTTGAACGCGCCGCCCGGTTTCGATCTCACTGCGGCCAGGCATATCGCGACCATCACCAGTCTGCCTTTTTCCGCTGCCGAGAACAAGTTCGAGGGCATGGCGGCTCATGATGCCGTGGTGGAGGCCAGCGGGGTCACACGGACGTTGGCCGGCAGTCTCATGAAGATCGCCAACGACATTCGATGGTTGGCCAGCGGTCCCCGGTGCGGTATCGGGGAGATCTTTATTCCTGCAAACGAACCTGGAAGCTCCATCATGCCGGGCAAGGTCAACCCTACCCAGTGTGAGGCCCTAACCATGGTGGCGGTCCGGGTGATGGGAAACGACGTCACTGTAGGATTTGCCGGTTCCCAGGGGAATTTCGAGTTGAACGTCTTCAAGCCGGTTATGATCTACAGTCTGCTTCAGTCCATTCGTCTACTTTCGGATGCGGTGAAGAGCTTCACGGACCGACTGGTCACAGGCATCCGCCCCAACCGAGAGCGCATCGACAAGCTGATGCAAAGCTCTTTGATGCTGGTTACAGCCTTAAGTCCTCATATCGGATATGACCGGGCGGCGGCGGTGGCCCATGAGGCCCATCGTTCCGGGAAAACCCTGAGAGAGACGGCAGTGGCTATGGGCGTGGTGACGGAGGAAGAGTTTGACCGGTGGGTGCGGCCGGAGGCGATGGTGGGGTAGGTTGACCGTGACCTCCTCCTGGATACAACCTGAATTTTTTCCCATGACGCGGATCCGGTCGGCCAGCGTGACGGCTTCACCCACGTCGTGGGTGACAAAAAGGATCGTGTGAGATAAGGTTTTCCAGTAGGCCCAAGGATACAGATCATCTCGCCGTTGGCCGCGGTTAAGCTGATGCCGTTTAAGACGGCCAGCGTCTTGGCGCAGACCCGAAAGGATTTATACCGCCGGCGGTTTTCCAGGTTCCGACCCGGAGTGTCTGGGCGGCCGCGTTCGGATCATCGAAACCTATCTTCCCGCAATGGCTTCCGAAGCCGAGATCCGGAATTGGATCTCGGCGAATGTCGACTTCTCGAAATATCAAAACAGGATGCAGGCCATGCGGGATATCATGGGGCATTTTGGAAGAAATGTCGACGGCAACCTGGTACGAGCGATTATAGAATCCCTTTGAGGGGCCGCCCCAGTGCCGTTCGTACCCTCTCCGTGAGCCCTTTTTCATCCCTGAATACCGCGGCGGCGGACCCTCCCCGGGATGACCGGGGAACGCCAGTCCTTCAAGTCATCCGGGCGGACCGTTAGCGTTCTCCCTGGCTAGGATATAGTCGGTTAAGATCCCGGAATTCGCGATAACGCGCCATTTTGGCAAAGGCTTTGGCGGCCTTTTCCGGTGTCGGGTAGACAACGCTTTTGTAGGGTTGACCGGTTACCGGATAGACCGTTCGTTCTTCCTGATCAAAGGCGAAGCTGACCCCGAAGATCGGTTTTTTGTAGGCACCCATGAGTTCGGAGATAGTTTCGATATAGGTTTTCTCGAAGTCGATGATGCTCTGTTCCAGATTATCGAGAATTGTCCGATCGTAAGTGGGGTCCGATTTTTTGACCGACTTTACGATGCGGCCGAAAAGGATTCTCCGACCGATGAGGCCCAGATTGATCACGCCGTCGCAACCGTCCCACTTCATCAACTCCGTCAGAACCGTCAAAGCCACGTTTGGATCATACTCCCCGACGATATCCACGGGGTTGGATCGGCTCCAGTAGTCAGGGAGGATTTCGTCGAATTTTCGAATAATCTCGTCCGACAAAAATGGCACTTCAAGATCGAGTTCCGCGCAGAGATCTGATGTCACAACTCCCCATCCACCCCCGAATGTCATGATCGCCGCGCGGCGTCCCCGAGGTAGGGGAAGGGAGGAAAAGGCCGCGGCAAGGTCCAGAAGGTCCATCGGGTAGTCTGCCGTGACGATCCCCGTCTGGCGGCAAACGGCCTCGAAGATGCGATTGTCGGATGACAGCGCGCCCGTATGGCTCGCGGCAGCACGGCCGCCCGCCTCCGTTCGACCGCCTTTCATGAGGATAATCGGCTTGTTGAGCCCGATTCTCCGGGTGCTCTCGAAGAACCGTCGACCGTCCTTGACGCTTTCGATATAGAGCATGATGTTTCGGGTGGCCGTATCGATTTCGAAGGCATCCAGATAATCCTCGACGGTGACCATCGCTTCGTTGCCGGAGCCTGAAAAGCAGCGGATGCCGATCCCCTGGTTTTCGGCGAAGGCCAAAAGCTGGGTCCCCATGTTTCCGGACTGGGCAACGACCGCCGTGTCACCGGGATCGGGCCACACGTGACTCCCCGTGCAATAGAGACGGATATGTGGATTGCAGATACCCATGGTGTTGGGCCCGATGACGAGGATGCCGGCCGTCCGGGCTGCGGCCGTAATGGTTGCCTCGAGGCGCCGCCCTTCCTCGCCCACCTCCGAAAACCCCGAGGTGATGAGCAGCATGTTGGTGACCCCTTTTTCCCGGAGCTGAGGGATGAGGGCCATGATCGCCGCAGCCGGGATCGTGACAACGGCCAGATCGACGGGACCGGGGATATCCAGAATCGACGCATAGACCTTGTGTCCGGCGATTTGCCCCCCTCGAGGATTGACCAGGTAGATGTCGCCACCATATCCGTTGGCGATGGTTGTGCTGGGCAGATTGTGACCCCATTTGCCGAAACTGGCGGAAGCGCCGACAAAAGCGATGGAACGAGGATGAAAACATTTACTCAGAAGCATTGGATCGATGGGCGGGGAGGGCTTCAGAGTCGTTATGGGCTCACCAAAGGTCACAAGTGCGTCGACGGCCCGAATCTCCCCGGTGTCCGTGACAACAAGAGGGTTGATGTCGATCTCCGAGATATCTGGGCGGTCCAAGGCGATCCGGGAGAGCCCCAGGAGCGTCCGGGCCAGTTGTCGCAGATTGATCGCTTTTTCTCCCCTGAAGTTTCCAAGGATCTCCCGTGCTCTAATCTCGCCAACCATCTGATTGATGTCATTTTGGGTCAGGGGGGCGAGGCGGAAAGAGACATCTTTCAGGGCTTCCGTAAAAACGCCTCCAATACCGAACATGATCACCGGGCCGAAAAGTTTGTCTTTGAACAGGCCGGCGACCAACTCACGCCGGCCCTTCACCTGGGGCTGAACCAGAAAGCCCTCCAGCGCCGCCCCCGCGTCTGCCGCGATCGCGTGAGCAGCGGCGTCGACGTCCTGGGGCGAGGTAAGGTTCAGATGGACGAGGCGTCGCTCCGTCTTGTGCAACAGGGTCTGACCAAGCCCTTTGAGGACGACCGGAAACCCTATTTTTTGGGCGGCGTCAAGCGCATCAGCCACGCCGACGGCGACGATTTCATCAACGACCGGAACGCCGTAGGCCTTGAGAATCAGCTTCGAGCGATGCTCGTTCAACGCGCCTGATTTGGACTTCTCAGTCCCATCCAGCAGCTTCGCCATATCCATCCTTTTCTCCTCTCTGTCCATTCCTGTTGAGCGACATCCGTGACCGTTGCACGACACGTCAAACCAGAAGGATGCTTGCCGAGACAGTACAAGAGCGGAGAATAGCGCTATCAACGGACGGGGGTCAAGCCTTTAAGTGAATTTGTGATTTTAGGATTGATTTTGATGATGCTCGTCGCTATGTTCCTTGAAAATAAGTATTCGATCAATACTCCTGCCTCAAGTCTTTCTCGGCGGCAGGAAAAACCACAAGGAAAAGAGACGAACATGCCCCATCAATTCTACATCATTCGGTGTACGTCTTGTGGCACCCGAAACCGGGTTCCCGGAAACCGGGTGGGAGAGACGGCCAAATGCGGCCGTTGCGGTTCGGCCGTCAACACCCGGGCATTGACGGTGGGGCGTCCCATTGTCGTGACGGACGCAGATTTTCACGCTCAGGTCATCCAGTCCCCGCTTCCGGTCCTGCTGGACTGCTGGGCGCCATGGTGCGGACCCTGTCAAATGATGGAGCCTTTCATGAACGAACTGGTTGCGGAATGGAAAGGGAGAATCCGGGTATGCAAGATGAATGTGGATGAAAACCCGCGAACATCCAACCGGTTTCACATTCAGAGCATCCCGACGCTTCTAGTGTTCGATGGCGGACAGCTCAAGAACACCTTTGCCGGAGCACTCCCCAAACACAGTATCGCTCAGGCCATGTCACCTTTTTTGAAATCGTGAGATAATCATGAGTTCATGTGACCGGTCCGGTGTCCCAGAGCAAAGGTTGGCCGAAAGGGTCAAACGACTTTTTCAAGAGGGAATTCGGCTCAACGGGGCATCCTGGCATTTCATCAACTCCACGTTTTGCCATCCTTCGATGATGGCGCTGGAAATCCTGTTGGCCGACGAAAGCAACCCCGAACGGGAGCCCTTGTTCGAGCTCATCTTTTTCCCGGACATGGACCAGCGGGCGGCCTTGGAGGATGACATCTTGCAGGGCAGTTTTGCCGACGGGGACGAGGCTCGTGTCTTGTCATGCCTGACTCAAGCCCCGCTCGAAGCCCGTCTCATTTTTCCCGGAGAACCTGATCCTCTTACGATACAAGTACCGGAATGGGCCGCCAAGGCCTTTCTGGCTCGGCTCCGTATCACCCAACCGATTGATTGCCGATTGACGGAAGCCATAGGCCGTTTTGTCCCGGATACCTTTCGGGGACAGGTCCGTGTCAGGCTGAGAAACGCACGTTTCGCCCAAACCGAAAAGAAAGTCCGATTCCTGTGTCATTTTTTCAGGGAGGGTGCATCTTTATGGGATGATTTTTTGTCTGTGGTTGATTATTTGATGGAATTTCTGGACGAAATCGACGATGAGAAGAATATCTATCGGGCCTTGGTCCATCGCAAACGAACCCTTTTTCGGCGTTTAGAGGAGGCCCTGAGGTTCGAAAAGCAGCTTGAGCGGCATAATATCGAAACACTGATGCTTCAGGGCATGCGCGCACCGCACATAGACAAGGACCATGTACGCTGGAAAATGACCGCCATCGACCGGATCTGCCAAGCTGTGTTCGGAAGGATCGAGCCTCTCGGTGACGATTCGGTCGAGATGGTGAGGATCACGGACAAATCCGTTGATATCGACGGTATGATCCGATCATTATTGTAATATCCGGATTTCTGAGTGTCAATTGCGGAATTTTCAAAGCACTTCAATGAAGGTATGGAGAAATAATGATGATATTTAGATGGATATTTCTGGCCATTGTGTTGTTGGGGATAACCGATGAAGATGCTCTATGGGCCTCGCCAAAGCCTCAACAAAATGTTACGCCCGCCGAAGAAGCCGCCATCGTGGACCGTATCATGTCCGGTGTCGAGAAACAATACGCTGGCGACGGGTTCGAGGCGAGATTTCATCAGGAGTCGACCCTAAGGGCCATGGATATCACGGACACCGCCGAAGGCCGGCTGCTCATCAAGCGCCCAGACAAAATGCGATGGGAGTACGAACGCCCGGAAAGGCAGCTGGTCATCACGAATGACGATGCGTTGTGGATATACAGGCCCGACGATCAACAGGTCATGATCGGCAGCGCTCCGGAGTTTTTCAAAGGTGGAAAAGGCGCCAGCTTCCTATCGGATATCCGACGAATCCGGAAACATTTCGACGTGTTCCTGGAAGGTGTTCAGGAGGGGGATCGCTATACCCTCAAGCTGATCCCAAAGGATCGGAAACTGGATATCGTCTCTATCTTAATGACCATTTCCGCGACATCTTTCGAGGTGGCGGATGTGACGACCGCCAACAGCTACGGCGATCAAACCTATATCCGGTTCGACCGATACCGATTCAATTTGACACCGAAGGATGCCGACTTTGTGTTTGACATTCCCCAAGGAGCGGATGTGATTCGTCTGGAAGAGTAGGACAGGGAAAACGGGGTCCGGGGCTGAAGATGACGGCCGAGGATCCCCGGCATCGCTTCACCTTCAGCCCGGTCAAGTCATCGACACGGCAAAGATTTGCCCGAAGGCTGTTGTAGGGTGATGCAGTCACCCCACCATGTCATCGGGGATGTCCGCGTTGGTGTAAACTTTCTGCACATCTTCGCAGTCGTCCAGTGCCTCCATCATGAGGATCATTTGCTCGGCTTCCTTGCCCTGAAGTGTTGCGGTGGTCTGGGGCAGCATGGTCACCTCCGCTTCCAGGTAGGGGATCTTGGCATTTTCAATGGCCTCCTTTACCGCTTCAAAATCTTCAGGGGCGGTAATAACTTCGAAGTGATCCCCATCTTCCCGGACATCCTCGGCGCCGGCATCCAGAGCGGCCTCCATCAGGGTTTCCTCGTCAGTGGCCGACTTTTCAATATTGATGTATCCCTTCTTGTCAAACATCCATGCGACACATCCGTTTTCACCCAGGTTTCCACCACGTTTGGCGAAGATGTGTCGTATATCGGCCACTGCCCGATTTTTGTTGTCCGTGAGGGATTCCACGAGCACTGCCGCCCCGCCGGGGCCATACCCCTCGTAGGTGCTCTCTTCGTAGCTGACGCCTTCCAATTCCCCGGTGCCTTTCTTGATGGCCCGCTCCATGTTTTCCTTGGGCATGTTCTCGGCTTTGGCCGCCGCCACGGCCGTTCTCAGTCTGGGATTGGCGTTGATATCGCCTCCCCCCATGCGCGCTGCAACGGTGATCTCCTTGATCAGCTTGGTGAAGAGCTTTCCCCGCTTGGCGTCGGCAGCCCCTTTTTTATGTTTTATCGTAGACCACTTGCTGTGTCCTGACATGATAGAACCTCCTATGTTTTCCTCAGACCGATGACAAAGATCTCTTTGCTTGCTTTTCGGCTGCTTTTGGGTTTGAAAATCTTGACATTATCAAATTCCACCCTGACCTTTTCGACAAAAGGGCCAAAATCCGATCCTTGAAAGATTTTACACACAAACATCCCGCCCCTCACCAGTCGCTCGCAGGCGATGGAAAGGGCAGCCTCAGCCAGGCCGGCAGACCGGATCGCATCGAGAGCCTTGTTGCCGGTCGTATCGGGCGCCATATCGCTCAGCACAACGTCATACCCGTCGCCGAGGATGTTGTGCAACTCCTCCGACAAATTCATCAGATCGCCGACATGAGCTGAAGCATTGCGCGGGAGTTTCGTCGTGATCGGCCTAAGATCGATCCCGACTGCTTGACCGCTTTCCCCGATCAATCGGGCGGCATAGATGAGCCACGAACCCGGAGAGCACCCCAAGTCCAGGACCCGGTTTCCCCTCCGTATTAACTGGGTCTTCTGCTGAATTTCCTGAAGTTTGTAAATCGACCGGGCCGGATAGTCCTCTTTTTTGGCTTTTTGGGTGTAGTGATCGGCCCAGCGGTTTTTATTAGATGCCGAAACCCGCCGTTTCATATACCTTACCTTGTGTCAAGTCAAGAATATCCTTGATTAAAATAATGTTTCGACGGCCTGTGTCACCGTCTGAATGCCGACCAGTTCAATGCCGGTGATACCCGTCATGCGCCGAAGATTGCTTTCGGGCACGAGACAGCGGGAAAACCCCATCTTCCGGATCTCCGACACCCGGGTTTCCACTTGACCGATGGCCCGAACCTCACCGGTCAGCCCGACTTCTCCCATGACGATATGACCCTCCGGGACGGGTCGATCCAGAAAACTGGAAGCGATGGCTGCGATGATGCCCATATCGACGGCCGGCTCATCGACCCTGACACCTCCGGCCACGTTCATGAAAATGTCATGCCCCATGAGATGCATACCCAGTTTTTTTTCCATGACCGCCACCAGCAGGGCCACGCGGTTCTGGTCGAGACCGAGTATGGTCCGCCGGGGTGTCCCGAAACTGGTGCTGCTGGCCAGGGCCTGGAGCTCGACCAGGATGGGACGCGTTCCTTCCATGCAGGCCGTAACCACTGATCCCGGAGCCCGTTCAGGGCGTTCGGAGAGGAAGACCGCTGAAGGGTTGGCGACTTCCTCAAGCCCTTTGTCTTTCATTTCGAACACACCAATCTCATTGGTCGATCCGAACCGATTCTTGACAGCCCGTAAAATACGGAAAACATGACTCCGATCTCCCTCGAAGTAGAGGACCGTATCGACCATATGCTCCAAAAGCCGGGGGCCGGCGATGGCGCCCTCCTTTGTCACATGGCCCACGATGAATGTAGGAATCCCGCTCTTTTTGGCCATGATCATGATCCGCATCGCTGATTCCCGGACCTGAGCAACGCTTCCCGGTGCTGAAGGCAGATCGCTGTTAAACATGGTCTGGATCGAATCGATAACGAGAACATCAGGCTTCTCGGCCGAGACCATCTGCAGGATGGTCTCGAGGTCCACCTCGGAGACGACGAACAGCCGGTTTGAGACCGTCTCCAGGCGCTTGCTTCTCAACCGGATCTGTTTGACCGACTCTTCACCTGAGACATAAAGGACCTTGGCGTCCTGTCGGGCGAGGCCGTAAAGTGCCTGGAGCATGAGGGTCGATTTTCCAATGCCGGGATCGCCGCCAATCAAGACGAGAGACCCAGCCACCAGGCCGCCCCCCAGTACCCTGTCGAACTCACCGATACCGGTTTGGACGCGACACTCGTCATCAAGGATCACCGCATCAATGGAAACAGGCCCTGTGTCGCCTGGAAATGCAGAGCGGTTTGTCCGGGTAGGAGCGGCCGTGTATTGAACCTCTTCCACAAACGTATCCCAATTGCCGCAGTCCGGACATTTCCCCAGCCATTTGGGACTCTGCAAGCCGCAGGCGCGGCAAACAAAGACCATCTTCCCCCGTTTTTTCATGATTCAGCTCCATCCTTGGAATAGTAAGGACCTCGTAGGTCCTTCGAACCGTCGTGACAGGATATGGGGAAAAATGTCGCTACAGTGGCGCATCCGTCATCTGGCGGCAATCGGTTTCAAATCCCCTAACGAATCGATCTGTCGACATTAGGTTGACATTATAAAGCATAACATGCCATTTAACCCCTATCAAGGAGCGCCCGTGGGATTTTTGAACCCTTCCGACCAGGGTTCGGGGGATTCGGGGTGCCGTCAGCAGCAAGTCACACTCAAACCATAAGGGGTGGTCATTTGAAGCGATATGGGTTTCAGGGGCGAAGGAAGATGGTTTTTGGGGTTTTTCTGCTGGTGTTGTTTGGCGGTCTCAAGCCAAGCGGCTTCGGGGCATCCCTCGATTATTTCGGTTACGTGCGGCAACGACTGATGACGGATGGTTTTGACACCGCCCGCGTTAATGCGCTTTACAGTGACCCGAAGATGTCGTTCGAGATTCGAGGGGTGTCCATGTACTTTGTCCACAGCGAGGGCAAACTCAACTATGATCAGTTTCTCGAACCGCCGATGATCCTGAAGGCCAGGCGCTACATGGCGATCCACAAAAAGGCCCTGGATACGGCAGAGCGGGACTTCGGCGTCGATCGGGGGGTCATCACCGCCATTCTCCTGGTGGAAACCAAGCTAGGCGCCTATGTGGGTAACCGGCTGGTCATCAACACCTTTTCAACCATGGCGGCCCTGTCGGATAGCACCGTGAGAGACGCTCTCTGGAATGCCGTATCCGAAAACACAACCCTTTCCAGGGATGCGTTCGAGGCCAAGGCTCTCAAGAAATCATCATGGGCCTATGACGAATTGAAGTCATTCCTGGTCTACACCCGACAGTACGACATCGACCCTCTCAGCGTCAAGGGCTCCTACGCTGGCGCTTTGGGCTACTGCCAGTTTTTACCGAGCAATATCCTCAAGCTGGGGCGTGACGGCAGCCGTGACGGCTACCTTGATCTTTTTGACCATGCGGATGCCATCGCCAGTGTCGCCAGTTACCTGAAACATCATGGTTGGCGACCGGGCCTTCCGGCGCAAAAAGCCGCCAAGGTCATTTACAGCTACAACCACAGCCAGTATTATGTCAATACCGTATTAAAGATAGCCGAAGAACTCAAAGGATAAACATGGATACCGTAACCTTTGTCGTTGTGGTCGGCGGTGTTTTCTACATGCTGACCTGCTGGGCAATCATCGATATCGCTCTAAAGGAGTTTTCGTCGTTGCCCGTCAAGGCCGCCTGGGGCATCACCGCTTTTATTCCTTTTATCGGATGGCTGATCTACTTTGGCTTTGGGGCTAAAAAGGGGACGCGGCGGGAAAATCCGTCCAAAAAAAAAGACCCAATGGAAAATAATGTTTGACAAGCCATCGCTAATTCGCTAAAAGATCCAGGTCGTTGAGCGTGTTCTTTTGATGCGCTGAAAAGCGACGGCCCCATCGTCTAGCGGTCTAGGACGCTGGCCTCTCACGCCAGAAACACGGGTTCGAGTCCCGTTGGGGTCACCATCATAACATCGACGACTTGTCTGATATTCAGCAAAGTCGTTTTTGTTTTGACCCCTCATTGTTGAGGTCTGAAATCGCCTTTACTCCCGCATTGCCGAAACGGCGTCACAACTCTTAGGCTTTTTCCCGCATGACAACATAAAAAATTTTGGCATTTTTGACGAATTAAATCTGGACAAAAGAGCCGAGGAGGTGGTGTGCGGGGAGGTCGGATGAATGTCAGGCGGCTGAGTACAATCCTTCACTGCTGGTCTTAATCTTTCCAGATTTTTTGAGACGGTAGACGATGTTGTAAAGTTTTTCCCTATGGAAACCGGTATCCTTTTGAAGCTCGTCGAGGCTGACGCCGATCCCGGCGGCCTGGATACGCAAATAAACCGTTTGGGTGTCCGACTGCCGCATGGGTTCAGGTGAGCTAGGTTTTGACGTTTTGGGTTTTTGGCGCTGCTTTCTCGACGTCTTTTCGGTATCGATTACCGATGCGGCGGGTTCGGTCGTGTTTCGAGTCTTGGTCTCCAATGGTAATTCTTCAGCGGGTTTCATCGCTTCCGGCGCATCCTTCTTTGGCCTGCCTTGGGCTGCCCCCTTTTTCTTGCCGGATGTTGGCGTTTCTTCGGCCTGATCCGGCTTGGATTGCGTAGGAACATGTTCTTCCAACTGATCCGCAGCAGCCTCGATGATCTTGGCCAGCGCCTTCATGCCTAGAGAAACGGTCTTGGCAAATTCCTCGAATTCTCTCATTGAATATCCTTCCAGTCAATTAAAGCATTAAATTCGATTTTCTCTTATTTCTAGTCTCATATATCAGATGCGTCAGCAAAACAAGTGTATTTTTGTCTTATGAAAGAAACTGAAATGCTGCCGCTGCGGCGCTTAGCGGTAGACGGGTTCGCCGGTTTATCGAAAGAGAGATGTTCCTAAGTGCATAGTTGCGATGTTCGGTGCGCGCCTCATGCGGTCGTGACAGCTGCGACAAAGGCATCCGCTAGGCGGATGAGATCTTCCTCGCCTACGATTTCCACATTTTCCTTTGATCGAACCTTTCCGCTGACGATCAGGATGGTGCGTGGATAGCCTGGTCCACCAAAGTCTTCGGTCATTTTTTCGTGTTCAGGAGAGACGAACTGCATTTTTTCCTGCTGAACCGTCAGTTGGAAAAATGGAATGTGTTCCGCTGCGAGCCGCCGGATGAGCGCCGGCAGTAGTGGCCGCTGTCGTTGCGTGCAGTCGGAACACCAGGCGGCAACGATATTGAGAACAAAGGTTTCGCCCGTCGATAGTCGTTGTCGGACATCCTCTGGTGTAAGTTCCGGAATGAATACCGGATCGATACCTTGCTGTCTCATGATTTTAAAAATCGATGAGAATTCCATGACCGGCTGGTTCTCTTCGTTGAAAACGAGGGCTTCCCCCCGAAATTTTCGACCGTCTGCGTGATGAATCCTTGCTTTAGCCGTGACGACGCCCTTTTCAACCGGGCGAAGAAATTTTGTTTCAAGGGATGCGGTTACAAAAGGTGTTTCCGGCGGAACCAGGCTTTTCAAGGCCATGACCACCGCCGTGTCTGCAAGACTCACCAGGGCGCCGCCGTGCATGAATCCTCCGCCCTGGGCCAGATCAAAGCCAAAAGGCATGGACAATATCGCTATTCCGCCGGCGGCGGTGTGGATGTTCATGTTCAAGAATCGCTCGAAGGGCGCGCAGGAGATCCACTGGCTCAGTTTGATCTGATGAGGCCCGGTCGAACGATTCGTTTCAAGCCGTTTTTTTTGAGAGGATGCTCTCTGATTAAGATCGTTCATAAATCCTCAATTGCAGCTGCTGTGGACAATCGTGTTTTCGGTGCAGACCTCAACGCGCGTGCAGTATCCAATACAGTTATCGATGTCGGATGGCAGGCACTTGTCGTCCTTCAGTTCGTAAAGGTCGAAAGAGCGGGATTCCACGCATTGTCCGTCGCCTTTGCACGCGTTTAGTCTGCATGAATGGTGACGTCCGAACCCTGCCCTGTAAATGTCGTCATCTGTTATGATCTCTTTTCACTGCGCTTTGCGACGCCACCGGTAGCCGGAACGGCGGGCAACCTGTCGGAGCGCCTATTTTTTTCGACGGTCCCTGATGTAAACGGCGTTGGCGTGTCCATTGCCGACATCCCGTTCTTCGATCTGGAATAGTTTTGTTGCGGCAACCAACTCCCCCAGCTTCTTGTATCCGTAGTTTCGAGGATCGAACTCAGAGGCTTGTTTTGCAATATTGCTGCCGACGGCGGCCAGATGAGCCCATCCGTTTTCATCCGAAGATGCCTCCACCGCATTTCTCAGTAGATTGACAAGCTTGGTGTCCTGTTTGAGCTCGCCGGTCGTCTTGCGATGGATGGTTTCGACATCGTCATCCCTGGCCCGAAGAACTTCCGTGAAAATAAACTTGTCGCATGCCGCTACGAAAGCTTCGGGGGTTTTTTTTTCGCCGAAGCCGAAAACGATCAATCCGGCCTCCCGGATCCGTGATGCCAGCTTTGTGAAATCACTGTCGCTCGATACGATGCAGAAACCGTCGAAACGGCTGGTATACAGCAGGTCCATGGCATCGATGATCATGGCGCTGTCGGTGGCGTTTTTCCCGGCGGTATACCGGAACTGCTGAATCGGCTGAATCGAATATTTCAGCAGAACCTCCTTCCATCCCTTGAGGTCTGGGTTCGTCCAGTCACCGTAGATTCTTTTGGCGTTCGCGGTGCCGTATTTGGCGATTTCGATGAGGAGTTCTTCAATGATGGCGGGCTGGGCATTCTCCGCATCGATCAGAACAGCCAGTTTTTCGGTTTTGTCGTCGGTCATGATGTTCCTTGAGGCGTTGGGTTCAAGTCTGCAATAAGGGCAAACGTGCGTCGAAATCCCCATCCGGAATGAAATGTTCGCGCGAGTGTGCTGGCGGCTTTAATGGCTTTCATGGAAAAGTCGTTGAAATCGATGGGGCAAAGCATTTTTTGGGGTAAAAGCATAGAGGCTCTCGTTTATAGGGTAAAGGGATATTTTTGTGGTCCAGAAAAATCCGATTCCCGCTGGGTTTTGCCAAAAGTGATGGATGCCCACCTTTGACATGCATATATTTACGTAAAACCTTAAGTGAAAATATGCAAACATGGGCGTCGAGTCATTTTTCCATGCGCTCCGGTGAAGGAATGTGATATATTTACAATTAAATCCTCGATGCCCGAGCAACGGAATACAATCTACATGGGAAAGTGCAAAAAAGCAAATTACGGAAGATGGCATTTTTTTAGGTATGTGGAACCGGCAAGATTGGAGGGCAATATGGACACCACCACTTTTTACGAAATCATTGCGATCAATGCCAGAATTGGAGACTGCTACGAAATCGTCTTCAAAGGCAATCCGGTTAAATTCAGGGGTATTCCAATTCCTTCTCGTGAAACGGAAAACAAGTTCCTTTTTCAGGTACAGGAGCCTCTGTCCCGAAAAGGCATGATGGAGGCCGAGTTTCAGGACATCGAATCCATGAAAAAATGTTAGATGTCGGATTATCGGCAAGCGGACGCTTTATGTGTCGGTGGCCATTTCCAGGATACCTCCCCCCTAAAAAAAGAGGACATAGGAATGAACCGTAAATGCAGCGTAAGGTATTTCATCATCCCGATAATTCTCCTGTCGGCCCTGGTCTGGTCATTGTCTCTGGCCTTGGGGAGCGGATCAGGAGCGGCATATCCGAACGCCCAGTTCATCGTTTCGGCCGAATGGCTGAAACAGCACTTGGCGGATGAGGGACTTGTGGTCGTCGACGTCCGAGAAGAGAAATATTTCGATGGCGATGTAATTCCCGGTGCCGTTCGCCTTCCCTGGTCGGAATTTCGATACGATGATATCGATCGAAATTTGGGTGAAAAATTCGTGGGGTTAGACAAGGCTCAGCAGGTTCTGGGAAAACACGGCATCGCACGATCGGACAAGGTTCTCCTCTATGATTCGGTCGAACGGGACGGCGGCGCCACCGCCTCTTACATCTTCTGGGTTCTGGATCTGTTGGGGCACGAACAGATGATGCTCCTGGACGGCGGTATCGACAGCTGGCGAGTTGCCGGTTTCGAAACGGCCAAGACGCCGATCCAACGGGATCCCGTGCTTTACCAGGCGCCGTCGGGTGAGATGAAGCCGTGGGTCCTGGCCGACGGCGAGTTCGTTTATCGGCGGCTCGGGGACCCTATGTACCAGATCATCGATGTCCGTTCCCGGGAGGAGTACATTGGGGAAAAGGGTTCCCTGGATCTCAGGGGAGAACCGCTCAAGCTTGGCCACATTCCCACCGCGGTCAACATGGACTACCGTTTAAACTGGACGGATGAAAAGCACAAAAAGCTGAAGCCGTATGCCGACCTCAGGACGCTTTACCGGGGACTCGATTCGAATCGTGCCGTCATTGTTTATTGCGATTCGGGTCGCCGAGGCTCATTCGGATATTTTGTTATGCGGGTTATGGGTATTCAGCCGGTGATGTCCTATGAAGCCTCATGGAAGGAATGGGGAGTCCCGGACCGCTTCTATCCGGTGGAACTGGTCGAACGTCGGTTTGGGAGCGATACGCTTCCCGGTGTTTCAGAAACGGCCGTGGATGAAGGACGCCGGGTCCGTTCGGAGGCCGGATCCGGGGATGCCGATTCCCGTCTTCCCGCTTCCGGCTCGCCCAAGGGCGGTTATGTTTCCTGCGGAGGATGAGGATATGGAAAAGCACGATAAAACGGATTACTGGAATTGGCTGCCGGCATCCTTCGCGCTTGCCGGTATCATCGTTTTCATTTTCGCCACGTTTGGTCCGCCGGCCTCCTCCAGTGGCTTTGTCAGCCTGCTCAAGGGGATTCTGCAATCGGTCGTTCCGGGATATGTCGGGACCAAGGCCCACTATCAAATGTTGCCGGGCCCCGACTCCTGGGTATTCGCCTTTGTTCTGGGCATGGCGATCGGCGGTTTCATTGCCGGCCGAACCCTGGGCATTCCCGTCCGGGATGTGCCCGAGATCTGGGAACGGCGTTTCGGCCCCAGCCGGATCAAGCGCTACGCCGCAACGTTTATCGGCGGATTCCTGATTCTATTCGCTTCCCGCATGGCCGGCGGCTGTACATTGGGGCTCTTTATCTCGGGTTCGACCCAGCTTGCGGTCAGTGGGCTTTATTTCGGTGTGCTGATTTTTGCCGTTGCCATGCTTACGGCACGCCTTGTTTATGGAAATACGGGAAAGGAGGGAGCGGAATGACCAAAATTCTGCTGGGACTGTTTTCAGGGATTGCTTTTGGTTTCGTGATCCAGAGGATCGGCGCTACCAGTGCGGACAAGATGGCCAGAGCACACCTGATGATGGAATCCGACATCCCGAAATTTATGCTGACAGCGGTCATTCTTTCCGCCGTCGGGCTTTATGGCCTCCAAGTGGCGGGGGTCGGAAGGACTCTCATCTTGCCTACCAGTCTCCTGGCCACCGGGCTTGCAGCCGTGATTTTCGGTATCGGCTGGGGCCTGTGCGGTTACTGTCCCGGAACGGCCTGGGCCGCGGTGGGCGAAGGTCGGATCGATGCCGTGTTCGCTTTCCTGGGAGGGCTTGCCGGTGCCGCGGTCTTTGCGCACTTTCACGAATACCTGGTGCCGGTGATTTACGATCCCACCAATTTTGGCCGACTCACCCTGGTGGATGGGATACCTGCAAGACCGGTTGCCCTCCTCATCCTTGTGGTGGTCTTTACCGGTTCCGTCTGGGCCATTGATCGGTTGTGGGGGCATCGTGATGTCGTTCGGTAAAGGGTTGGCTTTCACAGGTTGGGTTCTGATTGTTGTCCTCGCAATCCCGGGGTGCGATGCCGGGGGCTCTAAAGGTCTTGAAGTTCCCCGGGGGTACCTCAACCGCATTGAGGTTCGACTGGACGGAAGGGTGGTGACATTCGGGCCGTTTGTCGGATATTATTTTGCCCCCGAGGATCCTCGGGATCTCAGTCGGCTTCGATTCGTCTGTTTCAATGAACGGCGATTTTATACCCGGGATCTGGCGAAGAATGCGCTGCTATTCACCGGCGAGGCGCGCCTGACCACGTTGCCCGATACAGGGAGATCCATCCCTTCCACAGGTCGGATATCGCCGATATTTTTCACGGAGGCGCCTAAGGCCTGGCTGGATACCCGGCCTGAACCCGCCGAGGAATGGGTCCATTTCCATTCTGGTTATGATGCCCGGGGTGCGGTGCTCACGGGATATTGGCTTCGGCACGTCGGAGCGGCCGAATTTACCTATGACATGGGGGGGCGGGTCGGTGCCGGGAGCCCCCTCTACCATCGGGTTTCCAGAGGCCCGGATGTCGGGTTCGGCCGGATTGTGGAATTCGACCGGGGCCCTTCCTAAAACAACAACCAACGATGGAGGTTTCTACATGCTCGAGGATATCAAGAAGGGATTGATGACGGGGCTGGGTGCGGTTCTGTTGACCAAGGAAAAGATCGAGGAGAGCGTCGACAAACTGGTCAAAGAGTCCAAAATCAAGGAAGAGGATGCCCGGAAGCTGATCGAAGAGCTGGCGGGGACCGGCCAGAAACAGGCCAAAAAGGTGGAAACGGATATCAGCGATTTCTTCAAAAAGACGTTGAGCGGCATGAACGTCGCCCGAAAGGACGAGATCGTCGACCTCAAGCGCCGGATCGATGCGCTCGAGGTTCGTCTTTCTGTTATAGAAGGCCGGGAGGGCGATGGGGTGTAATTTCCCCTGGGATAGACGGTGCGATCGAACAGGATCAGCCCGTTTCCCGATCGTCGGTGGTCGGCGCCAGGACCAGTGCTGTCCGGGACGGCAGGTAAAGGCTGAGAAAATGCCGGTGAATCCGGTCGGTCAGCGTATAGTGGATGATGCCGGCATCCTGGCGCGCAAGACCGCCGTAAGCTTCGCGGTCGGTGTCGAGGACGACCCGATAGGCGCCCGGCGCGGCGGGTATCCAGTAGTCGGTGTGGGAGTGGGTGGGATGGAAATTGAATACAAACACTTTTCTTGCTCTCAGGAAAGCAAGCACCCGGCTACCTTCATCCAGGTGAAGCAGGAGGATTTCCTGGCCGCAAGGAAGTTGATTTTCGGCCGAGAAGGCCGTCAAATCCTTATCAAACGTCGCGAGATGACGATAGCGGAGTAGGGGGTCGTCCACCAGATGCCATTGACGCCGGGCATAGCGATACGACCAGTGGTTGCCCTCGCGGGGAAAATCGATCCATTCGGGGTGACCGAATTCGTTTCCCATGAAATTGAGGTAACCATGTCCTGCTGTGACGAGGGTCGCCAGGCGAATCAGCTTGTGGAGGGCGATGCCCCTTGCCACCGCGATATCCTCTGTCAATATGGACATGTGGCTGTAAATGCGGCTGCCAATGAGGCGGAAGATAAGGGTTTGGTCGCCGACCAGGGCTTGATCATGTGATTCGGCATAGCTGATGGTTTGTTCGTCAGCTCTTCGGTTGGTCAACTCGTGCCACAGGTGTCCCATGGACCAGAATTCGTCCGGGGTATCCTTGGTCAGCCGGATCCAGTAGTCCGGGACGCCCATGGCGAAGCGGTAATCGAATCCCACGCCGCCGTCCCCGAGAGGGACGGCCAGTCCCGGCATACCGGAAACATCTTCGGCGATGGTCACGGCGTTCTCCGAAAGCGCGTGCACTAGGCGGTTGGCGAGGGTCAGGTATGTCATCGCCGTATCGTCCACCGACGCGTCGAAATAATCATCATAGACGGTAAATGCCTTACCCAGTCCGTGGTGGGTATAAAGCATGCTGGTGACGCCGTCAAATCGAAACCCGTCAAACCGGTATTCGTCCATCCAGAAACGACAGTTGGACAACAGAAAATGGAGGACGTGGACGTTGTCGTAATCGAAGCAGCGGGAATCCCACGCCGGATGATCGCCTCGATCGCCCGCATGGAAATACTGGAAAGCGGTTCCATCGAATCGGGAAAGTCCCTCGACCTCGTTTTTCACTGCATGGGAATGAACGAGGTCCATGAGCACCAGGAGACCCATGCCGTGTGCCTCGTCCACCAGTGCCTTCAAGTCCTCCGGGGTTCCGAACCGTGAAGAGCATGCGAAAAAACTGGAAACCTGGTAACCGAAAGACGCATAATAAGGATGCTCGGCGACCGCCATGATCTGGAGGGTGTTGTAGCCGGCCCGACAGATGCGTGGCAGGACATTTTCGCGGAATTCGGTGTAAGAACCGATTTTTTCGGCGTCCTGGGCCATGCCGATGTGGGTTTCATACACAAGGAGGGGTCCGCAGTGCTTTTTCGGCCTCGGATGGCGCCATACATAGGGGGATGCCGGATGCCAGATCTGAGCGTTGAAACTGCGGTTGTCGGGGTTTTGAACCACTCGACGGGCCCAGGCGGGAATTCGATCGCCGCGACCGCCCGGCCATTGCATGTCGAGGCGATAGAGATCCCCGTGGGCGAGATCTCCGGCATCCAGCGTGATTTCCCAGACACCCGTGTCGGTTATACGCGTAAGCGCGAAGCGGTCCTTGATTTTCCAGTCTGAAAACGAGCCCTTCAAATGAATCTCTTGGGCATTGGGTGCCCATTCCCGGAACACCCACCGGCCGTCCTTGAAATGCATGCCGAAATATTCATGGCCCGAGGCAAACTCGGCAAGATCCATCCTTCCCGAGGTCAGTCGCAGTTCCGTTTCATCGGCCCGCACGATGCGTCGGCGGATGACATTCCGGTATGGGGAGAGAAGCGGGTCTGCCGTCAGTCGACTGCGGACAATCTCGTCGATGATCTCCGGACGCGAATAATCGATATCATTGTTGTTCATGTCTTCTCCAATCTGTTCAAACTTCGATTTTTCCGAATCGTTGCGGGCGTAGGATTATTCTACGCTTACCGGTCAACATGACGAGTTGAAAAAGATATTATATCTTACAGGCTGAAGGCTGTCTCATCAACCGTCAAAACCATATATTTTCATAAGGGATGACAGATACCGTATCGGTTCATTCGGTATACCGGTATTATTGTATGGCTTCCAATAGGATCGTGATATAAAATAAGATAGTGATAAATCTCGCCGTTCCAACTCGGATTCAGTAGCCCGGCGGCACCTTGTCGTGCCAGATGATAATGAAACTCGTTTGAGCAGAGAAAGGGAGATGTAATGAGCATAAAACCACTCGCTTTGGAAAAACTCTACCACCGCTGTGACCCCGAACAATTTGCTTTTGAAACGACGGACGAACTGGAAAACCTGACCGAGTTCATTGGGCAACCGAGGGCCGTTGACGCCATCCATTTCGGCGTTGACATCCGACATGACGGCTACAATGTCTTCGCCTTGGGTGATCCGGGAACCGGAAAATTATCCCTCATCCGAGAATTATTGCGACTTCGGGCCTCCAAAGAGGACATCTCCCCGGATATCTGCTACGTCTACAATTTTGATGAGGCCCACAAACCGAAACACTTGGTCATTCCTCCAGGGAAAGGCAAGAGCCTTGCCCGGGATATGGAGCAGATGGTGGAGGAGGTTCGAAACGCCCTTCGAGCCGCTTTCGAAAGTGAGGAATACCAGAACCGTCACCAAAGCATCAGTCAGGAACTACAGGAACAGCAGGAGAAGGCTTTCGGCGAACTGCAGAAAAAAGGCGAGGCCTACAATCTTGCCCCACTAAGGACCCCTGCGGGCCTTGTCTTCGCTCCGGTTCGCGACGGAGAGGTGATGCCTCCGGACGAGTTCAAGAAGTTGCCCGATGAGGAGCGGAAAAAGATCGAGGAGAAGGCCGAGGAACTCCAGCAAGAGGCCATGAAGATCTTTCAAAAAATTCCCCAGTGGGAGCGGAAGATGCGGGAAAAACGGCGAAACCTCAATCGGGAGATCACGGGGTTCACCGTCGGACCGGTTATCGACGAGTTGCGTCGGAAATACGAGAATGTCGCGGATGTCCTGAGCTATCTGGATGCCGTTGAAAAAGACATCATTCGAAACGTGCGGAATTTTTTTCAGGCCGATGGGGGACAGCCGAAGGAGGAGGCATCAATGCCCGTACCTTCGTCCGGCACGGTCGGCCCGGACGGCCGGGGTGAAAACCCGGCACTGAGGCGTTACAAGCTCAACATCTTGGTGGAAAACAGCGGGTCCGAAGGCGCTCCCGTTATCTTCGAACAGAACCCATCCTATCAAAATCTGGTGGGCCGCGTGGAGCACATGGCCCACATGGGTGCGCTGGTGACCGATTTCAATATGATCCGGCCCGGCGCTCTGCACAAAGCCAACGGCGGCTACCTGATCCTCGATGTTTTTAAACTGCTCCAACAGCCCTTTGCATGGGAAGGGCTCAAGCAGGCCTTGAAAACCCGTGAAATCCGAATCGAATCCCTCGGACAAATGTACGGGTTTATTTCCACTGTATCCCTCGAACCCCAGCCCTTGCCCCTGAATGTCAAGGTCGTGCTTTTGGGCAGCCCCATGCTCTATTACCTGATGCGTCATTATGACCCTGAATTCGGAGAACTCTTCAAGGTGGCCGCCGATTTCGACTACCGGATGGACCGGACGCCGGAAAACGAGCAAGCCTACACACGCCTGATCGCCACCATGGCCCGAAAGCACAATTTACGCCCCTTTGATCGGACCGGCGTGGCCCGGATCATCGAGGAGGGTTCCCGGATGGTGGAGGACGGCCGAAAGCTTTCCGTTCTCATGCGTGTCGTCGGTGACCTGCTGAAAGAGGCGGATTATTGGGCCGGGAAGAACGGCAGCGGGACGGTCGGCGCCGCCGAAGTCCAGAAGGCCGTCGATACGGCCATCCATCGTTCGGACCGCATCCGGGAGGCAGTGCAGGAGCAAATCCGTCGGGATATTATTCTCATCGACAGCACGGGAAACAAGGTGGGGCAGGTCAACGGACTTTCGGTGATTCAGCTGGGGGATTTCGCTTTCGGGCGGCCCAGCCGGATCACCGCCCGGATACACCTGGGTAAGGGCGATGTGGTCGATATCGAAAGAGAAGTGGCTATGGGCGGCCCCATTCACAGCAAGGGTGTTCTGATCCTGGCGGGCTTTCTCAACGGTCGCTTTGCCATGGATCACCCGCTCTCTCTTTCCGCCAGCCTCGTTTTCGAGCAATCTTACAGTGGCGTGGAAGGGGACAGTGCATCGTCAGCTGAGCTCTATGCGCTTCTATCGGCCATCGCCGACGTGCCTATCAAACAATCCCTGGCGGTGACGGGTTCGGTGAATCAGCACGGAGTCATTCAACCCATCGGGGGCGTCAACGAGAAGATCGAAGGATTCTTCGACGTCTGCCGATCGAGGGGACTCATGGGGGACCAGGGGGTTCTGATTCCTTCAGCCAACGTGGAGCATCTCATGCTGAGGAGGGATGTGATCGATGCCGTGGCGGCCGGAAAATTTTGGATCTATGCCGTGGAAACCATAGACCAGGGCATCGAAGTCCTGACGGGAATTTCTGCCGGCATCGCCGACGCCGACGGCAGTTATCCTGCGGAAAGTCTAAACGGCAAGGTCCATGCACGGCTGATGGAGATGGCGGAAAAACGGATCGCTTTTGGACGAAAAATGCAAGGAGAGAAGAAGGAGGACGCGTAAATGAGAGAGGTTTCCATTCGACGAATTCTGGTGGCGTTGGATGCCTCTTCTTCTTGTGTCGAAGGGCTTAAAATCGCCGCGGAAATGGCCGCGCGTCTTGGCGCGGAACTGGCAGGGGTTTTTATCGAAGACATTGATCTGATTCGGGCTGTGGAGTTTCCATTTACCCGGGAGTGCGGATATTTTGGGGCTGGGGTTCACCGAGTTGAGCCCCATCAATTGGAAGAGCAACTTCGAGCCCAGGCCGGGCGGATGCGGAAGACTCTCGAGGCGATCGCTATCCAACGGCAGCTGAACTGGAGTTTTACCATCATCCGCGGATCCGTGGCCCGGGAGTTGCTGTCGGCGGGTACCGATGCGGACCTCATTATCATGGGGAGATCGGGGCGCTCGCTCCTGGGTGCCAAACGATTGGGATCCACAGTGAAAGAGGTGATCGCCCGGCGGAGCGGATTGACCCTTATTCTTCATCGGAAGACGGCCAAGCCCGATCATCCGATGGTGATTTACGACGGTACGCCGTCCGCTCGAAAAGCCCTGGAGGCGGTCACCGTTTTTTGGATGGACGATGAGACGGAGTTATGTGTGTTCCTTCTGGCCGACACCAAGGAACAAGCCCAAAAATATCGAAAAGAGGTTGACGATGCCCTGATACCTATGGGGCGCAGAGCAAAGCTTCGGCTCTTGATCAGTTCAAGTCCGTCGGTGATTGCGCATTTCGCCAATCTCGAAAGCAGTGGCCCGCTGATTCTGCCGGGAGAGCGCTGGCACACGAAGGAGGATGAATTGATCGACCTGGTGAAGGCCGTCGATGGGCCAGTGCTGGTAGTGAAATGAACCGAAGAAGGGGATACGGTCGGAATACGGGGCATTGGGGAGTTTATACATAGCCGAAGCCACGTTGTATACATCGATTTCCCCATGGAAAGCCCCTCCGGACTTCCGTTAAGATCTGACCTGAGGGAGGATTTCTGACGGCCGGTGTGCTGAGTGCCTTGAGGCCTAAGGAAAACCGAACGTTGGCCGAACCCAACGGTAATGATCGGGTGAAGCCTTTTGCGCTGGCTCAAAACGGAAGGACGAAGGGAATGATGAAAGCGATCGAGGTCTATCTGGATGACGCGCCCGTTCGCTTTACCGATGATGGACGGGTTTTTGTGATCGATGCCATCGCCGTCGTTGCCGAAGGGCTGATCGACGGTGGCGAAGTGAATCCTGCCGGCTCTTTATGGGATGATCTGGTCCGCCGAAATCCGGAGCTGATGAGGTATTGTCGCGAGATTGATGACATGGGACATGGGTCGATTACGGTAGCCGACAGCGGCGGATGGGACAAGATTCACAAAAAGCTTTTCGAGCTTCTGCTGGAACAGCTGGAATGAGGGGCGGATCAATTTTTGGCGACCAGCCCTTTTTCGATGGCATAGGCGGTCAACGCCGACACGTTGTGAATATCGAGCTTTTGCATGATGTTCGATCGATGCTTCTCAACCGTCTTGGAACTGATGAAAAGAAACTGTGCGATCTCCTTGCTCGTGTATCCCTCGCCCACGAGCTTGAGAACCTCCCGCTCCCGCTGGGTCAGCGTGTCCCACGGCGTTTCGGATTTGAGTGTTTTTCGACTTTCAATGTATCCTTCCAGGACCTTGCCGGCGATACCCGGGCTGATGAAATTCTTGCCCGAGAGCACGATGTGTATGGCCCTTAGGAGTTCTTCCTGGGTGGAATCCTTGAGGCAATACCCCTCCGCCCCTGAACGAAAGACCTCGAGGACATATTCTTCCGAGTCGTGAATGGTGAGCGCCAGTATCTTGGTTTCCGGTGAAAGGCGCTTGATCTCCTTGAGGGCGGCGATGCCGTTCATTTTCGGCATGGACAGATCGAGCAGGACGAGATCATGGTTGCATTTGGACACACAGCGTATGGCGGAAAGCCCGTCTTCGGCCTCCCCGGCGATTTCCAGGGCGTCGTCGGACTGGATCATGAGCCGAATACCTTCTCTGAGAAGCGTGTTGTCTTCAGCGATGATGATACGTTTTTTTTCCATTTCGAGTCCGTCATGGTCGGTTTGAATGAGAAAAACGATATAGAGGCTTTAGCAAATCCGGCGAGCAAAGTAAAATGCAACTTTCGGCCTCAACTTTCGACTTTCATAGACCGTATCTTTCCGGTTATCGTCATGAAAGTCGAAAGTTGAATTTCGGTTTTGAGGATGTCGGAAAAAAACTGTAGTCGGATATTCCAGACAACCCATAAGGGCGGCTTGCGATGATGTCCGGTTCGACTTCACGTGAAAGCGGCGTTGCCTGCATCCTGGTCGTTGAAGATAACGATCAACTTCGAAAAACGCTCTGCGAGGTGCTGGCCGAAAATCTGCCGGGAGTCACCATCATGGAGGCGTCAAGCTGTGAAGAGGCTGTAGCGCGTATTTTCAAGTCTGTCCCGGATATCATTATTACCGACATTCACCTGCCCGGGAAGAGCGGCCTCGTTTTGACGGAGAAAATCAAAGCGCAATATCCTTGCCTTCCGGTGATCATCCACACGCAATACACCCTGCCCGAATATCAGGAGGCTGCCGAAGCCCTTGGGGCCGATCTTTTTCTCGTCAAGGGGAAAATTCAATTGAATCGACTCTGCCGGCTTATCGGTGGATTTTTGGATTGATAATTCAGGCGACGTCGGTTAACTTATCAGAACATCAATCCATCACTCCGAAGCGACATACCAATGACCTCAAAAATCCGATCCGATCAGCTCAGGGCACGCGCCGAAGAACTCCTGAATGACCGATTGTCCGAGTCCCTCCGGAATTTGGGGACGGATTCCGCCGCCGTGCAGCGTGAACTCCTGCTTTGCCAGATTGAGTTGGAACTCCGGAATAGCGAGCTGACGGCGCGTCATCAGAAACTTGAAAGGCTTCAAGATCATTATCACGATCTGTTTGATTTCGCGCCCGTCGCCGCACTGACGCTGACTCCGGACGGTGACCTCATCGAAGCCAACCGCGCTGCGGCGGATCTTCTGCAGGCTGAAAAGGGAGCTCTTTGCGGAGGACGGTTTGAGCGGTTTATCCGACCGGGGGATCGTCGCTGCTTTAACCTGCACCTGCAACGGGTATTTGGTGAAGCTGGGCGTCAGATCTGCGAATTGGAGATGAGAAAGATTGACGGCACCGTCTTTTTCGGGCAGATCATCAGCCTTCGCCACGACAGCCGGGGTAGGTCCCAATGCCAGACCATCCTCATCGACATCTCCTACCGGAAACGCTTCGAAGAGGAAATGGAGGATCGCATTGACGGGCGCACACGGGAGCTGAACGCCCTGAACATGCAACTGGAACAGGAGATCGAGTGGCGCAAGCAGACCGAGGAGCGGCTCGATTCGGAACTCAATTTCCGCACCATCATCGAAGAGAGCATACCCGTGGGAATCTGCGTTTTCAATACCAACGGTCGTCTGATCCACGCCAACAGCCATCTGTGTGATATGCTGGGCTTCTCCCGGGATGAGCTCATCAACATCTACCCGCCGTATCCTTTCTGGCCGGAAGAGGATATGCTGTCCCGGATGGCAGAGCTGAAGAATTTTATCGAAAGGGATGCTGGTTCCGAGAATGTCATTCGGGAATACCGGAAAAAAAACGGCGAACGGCTATGGGGATTGACCTCTCGGATCAAAATGAAGGATTATCACGGAAAACGTTACGGCATCCTGGGATCGGTCTTCGATATTACACCCCGGAAAAAAATCGAAGAGGAGCTGAGACTCTCAGAGCGAAAGCTTCGAGCCCTCTCCGTAAAGCTGATGGAGGCCGGAGAGTCTGAACGGAAGCGGATCTCCAAGGAGCTTCACGACAGCGTCGGCTCCGCCCTTACCGCTGTTCAGTTCGCCATGGAGAGAAAAATCGCCGAGATGGGTGGACGTCCCTGCGGAATGAAAACGTGCCTCGAGGATATCCTTCCGATGATCAACACCATCGCAGACGAAGTTCGCAGAATATCCAAAAATCTTCATCCATCGGTCCTGGAAGACCTCGGCATCAAGGCGGCCTTACGGGCTTATGGGCGTCAGTTTCAAAAACTTTATAAAAATATCGCTCTCGACCAGGTTGTTGACATGGATGAGGCTGCGGTACCCGGCTACCTGAAACTCCTCATCTACCGAATCGTTCAGGAGTCCCTGAACAACGCCGTCAAGCACGGCGGTGCCGGCCATATCCATCTTGAACTGAGGCAGATTGAGAACACCCTCGATCTGCTCATTCGGGATAACGGTCGGGGGTTTGATCTTCAGGAGATTCAGAAACGGAATCTGGGCATCGGCGGGCTCGGGCTGGAAAGCATGAAAGAGCGAACGGAGCATGCCGGGGGAATGTTCGAGGTGTCCTCCGCCCCCGGTGCCGGCACCCGCATTCGAGCGGCCTGGGCCTTGGATTTGCCTGAAGCTTTAGCAGACAAATAACGTCGTTGCGGGAGACGGTTACGAAAAGGCTGTAACACGACGTCAATCCAATATTTCCTTGACCCTGCCGACGTCGCCGCTTTCGAGACGCACCTTGATGCCGTGGGGGTGTGTCGCCGATCGTGTCAGGATCGCCTTTACGACGCCACGGGTCAGATTCCCGGAGTGCTGATCCTTTTTCAATACGATCAGAACCGAGCTGCCGGGAGCAATATCAGAGCGGCGGGTGCCGTCCATGGGGCCGGCTGTTTTGTGCCTGTCATTCTTCGGGGGGCGTGACGGCACGGATTATCGACCGTTCGAGAAGCCGGGGACAATGATCCGATTTTCCATATTTTGTTCGCGTTGCATTTGCTTGATGCGTTCGACCATGTCGGCCAGTGCTTGATTCATGGCATCCGGAAAAACATCCATGGCCTGATTGAAGGTATCGGCTTCAAGTCGAGCCTGAAGCGGGATGGGACCCTCGGGGGACATCAATTCCGTATGCCCGATGAAGATCGGGGTTCGGCTGGGGTCTTCAGTGCCGTCCACGTGAATGGGAAGCAGCCTTCGGATGGAGGCAACCTTTAAATCGGTGATCGCCTCTTCCCGGTAAAGATTTCGGGTGTCCACCGTAAAATCAATGTCGTGTGCTTCGCTTGTGTTCATTGTGATCTCTCCAGTGTTTCTCTGCTAAGTTGTTTTTACCGTTCATGGAGGAAGGGCAAGTGCTCGAGGAAAAAGCGATGAGGTGTCCCAGTCTGCTCCCGGATCAATACCGGAGCTGGCGCCAAAGGCGGCCCGTTTTCGGATTGGATTCCTTGCCTTGATGTTCCTGACCTTCAAATCCTGCAATACTGGCAATGATCATACACATAAATCCGCCGACTGACCACATCTATTTTTGTCTCAACTTTCGACTTTAAGGAGCCGGTGCAGTCGGTGGACGCTCACGTCCCACGCAGTTGCATTGGTGGGTCAGGCTGAAGGGGAGCGCCCATGCCAAGCGGGGCTTTTATCCCTTTTCAGTTTTCAGCCTTTAACCGCTTTCCGGTAACCATCAGAAAAGTCGAAAATTGAATTTTGTCGTTTAGTTGTCGGTGGTGTTATTTGTCCGGGCATGCTCCGGCAGAACCTGGAAATCAAGGACTGAACACCTTCATTTTCTGAGAATGCCTTGAAAAACGGGGCTTGAGCCGAAAAAAGAAGGGGTTGACATCGACAGACCCTCAGTTTATAAGTTTAACCTCATTAAGGAAAGTTTCCCGATTGAAAACCGTCGCCGGAAGCGGTCCCCTCGCAATGGCGCCGATACATGCCGTGCATGGCACCACCATCCCTCGTTGATTTGGGATCAGCTGAAGATCACCAGCCGGTCCGGCGGCTAGTGGAGGACGCATGCAACCCATTCTTGATTCCGATATGATGTCTTCCTGGGCGCCGGGCGTTTTCAGCCTTGTCTGTTTCAGCACGGCGGTTCTGGTTGTGGTGGCCGTGCTGCTGTTTATTTCCGCCTGGCTTGGCGAAAAACGTCCCAACCCCGAAAAATTGAGACCTTATGAAAGCGGGATCATTCCGACGGGTACGGCACGGCTGCGATATCCCGTCCCCTTTTTTCTGGTGGCGATCTTTTTTCTCATTTTCGACGTCGAGGGTGCCTACATCTTTTCCTGGGCGGCGGCCTGTGAAAGCATCGGATGGGCAGGATGGATACAGATGTCCTTTTTCATCATCGTTCTGCTGCTGGGTCTGATCTACATCTGGCGAAAGGGAGGGCTGGAGTGGGGTCCGGAAAAACACTAGCCGCTCTGGAGCCGCTGTTACGACCGGCGGATGCCGTCATCAACTGGGCGCGATCGAGAAGCCTCTGGCCCATGTTTTTCGGTCTTTCCTGTTGTTTCGTAGAGGAGGCGACGGTCATCACCTCCCGTTACGACATCGCCCGGTTCGGCGCCGAGGTCTTCCGTCCCTCGCCCCGTCAGGCTGATCTTCTCATCGTATCGGGCACCGTCTTCAAGAAGATCGCTCCCGTGGTGCTGCGTCTCTATGAGCAGATGCCCGAGCCCAAATGGGTCATCTCCATGGGATCCTGTTCGAACACCGGGGGGATGTACGATGTCTACTCGGTGGTTCAGGGCGTCAACCAGATCCTGCCGGTGGACGTCTATATCCCGGGATGTCCGCCGCGTCCCGAGGCTGTCCTTCATGGGCTGACCCTTCTCCAGAAAAAGATCGAAGAGACCGAGCGTCCCAGCCGATCCGTTTTTCATCTGGGCGGAGGGCGTCAGGGCACCCAGGCACCCGTTCTCGTGGACGGGGTGACCAAGTCTCGTGATCCAAGAGGACCGGGCATGACGGGAACCGTCATCCGCGGTTCGTCGGTGACACCCCCCGGGTTTCCGGAAAGCCGTTCGGATCTCATGTGGACCCCGGAGCCGAACCGCATCGTCCTCGGTGAACAGGAAAAGTCACTTTCCGAAACACTTTCAGCGCGATTTGGGAGTAGCGTCAAGACCCGGCCGACGACCTCGGACATCCTGACCCTCGATGTCGACAAGGAGCAGATCAAGCCGTTGCTCAGATATCTGAAAACCGAATCTCCCGTGCGGTTCGAGCGACTCGACGACCTTACGGTCATCGACGAGTCGGCCCGCCGCGATCCTTCGTCATATCCCGATTTCACCCTGGTGTACCATCTCCTGGCCTTCGACCCCGCCACCCGGGTCCGCATCAAGGTTCCCCTGTACGGCGACATCCCCTTCACCGAGACCGTCACCGACATCTGGCCGTCAGCCGACTGGTACGAGCGGGAGGCCTTCGACATGTTCGGGGTTCGCTTCGAGGGTCATCCCAATCTTACGCGCATCCTCATGCCGCCGGACTGGGAGGGACACCCTCTTCGAAAGACCCATCCCGGCAGGGCCACCGACATGGCGCCTTACACCCGCGAAGACGCTGCGACAAAACAACCGCTTGATGGCGGTTTCTACATCCGGCAACCGGAAGCCGGGGAATTGATTCTCAACGTCGGTCCCCACCATGTCAGCACCCATGGGCTCCTGCGCTACATCCTCTCCCTCGACGGGGAAGAGATCACCCGCCTCAAGATGGAAATCGGCTATCACCACCGGGGCGTGGAAAAGATCGGCGAACGACAGACATGGCATCAGTTCATCCCCTACACCGACCGGGTCGACTACCTGGCCGGCGCCGCCAACAACCTTCCCTACGTCATGGCGGTCGAGCAGCTGGCGGGCATCCGCGTACCGGATCGGGCCCAGTGCATCCGGGTCCTTCTGAGTGAGCTTTTCCGGTTGAGCAATCATCTTGTTTTCGTGGGCACCTTCGCCCATGATCTCGGCGCCATGACGCCGACGTTCTACTGTTTTCGCGAACGGGAGATGATCCTCGACATCGTCGAACTCATCACCGGCGGCAGGCTCCATCCCTCATGGTTCCGCATCGGCGGTACGGCCGCCGACCTGCCTTCAGGATGGAAGGAGAAGGTCGACGAATTCGTGCGGATCTTCCCCGGAAAGATTGATGAATACGAAGCCCTGATCACCCGGAACCCCATTATTCGCGCCAGAACCGTGGGTGTCGGGCGGATCTCCCTGGCCGACGCCAAGGACTGGGGGGTCAGCGGACCGAATCTCAGGGCCTGCGGTCTGGCATGGGACCTTCGCAAGCAGTTTCCCTATTCGGGGTACGAAAACTACGATTTCGAGGTTCCAACGGCCGTGGGCGGTGACTGCTTTGACCGTTACGTGGTGCGTATCGAAGAGATGCGACAGAGTCTCTCCATCATTCGTCAGGCCGCGGCCAACATGCCCGAAGGCCGGTGCGTCACCGACGACTATCGGTATGTGGTTCCGAAACGGGCTGACATGTTGATGGATATCGAAAGTCTGATCCATCATTTCGTCAACGTTACCCGGGGCCCTAAAATTCCCGGAGGCGAGGCCTACGTCTGCTGTGAAATCCCGCGGGGGGAGCAGGGGTATTACGTGGTAAGCGACGGCCTGGGGTATGCCTACCGGATGCGCATTCGAAGCCCCGGTTTCGCCAACGTCCAAGTGTTGCCTATGATGGCCGATGGGTGGTCCGTTTCGGATCTCATCGCCATCATCGGATCGGTGGATTACATTTTACCCGACATCGACCGTTAGAATCATTCAATCACCCTTCAGTCTTACGGAGTGTACAAGGACGAACGGATGCCGACCGATGCCCAGAAAGCCTCTCTGGAAAGAGAAATCCAGGCCGCCGACCACCCCCGGGAACTGGCCGTGGACGTTATGGCCGCCCTCCAGGACCGGGATGGATACCTGAGCGATGCAGCCGTGACGGAGACGGCGCGTCTCCTCGGCATGGATCCCGTCGAGGTGGAGGAATTAGCCACCTTCTACACCTTCATCTATCGCGAACCCGTGGGCCGCTATGTCATTCACGTATGCGACAGCGTCGTCTGCTGGATGGAAGGATCGGAGACGATCGGTGAGCACCTGATGGGAAAGCTTGGCATCGGCATGGGCGAGACCACGCCCGACGGCCTCTTCACCCTCCTGCCGGTCTGCTGCATCGGCTATTGTGATCGCGCCCCCGCGATCCTGGTCAACAGAAAAGCTTACGGACCCCTGACCATTGCCGATCTCGACGCACTTATCGACAGACTCAGGAACGCGGCGGATGCCCCGGGAGGGGAAAACCCAGGAGCGGAAAAGCAAGGAGAGGAAGAATAGACGCCATGTATCCCCAGGTCCTCCTCCGGAACCGAAAGCCCGACCGGATAGCTACGCTTGCGGAATACCGTGCCGGCGGCGGCTATGAAGGGCTTGTCCGCGTGCTCGAACAGCGATCCCCCACCGAGGTGCGGCAGGTGCTCCTGGACGCGATCCTCCTGGGCCGCGGAGGAGCGGCCTTTCCCGCGGGCATGAAGATGATGACCGTGGCCGAAGATGCGCCTTTTCCCAGGTATCTCGTCTGCAATGCCGACGAGATGGAGCCGGGAACCTTCAAGGATCGGGTGCTCATCCATGCCGATCCGCACCAGCTTATCGAGGGGATGATCCTGGCGGCCTATGCTATTTCGGCGGAGAAGGGGATCATTTTCATCCGGCCGGAATACGAGAGCGCCGCCCGGATTCTTGAACGGGAGATCGGGGTTGCCCGGGAGGCCGGATTCCTCGGCCGGAACATACTGGGCAGCGGCATCGATGTCGAGATTGTGGTTCATCGCAGCGGCGGGCGCTACATCTGCGGCGAGGTGACCGCGCAGATCAATGCTCTGGAGGGTCGGCGGCCCAACCCCAAGCAGCCCCCGCCCTATCCGACGGAAAAAGGGTTGTGGGAAAAACCCACCGTTCTTCAGAACGTGGAAACCCTTTGCTGTATTCCGCACATCCTCAGAAACGGCGCACAGTGGTTCAAGGATCTGGCTTTGACGGAAAGCGGCGCCGGAACGAAGCTCTTCGGGATCAGCGGCAAAGTGAATCGGCCCGGTTGCTATGAATTGCCCATGGGGGTTCGCCTCAGCGAGATCATCGAGGACCACGCCGGGGGCATGAAGAACGGCGGCGAGTTCAAGGCCTGCCTGCCCGGCGGCGCGTCCACGGGCTTTCTCACCCGGGAACACTATCATATCGAGATGGACTTCGAGGCGCTCAAGTCGGTCGGCAACCGACTGGGGACCGGTGCCGTCATGGTCTTTGACCGGGATACCTGCCTGGTGGCCGCCACCCTCAATCTTATCGGGTTTTTTGCCCGGGAGTCCTGCGGATGGTGCACGCCCTGCCGTGAAGGGCTCCCCTATATCCGCGACATCCTGTGGCGTATCGAAACCGGAAAAGGCACGGCTGAGGACATTCCGGCGCTGAAGAAAATCTGCAAACATCTCTGGCATTCGTACTGTGCTTTCGCGCCGGGCGCCGTCTCCCCGGTGGAAGGGTTGCTGACCCACTTCGAGGATGAGGTGACGGCCCACATCAACCAGAAGAAATGCCCTTTTAGGAACAGCTGACCATCCATGCCGAAACTGACCATCGACAACAGGGAAGTGACCGTCGAGCCGGGAACCAAGGTCATTGAAGCCGCGGCGCGACTGGGGATCATGATTCCCCGGTTCTGCTACCACCCGGCTCTGGGCGCGGTAGGTGCCTGCCGCGTCTGTGCCGTGAAGGTGCTGGCGGGACCGCCCCGGACGACGGGGATCCAGATGAGCTGCATGCTCGAGGCCCGGGACGACATGGTGGTGTCGACCACCGACGCGGAGGCCGTCGATTTCCGACGGCATATCATCGAATTCCTCATGCTCAACCATCCCCACGACTGCCCGGTGTGCGACGAAGGGGGCCACTGTCTCCTTCAGGACATGACGGTTTCGGGGGGACACGGCATTCGGCGATACAAAGGCGGGAAACGCACGCATACGGACCAATACCTGGGGCCGCTGATTCAACACGAGATGAACCGCTGCATCCAGTGCTATCGCTGCGTCCGTTTCTACCGGGAATATGCCGGCTACACGGATCTGGGCGTCATGGGCATCGGTTCGAGGGTCTATTACGGCCGATACGAAGAGGGTGTTCTTGAAAACCCCTTCGCCGGCAATCTCGTCGACATCTGTCCTACAGGGGTCTTCACGGACAAACCCTCCCGTTACCAGGGACGCCGATGGGATTTCGAACGATCGCTTTCGGTCTGTATCCACTGCTCCCTGGGATGCCGTACGATCGTCTGCTCCCGCTATCGCGAAGTGGTCCGCCAGGAGGCCGGATTCAACCCCGCCGTCAACGGCTATTTCATCTGCGACCGGGGGCGGCACGGCTTCTATTACGCGTCCGCGAAGGATCGACCCCGCAAGGCCATGGTTGACGGGGATGCCGTAGCTGCGGCGTCGGCCGCCGAGGAGGCCGGAAGGCGCCTCGACCGGGTTTGCAACATCCACGGCGTGCAGGCTGTCGCCTGTGTGGGGTCTCTCCGGAACAGCCTGGAAAGCCAGGGCACGCTGAAAGCCGTCTGCAAGGCCCGGGGCTGGCAAGGGCCGGTTTTCTTTGACACGGCAGATGCGGCGGCGTGCACGGCCGCCGCCGTTGCCGGTCTGGATCGGCGCACCGCCGTTGCCATGCCCCGGTTGGCGGAAGCAGACCTCATCGTGGTCCTGGGCGCCGATCCCGTGAACGAGGCCCCCATGGCGGCGTTGGCCATGCGACAGGCCGCAAGGGCCGGCGCGGCCGTCATCGTCCTTGACCCGCGGCCGACAGTGTTGCCCATGGCGTTCACACACATACCGCTGCGGCCGGAGGAGATCGGCCCTGTCTTCGCATCGGCCGTCGGTATGGGCGGGAATGCCGAACCGTTGCCGTCGGAGGCTGTTGAAAAACTGCGGGCGCTCGTGGCCGAGAGCCGGCGGTCGGTCATTGTCTGTGGAACGGATGTTGTCCCCTCAACGCTGCCGACCATTGCCGCCGACGGCGTGTCGCACCTTCAGGCTTCCGGAAAATCCGCAGGTCTGTTCTACCTGCTTTCCGGACCCAACGCCGTAGGAGCGGCGCTGTTCACCGAAGGTGTTCCCTCGGTGGACGACGTGGTGGCCGACATCGAAGCCGGCCGGGTTCATGCCCTGGTGGTGGTGGAGAACGATCTTTTCCACCGATATCCGGATCACCACCGCCTGAAAAAAGCCCTGGACGCTCTGGATGTTCTTGTGGTTGCAGACTACCTCGACCATCCGTTGTCGCATCGCGCCGATATTTTTCTGCCGTCGGCCACCGTGTTCGAAGCCGGCGGCATCTTCGTGAATCAGGAAGGACGGGCCCAGCGGATTTCACCGGCATTCAAGGGGGGCACACCCCTTTCTCAAATCACCGGCGGCGCTCATCCTCCCCGGGAATTCACAACGGACATCCCCGGCAGCGACGCCGCTCCGGCATGGGCGATCATCGCAAAACTGGCCGGCGACGCCTCCGTGGACCCGGTATCACCGGGTGACCGCTGTCCGTCCCTGGCCGTCCTGGACGATTGCCGACCGTTTCCCGAGGACGGCATCCTGCTCGACAGTCCCCTCGGTCTGTCGGCGCGAATCCCGCCGTCGGCTGGGTCCGGGACCGTTGCCGGGAGAGACGACATCCTTGTCATTACCCCGGACCTGACCTTCGGCACCGAGACGCTCTCCGTCAGATCTGCCTGCCTGAAAGCGGCGGCATCGGCGCCGAGGGCCGTGATGCACGACGCCGATGCCGGCGAGATGGGACTTTCGAGTGGCGATATCGTCATTATCCAAGGCCCATCCGGGCGGCTGTCCATCCCCATGCGGACGACCGCCGAGATGGCCCGCGGCGTCCTGGTGATTCCGCGGCATCACCGCGTTTCCTGGCAGGTGCTGGGACAAAGCATGGCGGGCATCGACAGAAAGCGGATTCAAAAAGGCTGAAGAAGACACGATGACGATCGCTCCCGAGACGCGACATCGGGACATGGAGCATAATCAGGACGCAAAGGCCCGGTGGGGGCTCAGCCCGAAGCCTTCGGCCCGATAACATTATACTTTTGGACCGTTAAACCTATGTTGAACTGGATCGCCGGATTTATCGTTTTGTGGGTTAAGATCACAGTGGTGCTGACCGTGCTGTTGCTGTCGGCGGCCTATCTCGTATGGGCCGAGCGGAAACTCCTGGGACGGCTTCAGGTCCGGCTGGGGCCGAACCGGGCCGGGAAATTCGGTCTTTTCCAGCCCATTGCCGATGCGATCAAGATGCTCTGTAAGGAGGATATCGTCCCTTCGGCGGCCGACCGCGTGATCTTTCTGCTGGCGCCTGCGGTGGTGGCCCTGACGGCTTTGCTGATGTTCGCCGTCGTGCCCTTCGGCCCGCCCGTGGTAATGTGGGGCCGGGAAATTCCGCTGGTGGTTTCCGACATCAACGTGGCGCTCCTCTATGTCTTCGCGCTTTCGACCCTCGGGGTCTACGGCGTGGCGTTGGGCGGGTGGGCTTCCAATTCCAAGTTCGCGCTGTTGGGGGGTATTCGCGGGGCGGCCCAGATGATCAGCTATGAACTGGCCCTGGGGCTCTCCCTCATCCCCGTGGTCATGACCGCGGGCTCCTTCAGTCTGGTGGAGATCGTCAACGCTCAGGCGGACATGCCGTTCATTGTCTTCCAGCCCATTTCCTTTATTATTTTTTTCATTGCCGCCATGGCCGAGAGCAAACGGATCCCGTTTGATCTTCCCGAGGCGGAAAATGAGCTGGGGGCGGGGTTTCACACGGAGTACAGCGGGATGCGCTTCGGTCTCTTTTTCATCGGCGAGTATGTACACATCCAGGTGCTGGGGGCGCTCACCGCCGTCTTTTTTCTCGGCGGCTGGCGCGGTCCCTTTTTTCCGGGGCCGGTCTGGCTCTTCATCAAGATCATTTTTATCGCCCTGGTAATGATCTGGATCCGGGGGACGCTTCCACGGCTTCGATACGACCAGCTCATGGCCCTGGGCTGGAAGGTGCTGATCCCGGTCGCCCTCCTCAATATCCTGGTCACCGGCGCCTTTGTGCTGATCTGAGGAAACAGGAAGAGAAGCACAGGAAGAGAAACACAGGAAGAGAAGCATAGACATGACAGATGTTTTCGATGCCATTAAAGCGATCGGCAGCGGTTTCGCCACCACCTTCCGGCACCTCTTCCGGCGCCCCATCACCGAGGCGTATCCGGAATACAAGCGACCCTTGCCTGAACGATCCCGGGCCCGGATCATTCTCACCCGTGACCCGGACGGAAGGGAGCGGTGCGTGGCCTGCTATCTCTGCTCGGCGGTGTGTCCGGTGAGCTGCATTTCGATGCAGTCCGCCGAAAAAAGTGACGGACGGCGGTACGCCCGATGGTTCCGCATCAATTTCGGACGGTGTATCTATTGCGGGCTCTGCGAGGAGGCCTGCCCGACCTCGGCCATTCAGCTGACGCCCGATTTCGAGAACTGCCGGCAGGACATCCTCACGCTCGTCTATGAGAAGGAAGACCTTCTCGTGGACCATTGCGGCAAGGATCCGGCGTACAATTTCTACCGGCACGCCGGTATCGTCACCCGTGAAGCGGCCAAAGGCGAGCACATCGGGGAGGACCCGCCGGTCAACGTCAAAAGCAATTTGCCGTAAAGGGATCTCATGACGATCTATTCAATCCTTTTTTATGTCCTGGCGGCGGTTATCCTGGCTTCGACGGTCATGGCCGTCAGTCGTCGCAATATGGTTCATGCGGTCATCTACCTGGTCTTTTCGTTCTTTGGCAGCGCGCTCCTCTTTTATCTCTTCGGAGCGCCGCTTCTGGCCGCCCTTGAAGTCATTATCTATGCCGGGGCCATCATGATCCTTTTCCTGTTTATCGTGATGATGCTTCGAATGGAGGGGATTGAGGAACGGTTGTTTCCACTCCGGCAGTGGCTTCCGGCCATGGGAGTCTGTTTCGTATACGGGCTGGTTCTGGTGCTGCTCATCACCGCCGACACGACGGGAACCGCACCCATGACAGCCGCCGCCGTCGACCCGTCAACCTTCGGTCAGTTTTTGTTTCAGCGCCACTGGCTGGCCATCGAGATCGTCTCCATGCTGCTGCTGATCGCCCTGGTAGGCGTACTGAGACTGGGCAAAGACGCCGGAAAGAAGCCGGAGCGGGAAGGGGAGGTGAGATCATGATCGTGTCGTATCATCATGTTCTGATTCTGGCCGGCCTCCTTTTTCTCACAGGGATGTTCTGCCTGGTGACCCGACGCAACCTGATCATGATGGTCCTCGGGCTCGAGATTATGCTGAACGCTTCGGCCGTGGCTTTTGTGGGGGCCGCACTCCAGTGGCGGCACCTGGACGGTCAGGCCATGGCGATTTTTATCATCGCGGTGGCCGCTGCCGAGGTTTCCATCGGACTGGGGCTCATTGTCTGGATCTATCGGCGGACGGGCACCGTGGATGCCGGATGTATCGAAACCGATGCCTGCCGGATCGACTGACCCCAGGTAATGCATGAAATGACCGGAGCGCCTATCATGATGACTGCCATACAGACCGCAAACACCCTGTCCACCACCGCTTTCTGGGCGGCAGCGGCAGCGTCGCTGCTGCCGTTTATCGCTTTCGGAGCGATCATGGTTTTTTTCCTTAAAAAACCGAAATGGGCGGCGTGCATTTCCATTGCCGCTGTTTCCGGATCCCTGGTCGCCGCCGGGATCCTTGTGGTGCGCCATTGGGGCATGACGGCGCCGGTCGAGTGGTCCGTATCCTGGGCGGTGTCCGGCGACGTGTCGGTCCCATTCGGTTTTCTGATCGATCCCCTGAGTCTGCTGATGCTGGTCATTGTCACCGTCATCTGCTTTCTGGTACAAATCTATTCGCTGGGGTACATGGCCGGAGATCCCGGATTCGGACGGTATTACGGGTGCATGTCCCTCTTTGCCTGGGCCATGATCACCCTCACCCTCTCCGCGACCCTGCTGCAACTCTATATCTTCTGGGAACTGGTGGGACTGGCCTCGTACCTGCTGATCGGGTTCTGGTTCGAAAAGTTCAGCGCGAGCACGGCCGGCAAGAAGGCCTTCGTCATGACGCGGCTGGGCGACGTGGCCTTTTTCATGGGCATCATCCTGATCCTGCTCCACCTGGGCAACGTCAATATCCGCCAGATCAACGGTCCGGAGGCGGCCGCGGCCATGTCGCCGGCCATGATCACCACGGCGGCCCTCCTGGTCTTCGGAGGGGTGATCGGCAAAAGCGCCCAGTTTCCGTTGCTGACGTGGCTGCCGGACGCCATGGAGGGTCCGACCCCGGTCAGCGCGCTGCTTCACTCGGCGACGATGGTGGCCGCTGGTGTCTTCCTCTACGCGCGGATCCATCCCTTCTTCAGCCTGTCACCCACGGCCATGACCGTCTGCCTCCTGGTCGGAACCGTGAGCATGCTGCTGTCGTCGACCATGGCCATGGTCAGCCGGGACATCAAGCAGGTGTGGGCCTATTCCACCATCAGCCAACTGGGTTTCATGATCATGGGCCTTGGGGCCGGGGGGTATTTCGCCGGCGTCTTCCACCTCGCCACCCACGCGGGATTCAAAGCCCTGCTCTTCCTCTGCTCGGGCGTTTTTATCCACGCCTTTCACACCAACGACATGTTCGAGATCGGAGAGGCCGGCGGCCGGTCCCTCCGGGTGCCTATGCTCTGCATAGTGATCGCCGCCGCTGCGCTGTCGGGTCTCCCGCCGTTTTCGGGCTTTTTCAGCAAGGAGGCGATTATGAGTGCTCTGGCGGCCCACAGCAATCCCGTATGGCTGTGGATGGGGCTTTTCGGTGCGTTCCTGACCGCCTATTACACCTTTCGCCTGATATTCGTCATTCTCTCCCCTCGGAACGCGTCCCGCAAAGCCCGCGAAGCAGATTCCGCCGAACACCGGTTCATGGCGGGGCCGTTGCTGATCCTGGCTGCCGTCACCGTTGTCCTGGGCTTTTTCAACCTCGAACTGGCGCGATTTCTTGGCTACGGCAAGGTCCATGTGGAAGTCCACCACGGTTGGCTTCTCTACGCCGCCCTGGGCGCCGCCTTCTCGGGTCTTGCTCTCGCCTGGATCGAGTTTGGTCGGCGGGGCGCGGCTCAGGAGGGGTTTGTCGAAAGGATTCCACCGCTTTTTGACCTCTTCGCCGAGCGCTGGTATATCGATCGGTTCTACCGAAAATTCCTGGATACCGTCATTTACGCCGGCATCTCGAGGAGCTGCACCGAGAACGACCGGCGGGTGATCGATGGCGGCGTCGACGGTATCGGAAAGGGTGCTGCGGCAGGCGGGCGTCTTCTGGCCGGCCTTCACCTGGGGATGATCCAGTACAAACTGATGGTGATGTTCGCCGTGATATTCATGCTGGCAATTTACTTCTTCTTTTAGGGTGATGATCTGATGCATACGGAGTTAGCCGAATTTCCATTTCTCTCCGCCATCCTCACGAGCTGCCTGGTGGGGCTCCTCGTGATCATGGTGCTGCCCGGACACCGGACCCGCGAGATCAAGTGGGTCAGCGCGGGCTTTTCCGGCGTGACCTTGATCCTCTCGGTCTACCTGTTCGCGGCCTACGATCAGGACCTGGGCGGTTTCCAGTTCGTCGAGCGTATGGCGTGGATTCCCCGGCTGGGCATCTCCTACTATAACGGCGCCGACGGATTCAGTCTGCCGATGCTGCTCCTGACCGGCATCGTCTTCTTTACAGGCGTTCTGACCATGTGGGAGCTGGAGCACCGGGTCAAGGAGTTTTTCGCCCTTGTGTTTCTCCTGGTGACGGGTGTCTTCGGCATGTTCATGGCCCTCGATCTCTTTTTTATCTTCGTCTGGTTCGATGTCTCGCTTTTTCCCATGTATCTCCTGATCGCAGTATGGGGCAGCACCCGCAAGGAATATGCCGCCATGAAGCTGACCCTCTATCTCCTGGCCGGAAGCGCCCTGATCCTGCCGGCCATCGTTTATCTGGTGGTTCAGGCGGGAATGGGAACCTTCGACCTGGTGGCATTGAGCGCCGAAGGGACCTTCGGCCCGGGGGTTCAGAAGTTCGCCTTCCTGTTGCTCTATATCGGATTCGGGATCCTGGCGGGCGTATGGCCGTTCCATACCTGGTCGCCGGTGGGCCACGTGGCCGCGCCCACGGCGGTGAGCATGATCCATGCCGGCGTGCTCATGAAGATCGGCGCTTTCGGCGTGCTTCGGGTGGGGATGTTCCTGTGCCCCGAGGGGTGGCAGTTCTGGGCGCCGCTCATGGCGCTGCTGGCCACCGTGGGGATCGTCTACGGCGCCTTTGTGGGTCTCAGCCAGACCGACCTCAAGTATTGCATCGGCTATTCCAGCGTTTCCCACATGGGGATTGTGGGGTTGGGTCTCGCCACCATGACCGTTGACGGCATCAACGGCGCGGTGTTCCAGATGTTCGCCCACGGGGTGATGACGGCGCTCTTCTTCTCGTCGGTCGGGTATATCTACGACCGGACCCACACCAAGATCATCGCGGAACTCGGGGGGCTGGGGCGGGTGATGCCTGTGGCCGCCACCTATTTCATCATCGCGGCCCTGACGGGCATCGGGGTGCCTTGTCTGGCCAGCTTCTGGGCCGAACTTCTGGTCTTTATCTCGTCGTTCAAGGTCTACCCCGTCTACGGTATCCTCGCCGTTTCGGGGCTGGTTGTGAGCGCGCTCTTCATGCTCCGCGTCGTTCAGCGAACCTGCTACGGTCCGAAGAACGAAAAATTCGCCCACCTGATGGACGTATCCTTCACTCTGGGCATTCCCCGGATGATCCTGGTGTCGGTCATCGTGCTCTTCGGCCTTTTCCCGTCCCTCATGCTCGACGTGATCCGGACGGCGACAATCCCATTTCTTCATAGGTTGCCATAATGAACTGGATGATTTTCAGCCCTGAAATCTGCTGCCTGGTAACGGCGCTGGTGTTCCTGTTTCTGGCCATGGCGCCGACAGATGCCCGGCGGGATTACATCGTGGCGGTCGCCCTGACCGGCCTGGCCGTGTGCATCTCCCTTGCCGGGCTATATGCGGCGGGCGAGCTGTTTCACGGCACCTACCGTGTCGATCTCTTCTCCCAGGTCTTCAAGTCCCTGCTGCTCATGGGGTTTTTCCTCGTGGTCTTTATCAGCTCGGGCCTTTCCGGCATCGAACACCGGTATCATCCGGAATACTACATGCTCCTCAGCATCTGCACTCTGGCCATGATGATGCTGGTGAGCGCCGTCCATATATTGACACTCTACGTGGCCCTGGAACTGTCGAGTTACAGTTTGTATATCCTTGTTTTTTTGAGAAAGGGGCGCGATCAGGGTGTGGCCTCGGGCATGAAGTTCTTCCTCATCGGAGCCTCGGCATCGGCCACCATGCTTCTGGGTCTGGCCCTGCTCTACGGGGCGACCAACGCCGCTTACTTCCGGGTCATGGTAGAGGTCGTTCCCGGCGTGATCCATCAGCCGGAGGTCATTCTGGGGCTCGCTCTGGCGCTTTCGGGATTCCTCTTCAAGATGGCGGTCTTTCCGTTTCATTTCTGGGCGCCGGACGTCTACGAGGGCGCGGCCCACCAGGTGGCGGCCTATATCTCCACCGCCTCGAAGGTCGCCGTAATCGCCGTACTGCTCCGACTGGTTGCCCTCAGCGGAGGAGAGAGTACCCACCTCGTACATTTCCTGGCTGTCCTGGCCATCCTCTCGATGACCGTGGGAAACCTCACCGCGATCGCCCAGAAGGATCTCAAACGCCTTCTCGCATTTTCCAGCATCGCCCATGCCGGCTATGTACTGGTGGGGATTCTCTGCATCAGTCCGGAAGGCAACGTCAGTGCCATGTTCTACGCGGTCACGGTACTGCTCCTCAAATTCACCTGTTTTTTGGTGGTGATCCAGACGGCCTTCGACGGCGAGAACATCGATATCGACCGCCTTGCCGGACTTCACCGCCGGTCCCCGGTCATGGCCCTGGCGCTCATGACGGCGTTGTTCGGGTTGGCCGGCATTCCGCCGACCATCGGGTTTACGGGCAAGCTCCTCATCTTTGTGGCGGCAATGGAGAAAGGCTATTTCGCCCTGGTCCTCATCGCCATGTTCAACGTCGTAATCTCTCTGTACTATTATCTTCTCGTCGTCCGGGCGGCCTATCTCCTCGATCCCCCGGAAGGGGCGGGCCCGCTTCCCGCCATGCCCGGCGCCAAAATCCTTGCCGGCACGCTTGTCGCCGCTATTGTGGTCCTGGGCATCTACCCCACGCCCCTCATCGAACTTATCCGGGTTGCCGCCATGGCGCTGGGGTAGACGTTGCCAAAGTATTCATGCACGATTCGGTGTTTGAGCCCGACGACCTTGCGTTATTCGATTTTGTCTTTGATAGCTCCCCCTTTTCGATACCGACTTTGAACGGCCATCAATAAGATTTGCCCTTTGCCAACGCGAGAAGGTTGGGGTGAGGGTGAAACTGGTTGACGGTTCAAATCGCATCCGCGCCATTTTGGAGGATCCTGAAGATGGCGTCGACCTGTCGGCAGAGCGATGCGAACTGCTCGGGATAGAGAGACTGAGCCCCGTCGCTCATGGCCTTGTCCGGTTCATGGTGGACCTCCACCATGAGGCCGTGAGCGCCCACGGCCACCGCCGCCCGGCTGAGCGGGATGACCTGGTCGCGGCGGCCTCCGGCGTGGCTGGGATCGATGATGATGGGAAGGTGGCTCTCCTTTCTCACCACGGGCACGGCCGAGACGTCCAGGGTGTTCCGACTGTGATTGACAAAGGTGCGCACCCCCCGCTCGCAGAGAATGACCTGGGTATTTCCGCCTTCGAGGATGTATTCCGCGGCCATGAGCCATTCGTCGATGGTGGCGGCGAGGCCGCGCTTCAGGAAAACCGGCTTCCGGGACCGGCCGGCCCGCTTGAGCAAGCTGAAGTTCTGCATGTTCCGGGTGCCGATCTGGATGATGTCGGCATACGCCTCCACGAGATCGAAGGTCTGATCGTCCATGACTTCGGTGACGATGGGCATGCCGGTGGCTTCGCGCACCCTGGCCATGATCCTGAGGCCTTCCTCCCCCAATCCCTGGAAGGCGTAGGGAGATGTCCGGGGTTTGAAGGCGCCGCCCCGGAAGATGTGGGCGCCGGCGGCCTTGACCTTTTCGGCGATGGTGAGGGCCTGCAGCTCGCTTTCGATGGCGCAGGGGCCTGCCATGAGCGTGAGCCGGCCGTTGCCGATGGCCACATTGCCGACGGTGACGATGGTGTCTTCGGGCTGGGTTTCTCGGCTGACGAGTTTATAGGGGCGGGTGATGGGGACGATGTCCTTCACCCCGGGAATTCCCAGAAACAACGCCGCATCCACGGGTCCCTTGTTTCGCAGGACGCCGATGGCCACGCGCTCACCCCCGGGAATCGGCCGTGGGGTGTAGCCTTTTTGTTCAATGATGCTGACGACATTTTCGATCTGTTCCGGTGTCGCGGTTTTTTCCATTACGATCAACATGGCGGTTTCCTCCTTGGTTTGTCAAATAAAAAAGGGCTGCGGTGGGGTTATCCCGCAGCCCTTTCTATACAGAAGAACCGCAGGCCGGGCGGCCTGCGGTTCATGGAATCTTATGGTATGCTTGGTGTCAGATGCTCGTGAATCGGTCGGCCCACCCTCGGGGGATGTTGAGCCACCACCACCAGTGTATTTGTCTGTCGGTCTTTATCGCGATCATCACTCACCTGTCTAATCATCTGAACATGATCTTCCTTTATATCGGATCCTTGGAACAGCGTCAAGGCCTTTTTGACGTCGGCTTGTTGAGGACGTTGTCAAGCACATGGCTCAGGGTCTGGAAATCAAAAGGCTTGGGGATCATTCCCACAAAGCCGTAATCCTGAAAGTGCGATAAGACCGGGTCGTCGGAATAGCCGCTGAAGACAATGGCTTTCACGCCGGAGTTTATCTCCAGCAATCCTTTGATGGCCGCTTTACCCCCCATGCCGCCGGGAACGGTCATGTCCAGAATAACGGCATCATAGGGGGTTTTGGATGCCATGGCATTTTTATATTTCTCGATCGCTTCGGCGCCGTCCGTGGCGAAGTCCGGCTCGTACCCCAATTTTTGCAGCATTCGACCGACTATTTTTCGCAGAGGGGCTTCATCGTCCATGACCAGAATTTTTCCCTGGTTTCTGAAGAGCGTAAGCTTTTTTTTGGGGGAAACGGATTTATCGGAGGCCGGCAAATAGATATCGACGGTTGTTCCTGCCCCCAACTTGGATCCGGCGGTGATGTAGCCGCCGTGTTTTTTGACGACGGCATAACTCGTGGCAAGCCCCAGGCCGCTCCCCTCATGCTTTGTGGTAAAATACGGGTCGAATATATTGAAAAGATGCTTTTCGGCGATACCGACGCCCTGATCCGTGATGGATATCCGAAGGTATCTCCCCGGCATGACCGGCAGCCCTCGTTTGTCGTCGGCGATCAGGTTTTCAGCCCTGATCTGAATGGTCCCGCCCTTTGGCATGGCCTGGTTGGCATTGATCACGATATTGTGAATGACCTGGCTCATCTGTCCGACGTCGATCTCGGTCGGCCAAAGGTCTTCAGGGAAGAAATACTCGCACTTGGATTTTGATCCGCGCAGCATAAAGGAGCAGGATTCCTTGAGGAGTTCCTTGATGGAGACCGTATCCTTTACCGGCACCCCTCCCTTGGCAAAGGTCAGCAATTGCCGGGTAAGTGCCTGGGCGCGGGTTGACGCCGTTTCTATTTCATTCAGGAGGTCAAAGATATCGTCCTCCGGCGCTGCCTGACCCTTGGCCAGTGAGGTGTTTCCAATGATCATCGTTAAAATATTATTGAAATCATGAGCGATGCCGCCGGCAAGCATCCCCACGGATTCCAGTTTCTGCGTTTTTAAAAGCTCTTCCTCCATTCTTTTCCGCTCGGTGACGTCTCGCCAGATGCAGTGGTAAACGCGGCGTCCGGCGGCCTCGATCACCTGGGCCGTAACATGAACATTTCTGAGTTCGCCCTGCTGGGTGCGCTGGAGGGTGTCAAAATCATCATATCCCTTCTCCATCACCCTCCGGATACGTTTCCGGGTGTCGTCCCGGGTCTCGATGCCGTCGATGTCATGAAGTGTCAACACCGCGAACTCTTCCCGCGAATACCCCAGCTGGCGACAGACCTGATCATTGTAAGCAATGGGCCTGGCGGTTTCGGGATCCAGAATCACCACGCCGTCAGGCCCCTTTTCGAAAAAGGCGCGATACCGCTCCTCGCTTTCCCTCAAAGCTTCGCTCGCCCGGACCTGTTCGGTCACCTCCACCAAGGTGAACACCAGTCCAGTCGTGTTTTCGTTGTCGTCCTTTACGGGGATCAGACTCCAGTCCCAATAGGTCACCCCGCGGTCAGGTTGTCCCGGATATTCAAAGGGCTTGGCCGTCGTGAAGAAGGGAACTCCGGTATCCACGACGCTCTGGAATATCCGTTGGTTCTCCTCATGAGGGTAGAGATCGAAATGGTTCCTGCCCGGATAAAACGCCGCATCCTGCTGGTCCTTTTCAGCATATGCCGAGTTGACCCATATGAAATTGAACCGGGTGTCCAGCATCGCGGCCATGATGTGGGTGTGGTCGAGAACGGCGGAAAGGATCTGATTGCGTTCCCTCAATTTCGAGGCGGTAATGCGTTGTGAGATCCCGATGGCAAGGCTTGAGGCCAATCGTTCAAACAATCGGATCTGTTTTTCGCTGAATTTATTTGGATGCCTGTCGTTGAATTGGAGCAACCCCAGGCTCTGGTTTCCCACCCGCAGGGGAATCAAGGCCACTGATTCGTATCCCTCTCCATGGCATCGGTTTCGCGTTCGGCTTTGCCGCTCCGCTTCCGTGGAGGATGCCAGGAGCGCCGTGGTGCTGTTGGTCCAGAAGCTGCCGTTCAGGGTGAAAAAGGGCAGCGCCGGATCGAACCGGCCGTGGATGACGTTTCCGCACATGCATTCCAGCAGGGGATTTCCCGAGCCGTCGAGGATCGGCTTCCCGTTTGCATCCAATCGACAAAGCCGTGTTTCAGCTTTGACAAAATCCGATGAAAATCCCTGAGTTTCAAAATAGGGGTAGTCATCGCCTTTTCGAATGCGGATCCCCACGGCCTCGCAGCCCGACCCATCGGCCATCAGGGTGGTGGCATCCCGAATGAGCGTTTCCAGGGTATTGTCCTCATGCAGGGCCTGAAGCAGGTGAAGCGTGATCTCCTGTTCGGATTCATGCTGCTTCTGATGGGTGATGTCACGGATGAATGAAAAGAAGATGCCGCCGTTTTTTTCCGAAAAGGTGGTGCTGGTCTCGACGTCGAGGATCCGGCCGCTCTTGCAGCGATGCCGCGTTTCGAACCTGCCGCGGCCATGTGCCGTGATCTCTTTGATGCGTCGCTCTACATCCGTCGCGGATGCCATCGCCTCGATCCGGTCGACAGACATCTTCAGCAGCGCGTTCCGGTCGTATCCGACGAGCTTGCAGTAGGCGTCGTTGACATCGAGGATGTACCCGTCCTGATCGACGATCATGAAGCCGTCAATGGAGCTCTCGATTATCTGCCTGTAGTATTCTTCGTTCTTTTTGCGATCAGATATGTCGCTGACGTTGCCTTCGTAGAGAAGGATATGCCCGTCCGGCCCGTAAATCGCGCGACTGCTGTCGGACAGCCAGATCTCCGAACCGTCCTTGCGTTTCGCTCTGAACTCGAAATTTTCGATTTTTCCGTTTCTCGTCATCTCCCGCTGCCATCGATGGCGTTCCTCAGGATCGATGTAACACTGACGCGATATATCGGATATGTCGGCGATCATGGCTTCGGGGGATTCGTATCCGAACATCCGGGAAAAGGACGGGTTGACCGCCAGGAAACGACCCTCAGGGGTGCTTTGAAAAAAACCCTCCACGGCATTTTCCAGGATATCCCGGTATTTCGCCTCGCTCAGCTCCAGGGCACTGGCCGCCTGGATGCGGTCGAGACGGTTGTTCAAAAGGCTTCCCATGAGAACGGCGCCCAAAGGCAGAACCAGCATCACCGGCAGGCTGATTCTGGAGATAACGTCGAATGCGACCGGGTGGGGCAGGGTCAACATGCACACCAGCATCAGAAAATGGGTTACGATACCCAGGAGATAGAGTTCCCTGACCGATACATTTTTCAGATGCCCTTTTCGGCAACGTCGCCACGTCAATCCAACCGCCCCGGAGGTGATGATGACCGCGATGCCGGTCCATGTTCCCGTGCCCCCGAGAACCACCCGGTATCCCCCGGTTATCGAGACGGCGATCACCGTCGGGACCGTTCCAAAGAAAAACCCTGTGATGCACAGCAGTACCGATCGGGTGTCAAAAATGATTCCGGGAAGAAATTCAACCGGATTCATCATGATGCCGACACCGATGCCCCCAAGGGTGGTGCCGAGAAAAAGTTGTTTCAGAAAAGATTCATATTGGATTTGTCTTAAAAAAACGATGTCGTAAATCAGAATCATCGCCAGGAGCAATGCGACATTGTTGACGAGCCCGGGAGTGGATAACGATGTCATTGCAACTCACTTCATAAAACTCAACTTTCGACTTTCATAGGCCGTATCCTCCCGGCACCGTTTTCCGGTCACCGTCATGAAAGTCGAAGGTTGAGTCATAAAAAAATAAATGCCTGCGATGTGTTCAAATCGGCGGGTGGGGGAATATTTGGCATCAAAATCAGGGGGTGTCAAGATGGTTGTTGCTGAAATTCATGTTGGTGTTCCGGGTAAATCGGTTGCATCGGGCGGCCGGAAGCGCTTGTGAATCTAATGCTTGGGCTTGACCCGACCTTTTGATATAGTTAAATTTTTGGTACTCAACTTTCGACTTTCGTAGACCGGTGCCGCTTTCCGGTCACCGTCATGAACGTCAAGAGTTGAGTGATATAAAACGGCTTCAGGAGATTGAGGGATGAATCCCTGAGACAGATAAAAGATAGGATGTGTTTTGTTTGAATACCAGAAAAACAGGCGCTATTTCGCCCAGGTTGCCGGCGGAATCGAGGCCCTCGCGGCAAGTGAGCTGACGGCTCTCGGCGCATCAGCCGCCGAGATCGGGTACCGGGGCGTTCATTTCAACGCCGACCCCGCGGTCCTCTACCATATCAATTACAACGCCAGGCTCGTGTCGCGAATCCTGGCGCCCATCGTCTCTTTTCGTTGCCGGGACCGTGAGGACCTCTATCGGGCCGGGCGGTCCGTCGACTGGGGCATTTTTTTCTCCCTGGAGGAGACCTTCGGGATATTTGCCAACGTTTCCGGAAACGATCAACTTCGTCACTCCAAATTCGCGGCCCTTTGCCTGAAGGACGCGGTGGCCGATGCCTTCCGAAGCCGGACCGGCAAACGTCCCAACGTCGATCCCATAGACCCCGGGGTGTGGCTCAACCTGTTCATCGAGGGGGAAAAAGGGATCATCAGCCTTGACACCTCGGGGGGATCGCTGCATCGGCGGGGATATCGGCGGGAGACCGTCGAGGCACCCATGCGGGAAACCCTTGCCGCCGCAATGATGGCGCTCTCCGGGTGGCGGGGTGAACGGCCGCTTCACGACCCCATGTGCGGCTCCGGCACCCTCCTTTGCGAGGCCCTGATGGCGGCCTGCCGGATCCCCTCGGGATTTTTGAGATCCCGCTTCGGATTCCGGTTTCTCCCTGATTTCAAGGCATCCCTTTGGGAACGGGTCAAGCGCGCTGCCGACGAAGGCATCACCCCCTTGAAGGAGGGCCTCATCAGCGGCGGCGACAATGACAAAGCCGCCGTCAGGGCTGCCCGGATCAATTGCAGCCTCTTGCCCGGCGGCGACAGGATCCGCATCCATCACCGGGATTACAACGATCTTTCCAGCCTCGAAAACCGAACCATCCTCTGCAACCCTCCCTACGGCATCCGCATGAAGCCGGAGGCCGACCTCGGCCTTTTCTTCAAGGCATTCGGGGATTTCCTGAAGCAACGCTGCAACGGATCGACGGCGCTCATCTATTTCGGCAACCGGGAGATGATCAAGAAGATCGGGCTCAAGCCCGCCTGGAAAAAGCCCATGCGCAACGCCGGTCTCGACGGTCGGGCCGCCCGGTACGACCTTTATTGAACCGCAGCGGCAAACATCCTCCGGCGAAGGGTTCGGAAGAGACCCGCAAGACCGCGGCAATGCTTTTGAACCAGCGGGAATTCGGGAAAAGCGCCGGCTGTTATGAAATGGTTTCGCATCCCGCCGCAGGCGGATATCCGCCTGCGGCGGGATGACCGGCCTTTAAACGGCCTTTTTTTCCCATTCCTCCACATGTTCGTCTTCCGGCACGGTCTCCCAGCCCGTGATCATGGCTTTGGTGTGGGCCAGGATGGTGTGTCCGGTGGTGGTCATGTAGACGTGGACGATGAAAAACGACAGAATGGCAAAGGCCAGGGCGGTATGGGCCAAGGCTACCGGAGAAAGGCTCAGGCCGCCCAGACCGTATTCGGCCCAGGAATTATAAGACCAGTAGAGAATTCCCGTCAACATCTGGAGGGGGAGCAGCAGGGCCGCCAGAGAGAGGTAGGTCAGCCGCTGCAAGGGGTTGTGCTTGGCCTCCCTCCGCTTGGGGACCGGATGGGATTCCCCCCGGAATATGCCGTATACGTAATACCGGACGACGGCGATCATCTTTCGGGTGGTGGGGATATACTGCTGCCATTCCCCGGTGGTAAACACCCAGAAGGCAAAGAAAGCAAAGGCGATCAACCAGGTGATGCCGGTGACGTTATGGATGCGGACGGCGGTCTCGAATCCCAGAAGGGAGATCGTTCCGTTGACCTCGAAGCCCGTGACCAGAAGGATCAGGATCAGGGTCGCCTGAAGCCAGTGCCAGAAGCGTTCGTAGCGGGTATAGAGATAGATGTTTTTTAACGGGGTATCGCTCATGTCTTGTCTCTCCTTTTCGTGCAAAGGGGCCTATTTCGAATTCGGTCGGCGTTTTGCGTGAGTGACGACCCTGCCGAAACCGTGAAGCATCACACCGATGAGGGAAACCAGAACCACCCCCCATCCCACGGTGTCAATTACCTTGAACGTGTCCCGCGCGGGCATGTGGAAACCGGAAAGATTTGCGAGTCGGCTGTCTTCCCGGACGTGGCATTCCCTGCAGGATACGGTTTCGCTTTTGGGCGCCACCATGTGGGTGGTTGGATAGACATAGCTGGTTTCGACGAAATCGAATTCACCGCTGTAGGGCAAACCTGCCTGGCGCATGCCGCTCTCGAGAGCGCGTTTCCAGTCGTAGGCGGCCCAGTAGGCGTCGCTGCCCGGTTTCCCGAAAAGATGCGGAATCAAAAGGGTTTTATTGACCTTGTCATAGGGCTGCTTTCCCTGGTGAACCTTGAAGGGGAATATCCGGGCATTGGCATCCTCCCTGCTTCCTACGGGCCAGTTGATTTGAACCGTCCGACTCGGGTCGATCATGTCCCTGGCCGTGATGGACCTGATGGAACCGTTGAACCAGAAATATTCGGGGACGACATTTTTGGCCCACACGAAATCCCCCTTTTTTGTGTCGTAGGCCGCTGTCCCAAGGGGACCTTTCTCCTTGTAGGGTTTGCCCTCTTTTTTCTTGCCGGCCGTGGACCAGTCCCAGAACATCTTGGTGGGATTGACCCGCGCGAACTTGGGGATATGGCAGCTCTGGCAGGCGACCTTGTCGGTGTGGTCGTTGGGCTTGGATCCGCTGGCGTGGGGCGTGTCGGTATGGCAGGACTCGCATGTGATCTTGGACGTCAGGTCGTCCTCCACCAGGCTTTTACGGTCCTTGGCCGCCGGGGTCGCATAGGTGCGCCCGGCGATGTTATGCAGAATCGTGGTGTGGCACCGGACGCAGTCGAAATTCTGACCGTCGAGGCCCATGTGGACGTCGAGGGCCTTGTTGGGTTTGATGAGAGAGGTGTCGAGATCGCCGTGCTTGACGCCGTCACCGCCCCCGCCTGTGAAATGACAGGAACCGCAGTTCTTTCGGGTGGGGCGTCCCACGCTCTGGGCGACCTTGTTCCAGTCGGGCGGCAGGTAGGTTTTTCCGTTTTCCTTGAAGACGGTGGCTTCGGCAACCACGTTGCCGGCGGCGGTCGGGAATTTTTCGTAGGTTCCAGTCTGTTCGTGGCAGACCAGACAGTCGACCTTGGTCTGGTTCGTGAAATCGAAGGTCTTGTCTTTCCATCCATACCCGGCATGGCATGAGGTGCAGCGGGGTTCATTGCCGTGTATGCTGATGCAGAAATTGTTGATGGCGTAACCCGCCTTACCGATCTGCTGGGCTTTGGGTACGTTGGGGTCGAGCCATGTCCAGTGGATGGTTTTGTGGAACTGGGATGCCGCTTCCGAGTGGCAGGTGAGACATGCCTGCGTCACCTCCTCGCCAGAGTGAAATTCCTGTTGGAGGATGTCATGCTTGGCGTGATCCGCTGTAATCCATATCTCCTGGTGAGACAGGGCCTGTCGGGCCATGGTTCTTCCCGGCGCCTGGCCTTTTCCGGCGCCGATATCGGCGTAGCCGACCGTCGTCGCGACGGCGAGGAATGCCAAGCCGGTCCAGGCGATGGTCAACCGCCGGTTCAAGGGGTTGAAAAGGTTCATGTATTTGTGGGTCATCTCCACCTCCATGGGGTTTATGGTCCGCATCAACTTGGGTTAAAGATTAAAGGCTGAAGGCTGAAGGGATGCGCCCGGGGTGAACGGAGCGTTTGTGCCCCTTCAGCCTCCAACCATAACTTCTGGATATGCCGATCTTGATCACACTGAATAAAAGCAACAATCATGCCATTCCATATCGCTTTTTCAGGTTTTCAAGTTATTGATTCAACTTTCGACTTTCATGACGATGACCAAAAAGAGGTTCCGGGAGGATCCGGCTTATGAAAGTCGAAAGTTGAGTTATTAAATTTACCGGTAACAAAATGAAGGTTGACATCTATCAACGGATTATTAATGAATGTTAATAGCGTTAACTTAACACTTCAACGCTGCTGTCGTGATGGGGAGCGGAAAACGGTGCCGACAGAGGATGGACATGACCTGTCGGCACCGGCCGCTGAAAACCGGAGGCTGAATTAACAGTTGTATCGTATCGGGGGAAAAGGAATGGACCTGTCGAAACACTGGAAGACGGTCGTGGAGACGCTTCAGGACGGCCTTATCGTCGTGGATCCCGGAGGAACGATCGTTTTTGTCAATCCTGCCGCAGCGGATCTGACGGGGTATTCCGCCGAAGAACTTGTAGGCCGGTCGTGCCGGATACTTGGGTGCACGGCGTGCGACATCAAGGAACAGGGTATCGGGGAAGCATGGTGTGGGCTGTTCGATCGGGGGCAGGTCAACATCAAACAGTGCATGATAACGAATCGGAGCCGGCGATCCGTCCACATCGTAAAGAGCGCCAGGGTTCTCAAGGATGCGGACGGCCGCGTGATCGGCGCTGTCGAGATCCTCAAGGACATGAGCCGTTTCATCCGCCAACAGCATGAGATCACGGCCCTTCGCAAAAGTTGTCGCCTGGACAGCGGGTATCACGGCATCATCGGGGAGTCACCGAAGATTCAGCGCCTTTTCGAACTTATCGAGAGCGTGGCCCGGTCGGACGCTCCCGTACTCGTGCTGGGAGAGAGCGGCACGGGAAAAGAGCTTGTAGCGCGGGCTATCCACGACAGCAGCACCCGAAAAGAGGGGCCCTTCATCAAGGTCAACTGCGCGGCCTTGAATGAAAATTTGCTCGAAAGCGAGCTGTTCGGTCATGTCAAGGGTGCATACACGGGGGCGGAGCGATCCCGTATCGGCCGATTCGAGGCCGCCCACGGCGGAACGATCCTGTTGGACGAAATCGGCGATATTCCGTTGACCACCCAGGTAAAGCTGTTGCGGGTTCTGGAAGAACGCGAGATCGAGCGTGTCGGTGACCACCAGTCTATTCCTGTCGACGTCCGCATCATCACCGCAACCAACAGGAACCTGGAGGAATTGATTCGGCAGGGGGCTTTTCGGGAGGACCTTTTTTTCCGCATTAATGTGTTTCCCATTCACTGTCCATCCCTGGCCGAACGAAAGGATGACATCCCCCTGATTGTCCAGAGCTTCATCGACCAGCAGGGTGCGAAAGTCGGAAAAAGGATATCGGGCCTTACGCCCGAGGCCATGGAAGCCCTGCTGGCGTATTCGTGGCCGGGAAACGTTCGGGAACTCCGAAATGCCGTGGAATACGCACATGTGCTCTGCCCCGGGGAGTGGATCGGGCGTGAGCATCTACCGCCCAAAATATCTCGGATGAGCGATCTTGCGGCAGTCCGGGACGACAACGCAACGACCACGACGGCAGACGCCGAGGCGCGGGATCGGTTGGTTTATACTCTCAGGAAGACCGGCGGCAACCAGTCGGAGGCGGCTAGACGACTGAAGGTCAGCCGTGTAACGATCTGGAAACGTATCAAAAAATATGACATCGATCTGGATGCCGAGATTCGACAAAAGAAATGGGGTGATTTTACTGTACAATCTGAAAAACGGTCTTAATTTTTCTTATAAAGGGAGGTTGTTCATTAAAAATCAATGAACGCCTGAAGGACATAACTCAACTTTCGGTGTTCAAGGGCTAATATCGATAGTGAACGCCCCATACTCTGACAGCGGGGGGCAGTCTAAAGTCTCAGAGGGGAAATGTCTGCAACAAGCAAGCGCTATCCCCCTGCAGCCTTTAGCCTTCAGTCTCTATCCGGTTACCATCACGAAGGTTGAATTGAAGACATAAATGAAGAAAGGAGCCGATCATGGAAATCACGTTATTCTTATTACTGATGACGGCATTTGGACTTCTCCAGAGAAGGGCGTATCCGACGGACCGGGTGAAGGTGAGAATCAACCGGCGATAGCAACTTCATGATCGGCGACCTGTTGTTTGCGATGAATCCCCTACCGGGTTGATCACAAAAAGGCGGATTCGGCCATTGCCGTTCTGGTTGTCAAATCCGACATAGGTTCAAGATGTCCGGTCGACGGGCCGCCGAATCATCCCTCCAACCTCAGGTATCTGCATTATAACAGCGTAAAAGGCCGTGCTGAAAAACGGCCTCGGTAGATTTTTTCCCATGAAGAACAAAGAAGGAAACCATTCCTTCACCTTGTCGACGTGAGGTCTGCGACATGACTCCGACCCTTGACCAAATGTTGGTTTTTGTCATTTTGTTGGTGAGTCTATTGCTGTTCGTTTGGGGTCGCTGGCGATACGATTTGGTGGCCCTGACAGCGCTTCTCCTGGTTTTTATCGCCGGTTTGATTCCGGCGGATCAGGTGTTTCTGGGTTTGGGGCATCCCGCCGTCATCACCGTGGCTGCCGTGCTGGTGCTGAGTCGCGGTTTGCTCAATGCCGGCGTGGTGGACATCCTATCCCGGTATCTCGCTCGAGTGGGCTCGCGTCCCACGCTCCAGGTCGCCACATTGACGGGAATCGTGATGCTGTGCTCCGGGTTCATGAACAACGTGGGCGCGCTTGCATTGCTGATGCCCGTAGCGATCTGGATGTCTCGACAGAGCGGCCGGTCGCCCTCCCTCCTGCTCATGCCTCTGGCTTTCGGCTCTCTGCTGGGAGGACTTGTCACCCTCATTGGTACGCCGCCGAACATTATCATCGCCCTTTACCGCGTCGAAACGGGCAGACCTCCTTTCGGCATGTTCGATTTTACCCTTGTGGGCGGGGGAACGGCCGTGATCGGGCTTCTTTTTATTGCTCTGTTGGGTTGGCGTCTGACCCCTAGGCGCGAAGGACGGCGTGCGCCGGAGGAATTATTCGAAATAGAGGATTACATCTCCGAAGTGATTGTACCGGAGACGTCAAAATTTGTCGGACAAACTATTTTTCATCTCACTTCCGGAATGGGTTCGGAAACCGAGGTGACCGTGGTCGGATTAATCCGGGGGGGCCGCCATATCCCGGCGCCCTCATGGTACGAGGTTGTCCATGCCGGTGATATTCTCATGGTGGAGGCTGATTCCGAGGATTTGAAAACGTTCATTGATGATGCGGAATTATTGCTGGCGGAGTGTAAAGGCGACTGCAGCGCCACTCTTGGATCCGACGATATCCGCCTTATGGAAGCCGTCATAACGCCTGATTCTCCGCTGCCGGACCAGACGGCGACGGGGTTGCACTTGCGCCGCAATTTCGGCGTCAACTTGTTGGCTATCGCCCGTCGAGGAAGGCGTCTTGAAAGACGACTGGGTCGAACGGAATTTATTATCGGGGACATCCTCTTGTTGCAGGGGAGCGACGAATCGCTTCAGGGATTTCTCAAGACGTTCAAATGTCTGCCTCTGGCCGAACGTGGGTTGCGAATCGGCCAACCCCGAAAGGTGGTGCTGGCCCTCAGCATTTTTGTTTCAGCCATGGCCTTGTCGGCCATGAACCTTTTACCGGTCCAAATCACTTTCACGGGCGCGGCTGTGATCATGGTACTGGTGAACCTCGTACCTTTGAAAGAGATCTATGAGAGCATTGACTGGCCTGTGATCGTGTTGCTGGGTGCCATGTTTCCCCTGGGGCATGCCCTGGAAAGTACCGGCGGCGCCAGGCTGATCGCTGAAAAGCTGCTCCTGTTTTCAGGCTACATGTCGCCCATGGCCACCTTGGCGGTGATGATGGTGGGGACCATGCTGCTCTCCAATGTGGTTAACAATGCTGCCGCAGCGGTACTGATGGCGCCCATCGCCATAACGCTGGCCGAGGGAATGGCGGTTTCGGCGGATCCCTTCATGATGGCAGTGGCTGTTGGCGCATCCTGCGCTTTTCTGACGCCTGTAGGTCACCAGTCCAATGCCTTGGTCATGGCTCCCGGTGGGTACCGATTTGGTGATTACTGGTATCCTGGACTACCGCTTTCCATTCTGGTCACCCTGACGGCCATACCGTTGATCATGTTCTTTTGGCCAATGATACCGGTATGAATCGTTCTCTTTGAGCCGGTCACGGAGGGCGTTTGGGTTGAATTCCCGCAAAATGAGCCGTCCAGATTCCCTCCGGCCTTGATGGGTTGGGGGTACTGCCCCTCCGTTCACAAGGAGGGGCAGTGAATACAGAGTGTTTATTTGCCGCCGGCGCGACCGTCGTCACATGCCTCGCCGGTCTCCGGCCTGCCGCCGTGTTCCGGTGTTTCGGAAAGCATGCAGGCCTCCGTCGATCCTGCCGCCCCTATCTCGACCTCGGGCTTGGGCAGCTCCGGAGGTGTTATTTCCGATAGCTGCTTGAGCTGCAGATAGCGTTCCATATACTGTGTTTCAATAGCGGTTCTCAGTTTTTTGGACTCTTCCGGGAAGAGTTTTTCAAGAGCGGCATAACGGACCTCGCCGGAGAGGAACGTCTGGAGACTGCCGTCCGGGGCCTTGGAGTCGAGAGTAAAGGGATTCTTGCCTTGCTTTTTGAGATCCGGATTGAACCGATAGAGCGGCCAGTATCCTGAATCCACCGCCAGCTTCATCTCTTCCTGGGTCTTGCCCATTCCCTTCTTGATGCCGTGGTTGATACAAGGCGCATAAGCCATGATGAGGGACGGCCCATCGTAGCCCTCCGCCTCCACAAGGGCTTTCAGTGTCTGGTTCTTGTTGGCGCCCATGGAGATGTTGGCCACATAGACATATCCGTAAGTCATGGCCATGGCGCCCATGTTCTTTTTGATGGTCTTCTTGCCTGATGCCGCAAACTTGGCAATGGAACCGATGGGCGTCGCTTTGGAGGACTGGCCGCCAGTGTTCGAGTAGACTTCGGTGTCGTAGACCATGATATTGATGTCTTCTCCCGACGCCATGATGTGATCCAGGCCGCCGTAGGCGATGTCGTAAGCCGCGCCGTCGCCCAGGAACACCCAGTAGGACTTTTTGGTGAAGAGCTTCTGATAGCTCAGGATGTCTGCGAGCAGAGCGTTATCTTTATAGGTCGGCAACATGGCCTTGAGCTGGTCTCCGTATTTTTTGGAGCCGGTGGCGTCCTTGGCGTTGTCGAGCCATCCCTGGAGCGCATCCTTGAGCTCCTGGGGGATATCGGTGTCGAGGGACTGGGTAACGAGTTCCGCCAGCTTTCGGCGCTGCTGGAGCTGCCCCAGGAAGATGCCGTAGGTAAATTCAGCCGGATCTTCGAACAGGGAGTTGCCCCAGGTCGGCCCAAAGCCGTCCTTGTTGACGCAATAAGGAATGGCCGGTGCCGAGCCTCCCCATATGGAGGAGCAGCCGGTGGCATTGCCGACAACCATTCTCTCTCCAAACAGTTGGGTGATCAACTTGGCATAGGGGGTTTCGCCGCAGCCGGCGCAGGCACCCGAGAATTCGAGAAGGGGCTGTTGAAACTGGCTCCCCTTGAGAGAGGTGCGGGGCATGAGATCGTCCCGGATTGGCAGGCTTTCCGCATAGGCCAGGTTGGGCACCTGAGTATCCAGCTGGGTTTCGATCGGTTTCATGACCAGGGCCTTGGTCTTGGCCGGGCAGATGTCCGCGCAGTTGCCGCAGCCCATGCAGTCCTGGCTGTAGACCTGGATCCTGAAATTGTATCCTTTGAGCTCCTTGCCCTTGGCTTCCAGAACGACAAACGCGTCCGGAGCCTTTTTCGCCTCTTCTTCGGTAACGAGGAACGGGCGAATAGCCGCATGGGGACAGATCATGGCACACTGGTTGCACTGGATGCAGTTTTCCGGAAGCCACTCGGGAACGTTGATGGCCACTCCGCGTTTTTCATATCTGGACGTGGCCACCGGGAAGATTCCGTCGCAGTTGAAGGCGCTGACCGGCAGGCGGTCACCCATTTGAGAGACCATGGGCCGGAGGACATTTGTGATGAACGGCGGCTCCTCCCGTTTGACGGCGGGGCCGTCAACAGCCGTGGCCCACGTCTCGGGATAGTTGATCCGGACGAGCTTGTCGAGGGTGTTGTCGACAGCGGCGATGTTCATGTTGATGATTTTGTCGCCTTTTTTGTCGAACATTTTCCGGATCTGATCCTTCAGATAGCTGATGGCGTCATCCACGGGGATGACGTTGGCCAGCTTGAAGAAAGCTGTCTGCATGATCATGTTGATTCGGCCACCCAGACCAACCTCGCCGGCAATAGACACCGCATCGATATTGTAGAATTTCAGTTTCTTCCGGGCGATGGTCCGTTTCATCGCAGCAGGGAGCTTGGTTTCCATGTCTTCCACGCTCCAATTGGAATTCAGCAGGAAGGTACCGCCTTCCTTGATGCCGTCCAAGAGGTCGTAAATGTCGACATAGCTCGATTTGTGGCAGGCGATGTAGTCAGCGGAGCGAATCAGGTAAGTGGACTGTATCGGTGTCTTCCCGAAACGAAGATGAGACATGGTGACGCCGCCGGATTTCTTGGAGTCGTATGCGAAATAAGCCTGCGCATACATGTCCGTGTTGTCGCCGATGATTTTGATGGCGCTCTTGTTGGCACCGACGGTACCGTCGGCGCCCAGGCCCCAGAATTTGCACTGGACCGTCCCCTCGGGCGCGACGTCAAAGTTCTCGTCGTAATCGATGGAGGTGTGGGTGACGTCGTCTGTAATGCCGACATTGAAGTAGTTTTTGGGACCCGCGGCTTTCAGATTGTCGAATACGGCCTTGGCCATGCCAGGGTTGAATTCCTTGGATCCCAAACCGTATCGGCCGTTAACGATGGTCGGCATTTCACCTTTTTCCAGGAAGGCGGTGCAGATATCCTTGTAAAGCGGATCCCCTTTTGCGCCGGCCTCTTTGGTACGGTCCATCACGGCGATTCGGGCGGCCGTCGCGGGGATTGCCGCAAACAGGTATTCGGGCGCAAAGGGTCGATAAAGGCGAACCTTGACCAAACCGACGCTCTCGCCGCGATCCGCCAGATAGTTGACCACCTCCTCGAAGGTTTCACAGGAAGAACCCATGGCGATAACCACACGATCGGCTTCAGGGTCCCCGACGTAATCAAAGGGACGATAGTTTCGGCCGGTCAAGGTGCTGACCTTTTTCATATAGTCGAAAACGATGCCGGGTGTTTTGTCGTAATAAGCGTTCCGTGTTTCAACCCCCTGGTAGTAGACATCGGGGTTCTGCGCGGTACCGCGAATCTCGGGGCGCTCCGGATTGGCGGCGCGCGCCCGAAATCTGGCAACGGCCTCCCAGTCGACCAGGTTGGCCATGTCGGCGTAGTCGATGGTTTCGATCTTTTGGATTTCATGGGAGGTTCGAAAGCCGTCAAAAAAATGGAGGAAGGGCACACTGGCCTTGATGGCCGAGAGGTGGGCAACAAGGCCGAGATCCATAACCTCCTGAATCGATGCCGAGGCGAGCAGGGCGAATCCGGTCTGGCGGACCGCCATCACGTCCTGGTGGTCGCCGAAAATGGATAGAGCGTGGCCGGCAATGGCGCGAGCGGTCACGTGAAGAACACCAGGGAGGAGTTCTCCGGCCATCTTGTACATGTTGGGGATCATCAAGAGAAGACCCTGGGAAGCAGTGAATGTGGAGGTCAACGCCCCGCCGGCCAAAGAACCGTGCACTGATGCCGCCGCACCCGCCTCGGATTGGAGCTGGCGAACCAGAAGCGGCTGCCCGAAAATGTTTTTTCGCCCCCCTGCGGCCCATTCATCGGCGATCTCTCCTATGGGAGATGATGGTGTAATGGGATAAATGGTGGCGACGTCGCTCATGGCGTAAGCCACGTGAGCGGCAGCAGTGTTGCCATCGACGGTGTTCATTACTTTTGCCATAGCAGAATATTCTCCTTGGTTATGTAGGGTCAATCTGTTGTCAAAAACAGAACGTACTTGCTTGACTGGAATTGAATGAATTGGAATCAGATAATTATTCCAATACAATGAAATTGTAAAGAAAAAAGTTTACTGATATTATAATAAAAACATATTTTCTCTAAAAGAAGTTAAAATAAATTAAAATGTTATATGGATAACTTTGTTATCCAATTTGCGCATCAGGAAGTCCGTCTATTCCTTTCACTTGCCGATGGCGATCAATAACCGGATCGGAGTTATCAACGATTATCGTCTTTTTTCAGGCATATCTGAGATTGAAAGGGATGGGCGAAAAGGCGTCCGTTCCCGCAGATACCGCGGGAACGGTGAATAACGTCTTTACAAAAGGCCGTCGAAGAAATCGTTACCCTTGTCGTCCACGAGGATGAATGCGGGAAAATCCTTGACGGTGATCATGTATATCGCCTCCATGCCCAACTCGGGATACTCGATGAGTTCCACGTGGGTGATGCATTCCTTGCCCAAGCGGGCAGCCGGACCGCCGATGGAGCCGAGATAAAATCCGCCGTATTTCTTACAGGCTTCGGTTACGACCCGGGACCGGTTTCCCTTGGCCAGCATGATCATTGATCCGCCCTGTTTCTGAAAGATGGGGACGTACGGATCCATTCGGGCGGCCGTCGTCGGCCCGAAGGATCCGGAAGCATAGCCGTCGGGAGTTTTGGCGGGTCCGGCGTAATAAATGATGTGATCCTTGATGTACTGTGGCAGATCTTCACCCCTGTCGATACGCTCCTTGAGTTTGGCGTGGGCGATATCTCGACCGACGACGATTTTCCCGGTGAGCAGCAAGGGGGTCGAAACGGGATAGCGGCTAAGGATGGCGCGGATGTTGTCCATGGGTTGGTCCAGATCGATGCGGACTGCATCCGAGGCTTCGTGGATCATCTCGGGGAGAAACCGGGCCGGATGGGTTTCCAACTTTTCCAGGAAAATACCGTCTCGGGTGATCTTGCCCCGGATGTTGCGGTCTGCGCTGCAGCTGACGCCCATGCCGATAGGGCAGGACGCGCCGTGTCTCGGAAGCCGGACGACGCGAACGTCCAAGCAGAAGTGTTTGCCGCCGAACTGCGCGCCAAGCCCCAGTTGCTGCGAAGCCTCGAGGAGATGTTTTTCGAGTTCGAGATCCCGGAAAGCCTGTCCCCCTTCGTTGCCCTGGGTTGGCAGTTCGTCCAGGTATTTGGCGCTGGCCAATTTAACCGTTTTAAGGTTAAGTTCGGCCGAGGTTCCACCGATCACGAAGGCCAGATGGTAGGGCGGGCAGGCGGCGGTGCCGAGGGTTTTCATTTTTGCCGTAAGAAACGTCGCCAAAGTGCCGGGATTGAGTACAGCCTTGGTTTCCTGATAAAGGTAGGTCTTGTTGGCCGAGCCACCGCCCTTGGCAATGAACAGAAATTTGTAGGCATCTCCCTTGACGGCGTGAATATCGATCTGGGCAGGCAGATTGCAGCCTGTGTTCTTTTCGGTGTACATGTCGAGGGGCGCATTCTGGGAGTATCTCAGGCTCGTTTGGGTGTATGTATTGAAAACGCCCCGACTCAATGCCTCTTCTTCATCGAAATCTGCCCATACCTGCTGGCCTTTCTTGCCCATGATAACGGCGGTGCCGGTATCCTGACAAAGGGGAAACGCCATCTCGGCCGAGATGACGGCATTTTTCAGCATTTCCAGCGCAACAAATCGGTCGTTTTTCGAGGCTCCGGGGTCGTCCAAGATGGCGGATAGTTTTTCGAGGTGGCTCGGTCGCAAGAGGTGGGAAACATCCCTGAACGCCTGCTCCGCCAATAGTGTCAGCCCTTCGGGTTCGATAATCAACATGGGCTTATCCTCGAAGGATTTCATGCGGATATGATCTCGGGTCAGCAGGCGGTATTCCGTTGGGTCATCTCCCAATGGGAACATCTCTTGAAATTTAAACACTGCCATTAGACGATTCCTTTTGTGGCATGGCCGTAAGATGCCATGGTTGATATGCACACGGGCAAAGGTAGAAGGTCCCAAAAAGGACCCTGTTCCATCCTTATCTCCGGATGATGACCTTTTTCATGACGACAGGTTCGAGAGGTTTGTCCATGTGATTGGTTTTCGTCCGTCCGATGCTTTGGACAACGTCGAGCCCACTCGTTACCTTGCCGAAAACCGTGTGACGACCGTTAAGGTGGGGTGTTGCTTCGAGGGTAATGAAAAACTGGCTTCCGTTGGTTCCCGGTCCGGCGTTTGCCATGGACAGGATGCCGGGGCCATCGTGTTTGAGATCAACCTTGAATTCGTCCTTGAACTGGTACCCCGGGCCACCGTTGCCCATACCGAAAGGGCAGCCGCCCTGGATCATGAATCCGTCGATGACCCGGTGAAAGGAAAGCCCGTCGTAAAAATTGCCACCCCTCTGGGTATCCTGCCGCCCTTCAGCGAGATTAACAAAATTCCAGACGGTTTCCGGGCACTCCCTGGCAAACAGTTCGATCTCAAAATTGCCCATGCTCGTCTCGAAAACCGCCGTCAGGCGATCCACCTTCTCTTTATAGTCACTTTTTTTCCCGATCATGGTATTCTCCTGGTGATAACTGTTGATGCATTCGTAAAAAGTCGCTTTTAATTTAATACGGTTCCGCAAAAAGTTCGAGATCACGGATGCCTACTGAATTTTAGAGGCAGTTATAAATGGGTTATGATAGACGATACATTTTCATTGTGTCAATAATAAACACTGACGTTTTTGGCGAACGGGAGTATTCAATTCAGAGGGAATCCGCGTTTTTGAATGTCGCCGTCATGAACAGTTGTGAAAGGGGGCGTTGCATGAAGCTCAGGAGATTTCTTGTGCCTGTTGACGGGTCGGAGAGTGCCGGAAGGGCGCTTGGATACGCAATCGAGTGGGGCGGGGGGGGCCGTATCCTCCCGGCACCGGCCTATGAAAGTCGAAAGTTGAGTAAGGAATTCATTTGAAAGGCGGCGGCACCGCCCCAGAGACGATCGTGCCGCCGCAAAGCGTTCTATTCATGCTTTCAAGGAGCTTACCGACGACGCGATATCGGAACGGTGGGGACAACGGCATCCCGGCGTCAATCGGTAATGCTGTACTGGAAGATTTCGTATTCTGTTTTTCCACCGAGGAGGGCATCAATCTTGGCCTGAACCTCCTGTCGCGTCTTGCTCAACAGCCATTTCTCCCAATCCTCGGCGGACCGCCATGAGCTGATTACCATGAATACGTCCAGACGGTCCATGCTTTTTAGAGTTTCTCCAGAGATATATCCCGGCTGCTGGGTGGCCAACTGCCGCATTTGCCTGAAAAGCGGTATCATCTCTTTTGCTTTATCCCTGGGAACAACGCGTTTGATGAGAACTTTGACGGTCATCTCGGCCTCCTTTGGTTGTGTTCCGGGTTCTCCGTTTCTGCAACTTTTTTCGATTGGCCAAAAACTAAGGGATATATTTTGGGTGGGCACTTCATAGGTCTTTACATACAAATTACAATACGCCTGTTTTTGCAAATCATCAAGAATTAAAACGCCGCCATCGCACCCATTATCGGATATCGGGGAATTGTCGCGGCGGGCTTCATGGCATTTGACATCTCGCTTCATATGAAATAAAATTCGCTTCTGAAATGGAGAACATGCCTCGTGAATGCTTCTATAAGGGGAAATACCCATGGAAAAATCGATGATTGTCGGCGCTCTGGAGAGATGTGAATTTTTTAATGGACTGGGCAGGGAGGATGTCGAAAGAATCGCCGAGCTTTGCCGGTTTAAGCAGTATGCCGCTGGAGAGCCGATTTTCGAGCAGGGTGATTCCGGTGAAAACCTTTATGTTATCCTTGACGGACTCGTGTTTCTGGAACGATCCCTGGATCTGGGAAGCCGGAAGGGCAGGGTGACGATCGAGAGCCTGGGAAAAGGCAGGGTTTTGGGTTGCTGGGCCACCTTGCTGGATGAAACCCATGTGATGATGTCTACGGCCACCTGCCAGGAGGCGACAAAAATTCTGGTGCTAAAAGGGTCCGAATTGAGAGGAATGATGTTGGGAAACAAGCTCTTGGGTTTCAATATCATGGAGAAATTTTGTCGTCTCCTGCTGGAGCGGATTCAGGCGGCTTACGGGGCCATGGAAAAGATCTGACCGGGGATCTCGATAGGTTGAGGAGTTATTAATGGAAGACGAGATTCTTGCAACGGAAGCGACCCTGATTGAGGAATTGCGCACACGGATCGCCCAGGATTACGAAAAACAGCGGGGAAACCTCATCCCTATTCTTCAACTGGTTCAGGCCCGGCTGGCCTATCTTCCCCCCACAGCCATCAAAATGGTTGCCGACCATCTCGAGATTCCCCCATCCGAGGCTTTCGGTGTCGCCACCTTCTACAATCAGTTTCGATTCAACCCGCCTGGGCGATACCCCGTAAAGGTTTGCATGGGAACCGCATGTCATGTCAAGGGCGGCGACATCATCCTCGAGAATTTCGAGCGGCGGCTGGGCATCAAGGAGGGAGAGACAACCACCGACCGAGAATTCAGCATCGAACGCGTGGCCTGTGTCGGTTGCTGTGCCCTTGCGCCCGTAACCTTGATCGGCGATGATGTCCATGCCCACATGGCGCCCAGCAAGGTCGAGGGCTTGTTTTCGCGAATTCAGATACAAAAAGAGATCGCGGAGAGAGACAAACATGAATCCGGAAAGTAAAGACAATATCAGAACGAAATTCGATGCGCTCCGACAGGAGGCTGTTCGACGGCAGGAGCTGTTCCGTAGTTCGGCGGCACCGAAGATCCATATCGGCATGGCTACCTGCGGTATCGCCGCCGGCGCTCTCGAAACCAAGGCCGCTTTTGAAGAAACCCTCAAGGAACGGAATATCGAGGCGCATGTTCACACCGTGGGATGTCTGGGGCATTGCTACGCCGAGCCGATAGTCATTATCGAGCATCCGGATTCCGGTTTTCCGCCCATTTTTTACCATGAGGTGACGCCGGGCAAGGCGAAAATGCTGACGAAATTGTACATTGAGGGGGGGGATCCGCGATTCGAGCATGTTTATGGTGCCACGGAGATAAACGACATGATCCCGTCCGTCATGGATTTTTCCCGGTTCAGCATGGAAAAACGGGTCATCATGGACAAGTGCGGAAAAATCGATCCTAACGATATCTACGAATACATTGCCGCCGGTGGATACACTGCCCTGGCCCAAGCGCTTCAAATGACTCCCGAAACGATCGTCGATTTGATCAAACAATCCGGGTTGCGAGGGCGCGGGGGCGCGGGGTTTCCCACAGGCGTTAAATGGGAAATGGCTTTTCGGGCCGAGCAGGAAAACAAGATCGTCATCTGTAATGCGGACGAGGGGGATCCCGGCGCCTATATGGACCGAACCCTCCTCGAAAGCAATCCCCATCAGGTCCTGGAAGGGATGATGATCTGTGCACTGACGGTGGGGGCCGATGAGGCCATCATCTATGTGCGTGCCGAATATCCTCTGGCGGTGAAAACCCTTTCCCGGGCCATTCGCCAAGCCCGCGAACTCCACTTGCTGGGAGAAGGGATCTTAGGCAGCAATTTCAACCTCAAAGTTGACATTTTCGAAGGGTCGGGGGCATTTGTCTGCGGCGAGGAGACGGGGCTCATCCAATCCATCGAAGGATATCGGGGCATGCCCAAGCATCGGCCGCCGTATCCAGTGAAAAGCGGTTTGAACGATCGTCCGACGGTCATCAATAATGTCAAGACCTTGGCCTTGGTGCCGCCTGTCGTGACCCAAGGCGCCGCATGGTTCAGAGGGATCGGAACCGAGGGCAGCCCTGGGACGGCGGTCTTTTCCGTTGTCGGCGACGTGGTTCATCCAGGATTGGTCGAGATTCCCATGGGGGTTACCCTCCGGACTCTCATTTTTGACATCTGTGGCGGCATTCCCAACCATAAGGGGTTTAAAGCGGTGCAGATCGGCGGGCCTTCCGGCGGCTGTCTGCCCGAGTCCTTCCTGGATACGCCCATTGATTTCGACTCCCTCACCGGGGCCGGGGCCATGATGGGTTCGGGCGGCATGGTGGTCATGGATGGCGATACCTGTGTCGTGAATGTTTCACGGTATTTTCTCGATTTCACTCAGAAGGAATCCTGTGGCAAATGCACGTTTTGCCGCATCGGCACCCGGCATTTGCTGAGTATTCTCGACCGTCTCACCTGCGGTGCGGCGCGGGAGGGAGACCTGGAGCTGTTGTCAGCGATTGCCGGGGATGTCAAGGCCGGATCCCTCTGCGGCCTGGGAAAGACCGCTCCCAATCCGGTGCTGACCTCCTTGAAATATTTTCGAGGCGAATATGAGGCTCATTTGAAAGAAAAACGGTGCCCGGGAATGATGTGCAGACCGCTTACGGCTTTCTACATCGATCTGGATGCCTGTGCCCGCGGATGTGATGCCTGTGCCATTGTCTGCCCGACGGATGCGGTCTTCACTACCAGCACCCGCAAAAAAGGGATCGATCAGAGCCTCTGCGTCAAATGTGGGGAGTGCGTGGTAGCATGCCCGCCCGAATACGATGCCGTGCGGAAGGTCTCTCCTCCATCGCTGGTCCCTGTCATCCACAGGCCCGAGACGACCACGACGCCCGACTCCTTGCGTAAGCCGGGATCCGGTGAAGGATGAGAATCCGACGACCTCTACCGACACGATCGAAGATGCCTGAGATACCCCATGGATGAGCGCTTGCATCCATGATTAAGAATCTTGAGGATATGGGGACATGGTCAAGATTACAGTGGACAATCGAGAAATTTCAGTGAAAGCGGGGGAGTCCCTTCTGGATGCCTGCCTGAAAAACGATATCGATATTCCAAACCTCTGCTGGATGGAAGGCATGGGCGAACCCTGGGCGGCCTGTCGTCTCTGTTTCGTCGAAATCGAAGGCGAAAATCTGCCTGTCACGGCCTGCACGACCCTGACCCGGAGCGACATGGTGGTGCGTACCGACACACCCGCCGTGAGGGCATTGCAGCAATCGGCATTGGCGTTGCTGCTCTCCGTGCACCATGTGGATTGCAAGAACTGCCATGCCAACAAGAAATGCGCTCTTCAGAATCTCGCCCGGCGTCTTAATGTCAGCCTGAAACCAAAGTATTTCGAAAATTATCTCAAGCCTGTGGAAAGAGATGAAACCCATCCCAGTCTGGTCTATTTTCCCAATCGATGCGTGCTGTGTGGGAAGTGCATCCATGTCTGCCGCGAACTTCACGGGCAGCCGCTTATTTCCTTTGCCAATCGTGGATTCGATACGGTCGTCAGTTTTCAGGGCAATGATACGATCCTGAACGCCAAATGCAAATCCTGCGGCGCTTGCGCGGCCGTCTGCCCCGTCGGTGCCTTGGCAACGAAAAAAGAACTCGATATCCTATAGCCCCCTCTCATTCAATGCCGGCAGTCTGCAGCGGATGACGCTGGGCGCACCTCCCTTGAGGGGTGAATCAATTCGATCGAATGATGAGCAGCGGCCGATCGATGCGGTTCAGGACGCCCGACGCCACGCTGCCGTAAAATGCTCGGGCCAGGCCGCTTCGGCCGTGGCTGGCGATGGCGATCAGGTCCACCTCTTCCGCCTCCGCCGTATTCAGGATGGATTGCACCACTGAATCATAGGAGATGACCGGTTTGTTGTTGATCCCTTTTTCAGTGAAGCGCCGATTGATGCCTTCAAGATAGGTCTCAACCTCTTTTTTGCGCCGGGCGTATTCCTGCTCATAGCCGCTGATGTCGACCACCTCCTGGTAACCCGGAACAAAATAATCACCCTCGACGACGCGCATGAAAATGATCTGCGAATCATAGCGTTTCGCCAACCCTTCGACATGCGGCAAAATGGCTTCCGCCCGATCGGACCCATCCAGTGGCACCAGGATTTTCTTGTACATACGAACCTCCTTTGGTTTTTGGGGTTATGGTATCGCTATCGTCCTACGGTAATTGTGATAAACGACCTGAAGGCGCTTTTCTCATTCGGTCGCGGCACGTTTATTCGCCCTATGCTTTGTGGACTGTCGATATCGCCAATCGCGGGGGATATCGCGACGAACGAAAGCTACTGTATTAAGGTGCTGCACCCATCGTTGAAAGCGATCTGCGAGGTGTTGCGCCTCAACCTATTTGCACAATTATTTCAATTCAAGCGGAGGCTGAGCGCAATGTTAGAACGGTGAAGATTCTATCTTACCCAGAGATATAATTAATATAACGCCTTTTGTCGAGGAATGCAATGGATTTTATCTCGATTCCAGCAACCCGATTCGCAGGTTCACAGCCCAAAATTCGCCATCGACAGGTCGTTCCGGATCCCCAATCGGGTAAGCACGAAATCGTAGCGAACCGGATCGTTCGGGACCCATCGTGCGAATCCCGCGGTTACCTCGATTGCGGTGGCCAGGTTGCAGGACTTCCGGCGAGTGAGGCCCAGACGAAGCGCGATACGGTGCATGTGAACATCCAAGGGAACGATCAGGCTGGAAAGGGGAATCCCGTCCCAGCCACCGGGGTCGACATCATCCGTCCGAACCATCCACCTCAGAAAAAGATTGATGCGTTTGCAGGCGCTTCCCCGGCCGGGGAGAGGGATGAGATGACCGGGGGCTCCAATGGCCGAAAGTCCTCGACAAAAACCGTCCAATGCCGGAACGATGGATCGATCCGAGGTGTTAAAACGCTTCATGAAGGATCGGTGGAGGGATCCATCTCGGTGGATCATCGCCTTGGCGCCCATGAGCAGGTCGCGAATATGGTCACCGGCGGCAAAGCGATGCCTGAAACTGCCGAAACGATCGTTGAGGGTTCCAGGGTCGGCATTTGCCAAGAACATGGCCGGCGAAGGTCCCATGATCGACAGGACCCTGTGCACGCTTCTCAGGATCTGGGTAACGCGGCCATAGGCAAGGGATGCAGCGATGAGCCCGACGATTTCGCGATCTCGGACGGATTCATATTCGTACAGGAATTCCAATGGGTCGGGATGAACGAACTCGCGACGGTTAATGGACTGATAAAGCGCTTCGAGCTTTATGGGAAGTTCAAAATTTTCGGGGTTCATGATGGCCTTTTGGGTGTCATAACCGCCTATAGGCACAGTATCTGGGGACATTTCAATCAGCATTCCTGTTGACGGGACATCATCAATATCCTATACAGGTCTTGAAAGGGATCCTAAATTATGAGCGGACAAGGTCCTTGGCATTTCTGATGATTCAAGTTTTGATGCATTCGCAAAAAGTCGCTTCAGCAAAATTCTAAAACAACATGTGACGCTTATAGTCTTGTCTAACAGCCATATAATGGGGTCATAAAAATAAATTCTGACTTCAGCCTTCGGTCTTCAGTCTCTATCCGGTCACCATAACCAGAGCTGAAAGCCGGGTGATGAATGAAAAATAACCAGCCGGCATTCGGAGGGAAAATATCGGGATGATAAACGAGAAAACCCAGATTCAGGAAACCGTATGGATTATCGGCGCCGGACGGTTCGGCATGATCGCCCTCGAGCGTCTGTCACGAATCAAGACATCTGCGCGGTTCGTGGTGGTGGATCCGGACGAGCGCCGATTTTTTCCGGTGGAACACTCCCGATGTACCTTCGAGAACATAGACGGAGTTCGTTTTATCCTTCAGCATCTCGGAGCCGAGGATCCACCGGATTGGATCATCCCTGCCGTACCCGTTCATCTGGCAGGGGAGTGGTGCCTCGAAAAGCTGGCCCACCGCGCACGCCGTATTCCCCTGCCGATGGAACTGAACCGCCTGCTGTGGAACCCCGTTCAGGGCGTCGGCGGTGACATTTACGTTACCCACGCCGATTTTCTTTGTCCGGACGACTGCCCGGAGCCAGCCGGTATCTGTACGGCCACCGGCGCGCCTCGAAAGCCTGACATGTTTCGTCTTCTGGCTAAAATCTGCTTCAAAGACTTCGAGCCCCTGGTGATTCGGAGCCGTCAGCTGTGTCCCGGCGTGGGAGGATATCGTCCGGATCAGCTTTTTGCGCTCCTTTCCACGTTGGAGGCGACCGGGGGCCGGTTTATGGTTTCCACCGCATGTCGGTGCCACGGGGTCGTCACCGGGATCGAGGTCGATTCCGAGATCCCTTCATGAACATTCTTCTACCCATCAGCGCGCGATTGAAAACAGCTACAGGTAATGTGATTCATCTCTGTCGAGGAACAGCTTGAAAGCGTCATCCGGATTTTCAAACTCCAGGGAGTGTCCCTTGCATCCATTTCGGGTGCAGAAATTGACGCTTCCGCCCAGCTCAAGATTCACGCTGGCCGCGGGGGCCTTGCAGGTGCAGGATTTCACTATGGGGAGGAGTTCGTGGCAGGATGGGCAGGCGCATTGAACCACAGCGTCCAAGATGTCGTCCACACCCTCGAAGATCTTGTTGTAGCTCCCGTAGATCTGACTCAGGTAGATACGGCCTTTTTTGTTCTCGATAACGGCTTCCAACTCGATGGAAGGCAGATTGTCCACTTGAACGGATGGATTCATCAGGCTTTTTCCGCAATTGGGGCATTTTACGCTGACTTCGATTTGATGAGCCATACAAGCCTCCTTGGGTTTGGGGTTGGGTGCGTCGGAGGAAGATGCCGTTGAGACTGGGATCTGAAACGGTATCAAGGTGGATCCGTTAAAATCGGAACTCATGGGATATGTAAACCTTATATCCGAAGTGGTTCAAAAAAGCAACGGTGCCTTGGTTCCTGACGAGGCGTAGACAAGGTCGAAATGTCCGTTACTCAGATTTACGGGAAAAAATCCACCGCGCTTCAGAGGAGCGGCCCGGATCGAAGGTATAACCTTGCATCTGGAAGTTTTTGAGATCAGCGGCTGTTTCGATTCGGTTTTGAATGACGAATCGCGCCATCATCCCCCGGGCTTTTTTGGCGTAGAAGCTGATCACCCTGTATTTTCCACCATTGAAATCCATGAAGATCGGCGTAATGATCCCGGCGGACAAACGGGCTGTGACGACGACCTTGAAATATTCGTTGGAAGCCAGGTTGACGAGAATCTTTTCGTCATGGTCGATGAGTGCGTCGTTCAGGGCATCCGTGATTCGATTACCCCAGAACTGATAGAGATCCTTACCTCTTTTCGTGGGTAGCCGGGTTCCCATTTCCAGTCGGTAGGCTTGGATGAGATCCAGGGGGCGGAGAAGGCCGTAGAGCCCGGAAAGGATCCGAAGGTGGGTTTGTGCAAATTGAAACGCCGTCTCCGAAAAATCATCGGCCTGAAGCCCTTCGTACACGTCGCCCTTAAACGCCAGGACAGCCGGTTTGGCGTTTTCAGGCGAAAAAGGACGGCGCCAGCATGCGAATCGGCGATGGTTCAGCTCGGCCAGCTTGGGACTGATGCCCATCAGTTCGGCCAGCTTCTCCGGGGTGTACCTCCTGAGATTTCTCACCAGCATTTCCGACTGGTCCAAAAGTGTTGGAAGCGAGTTGGTCGTTGTCACGCCGGGCCTCTCAAAATCGAGGGTCTTGGAGGGTGACAGTATCATCAGCATGATCGGATCTCCTCGGTGTCCGTTCGACTCAGGCAAAGGTCACTTTGTATTTTCGGACGAAATCCACCGGTTGGTAAGATCGTTTAGCTTTTCTCAACCCTTCCTCGCCCATATCTTGTTCCCGGTTAACCCGTTGAATGTGGGGAGTGTGGGCGAGAAACATCTGGTTGATAGCCTGGTAGATGCCTTTATAGGCGGCAAGGCCTTTCTCGAAATGAATCAGGACAGTCTCGTCGTTCATCTGTTCCGCCACGGTGAAGGCGGCCATTTCATCCTCTACCATGACGGCGCCGCCGAAAACCCCTTCGAGACTTTCCCAGTTGGCTAAAACGCGAGAGATGGCACGGTTTTCCGAGGCGAGAGTGTCATCGGATTCGCAGTCCCGCCATGCGCACCAGTCCTCCTGCATTGCCAGGGCGTGATGAATGAGATCGGGTGTCAGCGTCTGGTAAGCGTGATCGTACTTTCGCAAGAACTGGTTCAGCAGATTCTTTTTCTTGTGGAAACGATTTCCCTTGAGTTCGATGAGATCCTGAACTGAATAGAGATAGTCCCAGTGTTCTTCCGTGGCCGTGACGGCGATTCGATCTTCCAGAGCGTGTTTCCAGTGCTGGATCAGCGGTTCCGGAACCCGAACGATGACCGATTTTTCCAAAAATCGACTGTTGAGACGATCGGCCCACGCCACCTGTTCCCACCTTCCGACAGGTGCCCATAACAGCTCGGCGGGGCGAGACTGACGGATCCAGACCAGGTCGTTGTCCCATGCCCAGTCAAGACCGTATTCCCGCGCCCACCCCCAAAGGTTGATGAAGCTGTAATCCGAAGCTTCCCACAGGGTCTCCTTCAGGCGCTCACGGTAGAGCTCCTGTTTCTCCAAAGAGATGGGCTCAAACGCCAATGTCATCTTGTCCTCCGGTTCGAGTGAATTGAACCGCTTGCGCGGCGGGTTGTCTTTGTTCCTCAGCGTGATTAATTTAGTTGCAATTGCCTATGGTGTCAAAACTTTTCAGAAAAAACAGACCCCCCAACATCCTTCATCGACGTGCGCTGTTTTCGAAGGCGTCATGTTGGCAAGGGAGAGCGCCATGAATGCACATCAGTTTTTTCAAACGCTTCTATCTGGAAATGTCAACCGAAGGGCTTTCATTCGACAGCAGTTTCATCTTGCCATGCTCCTTACCGGTGGAATGGTCTTCATCCGACCGATTTCAAGTGCCCAGGAACCGTATATCACCATTGCAAAGGGGGCGCCGGGGCCGGCTGTGCGGAAAGCCGTCGCACTGCTTGGCGGCATCGAGAGATTCGTGAAACCCGGGCAGAAGGTGGTCATCAAACCCAATATGAGCTTCGCCCACGATCCCGAGCGGGCGACCAATACGCATCCCGAGATTGTCAGAGAACTGGTGGCCATGTGTAAGACGGCCGGGGCCGGGAGAGTGAGGGTTCTGGACCATCCTCTGCGGAAGCAGGAACTCTGTATCGAAGGGGTCAAAAAGGCCTGCGCCGTTTTCGATGAGGACATCGTCTATGGACTGACCAACAGTGATTTTTTTGCAAAGGCGTCGATTCCCCGCGGAATGGAGATGAAGGAAACCGATGTCATGAGGGATGTCCTGGAGTCGGAAATCCTCATTGCAGCCCCGGTGGCCAAGTCCCACGGCAGTGCGGGGGTCAGCCTCTCCATAAAAGGCATGATGGGGTTGATATGGGATCGTTGGATTATGCACGTCCGCTACGATCTCCACGCATCCATCGTTGATCTGGCCAGTCTGTTGAAGCCCCAATTGGTGGTGGTGGACGCTACGCGGGTGCTTTCCACGGAAGGGCCGGCGGGCCCGGGGAAGGTGCTCAAAATGAACACGGTGATTGCATCGGCGGATATGGTGGCCGCAGACGCCCAGACTGTTCGCATGTTCGAATGGTACGGCCGCCGATTCGAACCCCGTCAGGTCAAGCATATCCGGATCGCCCACGAACGCGGCTTGGGTCGTATGGACGTGGAGAACCTGACCGTTGCGGAAGCGGAAGCCTGAATCCATGGGTGTGGGGGGCGTCTCCAAAGGATGTAAATGCCGAATGATTGTTGACCGCTCCGGCTGCGGCCGTATATAGTGCGGATAAAGGCTGAAGACTTCAGTCTTCAGCCTACCAAGCCTTTAACCCTACGGATCGTCATGAGACCGTCTTTACAGAGAATCCTGCAAACGCTCAGCTTTCTCCTGTTTGCAGCCCTGATCGTCCTGGCCGCTTTTCCAATGGTTTCCCCAATGCCGGTGGACAGCTTTTTGCGGATGGACCCCCTGGTCGCCGTCGTCAGCTGTCTGAGTGCGCGGGCGCTGATCATCATGCTATGGCCTGCCGGAACTTTCCTGGTGCTGACCTTGATTCTGGGGCGTTTTTTCTGTGGCTACGTCTGTCCGCTGGGCGGCCTCATCGATGCCTCTGACGCGGTTGTTCGTTATTGGCGGGGACCCCTATCCGGTTGGGAACACGACAGGTATGCCGCATGGGGACGGCTCAAATATCTGCTCCTCTTTTTTTTCGTCGGAGCAGCCGTTTCCGGGGTATCATTAGCCTTTTTTGCCGCGCCCATGGTCCTCGTGACGCGTTTTTTCGCACTTATGATCTATCCAGCTGTGGCCCTGATTTGCGGTACCGCTCTGACCATCGGGCGCCCCATAGCCGATGCGCTGGGTTTGACCGGGCTTTCTTATCTACAGATTGATATCCCCCGATATGCACTCCAGTGGTTTACGACGGTGACGGTAGGGGTAACCCTTTCCGCGGGTTGGCTGGCACCGCGATTTTGGTGTCGCTGTGTTTGTCCAGCAGGCGCCGCTTTTACACTTTTTTCCGTGAAGCCACTGATGCGGAGAAAAGTGTCGGATGCCTGCATACGGTGCGGCGGGTGTCGCAGGACCTGCCCAATGGGGGCTATCCCTTCAGATCCTTTCGCGACAGATCACAAGGCATGTATCACCTGCCATGCCTGCGAGCGGATGTGTCCGACCAGGGCTGTCTCTTTCGGTGTGGGGGGGGATACATCGGCGGTGCTCCCTGTACTCCCGAAACGCCGGGAAATCTTGCTGGCAGGTCTCTCTGGGATCGGCACGGCGATGGTAACCCTGACGGGGTTGGGACTTCGACGAAACGACAATGCCCCCGGACAGATCCATCCTGCGGACCTGATCCGGCCGCCGGGAGCCGTTCCCGAAAACGATTTCCTCGCCCGCTGTATTCGGTGCGGGGTGTGTATGAAGGCCTGCCCCACCAACACCCTTCAACCCATGGGGATGGACGCCGGGCTTGAGTCTTTTTTTACCCCGAGGGTCACGCCCCGTCGTGGCGCGTGTGAACCCCTTTGCAGTGTCTGCGGCCAGGTCTGCCCTACGGGTGCCATCCGAACGCTGTCACCCGATGAGAAGATCTGGGCCAAAATCGGTACGGCTCAAATCCTTCGGCAGAAATGCCTGGCATGGGAGTTCGATCGCGGATGTTTGGTCTGCGACGAGGTCTGCCCCTATGACGCCATCGCCCTCAGATCCGTTCCCGGGGCATCGGTTTCCGTGCCTTTTGTTGACGAATCCCGTTGCAGCGGATGCGGGTTCTGCGAACATTACTGTCCGGTTCAGGCCCGGCCGGCCATCATCGTCGAACCCATGGAGGCGATGCGTCTTTCGGAGGGATCCTTCCGTGAAAGCGGGAGAGCGGTTGGGCTCAATCTCGGTATTGGGCGGCCGCCTTTGCCGGAAAAGGCGCTTCCCGGCAAAGGGAAATCGTCAGGCGGTCTTCCGCCTGGGTTCACGGATTAGGACACGGTGGGTAGAGCCCCGCTAGGGCTGCCCCAGTGCCGCGCCGGATACCGGGACCGTCTTGACGTTGATGCCGATCAGTCCGCCCTTCAGCGTCATCCGAAGCGCGGCACCATCCCGGACCACCACCATTTCGACGGTTTCCGCGTCGGATTTCTGTTTTACGATGGAAACCAACTGCTGCGAGTTCTCGATACGAATGCCGTCATATTCGATCACCAGATCGCCTTCCCTTATATCGAGGGCTTCCGCTTGACTCCCAACGTTGACATTGCTGACCTGAACCGCCTTTTCCGATACATCCTGAGGCGGCGTTGTCGCCTCATCTGCCTCCGGTGTTATTTCCGGAACAGCGGCCTCGAGCGGCGAATGGGCGGTCGTCTTGGCCTTCGGCACGACGGAGACCCGGTGCAATTGGGTCTGGCTGTAAAAAAATGCGTAGTTCGTCTCATCCAGGTTGCGGAGAAGACGCTTGATGGCGACCTCCACGGACTCATTATCCGCAGAGAAGCTGATCGATTCCCCCAGGCGAGCCTGAAGTCCCGTCACCTCGACGTCGCATTCGCGCTGAATGACGGCGAGAATTTCCGCCAAAGGCTGCCTCACCGCTTCAATGGTAATCCGCTGACCATCGGGCGGAAACGGTGGGGAAGCCGCTTCCGAAAGGAGGGCGCCTCCCCGAGCGGGCAATACCCCCGTCATGAGAATACCAAAATAGATCATGTATGGAAGGCCGCTTCGAGAGAACCGTGAAAGCGTGTTCATGTGATCATCCCAAACCCCGACCGGATCATGTCCTGCAGCGGCCGCGACGCTTTTCGTCGCAGCGTCGCAAACCATCAGTGCATCGTTGAGATCGAGTGAATTATTTGTTACAGTATATCCGTTCAGGTCCAATGAAGCAAGAACTGAAACCGATCACGTCGATTTGGACCTTGCAGGATGGCATCTTGGCGGGTCTTCATTCGAATGCAGGGGGAAGGAGTGGTTATGATCAATTTTCCGGGAATGGTCGTCGGTATTATGATTCTCTTTATTGGACGAAAGCTTTTCTGGCTTTTTGTCGGCAGCGTTGGACTCCTGGCGGGGCTGACCTATACCGAACGGTTCCTGGGCGCCCAGGAGGAATATGTCATCCTGGGCATTGCCGTTTTAATCGGCCTTCTCTTTGCCGTGTGCGCTTTTCTTATAAAGAAGATCGCTGTCGGGTTGGCGGGTTTTATGGTTGGCGCCTACATCACATTCTATTTTCTCAAGGTATTCAATTATCAAGAGATCCAGCTGATTTGGCTGATATGTCTGCTTGGGGGGATCCTGGGAATCGCTCTTATGGCTTTTCTGTTTGATTGGGCTCTTATATTTCTGTCTTCCGTTTTCGGAGCGGTTCTGGTCATTCAGTCGATCGTCCTCGAGCCCCGCGTCATCCCATGGGCGTTTATCGGCATGATCATTCTTGGCTGCGCCGCTCAAGCCAGAATCATGTATTCGGAGCCCGGGATGCGGGGGCGTCGCTGACGACGTTTCTTCGAGAAGATCACGTACTTAGCAGATCCCCGGAAGGTATTGCAGCCCTATTGGACGGTGAGGGGAGACGACATGAATCGATTTTTGGCGGATGCAAAGACCATTCAAGCCCAACTCGGCGAGATCCGGAGGGATCTCCACCGGTATCCCGAAATTGGGATGACCGAAACACGGACGGCCCGGATCGTCGCCGATTATCTGAAGGGATTGGGCCTCGCGGTTCGGGAAGGGGTCGGCGGTACGGGAGTGGTGGGCCTGCTGTATGGGCGGGGAGGCGACCGAACGGTCGCCATTCGGGCGGATATGGACGCCTTGCCGATGACGGATCGCATAGCCGGTGACCATCGGTCTTGCATTGAGGGCAAGGCGCATGCCTGCGGCCATGACGGCCATACCGCCATGGTGCTGGGAGCGGCGTCCCTCCTCTGTCGCAGTGCCGAAGCGCTGGAGGGCAACGTCAAATTCATCTTCCAGCCCAGCGAGGAACGGTTGCCCGGTGGGGCTCTGCCCATGATCCGCGATGGTGTCCTCGATAATCCCCGCGTGAACGGGCTTTTCAGCTGCCATGTGCATCCCGGCGTCCCCCAGGGCTCTGTAATGGTGACACCCGGCTACTGCACGGTGTCATCGGCGGGCTTCACCCTCGAGATGATTGGAAAGGGTGGCCACGTGGCCCTTCCTCATCAGGCGGTGGATCCCATCGTTATGGCCGCGGATTGCATCAACGCCGCCCAGAACATCATTTCCCGGAGGACCGACCCGCTGGATTCAGTTATCCTCGCATTCGGGACGATTCACGGCGGCACCGCCAACAACATTATCCCGGATACGGTGACGCTCAAGGGCACCATCCGAGCTTTGAGCCCCGAGCGGCGGGATCGGATGGTGGTTATGTTCAGGGAAACCGTTGCGGCGACGGCCCAAAAGCACGGCGGGGATTTCCGTCTCAACGTCAAGCTGGAGTACCCGTCCGTTTATAACGATCCGGCCATGGTCTCCCTGTTCCGACAGGCGGCTGCCACGGTCGTGGGAGACACCCGGGTGATCCACACGGAGAGGCCGTTCATGGGCGGCGAGGATATCGCCTACTTTCACGAGCGGATTCCGGGGGTCTTCTGGTTCATGGGAACGGGTAATCCGGATCGGGGCTTCCAGCACCCGCTTCACAGCCCGCTGTTCGATTTTGACGAGGCGGTGCTCTCCGTAGGGGCCGCGCTTCATGCCCAATGCGCCTCGGATTTCCTGTCGGCGATCACCGTGCCCGGGCTTCCGGACGTGGAAGGCCCGGCGCAGGGTTGAGCCACGGCTTGACGTTACGTCTTATACCCGCCCCCCGACAATCACGGATCATATGCCGGTTTCAGAGGCGGCCACGGCGTGGCTTTGCGCTTCAGCAGCATCCAGTCTTCATCCACCATCGTCTGAATTTTATCGCAATCGACATCGGATAGGTGGTTGAACCGCCCTTGGATCGAGAGATAATCCCTGACCGGTCGGGGGGCGGCGTCGTGATTGAGGGTGTAGCGAACGCCATCCACCACTTCGTAGAGGGGAAAGACGCGGGTTTGCACCGCCAGTCGGGCGATCTTGATGCACTGATCGGTGGGTACCCGCCACCCGGTGGGGCAGGTGGCGAACACGTGGATGAAGCGGCTGCCGCCTTTAAGTATCCGCGCGCGCTGGAATTTTTGGATCATGTCTTCAGGATAGGCAATGCTGGCGGTGGCGGCGTAAGGGATGCGGTGGGCGGCCAGGGCCTCCACGATATTTTTTTTGCGGGTCTGCTTCCAGCTCGCACCGGGCGTTGTGGTGGTTCGTGTGCCGAAAGGCGTTGACGAGCTTCGCTGGACGCCGGTGTTCATATAAGCCTCGTTGTCGTAACAGACGTATATGAAATCCTCGTTACGCTCAACTGCGCCGGAGAGGGCCTGGAAGCCGATATCGAAGGTGCCGCCGTCCCCAGCCCAGGCCACTACCACGGTTTCGGTGTCTCCTCTCATATCGAGAGCCGCCCGAAGGCCGCTGGCCGTGGCGCCGGCCGTTGCAAAGGCGGTGTGAAGGACCGGAACCTTGAGGGAGCACTGAGGGTGAGAACCGGCGATGATGGCCCAGCAGCAGGCGGGAATCACCATCATGGTTTTCTCGCCCAGGGCGCGCAGAGCGAATTTCATGGCTACCGTGGCGCCGCATCCGGGACACCCCACATGGCCGGAGGTCATGTAGTCGGTCTGGGGGAGTGGAGATCTTATCATGATTGAAACCCTTTTTTCGTGAATGGTAGTGGTCGATCAGGCGGTTCTGCAAACCGGGCATGTCGCGGGGTCCAGCCCGACCCAGACGCTTTCGGTCTCAGGACGGTCCGCCGCTTTCGCAAGACCGTAAACCTCCTTGATGATCTCGGGCGTGACGTCCCGTCCACCCATGCCGGAAATGTAGCTGAAAACCGACGGGCGCCATTCACCGTGATATAGAGCGGCCCGTATTTCTTGGGCGAAGATGCCGCCCAGGCCGAAACAGAAATTTCGGTCGAGTACGGCGATCTTTTGCGCATTGCTTACCGAATGCCTTAAGAGGTCCGTCGGAAAAGGTCGAAACATCCGGATTTTCAGAAGTCCGACTTTTTCGCCGCGATCCCTCAGGTCGTCCACCACCTCGCGGCTGGTGCTGACGGCCGTGCCGGCCATGGCCAGGATGATCTCCGCGTCCTCGCATCGATAGGCCTCAAGCATGCCGTAGCGTCTGCCGAAAATCTCTTCAAAGCCGTTTTCGGCTGCCGTATAAAGGTCAGGTACCCGTCGCATGCCCGCTTGGATATCGTGCCGCATCTCCATGTAGCATCCGGGAGGCGCCATCTGGCTGAGGGCGAAAGGCTCCCGGGTGTCGAGGTGGACCTTGGGCCGGTATGGCGGCAGGAATCGGTCCACCGCAGTCTGATCAGGGATGTCCACCGGCTCATATGTGTGTGAGAGGAAAAACGCGTCCAGTACCACCATGACGGGGAGACTGGCAGATTCGGCCAGACGGAAGGCCAGGAGGGTCGTGTCCAGGGCCTCTTGACCATCTTCGCAGTAAAGCTGAATCCATCCGGTATCCCGCTGGGCCAGGCTGTCGGTCTGGTCCATCCAGATGTTCCATCCCGGCCCCAATGCCCGGTTGACCTCGGCCATGACGATAGGGAGACGGGCGGCCGAGGACCAATGGAGCAGTTCATGCATCAGCGCCAGGCCGTGGGATGAAGTGGCCGTGAAGGTTCTGGCGCCGCCGCTGGCGGCTCCGATGACCGCCGCCATGGCCGAGTGTTCGCTTTCCACGCAGATAAACCGGCCTGTCATTCTGCCCTGGGCACAGTATTCCGATAGGGCCTCCACGATATGGGTCTGAGGAGTGATGGGATAGGCCGACATCACTTGAACTCTCGCCAATCGGACCGCTTCGGAAACGGCATGGCTGCCTTCCACCACTTCTTTCATGATTTTTCCTCCTCAAGGGACATGGCGTTCCTGGGGCATTCCACCACGCAGATGCCGCAGCCCTTGCAGTAATCCAGGTTGATGCATCGGGTGCCGTCTATATGGATCGCGACTTCCGGACAATAGAGGCGGCAGTTGTCACAGTCGTTGCAGATGCCGCAATTGAAGCATCTCGCCGCCTCTTTGACGGCCGTTTCAGGGCTGTAACCGCCTTCGATCTCCTCGAAGGAGGCGCGTCGTTCCGATGGAGAGGTCATTGGTGGTACGGCGCGGTCGGCCGGCGGGAAATAATCAGTGTTGATGGCGGTATAAGGAACGATGGTCGGGTTGCGGAATTTGCGGCTTCCGGAAAGGTAGATTTCCATGGATAGCGCCGGTCCGCCGCCGACTTGGCACTGAGCGATGCGTTCCGGTATGCCGGTCTTGCCTTCCCGGAAGAGGGTATCGAGCATCATGGCAGCCTGCTTTCCGGATGCCACGGCGTCGGTGACGCTCTTAACCGGGACCGTCAGGTCCCCACCGAAGACCAGGGGTAACCTGGAAACGGGATGCGTCGATAGGGTACAGTGGCTCATTTTGAGCAGATCCGGCTGCTGTTCGGGCGGACGGGACCAGCTCTCCAAGGGTTCGGCGCCGATGGCCGAATAGGCCCGATCGACCTTGAGAATGCGGGTTCGCCCGCCGTCAGGCACAACGCGGCAACGGCCCCCGGCGGTTTCCATGTCGGTGATCCGCATCTGCTGGAGGGTGAGGGACAGCCGATCGTCGTCGCCGTCGATTCGGACGGGCGTTACGAGCTCCATCAGCCGGACGCCTTCTGCCAGTGCCATTTCGATTTCGTGTTCGAAAGCGGGCATGTCCTGTCGACGTCGGCGGTAGACGATAACGGTATCCACCCCCAGGCGAATGAGGGAGCGGGCCACGTCGACGGCCGTATTGCCGCCGCCGATGACGGCTGCCGTTCCGCCGGTGCGGGTGTTTTTACCGCGGCGGATATCGTGGAGGTACTTAAGTCCGTCCTGAACCTTGTCCGCGCCGGGAATGCCCATGTGAAGGGAACGCCCGTGGCCGCATCCCAGAAAAACAGCGTCGTAGGATGTCGCCGCTCCCGCGAGGAATTCACCGGTCACCGGCTTCCTGCAGTAGATGTTGACCCCCATGTCGACGATTCGGGAAATTTCGGCCTTGAGGGTGTCCTCGGGCAGCCGATACCAGGGAATTCCCCATCGTAGAACACCTCCAGGCTCGCTGTCCGCGTCGAAGACATCGCAGGCGTGCCCCAGGCGGGCCAGAAAATAGGCGGCGGAGAGTCCTGCCGGTCCCGCACCGGCAATGGCGATGTTTTTCCCATGGGTTGCCCGCCGGTTGGCTTCGACCTCATCCCCATAAAACGGGTGTGGGACGGCATAAGCATTTTCAATGGCCATGTCTCCGATAACCCGTTCGAGGTGGTGGATGCCGACGGGGCTGTCCATCTGTCCGCGATTACAGACGCCTTCGCAGGGGTGAAAACAGACCCGCCCGCAGACGGCCGGAAAGGGGTTTTCCCTCAGGATTGTCTCCCACGCGGCCGGAAACATGCCTTGGCCCACCAGCATTTCGATGCGGGCGATGTCTTCTCCGGCAGGGCAGACGCTGCTGCAAGGGGCGGTTTTTTCGTCATAGCCCGGCCGTACGAAGCGCCAGGAACCGGTCTTGTTGATCTCGGTAGAGATGTTCGATCGTGATATCCGCATCGGCGTCTCTGTCATAATTTCCGGATCATACGTCATCTTTATTCCCTGCCTCCGTTGTGGTGTTTGAAAAACGGACCTCCGCATAGGCCTGTTTGGCGGCGGCGATATTTTCCTCCTGCTTGATGGGAATCTCGTGTCGGATCACCTCTTCAACGGCGTCCATGGGGGGCATCCCGAGGATCCTGGCGAATGCGCCGATCATGGCCGTGTTGATGATGGGGTGGGTTCTTGTGCCCAGGTGATGGGTCGTGGCGATCCGCGCGGCGTCAACGGTCGCCGTCCGGAATCCGTCAAAGGCTTCAGCGGGGGTTGGGTCGGCCGTGTTGAGCAGTATCCATCCCCCGGGTTTGAGCCCACGGGTGATGTTGATACTGGCCAGAAGATTCGCATCCTGCACCAGAACATGGTCCGGGGTATAGATATTGCTTCGAATCCGAATCTTTCGGTGATCGAGACGGAGATAGGCCTCCACCGGCGCGCCTCGACGTTCGACACCGAAGACCGGGAAGGTCTGAACATAATATCCTGCCTTGAAAAAGGCCTTGGCCAGAATGATAGACGCCACCACCGTCCCCTGCCCGCCGCGACCGTGAAACCGTATTTCCTTCATGACGCTCCCCCGTCTTCTGTTCTCTGCCGTTGTCTCGGAATCTCCGAGCCGTTTTGGAATTCGATGCTTCCCGGGATGCGGCGGCAAAGAACCCCCCGCAACCGTGTCGGGTTTTCGGCCGAAAAGGGGTTAGCATACCCGAGATTCTCAACCTTTGCAAGACCGTGGTTGGATTGTCCCTTCCATTTTCGTGGTGATTGGGATATATCAGCCGAGGTCAAACCCAATATTCCTTCAAGGGGGCGCAATGCGGTCTTTCATTCAATATGGAAATCAGCTCCGGGAGCTCTTCGGCGCCCAGCAGCTGGCGGTTCTGGCCACCGATGCCGGGGGTCGTCCCTATACCAGTCTCGTTGCCTTTGCAGCGACCGATGATCTCAAAAAACTCGTCTTTGCCACGCTTCGGGAGACCCGCAAGTTCTCAAACATCACGCATAACCCTCATGTTTCCCTCCTGATCGACAGCCGATCCAACCAGGTGACGGATTTCCAGGACGCCGTCGCTCTCACGGCTTTGGGGACCGCCGAGGAGGTCTTTGACGAAGATAGAAATACCTTGCTTGCCCTCTATCTGAACCGGCACGCCCATCTGTCGGCCTTTGTAAAAACCCCATCCTGCGCTCTCGTGGCGGTCGCCGTTCGCGAGTACTACCTGGTGAGCCGATTCCAGAATGTCGCCGTATGGAAAATAGCGCGGTGAAACCTGGATTTGGTCCTGATGTGAATCGACCTGTCGATGCAACATCCATCTCCCTTCCAATCCATCTTCAATTCAATTTATCCGCATTTATTTGTTTTCTCGGTTGTTCGTAAAAATTTTCGTGCCGGAGGAAAGGCGATCCTCCTGTCGATGACGGCTTCAGGATAGCCGGTTTTACACCCTGTAAAAAATGTCGACAGGGCCGTATGCCCCCGCCTTCGAAAAATGAAACCGATGTGTCATAAAAGATAACGAATTCAATTTGTTGGATCTGTTGTGGTGTGTGGCACAATGCTTGCTGTAGATAGTTTGGCAACATTTATGGGCGATAGGGAACCGCCGATGTTCAATAAACGGTTCAAACGGAGACCTGTCATGAAACCGAGCTATTATAAATCGATACAGAACAAGATCCTGATCAGCATGATCCTGGTGCCCGCCGTCTCGTTTGCCCTGAGCCTCGGGGTGGGATATTATTTTCTGGCGAACTCCCTGCAGCGATCCACCATCGCGAGCCTTCAACGGATCGTCTCCGATCATCGCCATATGATCGAATCCTTTCTCGATGAACGTGCCCACGACCTGGAGTTCATCCTCAATACCTACTCCTATGATGATCTGAGCCAGGCGGATCATCTCGGCCGGGTGTTCAAAAACCTCCAGGAACAATCAGGGGCGTTCGTGGATCTGGGGGTGTTTGACCAGGAGGGCAACCACGTGGCCTACAATGGACCCTACGAACTGAAATGGAAGAACTACGGTTCGGAGAGGTGGTTTCAGCGGGCCATGGGGGAGGGCATCTACATTAGCGATATCTTTCTGGGATATCGTCAGGTACCGCACTTCATCATCGCCGTCAGCAAAAGTGAAGGCGGCGGCAGGTGGGCTGTCCGCGCCACCATCGACACCCATTTTTTCACGCAGTTGGTGGAAAGGGTCCGTATCGGCAAGACCGGGGAGGCGTATCTTCTCAATTCGGACGGCATTCTCCAGACCCGGCAGCGTTCCGGCAGGGACCTGATGGCAACTCCCCTGGATCAGGTCGAATACCCTGGCGATCTCGACAACATTCATACGTACCTCGCGAAGGATACTAGCGGGGAAGACTTTCTTTATGCCACCACCTGGCTGAAAGACAAGGAGTGGCTGCTGGTCGTCCGGCAGGAAAAGGCGGAATCCCTCAGGTCGCTGATGGCTGCAACCTACGGCATCATTTTGATTTCGATCATCGCGCTTTCAACCATCGTTGTCGTGGCGTTTTACATCACCGGCCGCATCGTCCAACGGATGAAGGAGATGGACACGGAAAAAGAGAGCCTCAACCAGCAATTGATCAGAGCGCAGCGATTGGCGGAGCTTGGAGAGATGGCGGCAGGGTTTGCCCACGAGATCAACAACCCGCTGCAGATCATTCGAAGCGAGCAGACCTTGATCGAGATGAACTTCGCCGATCTCAAGGCGAGCGGCGTGCTCGAGCCTTCGGACACTTTGACGGAGCTCGATGATTCCATGGCGCAGATCAAACTTCAGATCGATCGGTGTGCCGGCATCACCCAGGCCATTCTCAAATTCGGCCGGCAGGGCGAACCCCGGATACAGAACGTGGATCTCACCATCTTCATTCCCCAGGTCACAGATATGGTGGCCAAAAAAGCGAGCGTCAACGGCATCGAAATCATCCAGAAGATCGCCGAAGACACCCCCCCCGTCCACGGAGACCCGGGGCAGCTTCAACAGGTCCTGCTCAATCTCCTCAACAATGCCATGGATGCCGTTATTCATCAGCACGGCGCATCCGGAGGATGGCTCACCATCCGGACCTCGGCCGCCGACGCCCGGCACACCCGGATCGTCGTCGGGGACAACGGGTGCGGCATTGAAGCCGATAACATCAAAAAGATATTCAGCCCGTTTTTCACGACCAAGCCGCCGGGGAAGGGCACCGGTCTGGGGCTGTCGGTTTGCTATGGCATCATCAACACCATGGGCGGAACCATGGAGGTTGAGAGCCGTCCGGGTTCCGGCTCGACCTTTACCATTCTTCTGCCCTCGGTGTCGAGTTAGGGAAAAATATTAACCAATCAGACAGAATGGGGGGATCAGCATGGAGCAAATGAGAATGATGTTGGTGGACGACGAGGAGCGTTTTCTGACGACGACTCAGAAATTGTTGAACAAGAAAGGCTACGATGTCCAGATTGCGTCGAGTGGACAGGACGCCCTGGAGATATTGGACAAAAAGATCATTCACGTGGTTATTCTCGATGTCAAGATGCCGGGAATGGACGGCATCGAGGCGCTTAAACAGATCAAGTCCCGCTTTCCCCTGGTGGAGGTGATCATGCTCACCGGGCACGCAACCGTGGAGTCCGCTGTCGACGGGCTCAAGTCGGGGGCCACCGATTATCTCATGAAGCCCACCGGCCTTGATGAACTGATCCAGAAGGCGGAAGAGGCCTTTGAAAAATGGAAGCGCATGGAGGAAAAGATTCGTCTGGCCACCAGCAAAAAATACATGAAATCGCCTCGGGAGATCCTCAAGGAATCCGAGCCGGAATAAAGCCCAACGGGTCGATTGCCTGAACAGCGAACCGGATCATTCAACAAAGGGAGCCATACATGTCTGAGAAAATCAAGGTGCTGATGGTCGACGACGAAGCCAAGTTTCGGGAGACCACTTCGAAAATCTTACGCAAACGAGGTCTGGACACCACGATGGCCGCCACGGGAGAAGAGGCCATCGAGATTCTTAAAAAGGAGCCGATGGACGTGGTCGTGCTCGACATCAGAATGCCGGGTATGGACGGCCACGAGGCGTTGGCCGAAATCAAGGAGATCCGTTCAGACACCCAGGTGATCATGCTCACCGGGCACGGCGGCGTGGAATCCGCCAAGGCCTCCCTGGAAAAAGGAGCCTTCGACTATCTGAGCAAACCGTGCGATATCGACCTCTTGGTCTCTAAAATCAATGACGCTCACAGGGCGATCCACGACACCGAAGCGTGGGCCACTGAAAAAAAAGCCGGAGAGGTCATGATCCGTGTGGAGGAGTACACCACGATTCAGGGGGATCAGAGCGTCAAGGAGGCCATTGAACACCTGATGCAATCCTTCGAGGGCCTGATCGCCAGCGGATCCGTCATGGAAACCGGACACCGGTCGATTCTGGTCTTCGACCGTGACGGGGATATCGAGGGCATCTTGAGCATCCAGGATCTGATCGGGGCTGTTCGACCCGCCTATCTTTCCGCGCCAAAGCCGTCCATGGCCGATGCCATGCAGTATTCAGCCATGTTCTGGACAGGACTCTTCACCAGCCAGGTGAAAAAACTGGCCGGCGTCACGGTTTCCGACATCATGTCCGCCACGCCGCCAAGCGTGGACGAAAACGCCAACCTCATGGAACTTGCGGATATCATGTACAGCCGCAATGCCAGGCGGGTCGTGGTCACCAACGCCAAGGGGCGGGTGATCGGGGTCGTCCGGGAACAGGAGCTTTTCTTTGAGATGGCGAAGATCATCCTCAAGTGAGGCCGCTTCACGGCATAATCCGTCCGGGAAGGAGAAGAAGGATGTCGATGAAAAATGCCTTTGACATGGATAGCGGCGGCCGGAGAGGGCTGCGCGAATCCGATGGATATTCTTGAAAGGAGACGCTGATGTCGGCTGCAAAAAAGAAAAAGGTCACCGGTTACGATAAATATGTGGACTGGAAGTTTTTCATCGTTCCGGTCGTACTTTTTTTCCTGATCCTCGTCCTGCCGACGCCCTACGGCATGAAGGACGTGGGAACGGAATACAAGGTGGGGCCCGGGGCGGTGATCAACCTGATCACCCATGACCTCTTCGGGAAATCGAGTTCGGACGTGGAGCAGTGGCAGTTGGTGGCGGCTCAGATGATGGAGCAGAATCTCCGCATGGGCGCGTTGACCAAAAACCGGTTCATGAAACGCGACTACAAATGGGTCCGCAAATACAATATCCAATCGAGCGAGGCCAACTTTAACCGGGCCAGTGAATGGATCGAGGAGAACGTCACCGACGAGCATTTTGCCGCGTTGATGAAAAGCGCCATGGATCTGCGCCGGGACGGGCTCAAGTACGAGAATCTCACCGGGAGGGAGAAAGATGCCGCGGATAAGGGGGCTTGGCACATCAAGGTCGCCATCGCCATGGGTGCTTTCGTGGTGCTCTGTTTTCTCACCGAGTGCATCCCACTTCCCGGGGTTGCCTTCTGCATCGGCCTGATCCTCGTCTTCTGCGGTGTCGTGGGTCGGGAAGAGGTGGCCATGCTCTATTGGAGCGATGCCTGCTGGTTTATCATGGGCAGTCTAATGTTTGCGGCGGCCTTCGTCAAGACCGGCGTGGACAAGCGGGTCTGCATGATGATGTTCAAACGCCTCGCCGTGCCCAACATCCGGGCCATCACGCTGATCTTCATCGTCATTATCGCACCCCTGGCGGCCTTTATCTCCGATCATGCCCTGGCGGCCATGTTTCTGCCCATCGGCATGCTCCTTTACCAGAACAGTCTCACCAAGGAAATTCCGGAAGATCCCGAACTGGGGAAGATGATCATGATCGCCATCGCCATGGCCTGCAACGTCGGCGGGCCGGGAGCGCCTTCGGGCGGTGCGCGGAACGTGATCATGATGACCTACCTCACCGACATGTTCGGGGTGGACATCGGCTATTTCCAGTGGGTCACCTATTGCTTTCCCTTTGTCATCGTCATGATTCCCATCACCTGGATCATCGTCAACTGGCGGTTCAAGCCCCGCATTACCTCCCTGGCCCCGGCCATGGAAAATCTGCAACGGGAGATCGGGAAAATGGGCGCCTGGAACCGTTCCCAGAAAATCGCTCTGGTGATCTTCGTTGTCATGGTCTTCGGGTGGTTCACTGAAAAGGAGTTTTACTCACTGGGGATCTATCCGGTGCGCCTGGGCATCGGGGTCATTGCCGTGGCCGGCGCCGTCGCTTATCTGCTCACCGGCATCGTCAACTGGCGTGACTACCAGGAGAAGGTGGACTGGGGCGTGGTCTGGCTCTATGCCGGCGCCATCATCTTCGGCCGAACCCTGGACGAGACCGGCGCGGCCTACTGGCTGGCCCGATCGGTCATCGAGGTTCTGGCGCCGATGGGGATGGACTCGGGGCTGCCCCTCATGGCCACCTCCAACGCGCTTACGGCCGTCATCACGAACTTGATGGCGGACGGCCCGGCCGCCGCCGCCGTAGGCCCCATTACCCTCAACATGGCGGGTCTGGTCCATCCGGGGACGACCTATCTGCCCTTCATGGCCATGGCCACGGCCATTGCCTCGTCCTTCGCCTACTGCCTGATCATCGGCACGCCGCCCAACGCCATTGTCTATGCCAGCGGATATCTGGAGCCCAAGGACTACCTTCGGGCCGGCATACCGGTCTTTTTCGCATCCAATATCCTTCTCATGCTCATGACGGCGCTGTACTGGGCCTGGCGGGGATTTGGGGGGATGCCCGCCTACTGAGACTCAAGACAGGCGCGGGCGTTGATCATGAAGGTCAAGGGGCAACGCACCGAAAGATCGTCTACACTGAACCGCCTCCGCAAGGTCCCGGAGAGAGGCTTTGCGGAGGCTTTCCGACAAGGAGTCAAAAAAATGGGGAAAGCACGCGATCCAAAATCGTTGAAAGCCGTCCGGCACGAGGCGGGGGTCACCTATTTCACCCGGGAAGCCGAACGACGACTCTTTTTTTTCCTGACCATCATCATGCTTATCCTGGGAATTGTTTATAAAATCGGATGGCTGTGATGGAAAACCCAACAGAAGCCCAACGATTTTCGCTGCGCTTTTATTTACGAACGCTGTCGCGGCTTCTGGGAAACCCCGGACATTTTTTCGACGATCTTCCCGAGAATATGGGGATGGGGCTTCCTCTTGGATTTCTAATGGTCTCCAGCATCATCTTCACGGCGGCCGGCCTCATGAACGCGGCGGTGGGCCCTTGGGTCGCAGCAACCATTTTCATGGCCAACGCCGTTGGGATGGTGTTTATCACCTCGGGGCTGGGTTACATGGTGGCCACCTTGATTCTTGGCCGGAAGGCGCCTTATATTCGGTTTTTCACGATATACGCCTTTGCCGCGGGGGTCACTCTGCTCGCCTCATGGATGCCTTATTTTCTCTTTATCACCGAGCCCTGGAAATGGTGGCTGATCTTCAAGGGATTGACCTGCGCTCTTCGGATGAAATGGCAGCAGGCCCTGATGGTCATCGGGCTTTCCATCGCCCTCATTATCCTCTTTTTCTGGACGCTTTTGCCCCTCATCTCGAAATCATAACCCGTCTCTTGTCACTTTTCTCCTGTCGGCAGCCACAGGGTTACGGTACACCCGGGGCCGTCGTTGTTGGCGGCCGACACCCGTCCCTTCATGGCGACCATGACCTTTCGGACAAAGGCGAGGCCGATACCCGTTCCCCGGGTCGACCGAATCAGGGCGTTCTCGGCCCGATAGAAATCGTCAAACACGCGTTTGAGATCCTGGCGGGGGATGCCGGGACCCGTATCCGAGACATCAATCCTGACCCACCTCCCCTCTCGGTGGAGGTGGATGATGATGCGGCGCGTCTCGTGCTGACGACCGAACTTGATACTGTTCTCCACGAGATTGACCAAGACCTGGATCAGCATTTCACGGTCAAAGGCCACAGTCGGGACGCTTCCCAAGCGGATATCGACGGTGAATCCCGCTTTTTTGAGAGCCTCTGCCATGATGCCGCAGGACTCTGAAATCACTTCGTCGAGTGACCCGAATTGAAGGTTGAGGCGGAGCTCCTTTTTCTCCAGTTTCGAAAACTCGAGGATGTGGTTGATCAGGCGTGCCAGACGACTGCTTTCAGTGCCCAGTATCCTGAAATATTCCTGCTCCCGCTCAGGAGATCGGGCGATGCCTTGTTCCAGCATCTCGATGTACATGCGAATATTGGTCAGGGGGGTCTTGAGTTCATGGGTGACGGACGAGACAAATTTGGAACGCCGCTCTGAAAGGTCGACCAGGGCGTGGACGCTCCGGTAGATGGCGACAAAGCCAGCCAGGACAACGCCAGCGAGGATGCCGATCATGATGATGAGCGTGCTTCGGCCTGATGATCGCGGTAGATCCCGGCAGGTCAGCGTTGCCGTCAAAAACGAGAAGGGACGCGGAAAGCGCCGCGTCATGGAAAATTTTGGCGTTGTTCCGACCGCGCCGCCGCTCTGTTCAAAACGGTTTCCGAGGTTGTCTTCAGCCAGGAGGGTCAGTCGGGTAAATCGGGAAATGGGCTCGTGGGAAAAGCGGGTCTCCAGCAAATGTTTGAAAAAAGAGGGCAGCTGTAAGACGAATCCCTGACGAAATATCCGGTTGTTCAGAGCGATGCGCCGATAGATCAGGACCAGATCGGGATCGATGAAAACCGACTGCATAGGATCGATTTCGGCCCGGATGGCGCCGGCGTCCTGGACGGTCACTGCTTCAAATTTTTCCGGAACCGTCGTCTCTTCTTGGCCCATCGGCGGTAAGGCTGCGGCGGAATTCCCGACCGGCGGCGCTTTTCTGAGGAGATCTTTCAGGGTGTCGGTGGACTCTGTCGATGGCGCCAACGACGGCACACCGGGATTCATCTCCTGGAAAGACGCATCCGGGACGGTTTCGGCTCTGTTTCCCGCCAAACGATCCTTCCGGGCCAGGTTGACGGCCTGATCGACAGTCAATTCCCGGACCTGTTTTCCCTTCTGGCCCAGATGCATCTTCTGCTCCTTGGCTGCGGAACGTTTCAGATATCGAGCGGCAAAACTATCGAAAGAGGGGGCCGGCTTCCCTGGGGGCCCGGACGGTGGCGGCGCCTGGTAGGGCTCGCGAAAGTGATCTCCGGCCGCAAGTCTTTCATTGAAAATCCGGTTGACGCGGCGTAGCCTAATGTCGATGGCATTTTCATGCATCGGCGGGACACCCTCGGCAGCGATAAGGGGCGTTTGAAAAGATCCGTCGGGGTTGTTTTGGAAATAGCCCAGGATATAAGATTCTTCAGGCACCCTTGACAAGGGGGAGGGCATCTTTGCTCTACCCTCTCCCTGGGGGACGTAATAACTGTTGTAAGCGTCGACGGGGCGACCCTCCTCCCGTCGAATCAGATCGGCCAGAGCCTGCTCCATGTCATCCATCAGTGTTTCGGCGAAATAGCGAAGCTGAGCGGCCTCTTCCTGCTGGAAACTTCTGTAGGACTGGAACACGAAATAAATGAGAGGAATGGTCAACATCGCCAGGAAGAGAAGGATCAGGCCCTTTAACCTTTTCATTCAAGGTTCTCCATGCGATATCCTTCTCCCCGAACGGTGACGATGAGTGATTTCTCCTCAATGAACCGGCTGATCTTTTTTCTGAGCTTCAGGATATGGATGTCCACGGTCCGGGTTTCGATGTCTCGATCGGCGTATTGCCAGACCTCCGTAAGCAGCTCCTTCTTGGAGACGATGCGGTCCCGGTGGCGGTAAAGATAGCTGACGATGTCCATTTCACGACGGGTCAGTTCCACGGCGTTGCCGTCCATGGAGGCCATGAGAACCCTTCCGTCGAACCGGATGCCTGCAATCAGGATGCTTTCATCGCATACCCCCTTTCCCGTGCGGCGTAACACCGCCTCCACTCGCACCATCAGTTCCCTGAGGGAAAAGGGTTTGCTGACGTAATCATCCGCTCCAGCTCTAAATCCGGTCACGATATCCCCCTCGGCGCCCTTGGCGGTAAGCATTAAAATGCCCAGACCGGGTTTTTTCTCCCTAACCTTTCGGCAGATGGTAAAGCCGTCCACGCCGGGGAGCATGACATCCAGGATGATCAGGTCATGGCTGCCGATCAGTGCCTTTTCGAGACCCGCCAAGCCATCCTCGATCCCTTCGGCATCGAATCCGTTGAATACCAAGACGTCGAGAAGGCCGTTCAAGATGGCGGGATCGTCCTCGATCACAAGCAGGCTTGCCCTCGGCTGTCGTTTCATGGGGCACCGTTCCTCTGTTTTTGATGAAAGTCCTGATGAAAGTCCTATAGACCCATGCATGTGTAAAGGCATTCCTGAAAAGATGCCCCGGAATCACCTGCGTAAAGGATGCCGATATGCCCGACTCCTACCATATTTTGCATCGAAGTTGGGCAAAACTTATGCAAAAAGCGCCCTCCAGATGGAAGGCGCTTCTTATGTTTTTTCAAACCCGTTCGGGCTGCTTGTGGATTTGTTTCAGGAAGGAGCGGCGTGAAAGCCTCGGACGTCGTTATTGAATCATCCGTCGTCCCTTTATCGCCGCCATTCCCAGTGTACTGATGAAGTGTTCCGGGGCGGGACAGGCGGTCCCAAAGGTGCTTTCGCGGTTTTCAACCAAGACCTTGGTTTTTTTGAGAGAATTGAATTCGGTTGCGGTGGCCGCTGTATATGCCCCCATCATGTGACCTACGACAATGGTGCCCAAGGGGAGGTTAGGCAAAGAAATGTCCTCGGCGATAACATCGATGCTGTCGCAGGTCGGGCCGGCGAAGACGCTGGGATGTACAGGACCGTCCTCGGCAAAAATTTCCAGATGGTAGCGGACGTGGTCAAATATCTGTCCGCTAAAGGAGCCGTAAACACCGTCATCCAGATAGTACCAGTTCATCTCCTGCCGATTGGCGCGGCCAACTACGGTCGTGACGGTACGGGCCGCGGGTGCGCAGATGAAGCGTCCCGGTTCGGCAATGATCCTTACGTGAGCCGGCAACTGAGACAACGCCTCACGGATAGGGGCGCAGTAGGCTGCGATATCGACCTCCCGGTTCTCATAGGAAACCGGAAATCCGCCGCCGATGTCCAGAATGCTGAGGGGCATGGTCGCGAAATCGTGGTGCTGACGTATCAGCAGGTTGCAGGTCTCGATGGCCTGGACTTGCTGCCGTGTGTCGGTGCACTGGGAACCCACGTGGAAGGAGAGCCCTTTGATGTGGATACCGGCCCTCTCCGCCAGCCGGAGTATGGATGGAACCTGATCAACGGAACATCCAAACTTTTTGGACAGATCCACCAGAGCCGACGGACTCCGGAAACTGACCCTGAGAAGAATCCCTACCCGGCTCCGGTAAGGGATAAATTTCAAGAGCTCATCGGGGTTGTCGACCACGAAGGTGGTGCAACCGTAGCGGAGGGCATCACGGATGTCCCGATCCCGTTTGATGGGATGGGTGTGGATCGTCCTTCGCGGGGCGACATGGATCTGTCGCAAAGCATCAATTTCGCCGGTGCTCGCGATGTCGAACCCCGCCCCCTCGTCATGGAGTACCGCAAGGAGGTCGGGATGGGGCAGGGCCTTGACGGCATAATAGAGGTCCACCTCGGGAAGCGCCTGTCTCAGCGACCGGTATTGCTGCCGTGCAATGTCGCAATCCAAAAGAAACAGGGGCGACCCATGGACGGTAATCAGCTCGCGGTAGCGAGCATCCATATCGGCGGAAGAAAGCTTAAAGGTATTCATTATCGGTCTTTCCAATGGCTTTCAGCACGTACTGGGGCAGTGCGAAAGCCGAAAAATGAATTTCCGGATTGTAGTAACGGCTCGTGATCCCACTCTTCCGGTAACGCTCGCGGAGGGTGGCGATGCCGATGCGCCGGTGACACGGCTCGTCCGTCGCCCAGGCAAAATACATCGCGCCGCCCACATAGGACGGCACAGCAGCGGTATAGAAATGCCAGTCGCCGAACAGGGACTCAAGGTGACGGCTGGTCTGACGGATTTCATCCATCTGGTGAAAGGCAACTCCGTTCTGGGTAACCAGTATGCCGCCGGGGTTGAGACATTTTCTGCATGCGGCATAGAAGGATTCCGTGAACAGTGCTTCACCCGGCCCGATGGGGTCGGTGCTGTCTGAAATAATGATATCATATTTTTGTTCGGTCTCCCGAACGAAATGAATGCCGTCGTCGATGACGATGTTCACCCTGGGGTCGTCATAGGCACCATCGCTGTGGCCGGGAAGATACCTGCGGCACATGTCGATGACGGCCTGGTCGATTTCCACCTGGGTAACATGGCGAACCGCATCATGCCGGCAGACTTCCCTCAGCATACCGCCGTCTCCCCCGCCTACGATCAAGACGCTTTCGACGTTTCCATGGGCGAAAATCGGTACATGCGACATCATCTCATGATAAATGAATTCATCCTTTTCGGTGGTTTGAACAATACCGTCGAGGGCCATGACCCGCCCGAAGGTAACATTCTTGAAAATGAGGAGGTGCTGATGGTCGGTTTTCACCTCGTGCAGCAGTTCATCCACACGAAATTCCTGAGCGTAGGCGTCATAAAGGGTCTCTGAAAAATTACGCATGATCAAGCACCCCTCGAAGATTTTCACTGACGATGATTTTCTTGGGGTAGAACGCGTTGCTCAGCACCGGAATGGCCTCGGCTGGCCGGGAGTTCCCACACATGAACACGTCGAATGCGGCAAAGTCACGCTCCGGCCAGGTGTGAACGCTGATATGCGACTCCGCCAGAACGACCACCCCGGAGATCCCTCCGTTGGGTGTAAAATGATGAAGATGAATGTGCAGCAGCGTCGCCTTGGCTTTATCGACGCATTCCCGCATCGCTTTCTCCATCCGTTCCAGATCGTCCAGATGTTTCGCCCCCCAAAGATCAATGATCAGATGTATGCCGGCGAAAACGACATCATCTCTTTTGATAAAATGATCCTGGGGTGTTTCGTCGGAGAGAAGATTGTGATGTTCAGGCCAGTGCTTTTTCGTAGCGGTTTGTTTAAAAGGATGAACGATGTCGCGACCGACAAGAGCTTCTTTAATCATCCATTCGCCCCCCTCTTTCTGGGTATTTTCTGATTGAGTTGTAACAAAATAGCGCCGGGGTCAGAAAGAGCCGTATGGGCGACTGGCCGGCGCTGCTAATCGGGTGACATAAATCTCCTATTCTTTGCAGACAAAAAGCAGACAAAAAAAAGACGCGCGCTTTTTAATGCAGGTGGAAAAAAATCGCAAGCTTTTTTTGTAGACGACGTGCTTTTTTTTTAAAAGAAGACCCGGTCGTCTGTAATCGTGGCATGTTTGCGGTCTTGGTCCGATTTGCAGGATCAGCAACATACTGATATACCAAGATGTCAGATCCTACTTTTTTTTTTACCAATATACGGTGACCGGCGGTATGAGGGCCGGCATCCACCCTTGTGGTTCCACATCCGCCAGACTGATATCGATCGAAAGATCGGGCGTCAATCTGACAACGACCTTGTAAGCTTTCGGCGGGAGCCCTTCACCGGGATCTGAAAAAGCATACTGTCCTTTGGCATTGGTTTGGGTCTCGCAGATCACCGTTCCCTCAGCGTCGTCGATTCTAACGAGGAGAACGGGTATCGCCTTATGCTTGATTCTTTCTCCCTTGACGGTTCCAAGGATCCACCATTCCGAAGCACCTTGGGCGGCAGGGAGGAACAACAGAAAAAACATCACCGAGATCAGCATCATGGGGATCTGTTTCATCATTTCCTTCCCGGACCCGGATAGGTTTTCGGGTCCGTCGGTCACTACCGCTAATATGAACGGGATAACGTCCGGGAAATATCCTTTAAGAGGCTTGAAACCACTATACACACCGTGCTGAAAAGATCAAGCAGATCCCGGAATAAATCCCGATTGGCGAGGGCCGTACAGAAGCTTTTGTAGCCGAAAACTGTGAAATCGTACTTTACTAACAGTGGATATCACGGTATGTTATATGCGTTTTAACGTTTCAAGACAGGCGCTGACGCTGCCGGAACACCGACCCAAAGCGACGGAGCATGACAATGGTCCATTCGCCTGAGAGGATCATGGCGATCCCCCGTGGGATTGAGTCTGTTTGGTCTCATCGGATGGAAGTCCTCAAAATGGATAGGCGCCGCGTCGAAATACTCAAGGGGTTTCCGATACGGCAGACGGATGACGCGACAGCGAGCGGTAAACGATGGCTGCGGTGCGTCCATTGTGGCTGCCGGATTGTAAACGCGGCCGATCGTATCAGCGTCAATGGCCGCTTTGCTCATGTCTTCAATAATCCGTCCGGTTATGTTTTTGAAATCGGTTGTTTCAACATGGCTGAAGGTTGCGTAAACGAGGGTGCATTCACCCTGGAGTTTACCTGGTTCGCCGGTTTTTCCTGGTGCCCTGCCATGTGTGGGCGTTGCCGCGCCCATCTGGGCTGGTTTTTCAAATCCGATAAAGGCGTACGATTTCACGGCCTCATTCTGGCAAACCTGACGGATGATTCCCGAGGCGTCTGACAACCGATTATGGAAAGGTGATGCATGAAGCAAGAACGGATGCTGATGGGAAGGGAAAGAACCCTGGTGATCGAGTTTGGAGAGCGGATGGTCCAATCGGGCCTGACGACAGGCACCGGGGGAAACCTGAGCATTTTCAAGCGGGAAGCGGGTCTCCTCGCGGTCACGCCCAGCGGCGTTGCCTACGATCGCCTTTCACCCGAAGACGTGGTCGTGCTGACCACTGACGGAAGGGTTGTCGATGGCACGCTGACCCCCACCAGTGAACTCAATTTTCATCAGGCGCTATACCGGGTTCGACCTGATGCAAATGCCGTCGTTCATACCCATTCCCCCTATGCCACCACCATGGCTTGTCTGGGGTGGGAGATTCCACCGGTCCATTACCTGGTGGGGTTTTCCGGAAAGAAAGTCCCCCTTGCTCCTTATGCGACCTTTGGAACCGAGAGCCTGGCGGAGAGTGTTGCGGGCGCCATCGGCGACTACAACGCCCTCTTGCTGGCCAATCACGGTTTGGTGACTATCGGAGTTGATCTGCCCTCGGCGTTCGCCGCAGCGGAAGAGATCGAATTTGTGGCCCGGATCTACTACCAGACCCGTGCCGTGGGTACTCCCAAGATCCTGTCCGATTCGGAAATGGCATGCGTCCTCGAAAAATTCAAGACCTATGGCCAGAAGAAGGCCTAACGACGGAAACAAATCATGGAATCGATCCTGAGCCGGCTTTACCGGATCGCCCGCGCCGCAATCCCCCGACCGTGGGTGCATAGCAGTGTGAAGACAAGCGGCCCTGCTGGTGCCAAAACCGAATCATGCCAATACGGAAAAACATCGGGAGCCGATGGGGGAAAGGCTTACAGCGAAACGGCGTATGCGAGTCGCGAATCGGCTCGCAATAATTTTGGCGCTCTTCCGTCCGAGGTCGTCGAAGACCTTGCCCTGTTTGATCTGGGACCGCCGTCTTCCCTGGACGAGATACGGAAGGCTCGAAATCGGGAGATGAAGAAATATCACTCCGATCGGTTTTTAAACGATCCGGTACGACTTGAAACCTCCAAGCGGATCATGCAGATTTACAACGCCGCTTATGATCGGCTGGAAGTTTATTATCGGGAAAAGGCTTAAGGCTGAGGGCTAAAGGCTGAAGGGGTGCACCCCGGATGAACGGAGCTCTCATTACCCTTCAGCCTATCTCTACATGAAGGTGGGCATGCGACGAAAAGAAAAGGCGATCACCCGGCGATCCGAGATGGACGCCGTCATCGAGAAGGCTTGGGTCTGTCGGCTGGCCATGATGGATGACGACCGGCCCTACATCGTTCCCATGAGTTTTGGTTACGACGGCGAAGCCCTCTATTTTCACTCCGCCCGGGAGGGTAAAAAACTGGATCTTCTGCGAAAGAACGGACGCGTTTGTTTCGAGTTCGACACCGATGTTTCGGTGGTTTCCGGCGAAATACCCTGCAAATGGGGTATGGCTTATCAAAGCGTTATCGGCACCGGCGAGGTGGAATTCATCCTTGACCCGGAGTCCCGACGCCGTGCTCTCGACGTCATCATGGCCCATTACTCGGATGAAACGCTCTTTACATACACGGATGCGGAGATGCGTCGAGTTTTGGTGTTCAAGGTGTGCGTCCTTGAAATGAGCGGCAAGCGATCGGGATGAATCCGCAGCCGAAGAAATGCGTCCATCGGCTTGAATACACCCGCACCTACAGACGAAATTACAGGAGGAGAGGCGATGCCCGTTTATGAGTACGAGCACACGGGGGCCCCTTGCGAGATAGGGCCGGCATTCGAGATCCGGCAGTCCATGAAGGACGCGCCTTTGACAGCATGCCCCAGTTGCGGCGGCCCGGTCAGGAAACTCATATCACGCGTCGCCGTCAGCATGCCGAAGGGCAATGCTCAGCTCAAGGATCTGGGATTCACCAAACTGGTCCGTCGGGATGACGGGGTTTATGAGAACGTGACCCGCAGGGAAGGCGAGAGCCGCTACATGTTAAGGGGCCGCCCTGAAACCCTGCCCGACGTCAAACGGATCGTTCGGGATTGATCGGCTGGACCAACCGGTTTCGACGACCATTGGTAAAGTTTACGGCATAAGGAGACCCTTCATTCATGAAAAGTTCATCGGAATCCAGCTTGACATCGCCTCCGAGCCTCGGGGACAACATGATGAAACTGCATTTCCATACGTCAAACGGACCTGCGGATGACGCTGTCGAGGCCCTGATCCAAATGGTCGGCGGCATCAAGAGTCCGGAGCTGATCCGCGAGATGATCATCGCCGCCCTCAAGGCGGGGCAGGAGGACGACGACAAGGCGGACCTGAAGCTCATGAACACCACGCTCAAGGAGATGCGCTTTACCTCCAAGATTTTCGGGCCTTACAGCCACGTTAAAAAGGTGACGGTCTTCGGTTCCGCCCGGACGAAGCCGGATGCGCCGGCCTACCGTATGGCCGTCCGACTCGGAGAAGCGCTGCGGGATGCAGGGTACATGGTTATCACCGGCGGCGGCCCGGGCATCATGCAGGCCGTCAACGAAGGCGCCGGCGCCGAACATTCCTTTGGTGTCAATATCCGACTGCCGTTTGAGCAGAAGTCGAATCCGGTCATACACGGGAATCCCAGGAGCATTACCTATAAATACTTTTTCAATCGCAAGGTGGCCTTCCTGAAGGAAGCTCATGCCGTGGCACTTTTTCCAGGGGGTTTCGGTACCCTCGACGAGGCCATGGAAACCCTTACCCTGGTTCAGACCGGAAAGCGGGATCTTATCCCGCTCATTCTGATCGATCCTCCCGGCGGTGCCTATTGGTCACACTGGCTCGAATTCATTAAAACAGAGTTGGTGGACCATGGCTATATCAGTCCCGAGGATCTCGGCCTGTTTGAACGGGTGGAATCGACCGGGGATGCAGTGGCGCGGATCGATCATTTTTATCGGCAGTTCCACAGCATCCGATACGTGGCGGACAAACTGGTGATCCGTATCCGTCGTCCACTCGAACCGTCTGTCGTTGAAAGACTTCAGGCGGCTTTCGAGGATATCCTGGTGCCGGGAGGCACCATTACCCTCTCCAAGTGTCTTCCCGAAGAGATCAATGAGAAGGACATTTCACATCTTCCGAGGCTGATCATCGATTTCAACCGGAAGAGTTTTGGACGGTTGAGACGCTTGATTGACATGATGAACAGTGAATCCTGATGATGAAGCGGCGTTCCCGGATGATGATATCCTCCCGTGAGGCGGGGGCCCGGCTGGGGGACTTTCTGGTGGGACGATTTTCCTACCTGGATCGGGATGCCTGGATGGAGGAGATCGCTCGGGCGCGGGTTCTCGTCAACGGTCAACCGATTTCCGTGGATGCCCTGCTGCAATCCGGAGATTGTTTGGAATACCTCCCGAGGGATGTGCCGGAGCCGAGGGTGAACGATGCCTACGAGGTCCTGTTTGAGGATGAAGCCCTTCTCGTGGTGAATAAACCCGGCAATCTTCCCTGTCATCCGGGAGGTCGGTACTTTCACCATACCCTTTGGGCGAGGATCCGTTCCCGATCCTTCGGGGATGGTCCCTTTTTCGTTCATCGCATCGACCGGGAGACGTCGGGCATCGTCGTGACGGCCAAGAATTCCCGCGATGCTTCGGTCCTGGGCCGGGAAATGGCCTCGGGGCAGGTCCGAAAGCGGTATGTGACCCTGGTGGAGGGACGGTTTCCTCAAGGAATCGTGACGGCCGAGGGCTGGCTTGACCAGGACCGGGCGAGCGCCATACGGAAAAAGATGCGGTTCATGCCGCTGGCTTCCGCTTCAGGCGCATCGGCCAAGGGTAAGTACTGCCGCACGCGGTTCGATATCATTCGCCGAGGGTCTCTGCTCAGCCTGGTTTCCGCGATCCCCGGAACGGGCAGGCGACACCAGATTCGCGCCACACTCCTGGCCCTCGGTTACCCCGTTGTGGGCGACAAGATTTACGGCACGGACGAAACCTTTTTTGTACGGTTCATCGAGGACCGGCTGACTGAATCGGATTGGGTTCGCCTTCGCCTTGACCGGCAGGCGCTCCATGCCGCCGAAATTGCGTTTCGTCATCCCCGATCTGGTCGGCTTCTTTGTTTCGAGGCGCCGGTTCCTGAGGCGTTTCAAAGGCTCGTTGAAGATCCCCCCTGATAACTCATCCCATCCCGCATTCCCCATGGCATTCACCGGAAAATCCGGTCGCGGAGGCACTGGCGGACCAACCGCCCAAGAGTTTCGATCCCGCGCTCCGTCTCATTTGTAAACGGTGCCCCACAGCCGATACGGATGAAATTCCTGAACATGCCAGAAACAGAACAGACCGACCCCGGCAAAATGGAGATCCGGTTCTCGAGGGCGTGTCGGTATAGCGTCAGTCCGTCGGCCCGTCTATTGAGCTCGATCCACAGCAGCGAACCCCCGGCGGGAAACGACAGCCGAGTGTCCTTCGGAAAATGTTTTTTCACCGCCATGGCCGTTTTGAGAGTCTGGGCTCGGATCGCGCTTCTCAGGACTCTCAGGTGCCGTTCGTAGGCGCTGCCCCCGAGGAAGCGGGCCATGATCTCCTGATCCGGTGTTGCCGTGCAGACGGTAGATCCGGCCTTGAGACGCAGGATTTTATCCTTGAACCGTGGACCCGGCAAGACCCAGCCGATGCGAAATCCAGGCGCCAGGGTCTTGGAGAACGAGGAGCAGGTGAGCACCAGGTTTTTTCGGTCGAAGGCCTTCAAGAGGGACGGCCGCCGCTGTCCTTCAAAATAGAGTTCGCCACAGATATCGTCCTCGATCACGGGGATGTCATGACGATTCAACAGGGCGACCAGCCGCTCCTTGTTGTCCTCCGAAAGAAGGGTGCCGAGGGGGTTGTGAATATTGGGCATGAAGAGGCAGGCGCGGACTGCGGTGCTTTCGAGAATGCGTTCCAGCGCATCGATATTCACACCGGTTTTGGGGTGGGTGGGGACTTCCACCACCATGATGCCCATCTCCTTGAAAAGCTGCAGGAAACCGAAATGGGTCGGCGTTTCGATGGCCAGGGTATCTCCGGGCTTCAGGACTGCTTGCAGGCACAAGGTAACGGCCTCCATGCAGCCAGTGGTAATGACGATGTCTTCAGGAGAAACGTTTTTGAGCAGCCCTATCATGCGCAACGCCAGTTGGCGGCGCAAGCCGGGGTGACCTTCGGTCAAGGAGTAGGAGAGGGTTTTTTGGATGTCGCTTTCGGAAAATGTTTTGAAAATCCTGGCAAACTGTCGGTGCGGCAAAAGCCTCGTCGATGTGGTCGACGACCCCAACGGGAGCATCCTTGGATCGGAGATCGCCCTCAGCACCGAGTTGACCATTCCGGTGGCTTCGACCCTGATAGGTTTTGCTGCCGGCGCAGGCAACACCGGTTCTTCAAGGTTTTTCAAGGATACGGGACTCACGAAATAACCGGATTTCGGCCGGGCTTCCACGAGGCCGTTAGTTTCCAGGACAATGTAGGCCTGGTGAATCGTGCTGATGCTCAAATTCAGCCGACGGTGCAGCTGTCGGATAGAAGGAAGCCTTTCCCCCGGGGCATAGGTGCCGTCGTGAATTTTTGCTTCAATTTCTTCCGCGAGGGATTGATATCGGAAAACGGACTTGGAGGCCATGATGTCTCCGATGGTTTGGGCGCCAAATCTGTTATGCTGTTTTTTTTGAGAATGTGTATCTGTTTTTATTTACCACATGATTTAAAATGGCTTCAACCCCAAAACGGAGGAGAAAGGAGAAACCATGAGATTTGAAAATTTGTTGGCAACCAGGACCCTGAAGATGCACGACAACGCCATCCGTGAAATCCTCAAGGTCGTCTCCCGACCGGGAATGATTTCCCTGGCCGGCGGCATCCCGGCGCCCGAAAGTTTTCCCATGGACATTATGGATGAACTCTCAGCCCAGGTCATCCGAAAATACGGATGGAGTGCCTTCCAGTACGATTTAACGGAAGGGTTCATGCCTCTCAGAGAGGCCCTTTCCGGACATCTGGAGGAAAAGGGTATTTTGGCATCTCCGGAAGAGATCATCATCGCCAGTGGTTCACAGGGATTTCTGGACGCTCTCGGCAAGGTATTGATCACCCGCGGCGACCGTGTAGCGGTGGAAGCCCCGACCTATCTGGGTGCCATCTCGGCATTCGCGCCCTACGAACCGGAATATATCCGTCTCGACACCGACGAGGATGGCGTTGTGCCGGCAGCCCTCGAACGGGCATTGGCGTCTGGAGGCGTCAAATTCGTCTACCTGGTGCCCACCTTTCAAAATCCTACCGGACGGACCATCTCCATGGGTAGGCGTATACAGATAGCTGGAATCATAAGAAAATACGATACTCTTCTGGTAGAGGACGATCCCTACAGTGATCTGCGGTACCGGGGTGAGCCCCTTCCTCCCATCAAAAGTTTCGCCCCGAAGCACGTGGTTTATGTCAGCACCCTTTCCAAGGTCCTGGCTCCGGGACTTCGGATCGGTTTTGCGGCGGCGCCGCGGCTGATCCGGGAATGGCTCGTTCGGGTAAAACAGGGTACTGATCTTCATACCGGCACTTTCAGTCAGGCCCTGGCCGCGGAATACCTCTTTGGAGGATATCTGGAGCGCCATCTGCCTGAAATCATTTCGATATACCGGCCACGACAGGAGGCCATGACGGCCGCGCTGGCGGACTATTTCCCCGAGACCATGCGATGGAGCCGTCCTGAGGGGGGGATGTTCATCTGGGCGGAGGGCCCTGAAGATCTCGACATGGAAAAGGTATACCATGGGGCTGTGGGGCGAAATACCGCTTTCGTCCCGGGGAAATACTTTTACGTCGACAAGGGAGAGGGGGAGGCGACCATGCGGCTCAATTACACCATGGCCGGTGAAGAGGATATCCGGTGTGCTGTGAAGGTTCTGGGCGAAGAAATTGCGAAGGCCATGTGAAAAACTGAAACCGATTTATGAAAAGAGTTGATCTTAGGGGGGATGTCATGGAATATCATTCATTCCATCAAGGGCCGCATCCTCCGGCGAATTTCGAAGATCTTGGCAAACGCGGCATGGGTCGTTCGGCGCTCCGGAGATGCATCTGAGGGCATCCAAATGAAGGAGGAGATGATGAAACGGACGTTTATTCGCGCTGCGATCGGTGTACTTCTGGCAATCGTTGTTTGTACGCAGCAGGTCTCAGGATATGACCAACCCGCCGTCAACCTGGGGTTTACGAGCTTCATGGACGGTGGCCCCCCTGCCGGCCCGGGGTTCTACTTCACGCAGTACCTGCAATATTACAGCGCCGAGGATCTGAAAGACAAAGATGGCAAGAATCTGCCCTTGCCGGGCCCGGATCTGGAAGGTTGGATCAGCCTTTCCCAACTGATCTACCAGTCCGACCAGAAACTCGTGATGGGTGGGAAGTGGGGCATTGACGTCATCATTCCTTATGTCTCCATCGATCTTGACTACAATGCTTTCGGACCTTTTCCACAGGCCAACGGCGGTGGTTTCGGCGATCTTCTCGTGGGTCCGTTTCTCCAATGGGGACCCATCATGGGGGCGGCGGGACCGCGATTTATGCACCGCGTGGAGTTTCAGATGATATTTCCCACAGGCAAATACGACAGTGACAAAGAGATCAACCCCGGCAGCAATTTTTTCTCCTTCAATCCCTACTGGGCCGGAACCTTTTTCATCACGCCCCAATGGACCATCTCTTCCAGGATCCACTATCTCTGGAACGCAAAGAACGACGATCCCAACCGCGCCTATGGCGACGCCGACGATATCCAGGCCGGTGATGCAATCCACCTCAATTTCACCTCGGCTTACGAACTGATTCCCGGATCCCTCAGGGTCGGCATCAACGGGTATTATTTCAGACAGATCAGTGATACAGAGGTGGACGGCGACAAGGCTTCGGGATCCAAGGAACAGGTACTCGGTCTCGGCCCCGGACTGCTTTGGCACATTTCCCCGGACAATCATCTTCTCTTTAACACGTACTGGGAGACGGCAGCTGAAAATCGTCCCGAGGGCACACGGTTCAACCTTCGGTATGTTTATCATTTTTGAAGGCCCTGGGACAGCGTCACCCTTTCTCCTGCCTGAACTGCAGAAACAGATCGAAGACCAGCGTCCGGTTGGCCGGTGGCGGACCGTCCGCGCCCTCGATGCCAAACATGACCAGATCGATATCAAACATGGCTCGAGCGAGCAACATCGGCCGGTTATCGGCGCCGATGACCGGCTCTATCTCCATGGTCAGGGAGAGTGGGGTCCTCCTGCCTTTGAGGGTGAAGAAGCCTTCGACCGATGCCAGGGACATCCGGCCGTAGGCCAGGGGATTCCCATCGCTCCGTATGGTTTTGATGGTGAAGGCGGCTTCGGGATAGCGCTGCACATCCAGAAAGACATCGCCCATTAGAACGGTGTTCAAGCTGCCGTCGCCCATGGTGACGGATCGGGGGTCGGCCGTCATCCATCCCGTCGCCCCTTCCAAATGCCGATTTTCGGCAAGATCGATTCTCCCATCGTACCGCGTGACCTCTCCCCGGTAATGATCCAAGGGCGCCTGAAAGTGAAACTGGATAACCGGTGGGTCTTCGTGTCCCGGTTGGCTAAGCCGCCAAGAGCGCGGGATCCTGTCGGGAATCGCCTGAAATGCCGTCGATCCATTTGGTGACTCGGGAAGGCGGAAACCAATCTCATCCCAATTCGCAAGCTTGACGGATGCCGCAACCGGATCAAACCCGTCTCCGCTCCGCGTATCGGAAATTTGATCGGCCACGGCTTTTTCCAGAATCCGTGCTGCTTCGCGGAACAGCTCTCGCCGCTTCGACCAGGGACCGGTCAGGGGATCTGTTTTCTGCTCGAAAACCGGTGTCTTGCAATGGAACTGCGAATAGACGGCAAGGGAAAGAAACAGTGTCCCGTCCTTCGAAAGCCACGGATAGAAATCCATGTAAAACCCGCGATCCGCTCGTCTCAAGCTTACCTTCCGCGCGGTTTTGAATCGGGTAAAGCCCTCGTCCATGGCCATCCTGACTTCCTTGACAAAGGCATCGTGATCATGTCCCGAAGGCGGAAAACCGGTCACGGGGGCGATCTTGACCGGCGCCCAGATCGTCGCCCGACCATTTTGCCAGATGGGGATGTCAGTAAGAACGAGGTCGGCTTGCCCTTGGGGAACGAATCGCGATGTGCGGATGAAATTGCGGATCCGATCGAGGGTCGTGTACCGCCCCTGATAAACGGACCGACCCCGAAAATTCTGATAAACGATGAGTGGCGTAACGGCGATTTCTTCAGGAGCGCCCTTGCGGACGTCGATCCGGGAGACACGAACCGCCATCTCATCCGCCAGTCGTTCGATTTCAGGCAGAACGCCCTGCTGAAATGCCCTATCGACCTTTGACGTTTCAGGCTGGACGAAGATGAGCAGATGCCCTCTTGTCTTAGACAGCGCCGGCAAAGCGGACCACAGAAGAATAGCGGCGCACCATAAACACTGTGAAATCCATGTCCTGCGGCGATAAAAGCGCATCGGGTTCCTCCCTCCGTGTACGGATTTCACCCCAAGCCGTGTCAGGATTCACGGGCACTGCCGGACAAAAGGAGTTGATGATCGGTTTCTTTTATCAATAAAAATAGTTACACACTTGGAAGCTGTCAAATTCGATTCAGAATATCGAGGCATGGAGTCGGCGCTGCTTTCCCCGCGGCAGGGTTAATCCCACGCCGCTTGTCGTCGCCTCGTTCATGGGAGGTCCGGGAGGATCTTCAAAACATCGCCCTGCAGACGAAAAGAGTCCCCAAGATTCAGATTCAGAGCGTCATGATCACCATGTTGATGAACGCACTGGATGTGATGGACTCCGGCGGAGAGATCGACATCCGGGCAGCCATTTGTTAAGACGACGTCGAAGCGGGCACTCCGAACACCTTGACAAGCTATTTGATTCGATAAGGTCATTCTGAATACTGAATGGGAAGCAGGGGATTTCGGCCCCTATGAAAACGGCAGGTCAAAAAGATATGAAAACAACTTGAACCTGACTGAAAGTGTAGTATGTGGTTATGGATTGTGGAACTGAACGGAACGCTTTTCCCGCAGCCATTCAACCGGAATCATTTGGGACGTCGTCATGGATAAAAAAATCTTTGTGCGGATTCGGCAATGTCTGGGAAAAACGCAGCAGGAGCTCGCGATGCTCTTGAGCGTGTCCCTCAAGGGGATCCAGAGTTTTGAGCAAGGTTGGCGAAGCATTCCTGACCACGTGGAGCGGCAGATGCTTTTTCTGGCTGCCATGAAAGCGCCCCAAGAGAAAGAGCGGCGTTCGTGTTGGAATGTCAAAGGCTGCACAGAGGACATGAAACGGCAATGTCCGGCTTGGGAATTCCGGACCAACCGCTTCTGCTGGATGGTCAACGGTATGATATGCCAGGGTAAAGTGCAGGAAAGTTGGCAACAAAAAATGGAAATCTGCCGGAATTGCACGATATTCCGGTCGGGATTGCCTCAATTTGCACTTCGGGAGGAGGCGTGAAAGGGGAATTCTCATTGTTTGACCTCGGCAGCTCTCAAAGCTACTGACGCGAATGCAATTATTGACAGGCTATCTGATCTTCTCTATAGTCCGAAAGAGGTCTTTCTGCATAATGCCCGCGCGACAGGCGGGGATGGTGCCGGCGAAAAGCGCTTACGGTGAAGGTGAATGGAAAACATGGATCAGGAGAAAACACCGGTCAGGCTTAAAGGTGTCGGAAAAAACCTCTGTATCATCGTCGATCCCATGGAAAGCACTGAACATCTTATTCAGGAAATTACCCGACTTCTCAGTGAATTGAGCGAACAGGTGATTGACAGCGCCGTCACCATCGATGTCGGCGAAGGGCATGATGACCTGTTTGCTGCTCTCGGGAGCTACATAAGAGAGGCTTTCGGAGTGAGCTCGATTGCACGCCCCGATAAAAGAATTAAAATTGCCAAACGGTCTATTCTTCCGGAAGAGCGTATGCGAATTCGGGACATGGAGCAGTCATGGCATCATTACAGTACGGATGTGCTTATGTTGGCCGGCCGGGTCAGATCGGGTCAACGGGTCGCTGCCGAAAGGCACCTGATCATCATGGGGGATGTCAACCCCGGAGCCGAGGTGATGGCCGGAGGAGACGTGGTTATCCTGGGGAGCCTGATGGGAACCGCCATCGCCGGCCAACCCGATAACGAAGAGAACATCGTGTTTGCACTGGACTTCCGGCCGACGCAGATACAGATCGGCAGTTTTGTCGCAGCGGGGCTGCCGTCTTCTTCTGAAAAAATCGCTGAGTTCGCGCACGTTGAAAATGGAACCATTGTCGTGGATAACTATCTGGACGTCAATCCATTCGGACGGTTGCCGTGGCCACAGGTAAGATGAGCCGTGTTATGAAAATCAATTTTTGATAGAATATGAGGTTAAACATTGGACGGGAAAATCATTGTTGTCACTTCTGGAAAGGGCGGCGTGGGGAAAACCACGGCCACCGCTTCCATAGGTGCCGCGCTGGCACTGGAAGGAAAACGGGTTGTCGTCGTCGATATGGACATCGGGCTCCGGAACCTGGACGTCGTGATGGGACTGGAGAATCGGATCGTGTTTAACGTTGTTGATGCGGTCAAGTCCAAGTGCCAGCTCAAGCAGGCAGCCATTCGGGACAGGCGGGTGGAGAATCTTTTCTTGATCCCCGCATCTCAGAGCGATAACAAGGACGTCCTGACGCCCGAGGAAATGATTATCTTCAGCGAGCAGCTCAGAAGCGAGTTTGATTTTATCCTCATGGACTGCCCTGCAGGGATCGAGAGGGGGTTCGAGAATTCCGTGGCCGCCGCCGACGAGGCGCTGGTGATCTGCACCCCCGAGGTGTCGGCGGTTCGGGATGCAGATCGCGTTATCGGTCTTCTCTACGCCCGTTCGATCACACCCAAGCTTGTGGTCAATCGAATCGTCCCTGAAATGGTCGCGAGAGGGGATATGCTGAGCCATCTCGATATGGTGGATGTCCTCTCGATCGAACTCATCGGACTGGTGGAGATGGATGATCAGGTAGTGGTTGCCACCAATACCGGTATTCCATTGGCATTGCAGAAGGGATCCAAGGCAGGGGAGGCGTTTCGCCGGATTGCCATGCGCCTGAATGGGCATGAAGATCTTCCGATACAGGTTCCGGAGGCCCAGGGGGGGTTTTTCAAAAAGATTCGCAACAAACTCGGTCTTGGGAGATAAGGGGGCCCTATGTTAAACGGCTTTTTTCGGAAGATGATGGGCAAAAAAGACGACACCAGCAAGGATGTCGCCAAAAAACGCCTCAAATTCGCATTGATATATGACAAGTTGGAGGTTTCCGATGAGATCATCAAAAACCTCCATAAAGATATGGTCGAGGTGATATCCCGTTATTTCGAGATCGATCAAGAAGCTTTCAAGCTCGACATTCGACGATCGGACGACCTATCCGCTCTGGTGGTCAACACCCCGATCCTATCCGCCAAGCACAGGCATCATAACACCTGATGGTCGGACCTCGACCGGTTGCCATACAGGTCGCACCACACCTATTTCGTTTCAGCTGATCATCTCGCCTTTGCGACCGACGACCATCTCCAGGTACGGAATCTTCTTGCCGGCTTTGTCCATCCCCTTTCGGACAATAGCGGGCAAGGCTGAACAGCAGGGGACCTCCATGAATACCACCGTTACGCTGTTAATCTCCGCCTGTTCAAAGATGGCCTTGAATCGCTCGGTATAATCACTGGCGTCATCAAACTTCGGACATCCCATCATGACAACCTTTCCTTTCAGCAACTTCTGATGAACCATGGGAAAAGCGACGGCCGAGCAGTCGGCGAGAATCAGGAGATCCGCATTCTTGAGAAACGGCGCGTGCGGAGGAATCAGGCGGATCTGAATCGGCCAGTGGGTCAGCTCCGAGGGGATTTCCCCGGCCGTCGATGTGGGCGATAGCGCGGCCCTTGAGGCGGAAAAGGGGGCCAGGACCTGAACCTGGGCCGATGGGCAGCCGCAGCCCGCGGCAGGGGCTTGTTCAGCCGCTTTCGCCACATCCTCCAGGTAGGCCTGAACCGCCTCCTCGTCGAATTCGTCGGCTTCTCGCTCGATGATGTGGAGCGCGCCCTGGGGGCACTCGCCGATACAGGCACCGAGGCCGTCACACAACCGATCCTCCACGATGCGGGCCTTCCCGTCGATCACCTTGAGCGCTCCTTCGGCGCACCCCGGAACGCACTGTCCGCAGCCGTCGCATTTCTCTTCGTCTATTTCAAGTATTTTTCTTAGGGTTTTCATGGATTCTCCTTTATCAGGGGTTTGGGCTGAAGACTGAAGAGGGGCGCCTGTGGCTGCCTGACTTCCTTCAGTCCCAGGTCTTAAAATGATGTGAGGATATTACCGCATAAAGGATAATCCCGCGTTGATTTAAGTCAAAAGCGGCTTTTTTTCTTTCTCCTCAACTGCCGACTTTCATGATGGTCACCCGAAAGCGGTGCCGTGACCTTCTGCATCAGCAGACCGGAAACGATCAGCGCCAGGCCTGCAAATGTGGTGACATAAATCGTTTCTCCCAGCAGAAAACGGATAAACACGAGGGATACGAACGGCGTGAGGAAAATGAGATTGGCGACCCTGCCGGCGTTGTCGCTCAACTTAAGGGCCGTCAGCCAGGTCACGAAGGTAATGCCCATTTCAAAACATCCCACCCAGACGGCACCCGGAAGCCCCATGACATCCGGCAACCATAGCTGCGAGAAGAGAATGCAGCTCGCAGCCGTAAAGGGAAGGCTGAAGACGAAGCAGAGAAACAGCCCGACGATCGGCTCCGCCTGGATGCGGATGCTGCAGATCCAGTAGAGCGCCCATATGACGGTGCATGAAACCGCCAGAATTATACCGATCGGATCGAGGGATCTGAACCCTGCCAGGCTCCCCTTTGTCGATACCAGCACCACGCCCGAATAGCAGACGAGGGTCGCCGTCAGATCGATGCGGGTCAGCCGCTGCCTGAGGAGGGGAACCGACAACAGGGAAAGCATGACGGGCCAGGTGTAATTGATGGGCTGGGCAACCTGGGCGGGAAGGAGCGCGTATGCTTTGAACAGCATGAGATAATAAACAAAGGGATTCAGAAAGCCTAGTACTAGAAAAATCCGGTACTCCCGGGGCTTGAGGGAGAAGATCAGCATTGCTTTTCCCTGGACGGCCAGAATCGCCCACACGACCACTGTGGAGGCCAATGTCGCGTAGAAGAGCAATTGAACAGGATCCATGTACCCGAGGGTCAGCTTGAAGGCGGTGGCGGAGGTCGACCAGAGGAGGACTGTCAACAGGCCGAGCAGATATTCTTTTTTCATCGCACTCGATGCTGCGGGTTAATGAAGCTGCGGACCTCCAGGTTGTCCGTCGGAAGCGATGGGGAACGATATGTACAACAGCATCTGAAAAAGGCCCCGGACGATGCATTGTCCGGGACCCCCGGGTGTTTGGGTGCGTTTGGGCTTGACGCGGTTAGTACCGATAGTGGTCCGGCTTGAAGGGGCCGTCCACCGGGACGCCGAGATATTCGGCCTGGAAGGGGTTGAGGCGGGTCAGGCGAACCCCCAGTTTTGCCAGGTGAAGGCGGGCGACCTCCTCGTCCAGTTTTTTGGGGAGGGTGTAGACGCCGATGTCGTATTTACGGGTGGCCAGTTCGATCTGAGCCAGGCACTGGTTGGTGAAGCTGTTGCTCATGACGAAGCTCGGGTGGCCTGTGGCACAGCCGAGATTCACCAGGCGGCCTTCCGCCAGCACGAGGATCGTGCGACCGGACTTGAGGGTCCATTTGTCCACCTGGGGCTTGATGTTCTCGCAGGTGCATTCCGGGGTGTCCTCCAAGTAGTTCATGTCGATTTCATTGTCGAAGTGGCCGATATTGCAGACGATGGCCTCGTTCTTCATCCGCTCCATATTTGCGCCCGTGATGACATGGTAGCATCCCGTGGCCGTGACGAAGATATCGCCAATGGGCGCGGCATCCGCCATGGTCACCACTTCAAACCCTTCCATGGCGGCCTGAAGGGCGCAGATGGGATCGATTTCAGTGATGAGCACCCGGGCGCCGTATCCCCGCATGGAATGCGCGCATCCTTTTCCCACGTCGCCGTAGCCGCATACCACCACCACCTTCCCGGCGAGCATTACGTCGGTGGCCCGTTTAATGCCGTCGGCCAGAGACTCTCGACATCCGTAGAGGTTGTCGAACTTGGATTTGGTGACGGAATCATTGACGTTGAACGCCGGAAACAGCAGCTCTTTTTTCTCCGAGAGCTGATACAGGCGATGAACGCCGGTGGTGGTCTCCTCGGATACGCCGCGAATGTTTTGAACCGCCCGTGTCCACCGGTCGGGATCCCTCTCAAGGCTCAGGCGCATGCGATCCATGAGACAGATCATGTCCTTGCTGTCGTATTTCCGATCCGGAAGAGACGGGTCTTTTTCAACGGCCACCCCCTGGTGGACGAACATAGTGGCGTCTCCGCCGTCGTCCACGATGAGGTCCGGTCCGGAGCCATCGGGCCAGGTAAGGGCCTGCTCCGTACACCACCAATATTCGGCGAGATTCTCTCCTTTCCAGGCGAATACCGCGGCCGATCCATTTTGGGCGATGGCCGATGCGGCATGATCCTGGGTGGAGAAGATATTGCAGCTTGCCCACCGAATATCGGCGCCCAGGATCTTCAGGGTCTCGATGAGCATGGCCGTCTGGATCGTCATGTGGAGGCTCCCGGTGATCTTGAGGCCCGACAGGGGCTTTTCAGCGCCGTACTTCTCACGTACGGCCATGAGGCCGGGCATTTCATTCTCCGCAAGCTGCATCTCCTTGTTGCCGTAATCCCCAAGAGCGATGTCGGCAACCTTGTAAGGCAGGGAGAGGTCCAAGGGCATGCAGCGTGATGTTGCCGTTTTGATGCGGGTCGCTGTCATAAGCTGTTCCTTTCTGCGCTACACGCCGGCTTTGTTTCGGAGCGTTTCCGCCATGTGGATCTGTTCCCAGGTAAATCCGGGTTCGTTTCGGCCGAAATGACCGTACGCGGCGGTATTGTGGAAAATGGGCTTCAGGAGGTCCAGGTACTCGATGATGGCGGCCGGTCGGAGATCAAAGGTGTCCAGGATGATATCCCGGGCGACCTTCGTGGGAATCTTGCCCGTTCCCATCATGTCCACCAGAATGGAAACCGGTTCCGCCACGCCGATGGCATAGGCCATCTGAACTTCGCATTTTTTGGCGAGGCCCGCCGCCACCATGTTCTTAGCCACGTGGCGCGCCATGTAGGATGCGCTCCGGTCCACCTTGGAAGGATCTTTCCCCGAAAAGCAGCCGCCGCCGTGGCTGCCCTGGCCGCCATAGGTGTCCACGATGATCTTGCGTCCGGTTAGGCCGCAGTCCCCCATGGGACCGCCGATGACGAATTTGCCGGTGGAGTTGATGAAATACCGTGTGTCTCCGTCGATCATGCTTTTGGGAATAACCTTCTTGATAACCTCTTCGATGACGGCTTCCCGGAGCTGATCGTAGGTGACGTCAGGCTTGTGCTGAGCGGCGATCACAATGGTGTCGACCCGTTTCGGGGTGCCGTTTTCGTACTCGATGGTGACCTGGGCTTTTCCGTCGGGTCTCAGAAAATCGAGCGCACCGTTCTTTCGGACCTTTGCCAGGCGTCGGGTTAACTTGTGGGCGTAGGTAATGGGCATGGGCATGAGCTCTTCGGTTTCGTCGGATGCGAAACCGAACATCAGCCCCTGATCCCCCGCGCCCTGGTCTTTGAAGAGGCCCTCTCCTATGTTCACTCCTTGGGCGATGTCCGGAGACTGATGGCCGATGCTGGTCAGAACGGCGCAGGTTTGCCAGTCGAACCCCATCTGGGAGGAGTGGTATCCGATGTCCCGGATGGTTTCCCGCACAACCTGGGGCATATCGACGTAGCAGTCAGTGGTGATCTCTCCGGCGATGACGGCCATCCCGGTGGTGACCAGGGTCTCACAGGCCACGCGGCAGCGTTTGTCCTGTGCCATGATGGCATCCAAAATGGCATCGGATATGGCGTCGGCAACCTTGTCGGGATGGCCTTCGGTTACCGATTCAGAGGTAAAATAGTAGCTATCAGGCATGCGTAACTCTCCTTCTTCTATCGATCTGGGTACCGCTTGTTTTCACCGGACGCTCATGCCGCCGGTCATTTTTCAGGGGCAAGAGGCTGGAGACAGCGATATTATGGTGTTAAAAGGGTATTGTCAATGAGGCGGGTTTTCCCAATCTTGACCGCCAGAGCCATGCGGGCTGGGCTGTTAACGGCGGCGATGGGTTCGATGGTCTCCGGATCGAAGATTTCGATATAATCGACAACCGTGTCGGGATGAACGTCGATAAGCTCTCGAACGGCGCCGATGAGTTCAGAAACGTTTCGGACACCCTCGCGCACCATCTCTTCCGCCCGTTTGAGAGCCTGGAAAAGACACAGCGCACGCCGCCGCTCGTCGGGTGAGAGGTAGCTGTTCCGGGAACTCATGGCCAAACCGTCGGGTTCCCGTACAGTGGGTGCGCCGATAATGCGGATATCGAAATTGAGATCGCGAACCATGCGGCGTATGACCAGCAACTGCTGGTAGTCTTTTTCGCCAAAAACGGCAATGTGGGGCTTGACGATATTGAAAAGCTTGGTGACCACTGTCGCAACCCCTCTGAAAAAAACCGGTCGGGATAACCCGCAGAGATGAAACGGCAGTTTTTCGAGGGTCACGAAGGTCTGATAATTCTCACCGTAAAGATCCTCACGGGTCGGATGAAAAATCAGCGTTGCACCGGTCTTCTCCGCTAATTCGCAGTCTTGTTCAAATGCCCTCGGATAGGTGTCCAGGTCTTCACCGGGACCGAATTGGGTTGGATTGACGAAGATGCTGACCACCACCTCGCTTCCATGTCGACATCCTTCCCGAATGAGGGAAAGGTGCCCGTCGTGAAGGAATCCCATGGTGGGGATGAAGGCAATGGTTCTGCCCTGGCGCCTTGCCTGGTCAGCGAAGGTCTGCATGTCTCTGGGGGAGGATATGATCTTGATAGCCGGCCTCGATTTTTGTAAAACAGATTGTGTCATACAAATCTGATGATAAATCAACGGACAGAACGTAGACCAAACCGATTCAAATGTCAATGCCTCTATGCCCGGATCAGGGAATTTTCATGATAGAAGACTGAAGTCCGAAGGCTGAAGACTGAAGAGGTGCAACAGTCTCGCCTGCCGTGAACGCACCCCTTCAGACTTCAGTCTTTTTACCGTGCCTTCAATTATTCATTGAATCCCTGCTGCTCTGTGCGGTATAAACACCAATGGTGTCGGCAGACGGTTTTTGGACAACCCGGCCGATGCCTGGATTTTCGATTGGCGTCAAGGAACGGGGCGTCGGAAAAGAAAAGTGTAATTTTCCATGCATGATCAGATATTCCGAGAATGCCGACGATGCGGGGTTTGCTGCAAGAAGGGCGGCCCGTCGCTCCACACGGCGGATAGACGTCTCGTGGATGAGGGAATTGTTCCGGCGGACCACCTCTACACCATCCGCAAGGGGGAGTCGGCCTACGACAATATTGCCGGCACTGTGGTTCCGGTTTCGGATGATCTGATCAAAATCAAAGGCATCGGTGACACCTGGGTCTGTCTGTACTATGACGATATGTTGAAAGGGTGCCGGATTTACAACGACAGACCCGTGGAATGCCGAATTCTGAAGTGTTGGGACACCGCGGGAATCGAAGCGATGTATCGATCGGATCGCCTGACCCGGAAGGATCTGATCGGCAGCGTGCCGGGGCTTTGGGATTTGGTGCTTGATCACCAGGCCCGCTGCGGTTACGAAGAGATCGGATCTCTTGTCGCCGATATCCGCGGGCAAGGAGATGCCGGGGCCCTCGAAAAGCTTCGCGCCATTGCGGGCTATGACGGCAGTCTGAGGCAAGTGGTGGCGGAAAAGGGGCTTGTAATCGCCGGCATGACGGATTTTCTTTTCGGACGGCCCTTGGTCGACACCTTGAAGCCCATGGGCGTGATCGTCCGCGGCTTACGATGAACTCAAACATGAAGGAGGTACAGATGGTGTACGAAACGGTTATGGTGGACAGAGACGGCAATATTGGCACAATCACCCTCAATCGGCCGGAACGGTTCAATACCTTCAGCTCTGAACTGGCCCGGGAGTTGAACGCGGCCTTGGCGGATCTGGATGCGGACGGGAGCATCCGGGTCGTCATTGTGAAGGGGGCCGGAAAGGTCTTTTCTACCGGCATCGACATCACGGAATATCCCGGTAAGACAACAACGGAATACCAGGAATGGATTTCCCTGATGGAGAAGATGCACATTACCATCGCCGGCATGAAAAAACCGGTCATTGCCATGGCCCACAAGTATGCCGTGGCCAATGGAGCCGGCTTGCTTTTCGCCGCCGACTTCGCCATCGTTTCAGAGGATACGAAGATCGGCACGACCGCCATCAACGTCGGCCTTCTTTGCACGGGGCCCATCCTCCCCATCGCCGACCGGGTGGGAAAGAAAAAGGCCCTGGAAATGCTCCTGTCGGGTGACATGATCGACGCGCGGGAGGCTCTAGCCCTGGGCCTCGTCAACAAGGTCGTCCCCGTCGAGAAGCTCGAAGAGGAAACCCTGGCCTTCGCGGGCCGACTGATCGCCAAAAGCCCCACGGCCATCCGTATGGGAAAGGAATTTTACTATAACATGCAGGAAATGCCGCTTTCACGTCGGTTTGCCTATAGCGTCGAGCTGTTTGCCCGGCTCTGTACCACCGAGGATGCCCGGGAGGGCGTCAGCGCATTTCTTGAGAAGCGGCAGCCTGTCTGGAAAGGTAAGTGAGCAAGGTGCGATAATGAGAGATATTGTGACTCGTCTCAAAGACGGATTGTCAACCGCAACGGAGGCCGCCAAGCGCAAGGCGGTCGAAACCAAGCACAGAATTGATCGGCGTTTGAACCAGGATCTTTTTGAGGCCGTGATTGCGGGTTGCGTGCTCATCATGAACACCAGCACGGTCGACAAGCGTGCGAGGGAGCGTGCCAGAGAGGAGCATAATCTCCTCATCAACCTGGCGGAAAAGGGGATCACCAATTTTTTTACCCAGGAGGAGATCACCCAGACGCTGTCCAAGTACATGTCCGTTTACGAGACCGGCAGCTTATTTGCCGGATATGGTTACTGCGTTGCCGCCATCGCGCAGCTGAAAAAAGAGGCCGACATTCGTATGCTGATCCGTTTCATGTACGATGTTAGCGCCGCGGACGGTTGTTCGGATCCGGTGGAACGCCAGGCGATTGTCGATGTTGCCGGGTTTCTGGGCTTCGCGGGTTATGCGACCGTAGAACCCGAGCTGACGGGATATATACCTTTTAGAACGTCTGAGATGCCTCGCCGGATTCAGGCCTCCCCGCCGGAAAAACCGTCCGGCCCATCGCGCCTTCCGGAGTCGACGGCCGAAACAGATACCGCTTCGAAATCGCCGAAACCCGTTGAGAGCGACGGCATACCGGACTGGATGCGATAGGCGGACTTTGCTGAGACCGACCCATCATCCCGGAAGTCCGAACCTTAGCCGGGATGATGGCGAGGCCATAGCCTGAACGCCTGTCGACATAAGCAAGTTGGGGTTGACACCTTATTCTAAATAGCATAGCATTCGCCGCTCGTATTCCAAAGAGAAAATATATTTTCCCATATGGGTTTCAATCATTTACAGACGACAGGTAAATCGACGACATGGAAAAAAGTGATGTGTTGCTGAAGCGGAAGCAGAAGATTTCGGAGCTGAGGGAGATGGGGGTCAATCTCTATCCGAATGATTTCAAAGTGACCCATGAAATCTTGGACATACGACAGCTTTCGGAGACCCAACCCGAGGTTTTTGCCCAAGATGCTACGGTTTTTTCAGTGGCCGGGCGCATCATGGCCGTCAACCGCTTCGGGAAATCCGCTTTTATCCGGTTCAAGGACCGGAGTGGACAGCTTCAGGCCTATGTTCGACAGGACAAGGTGGGGACCGAAGCCTACACGCTGTTCAAACAGATGGACGTAGGGGATTTTCTCGGGCTGGTCGGCACCCTGTTTCAGACCAAGACCGGTGAGTGGACCCTTCTGGCATCCCAGGTACGTCTCCTCAGCAAGGCGGTCCGACCCCTGCCCGAAAAATTTCACGGCCTGAAAGATCCGGAAAAGCGGTATCGACGACGGTATGTCGATCTCATCATGAATCCCGAGGTCCGAGATATTTTCGTCAAACGAAGCCGGATTATCCAAGCGGTGCGCAATTTCCTTCTGGATCGGAACTACCTGGAAGTCGAGACGCCCATGATGCAGCCGATTCCCGGTGGCGCGGAAGCCGAACCTTTTGTCACCCATCACAATGCACTCGGCATGGACCTCTTTCTTCGTATTGCGCCGGAACTCTACCTCAAACGGCTGGTGGTGGGCGGTTTCGAGCGGGTCTTTGAAATCAATCGCAATTTCAGGAACGAAGGCGTATCAACGCAGCACAATCCCGAATTCACCATGGTCGAATTCTACCAGGCTTACGCGACCTTCACCGATCTGATGGCGTTGACCGAGGAGATGTTCGCCTACGTCGCGGAAGCGGTGACGGGGTCGACCCGGATCGCCTATCAGGGCAGCGACATCGATTTCGCAAAAGGGTGGTGTCGAATGACGCTTGCGGATTCCCTCGAAAAAATCGGCGGGGTGACTCCCGACATTCTGAACGATAAGGAGAAACTTCTTGCCCTTGCAGCGGATAAAGGGATCAAAATGACCAAAACCGGCCGTCTCGGAAAGATCATCACCAAGCTCTTCGACGCCCTGGTGGAGCCCGAGCTGATCCAGCCTACCTTTATTACCGGCTACCCGGTGGAGGTGTCGCCCCTTTCGCGACGGAGTGATACTTCGCCGGAGCTGACCGAGCGGTTCGAACTCTTCATTGCGGGGCGGGAAATCGCCAACGGCTTTTCGGAACTCAATGACCCCGAAGATCAGAGGGGGCGATTCCTGCAACAGGTGGCGGACCGCGATGCCGGCGACAAGGAGGCCCACTTCATGGATGAAGACTACATCGAAGCACTGGAATATGGGATGCCCCCCACCGCCGGTGAAGGCATCGGTATAGACCGGCTGGCCATGCTGTTGACCGATGCGGCATCCATCCGAGAAGTCATTCTCTTTCCCCATATGAAAACGAAATAGAGCGATTTGACCCTCAGAAGGATTTCCAGAACAGGTCGGCCTCGAAGGGGGCCGGTCATGGGATTTGAGCTATTTATTGCTGGGCGCTATCTCAGAGCCCGGCGGAAATATCGGTTCATCTCTCTGATCACCTTCCTTTCCGTAGCGGGCGTGACGGTGGGGGTCATGGCCTTGATCGTGGTTCTCGCGGTAATGGCCGGTTTTGAGTCCGACCTGAAAAAAAGAATTCTCGGGATCGATTCCCATATCGTGCTGGAGCGCAGCGACCAGCGGATGATGGGCTATCATCGGCTCTGCGAACGCCTGAAGGCGTTTGATGGCGTTACGTCGGCAACACCTTTCATTACCACCCAGACCCTGCTGCGGTCGAACGTCGGGATCGCCGGGTCCGTTGTCCGGGGCATCGATCCCAGTGATACGGATCTCGAAATTCAAGGGATGGGAAGCGTCGGCCTGACGGCGTTGAAGGCACTCGACCGCAGTGATAGCAGTGATATCGGTCTTGATCCGGCCTTGCCGGGAATCGTTTTGGGACAGGAGCTGGCGCGGTCCCTGGGGGTGATCGCAGGAGACGTTATTTATGTGATCTCCCCTCGGGGCATGGTGTCCCCCGTGGGGCACATGCCCGCCATGAAACGTTTTGGCATTGTCGGCCTTTTCGAAACCGGGATGTACGAATATGACGGCGCTCTGGCGTTCATCCACTTGGACGACGCCCAGCATATGCTTCGAATGGGCCGGACCGTCACCGGCATCGAGATTCGTGTCGATGATATCTACGATGCAAGAAGGATCGCGGCAGCGATTCTGGAGGAATTGGGAGCGCCTTACAACGCCAGGGACTGGATGGAAATGAACCGGAATTTTTTCTCTGCCCTCAAGCTGGAAAAAACCATGATGTTTATTCTGCTGACGCTGATAGTTCTGGTGGCGACCTTCAATATTTCAAGCTCCCTGATCATGATGGTTATGGAAAAAACACGGGATATCGCGATCCTGAAAGCCATGGGCGCCACTGATGATGCTGTCCGCCGCATATTTGTGTTCAAAGGCGTGACCATTGGTTTTTTAGGAACCATCCTGGGAGGGGCACTGGGAACGCTTTTATGTCTTCTGCTCAAACGTTACGAATTCGTGAAGCTGCCGTCGGACGTCTATTACATCACCACCCTGCCGGTTCAGCTTGATTGGCCCATGGTGATTTTGATCGGCTTATCGACCCTGGTTATCAGCCTCGTGTCGACCCTGTACCCGGCGGGTCGAGCCGCCGGGCTGAACCCATCGGAGGCCCTGCGTTATGGTTGATGAATACGTTAAAGGACAGCCTTCTACACGCGGAACCTCGTTGATCCAGTGCCGAAACATCCACAAAAGCTTTAACACGGATACCCGACGGATTGAAGTGCTGAAAGGCTTGAATTTCATTCTCCAACAGGGAGAAACCGTGGCCGTTACCGGTCCTTCGGGAATAGGGAAATCGACGCTGCTGCACATCCTGGGGACCCTGGACCGTCCTGACCGTGGAACGCTGCTCTTTAACGGCGAGGACGTCTTCCGCTTCAATCCGGATCGACTGGCTGCCTTTCGAAACGTATCCATCGGTTTCGTTTTCCAGTTTCATCACCTCCTCGCTGAATTCAGCGCTCTCGAAAACGCCATGATGCCGCTCTTGATCAATGGCCGGGGAAGGGGTGAGGCGGAGGAAACGGCAAGGGTCCTGCTCGTGAGGGTCGGCCTGAAAAATCGCCTGGCCCACCGTGTCAACCAGCTGTCCGGCGGAGAGCAGCAGCGGGTGGCCTTGGCAAGGGCGCTGGTGTTGTCCCCTGCGCTGCTCCTGGCGGATGAACCCACCGGGAACCTGGACAAGAAAAACAGTGAGCACGTCCACGAACTGCTCTATGAACTAAATCGGGAGTTGGGCATGACGCTGGTTGTCGTCACCCACAGCACCGCGCTCGCGGCCTATATGAGACGTCGGGTGACGCTTTCGGAAGGGCAACTGATGGAAGAGGGGGAACAGGAATGATTAAAGTATGGCTGGTTGAAAGGGACGTGACATGGTGAAACCGTTGAAACTGTCGGTGTTCTTGATGCTGTTGCTTTTCCCCGGCATGGCCTGTGCGCTGGAACCCGTCCGCGTCGCGGTAATGCCGTTTGAGATCAATGCGCAGGAAGGCCGGGAATACCTGCAAAAAAATCTTCCCGATGTCATCGCGTCCTACCTGAGACAAGAGGGGGCGGAGATTGTCGCCGTCGGCGAAGTAACGGATGCGGAATGGCGACAGCTTGCCGGCGATATTCCAGGTATTCGCCGTTTCGGTCGGAAAAGGAATGCCGATCATGTCATCTGGGGCAGCCTGACTCGTGTTGGAGAGCGCATCAGCATTGATGCCAAAATGGTGTCGGCGGTGGAGGAGACCGCACCGATGTTGTTTTACACCGAAGGTCGGGGGATTGAGACGCTTTCCGTCATGGTCAAAAAACTTGTGGGAGACATCAGTCTCCGGCTTTTCAAACGCGAGACGGTGGTTCGGATCGAAGTCACCGGAAATGAGCGCATCGAAAAAGATGCCATCACAAAAAACATCCGCACCCGTGAAGGAGAGGCTCTCATTCCCGGAACCCTGTCGGAGGATCTGAAACGGATCTACAACATGGGATATTTTGACGACATCAAGATCAAATCCGAGGATGAGCCCGAAGGCAAGGTGCTCATTTTCGATGTCACGGAAAAGCCGACCATCAAGCGGGTGAAGATTTCGGGGAATCGGATCTTTGACGACAAGAATATCTCGGAGGCGCTCAGCATCAAGCGAGGATCGATCCTGAACATCTACATGGTCAAGAGCAACATCAAACGGATCGAATCCATGTACAAAGAGAAGAACTACCACAACGTCAAGGTCGCTTATAATGTGCTTCCTCTGGAAAGGAACCAGGCCGACCTGGAATTCGTTATTGAGGAAGGCGGTAAGGTCCGCATTAAGGAAATCAAGTTCATCGGTCATCAGGCCTATTCGGAAGCGGATCTCAAAAAGGTGATCAAAACCTCGGAAAAAGGGTTCTGGTCCTGGATTACCTCCTCCGGAGAGCTGAACAGTGAAAACCTCCAACAGGACGCTTCCCTGCTGACGTCGTTTTATCATAACAACGGATATGTCGACGCCAAGGTCGGGAGCCCTGAGGTCGCCTATGAGGGCGACTGGATCTACATCACGATCAAGATCGATGAAGGTTCCCGTTACAAGGTCGGGGACGTCTCGGTACGGGGGGATCTCATTTTGCCGGAAGAAGATTTGATGGGTTCCCTTAACATCCGCAAGGAGACGTATTACAGCCGCGAGGTCGTCCGGGGTGATGTCCTGCGGCTCACGGATATCTATTCTGATGAGGGCTATGCCTATGCCGATATCGCACCCCTGATCGAGAAAAACGATCAGGAACTTTTGGTCAGCATCATCTACGAGGTCAACCAGGGTGAGCAGGTACGGTTTGAAAAGATCAACATCAGCGGCAACACCAAGACGCGGGACAAGGTCATTCGACGCCAGCTGACGGTTGTCGAGGATGGCCTTTACAGCGGTCAGAAGCTGAAGCGCAGCATTACCAATCTCCACCGACTGGACTACTTCGAGGACGTCAAGATCAACACCGTCAAGGGCAGCAGCGAGGACAAAATGATCCTCGATCTCGAGGTCACTGAAAAACCGACCGGAACCTTCAGCTTCGGCGGCGGGTACAGTAGTACGGAAAACCTTTTCATCATGGGTTCCATTGCCCAACGAAACCTCTTCGGTCGTGGCCAGACGCTTATGCTGAGGGGCGAGTTGGGGTCCAAGACGACACGGTATACCTTAAGTTTCACGGAGCCTTGGTTGTTTGATATTCCCCTGTCCGCGGGTTTTGATCTTTACAACTGGGAACGGGACTATGACACCTACGACAGAGAGTCGGTCGGAGGGGCAATTCGCTTCGGCTATCCCGTCTTCGACTACACGCGGGCCTATCTGAGCTATCGGTATGACGTTAGCGACATCCAGGATATTGACGAGGATGCATCCCGGGATGTGAAGGAACTGGAGGGTAAAAACACGACCAGCTCGATTCTGGCGACTCTTCGCTACGACTCCAGGGACCGGGTGTTTAATCCATCCCGGGGTGGTCTTCACGAGATCAGCCTCGAATACGCCGGACTGGGGGGTGAAATCGGTTTTACCAAGATTATCGGAGAGGTGGGACAGTACTTTCCCCTGTTCTGGGACACGGTCGGCCGTTTGCGGGGACGGGGCGGTTATGTGACCGAGTCGTCGGGCATGATTCTACCCGATTACGAAAAATTCTATCTGGGAGGTATCGATACCGTTCGTGGTTATGGATGGCGTGATATTTCCCTGTTAGATGAGGAGGGCGCGGAGATCGGCGGAGAAAAATTCGTTCAGTTCAATGCCGAATACATTTTCCCGTTGATCAAAAAGGCCGGTATGGTCGGGGTGGTATTTTACGACGCCGGCAATGTATACGCGCAATCGGACAACGTCGATTTTGGGGACTTGCGTCAGAGCGCCGGCGGCGGTATCCGTTGGTATTCGCCGATGGGACCCATTCGAATCGAATACGGTTACAGGCTCGACCCCATCGATGGCGAGGAAGGTGGAAAATGGGAATTTGCCATGGGAAGCGCGTTTTAGCGTCGATTGAAAGCCCAGGAGTATGTGCGTCAATGATGACGCGTGACAACAATAAGAAATATGAAGACGGCACCTCCTTTCGGGGGGCCGCCGAAAAAGCGCAGGAGGATGTTTTGAAATTCAATCGAATCGCAGGAGTGATGATACTGATCACTGTAATGTTGGTAACCGGGGCTGCTGCCGCCGATTTCAAGATCGGTGTCATCGATTTTCAACGGGTTCTCAGGGAGTCGAACGGCGGGAAGGCTGCAAAAGCGGAGATTGAGAAAAAAGGAAAATCCATAGAAGCGTCCCTGATGAAAAAGGGCAGGGAACTGGAGACGGAAAAGGAAAAGCTGGAAGCCGAGGCCATGGTAATGAAACCTGAAGCCCGGGAAAACAAGGCCCGGGATTTCAAGATCAAGGTGATGGATTTTCAGGTCCTCCAGAAAAAGTCCGCCGATGATTTCAAACAGTATGAGGTCGCCGTGATCCGGCGGGTGCAGAAAGAGGTCTTCGGTTTGGTGGAAAGCATCGGGAAGAAGGAAAATTACACCCTGATCCTGGAAAAAAGCGCGGCGCTTTACCACCCGAACACCATCGACATCACCAATCAACTGATCAAGATGTACGACAAAAAATAGCGGGGCCGGAGGATATGAAACAGACCCTTTCGGAGATAGCCCGGCATGTCGGGGGAGAGGTCCGGGGGAACCCGGAGATGGAAATCATCGGAGTTGCGCCGTTCGATCAGGCGACGGAGGCGCACATCACGTTGGCCGCGAGCCCGAAATTTCTGAAGCGCATTGGTGAAACCCGGGCAGGTGCCGTTATCGTTCCCTTGGATTTTCGCGAGAGTTCGCGCACGGTGCTGGCGGTGGCAAACCCCGCAGTGGCCTTTGCGAAAGCCGTCACGCTTTTTTACCCAGCGCCCGAGCCGAAGGACGATATCAGCCCCGGGGCCCACATCGGAGAAGGCGTCCAGATGGGTCTTCAGATTTCCATCGGACCATCGGCGGTAATCGGCGACCGGGTTCGCATCGGCGACCGGGTTCGGGTTCATCCGGGGGTGGTCATCGAGTCGGACGTGACCCTGGGGGATGACGTCGAGATTTATCCGAACGTCACGATCCGTTCACGGTGTCGGATCGGCAACCGGGTCGTCATTCATCCGGGGACCGTCATCGGCGGGGATGGATTTGGGTTTTCGCCCGACGGTAAGCGCTACCACAAAATCCCGCACACCGGCATCGTTCAGATTGACGATGACGTCGAAATCGGGGCACTCAACGCCATCGACCGGGCTACCTTCGGCAAGACGTGGATTCAGCGAGGCGTCAAGACAGACAACCTGGTGCATGTAGCCCACAACGTCACCGTCGGGGAGGACACCTTGCTGGTGGCCCAGGTGGGCATCGCCGGGAGCGCCGTCATCGGCAAGCATGCCATTCTTGCCGGCCAGGCAGGTATCGCCGGTCATCTCACCATTGGGGACAATGCCGTTGTGGGCCCACAGGCCGGTGTCGGCAGGTCCGTGTCTGACGGCGAGGTGGTATCGGGATCTCCGGAAATGCCCCATAAGCTCTGGCTCAGGGTCCAGCGTATCATTCCCGGGCTGCCCGAATGGAAGAAGAAACTGTCCGAATTGGAAAAACGGCTGAAAAAGGTTGAGGAAAATGGATAGTGTTTACAGCGTCACAGACATCATGAAATTTCTTCCCCACCGGTACCCCTTCATCCTGGTGGACAGGATTCTCGAACTCGAACCGGGCAATCGCGTCAAAGCCCTGAAAAACGTCACCATCAATGAACCTTTTTTTCAGGGGCATTTCCCTCGGAACCCGATTATGCCGGGGGTGCTGATTATCGAGGCCATGGCACAGGCCGGAGGCGTTCTGGTCATCGAATCGCTTCCGCCGGAAAAGCACGGATCACTCGTCTATTTCATGGGGATCGACAGGGCTCGCTTCCGGCAGCCTGTCGTTCCCGGCGATCAATTGATCCTCGACATCGAGATGATCAAATCCCGTGGCAGGGCGGCAAAACTGGCGGGTATCGCAAGCGTTGACGGAAAGCGGGTCGCGGAAGCCGAGGTCATGGCGACCATTGGAGAACAGTGATGATACATCCCACAGCAATTATCGATGCCAAGGCGGAAATCGATTCAAACGTCAATATCGGTCCGTATTCCATCATTCGCGAGCACGTCGTGATCGAATCCGGTACCGAAATCGGTCCTCATGTGGCCGTTGATCCTTACACGACCATCGGTTCCGATTGCCGGATCTTTCAATTTGCCTCCATCGGGGCGACGCCCCAGGCGATCAAGTTCGAAGGTGAAAAGACCTGCGTGAAAATCGGAAGAGGCACCATTATCCGAGAGTTTGTCACCATTAACCGTGGAACGGGATTCGGGGGCGGCGTCACCGAAGTGGGTGAAGAGAATTTTCTGATGGCCTATTGCCACATCGCACACGACTGCAAGACGGGTAAACAGGTCATTTTGGCCAACAACGCAACACTGGCCGGTCATATCACCATCGAGGACTATGTTACGGTCGGCGGCCTGGTCGCCATCCATCAGTTTGTGAGAATCGGTAAATACGCCTACGTCGGCGGTAAATCCGCAGTTGTGAAAGACATCCCTCCCTATGTGATCGCGGCCGGTGATCGGGCCACCCTTCACGGCCTCAACAAAGTGGGTCTGCGGCGGCGGGGCATGAGCGAGGAGACCCTGTCCGTGTTGAAGAAGACCTACAGGATTCTGTTTCGCATCGGGCTCACGCTGAATGAAGCCATCGAGCGGGTAAAAGCGGAGGTCGATCCTGTTCCAGAAGTAGCTCATCTCATGGAATTCATAGAATCTTCTACACGTGGTATCACTCGGTGATGCAGTCTTAAGGCTGAAGGCAGAGGACAGAGACCTGTAAGGGTATAACACTCGCGTTTTTCGATAAGGCCGCCCTTCAGTCCTCAGCCTTCAGTCTCTTTTCAAGAATCCGGGATAGGATAAATATGAAAAAGCTTCGGGTCGGTGTGATCGGCGTCGGATACATCGGAAAATTTCATGCTGAAAAATATGCCAACATGAAGGATGTCGCTCTGGTGGGGGTTGTCGATTCGGACCGATCGAGGGCAGAGGCGATTGCGGCGACCCTTTGCACCACAGCCCATGCCGACTACCGAGATCTCAGGGGGAAGGTGGATGCGGTCAGCATCGCCGCGCCGACGCCGCTTCATTTCGATATCAGCCGATATTTCTTGGAACAGGGCGTTGACGTTCTCATCGAGAAGCCCATGACGACGACCCTCAAAGAGGCGGATACCCTCATCTCACTTGCCGAAGCTGACGGTCTTATCATTCAGGTCGGCCAACTGGAGCGATTCAATTCCGCCGCGGGGGCACTGAAAGACGTGGTCAGGAAACCCATGTTCATCGAATCTCATCGGCTTAGTATTTTCAAGAGTCGATGCACGGATGTCAGCGTAGTGCTGGACCTCATGATCCATGATATCGACATTATCCTCAATCTGGTCAAATCCGAGGTCAAAAGTATTCATGCCGCAGGAATTCCAGCGGTTTCCGATCATGTGGATATCGCCAACGCCCGCCTCGAATTCGAGACCGGATGCGTTGCCAACGTCACGGCGAGTCGTATATCCATCAAAAACGAGCGCAAGATCCGCCTGTTTCAGAAAAATGCTTACATCTCAGTCGATTTCGCCAACCATGAAATCACCATCATCCGAAAGGACAAGACGCAGGAGAGCGGCATCATCCCCGGCATGGCCATCGAGCAGCGTTGCTTTACCCAGGGGGACGCCCTGGACGACGAGCTGAAGTCTTTTGTCCGATCGGTCCGATCCCGGGAAGTTCCCGAGGTCACCGGACAGATGGGAAGAGATGCTTTGCGGGTGGCCCTGAGCGTCATGGATCAGATCCAGGCGGCCAACCGCAGGTTCCTGGAACGATAATCATGGCGAACATACGATGCATGGATACCGTCGTGATCATTGCCGGAGAAGCTTCCGGCGACGCCCACGGGGCCAAGCTGGTCCGGGCCGTGGCGGAAAAGAACTCCAGGATATCCTTCGTGGGTATCGGTGGAGAGCGGATGGCGGCGGCCGGCGTCGATATCCGGGTCGATGCATCGGCCCTGTCGGTGGTAGGGCTCACAGAAGTGCTCTCAAAGGCGGGAAATATCCTGATGGCCATGTCTACAGCAAAGCAGTTGTTGCGGCAAGGCCCCGGATTGCTGATTCTGATCGATTATCCCGATTTCAATCTCCATCTGGCGCGCTATGCCAAAAAACGGGGTATTCCCGTGCTCTATTACGTCAGTCCCCAGATTTGGGCGTGGCGATCGGGCCGGGTCCACATGATCGGTCGCAGGATCGATCACATGGCCGTGATCCTTCCCTTTGAAGCGGCCTTTTATCGCCGTCACCGTATTCCTGCTACCTTTGTGGGACATCCGCTCCTGGACGAAACACCGAACGAAGAATCCGCCGTTCCCGGGGTGTCATCCCATGAAGAATATGCTCGTCTCCTGACGCTTCCACCGGTCATCGGGCTCCTGCCCGGTTCCCGTGAGGGAGAGATCGAACGCTTGCTGCCGGTGATGTTGGATGCCGCCGAAATCCTGACCCGCCGTTACCCCGGGATCCGATTTCTGCTGTCCCGCTCATCGTCCGTAAGCCCCGGCCGGATGTCGACCATCGTTTCAGCCCGGCGGCGCGCGGCGAATCTCGAGGTGGTATCTGACGGTCTGGCGGGCCTTTACCGTCAGTCGACGCTGGTTGTGGCCGTGTCCGGAACCGTCACTCTCGAGACGGCCATTTCCGGCACCCCCATGGTGGTCATCTACAGGGTGTCGCCTTTCAGCTACCGCCTGGGCAGAGCCTTGATTCGGGTCAGATACATCAGTCTTGTCAATCTCATCGCCGGGCATGACCTGGTTCCCGAACTCGTGCAGGACGACGCGTCGCCCGAAGGGATCACGAAGACGGTTTCCGACATGCTTTCGAACCCGGAAGGGCTCCTGAAAATGAGGAGCGCACTTTTGAACCTGAAACAACGACTGGGCGGCTCCGGGGCCTCCCGTCGAACCGCGGAGATCGCCCTTGAGCTTCTGGCGGCCAGAAATTCCGGGGAGAGGGTTCCATGAAGGAGCGCCAATGGCGGTTGGTGGGGCTTTTGGGATCCTGGGTCATCCACCTGATTTTTTCGACGGTTCGCATCCGTTTTGTGGGTTCCCGGCCGGAGCCTCGGGGGGTGTCAGGCATGCCGCGACAGTACATCGCCGCCATATGGCATTCCAGGATTCTGATTTTCAGCCACCTCTACAAGGGCTGGCGGGTATCAATTCTGGTGAGCCGTTCCGAGGACGGCGAAATCATCGCCCGTATCTTACAGCAACAGGGATTCGATACCGTAAGGGGCTCGACGAACAAAAAGGGGCGACAGGCGTTGACCTTGCTCATTCGAAGGATTCGGGAAGGCGGTTCGGCCGTAATCATTCCCGACGGACCCCAGGGGCCTCGATTCCGCGTCCAGCCCGGCATCATTCTCCTGGCTCAGAAGACAGGGGTGCCCATTTACCCCATGTCTTACAGCGCCCGACATGCAAAGATTTTTTCGAGTTGGGACCGGTTTATGCTGCCCAGACCCTTTACCGAGTGCTGCGTTGTTTACGGCGATCCGATCCGGGTTCCCGCCGATGCCGATGAAAACGTGAGAGCGGATTACCGATGCCGGCTCGAGGACGCGCTTTGCGCGATTACCCTGAAGGCGGACCGATCCTTCGGCCGTATCACGGACGGATGCCATGATTAAATTCGAGTTGAAAGCACGGCATAAAGCACTGCTCGGGATGGTACGGAAGAATTGGTCGAGGCTTGCCGCAGCCATGGGGTGCATGCTGGTCATTGCTGTGACCACATCGGCTACCGCGTTTCTGGTCAAACCGGTGCTGGACGACATTTTTTTCAGTCGCGATCAGAAAATGCTGATGTTGATCCCGATGGCGGTCGTGGCCATCTATTTCCTCAGGGGGGTCGGTACTTACGGTCAGGACTATCTGATGAACTATGCAGGGGAAAGCGTCATTCGCCGGCTCCGAAACGCCCTCTATAACCGGATTCAGGATCTTCCCCTTTCTTTTTTTCAGGAGGAGAAGACGGGTGTTTTGATGTCCCGGATCACCAACGACGTCAATATCATCAAGGAAATGGTCTCCACGTCGGTCACCAGCCTGCTTCGAGACATCTTCACCATTATCGGGCTGACGCTGGTAATTTTTTACCGGGACTGGAAAATGGCCGTCTTTGCCTTCCTGGTCCTGCCGATCGCCTTTTATCCCATTGTCGAGCTGGGGCGGCGTATGCGGAGAGTGAGCACGGGGTGTCAACAGGCCATGGCGGAGATGAGCGCTTTTTTGCACGAAACTTTTTCCGGAAACAAGATCGTCAAGGCTTTCGGAATGGAAGCCTATGAAAAGCGGCGATTTGCCGAAAAAACCGAAAATCTTTTTCGGCTCGAGATGAAGGCGGTGGTCGTCAATGCGGTCTCTTCTCCAGTCATGGAGTTTCTGGCCGGCATCGGCATCGCCTTTATCATCTGGTACGGTGGATCCCGGGTGGTGGCGGGCACATCGACCCCCGGCACCTTCTTTTCCTTCATGGCGGCAGTGCTTATGCTCTATGATCCGGTCAAGAAATTGAGCAAGCTCAACAACAAGGTGCAACAGGGATTGGCGGCCACCGATCGGGTGTTCGACATCATTGAGCGGCAATCGGAGATTACGGAGCCTGAACACCCGTTGCTTCTCAAGCCGACGCTGCAGCAGATTTCCTTCAACGGGGTCGGCCTCTCTTACAACGGGAAAACAGCGGCACTTCGGGAGATCGATCTTACGGTCAGAGCCGGAGAGATCCTTGCCCTTGTCGGCATGAGCGGTGGAGGGAAAACATCCCTTGTGAACCTGATTCCACGGTTTTATGACGTCACGGAAGGCCGGATTCTTATTGACGAAACGGACATTCGTCGTTTCTCCATCGCTTCCCTCAGAAAACAGATCGCCATCGTGACCCAGGACACCATTCTCTTTGACGACACGGTCCGGAATAATATCGCTTACGGAAAACCCGACGCCCCCATGTCTGAGGTGCTTGCGGCGGCCAAGGCCGCCTACGCATTCGATTTCATCGAAGGCTTTCCCCACAAATTCGACACTCGGATCGGGGAGTTGGGAAACCGCCTCTCCGGTGGGGAAAAACAGCGTCTTTGCATTGCCAGGGCTCTGTTGAAGGATGCGCCGATCCTGATACTGGACGAGGCCACCTCGGCCCTGGACACGGAATCGGAGATGCTTGTCCAGCGAGCCCTCGAGAATCTCATGCGAGGACGGACGACCTTCGTCATCGCCCACCGTTTGTCGACGATCGTATACGCCGACCGCATCGTCGTATTGGTCGGCGGGAGAATCGTGGAGGAAGGGACCCATGACGAGCTGATGGACAGCCGCGGCGAATATCACAAACTCCATACCATGCAGTTTAAATCCGCCGAGAGAAGCGTTGACGACGACGCCCTGGGTTGAGCTCACCGGAAGGTCCTGTGCCCATTCTCTACAGATATCTCATCCACCAGATTTTGCGATACGCGGCCGTAATTCTGATCATTGTCGTGGGAATCTATCTGGTGGTGGATTTTTTCGAGCGTATCGACAATTTCATGGAAGCGGGGCTTGCCGTGTCCCGGACCTTGACGTATCTGGCATACAAGATTCCGATGATCATCGCCCAGATTTTGCCGGTGGCGCTTCTCCTGGCCGTCATGGTTACCCTGGGGATGATGGGAAAACACAACGAGGTGGTCGCCCTCAAAAGCGGCGGCATCAGTTATCACTGTCTCGTCAAGCCCCTTGTGGGTACCGGCATTCTTTTCAGTCTTCTGCTTTTTATAACTGCCGAGGTCCTCGTTCCGGTCACCTCGGCAAAGTCCAATGCCATCTGGTGGGGTGAGGTGAAGCAGCGCTCTGCGGTCATTTCACAGGAAAAAAACATCTGGTTGAAGGACGACCAGCGGATCGCCCACATCAAATATTATGATCGGGGTGCAAGAACGGCTCATGGGATCACCGTTTATGTCTTCGATCGGGCGTTTCGCCTGATCCGGCGGATTGACGCCGTAAAAGCGGTCTATGATCCGTCGCATATCGCAAAAGCTGTTGAGTGGCAGCTTTTCGGGCTGATGAAGCAGGTGCTGGATCCTGCTTCCGGGCAGTACCGGGTCACCCTTGAGGATGGGCCCGTCGGGTTCAACCTTGGCATTACCCCGGAAAATCTCGAGACGGTCGTCAAAAAATCCGAAGAGATGAGCCTTTTGGAGCTCCACGCATACATCCAGCGGATTGAATCCGAAGGATATGACGCCACCCGCTATCGGGTCGACCTGTACGCGAAGACGGCCTTTCCCTTCATCTGTGTCATTCTGAGTCTTATCAGCGCGGGTATCGCCGGCCGTCGGAATATTCGGGACGGGCTCCCCGCGGGTATCGCCTATGGCATCGGCATCGCTTTCCTCTACTGGATATTCTACAGTTTCTGCATCTCCATCGGTTACGGCGGCATGCTTCCACCGGCGGTGGCGGCCTGGACCGCTAATTTTCTGTTTTTATGCGTTGCCGTCATCACCCTCATGAGCGTGGCCTGAGGTCATGGCCCGAGAATTCTCAGGTATCCGAGCGGCTTTTTGGGCATATGATCTTCTCTGGGGGATTTTCACGCCGCTGCTGAGGCTGAACCACCGTCTGGCGGACGGGTTCCGGGAACGCATCGGCACATCGGTGCCGCCGCCCGCATCCCTGTGGATCCAGGCGGCTTCCGTGGGGGAGGCCTACCTCGCCCAGGAGCTTATGAAACGCCTGGACCCCGGCCCCACTCCTTTAAGAATTCTTCTTACCACCAACACCCGTCAGGGACTCGACATCCATCGTGAGACCCTTTGCCTGGCGTCCACCGCTTCAAACCTCCGTATCGGGATCGGGTACTTCCCCTTTGATCGACCGAAGATCATGAGACGCATCGTCAACCGCGTTCGACCGGAGGTCACGGTATTCCTCGAGACGGAAATCTGGCCCGGCCTGCTGCGAGAACTCCGGCGATCCGGATCTCGAACGATGGTCGTCAACGGCAGGATCTCATCCCGCAGCTTCCATCGATACCGGCTTTGGCCCACGTTGTGGCGGCAGGTCTCTCCCCATGAGGTGCTGGCCGTTTCCAAAGCGGATGCCGATCGTTTTCGGCAATTGTTCCCCGACGCCGGCGTCGGGGTGATGCCCAACATCAAGTTCGATCGGCTCGATCCACCGCCGCCCGAGACCGCCCCGGCGAGTCGTCACGCAATCCAGCCGCCGCCCGGCACACCTTTCGTTATTCTCGGTTCCGTGCGAAAGCGGGAAGAAGACGACGTGGCCGCCATCATCGCCAGAATTCTCTCCGGAACCCACCAGCCCGTCATCGGTCTGTTCCCAAGGCATCTCCATCGTATCGGGCCATGGCAGGCTCGGCTGAACCGTCTAGGCGTTCACTGGGTGCTCCGCTCCGACGCCGGTGAGCACACCCCCGAGATGACGCCGGGAGGGACTGTCGTGCTATGGGATGTCATCGGTGAGCTGTCGGCCGCTTATGGCCTCGCGCACGCGGCCTTTGTCGGAGGGAGCCTCGCCCCGCTGGGGGGTCAGAATTTTATCGAGGCAATCCGTTGCGGCGTCATTCCCGTCATCGGCCCTTCATGGGAGGATTTCAGCTGGGTGGGGGAGGGACTTTTTGAGCGCGGCCTGGCCCGCATCGCAACGGATTGGCGTGCGGCTGCGGATCTCTTGATTCGCGATCTGGATCATCCTCCCTCCCGGAGCCGGGTGCTTGCAATGGCGCGGGATTACTTTTCGAGCCGAAAGGGCGGGGCTGCCGAGGCCTGTCGCCGCATTATCGCCTGTCTCCAGAATCGGCAACCCGCCTATCCGAAGATTGACCCGGCAAAACAATGACGAGGGATGCGTGCAACATGGATGGCGGACTTTTTGCGGAACCGCCATTCTTGACAAACGATCGAGATGCAAGTAGTTTTGCGCAACGCTTACCCCAAGGCACCAAGAGGAAACGATGAGTGATGAATTCAAAATGTCCCTCAAGGGGCATTTCCTGATTGCCATGCCCGGTCTTCTGGATCCTAATTTTGCCCGATCGGTCGTCTGTATTTGTGAACACAATGCCGAAGGCAGCCTCGGCCTGGTCGTCAATCGGACATATCCGTCCCTGGCGGTCAAGGACATTTTCGAGGAGTTGGGAATTGAATATCTCCCAGAACTAGCCGATATCCCGATATTTTTCGGTGGACCTGTCCACATGGACGAGCTTTTCATCCTTCATGGTCCGCCCTTTAGCTGGGGGCCGTCAGTCTCCATCGGGCCGTCACTCGCCATGAGCAACAACCGAAATATCTTGGAGGCTATCGCGACCGGCAGGGGCCCGACGTCCTTCCTGATAGCCCTTGGGTGCTCCGGCTGGGGGCCAAACCAGATGGAATCGGAGATGATGGAAAACGCTTGGCTGAACTGTCCAATGTCGCTGGATATTATTTTCGACCTTTCCGTGGCGTCCCGATGGGAAGCGGCCGTCCAGAAGCTGGGCATCGACCCGGCACGCCTGACGGATGCGGCCGGTCATGCCTGAATGGATTTCCAGAACAGCTTTCGCCTGGGTTGAACCGGGCCGGCGCCGACGATGTCAATCCGCTCGGCCGTTTTCCCGCGTCAGGAGCTTTTTGTTTTTTTTGAGGCACACCTTGTCCTCCTTGACGAAAGCGCACAGTCTGGGATTATGATATTCTTTGCAATTCAGTGGATTGTACAAAGGGCACTCCGGATGCTTCTTAGACATGAATATTGTCCCCGCGGGTTCGGTCGCCGGTCGGGATGCCGGATGAAGCGCCGACGGCGGTGTTCAGTTCGGTTATGGCCCCGACGGTTTTAACCGTTCTTAATGATCTCATACCACAAGACACGCCGGCAGACAAGCCGGGCGACGTTTGGCTTGCAGGCAAATCGTTTTGACAAGCCTATCAATTTGTACTAAAGCGTCGCAGACACGTTTTGCTGAAGAAAAAAGTACGAACGGTCGCAGCATTGGCCTGCAATCGATTTCGATGCATCAAGCGGCATCAACGCGGCAAAACGCCACTGATCGCGGCGAGGCAGCTGCGAAAAAAACCTGAGTTAGAGGCGTTCGATGGACAAGTATCATCAAGTTAAGGCTCAGCTCATCAGCATTACCCGGGACATCTCTTCTCTCTGCGATGAGCTCATAGCGGTATCCGGCATCGGGGAAGCGCCGACCGACCATTGGAAGCGGACCTGTGAGGAGATCGGGCGCCAGGTGTCCGCCGAGGTACTGCGGGTAGCCGCAGTGGGGCCCATCAAATCCGGAAAAAGCACGTTTGTCAACTCGCTGTTCAAGGGGGACTACCTGAAACGGGGCGCCGGGGTGGTGACCTCCATCGTGACGAGAATCCGCAGGGGAGACGTTCTCAAGGCGACCCTCTTTTTCAAGGCCTGGGGCGACATCAATCGTGACATTGAAAACGCCATGGTGCTGTTCCCCTCCTCGGAATGGCGATCCAACGAAGGCCCTTTCGACCTCCGGAACGACACCGATCGTACCGACCTTGCCCGAGCGCTGTCGTCGCTGAGCGAGGACCGCCTTATCACCCAGGATGCGCGGAACATGAACAGCGTGGTCATCGGCGCGTACCTTGAGGGGTACGATCAGGTCCGGGACATTGTGGCGGATACGGCGATGACCCGAGAATACACGGGCGAGAATTTCGAACGGCATAAGGCCTTTACCGGCGACGATACCTTGGCGGTCTATCTCAGCGACATTGAACTCACCATCGACGCCGGAAACATGGATCAAAGCATCGAGATTGCCGACTGCCAGGGAAGCGATTCTCCCAACCCGCTGCACCTGGCCATGATCCAGGAATACCTTCGGATGACGCACCTCATCGTCTATGTTGTCAGTGGTCGAACGGGGTTGCGTCAGGCCGACATCAAGTTCTTGTCGGCCATCAAGCGAATGGGGATTATCGACAACACCCTCTTTCTCGTCAACTTCGATTTCGGCGAGCATGAATCCATGAGCGATCTCAGGCGGGTTGCTGACAAGATCCGAGAGGACATCGCGCTGCTCAGGCCCGACCCAGATGTCTATGTCCTGTCGGCCCTGTTCAACCTTTTCAAATCCGGGGAGGATGCCCTGCCGGAAAAAGACCGTCAGCGACTCGACCATTGGCGGAAGGAGACCCGGATGGCCGCGTTTTCCGACGAGGAAACCCATCGGTTCGAGGGGGCCATTCGTCATAAACTGACCCGGGAACGGTACTCCTTGCTTTTGAAAAACCATCTGGAGCGACTCGGTCTGCAGTTGGACGGCATGATCCATTGGATCGGGGTCGGACGAGAGATGTTCGGAAAAAACGCCGTCGAGACGGCGAAGATCGTTCGTGAAATTGGTACGCACCGGAAAAAGATCATTCGCATCAAGTCCATGATCAAAAGCACCTTGGACGGTGCGGCTCAAAAGCTCAAACAAACGCTTAAAAGCGATGTCGACCGGTTTTTTGACAAGCATGACGGCATCCTGGGCGAGGCCCTCCGTTTCCTGCGGACCTATCATCTGGCCGGCGCCGACTGGGAGCACCACGTCTCCGTGTCCGGATTCTCCAACACGATGTATCTGGTGTTTCAGGACGTCAAACGGACCCTTGACGGCTTCATGGCGGAGTCGGTCAACCCCGAGATCATCCGGTTCATTCGTGAAGAAGAGGAGAGGATTCAGTCGCATTTCGCGACTGTCGCGGGACCCTATGATACCATGGTACGGGACGCCCTTTTTGAATACAACCAGATTATGACCGGGCTGGGGCTGCCGCCGTTGCCCGAGTCTCCAGAGTCCATCGGCCTTCCCGAGATGTCGGCCGTGGCAAGGTCCGCCGACCTGAAGGTGCCGCCGGCCATGGCGGCCATGCAATACAGTGCCGCCATCCGTGGTGAGGCTGTCGTGCGGCTTGGCATGTATCGGATCGTCCGGTTTTTCAGGAAGCTTTTCAAAAAGATGTCGGAAAGTTCCACGAAGGATGAACTCCTGGCCTTAAAGGACGGGGTTTCGCGCCTCAAGCGCGAAGCCGAGCAGTCCATCGTCTTCAGTTTCAAAGATTACAGGGAAAATATAAAATTTCAATATCTGCTGAAGTTGGCGGATGCCGTCTCCAACACGCTCTATGAGACGCTGGCGGAGCGATTTGACACCCACGTTTCGGATCTTGCCGGCATTGCATCCCACGTGGAGGGGAAAACGGCCGATACCGCCGGTACAGAGGAAGTGCTGACGAAAATTGAAGCGGCATGCCGACGCATTGCAGATGCCGTCGCACATCTGAAAGGCGAGATTCAGACCCTTTCCTAACCGACTGCGATCTTTCGGATCGGTCGGGGGGATGCACAAAGGAAATAACGATGAAACGCGCGTTGATTACGGGAATTACAGGTCAGGACGGTGCTTACCTGGCTGACTTTTTATTGGGAAAAGGGTACGAGGTGCATGGGATCAAGCGCCGATCCTCCTCCTTCAACACCGGGCGGGTCGATCACCTCTACCGGGATCCCCACGAGGAGAATGTGCAATTTCGGATGCATTACGGCGATCTTACCGACGCCACCAACCTGATCCGGATCATCCAGGAGGTCAAGCCCGACGAGATTTACAACCTGGCGGCGCAAAGCCACGTCAAGGTTTCCTTCGAGACGCCGGAATATACGGCCAATGCGGACGCCATCGGGGCACTGAGGCTCCTCGAAGCCGTCCGGATACTCGGCATGGAAACCCAGACCCGCTTTTACCAGGCATCCACGAGTGAAATGTTCGGCAAGGTCCGGGAGATCCCCCAAAAGGAGACCACTCCCTTCTACCCCAGAAGCCCTTACGGCGCCGCCAAGGTCTATGCCTATTGGATTACGGTCAACTATCGGGAGGCATACGGTATCTTTGCCTGCAACGGAATTCTCTTCAACCATGAATCCCCCATCCGGGGAGAAACCTTCGTTACCCGAAAGATCACCCGAGCGGCGGCCCGCATCAAGCTGGGGATGCAGGAAACGCTCTACCTCGGCAATCTGGATGCCCGGCGCGATTGGGGTCACGCGCTGGATTATGTCCGGGCCATGTGGCTGATGCTTCAGTCCCCGACGCCGGAGGATTACATCATCGCCACCGGCGAGGCACATTCTGTCCGCGAATTTGTCGAAAAGGCCTTCGAGGAGATCGGTATCGCCATCGCATGGGATGGCGACGGCGTGAATGAGGTGGGCAGGGATCGGAAGAGCGGCCGTATCCTTGTTCGGATCGATCCCCGGTATTTCAGGCCCACGGAGGTGGAGTACCTGCTGGGGGATCCGTCAAAGGCCAAACAAAAACTGGGTTGGAAACCGGAAATCCCCTTCGACGATCTGATCCGGATCATGATCCGCGAGGACCTGAGAGAGGCTGAACGGGATCGTTTCTGCCAGCGGGAGGGGTTTTCCACTTTTCAGCATTTCGAATAGGAGAGGGAACGAATCCCATGGAGACTTCGGCGAAGATATATGTTGCCGGCCATCGTGGGTTGGTGGGAGAGGCGATATGCCGGCGGCTTGCAGATGCCGGGTACGAAAACCTGATCCACCGGACTCGCGGGGAACTCGACCTTACACGACAGGATGCCGTCGAGGCGTTTTTCCGAAAAGAGCGGCCTGAATATGTATTTCTCGCCGCGGCGAAGGTGGGGGGCATACACGCCAACGATATCTTCCCGGCAGAGTTTATTTACGAGAACCTGGCTATCCAGACCCACCTGATCCATGCAAGCCGATGTGTTGGTGTTCGTCGGCTGCTTTTTTTGGGGAGTTCGTGCATTTACCCCAGGGACTGCCACCAACCTATGCAGGAGAGCCATCTCTTGACCGGCCCGCTGGAGCCGACCAACGCCCCATACGCCGTGGCCAAGATTGCCGGAATCGAGATGTGCTGGGCATACAACCGTCAGTACCAAACCCGATTCATCCCGGTCATGCCTACCAATCTATACGGTATCAACGACAACTTCGACCTTGAAACCTCCCACGTCCTGCCCGCCATGATCCGCAAATTCCACCTGGCACGGCTCGCCGCCGAAAGCGACTGGGCGGGCATCGCGAAGGACGAAGCTGTTTACGGCCCCGTTCCGGTCGATATCAAGATCGCCTTGGGCACAGGCGATGTTGGACGAAGAAGCCAACCCACGGTGCGTCTGTGGGGCAGCGGATTTCCGAAGCGGGAATTCCTTCATGTGGACGACCTGGCCGACGCCTGCCTCTTCGTGATGAACCACGAGGCCCTCGATCGATACATGAAACCGGAGGGATTCCTCCTCAATATCGGCACCGGAGAGGACCTGACCATTCGGAATCTGGCCGAAATGATCGCCCGCGTCGTCGGTTTTAACGGCGCTGTTGAATGGGATCCCGAAAAACCCGACGGCACCCCCCGGAAGCTCCTGGACGTATCCCGGATGACCGATTTGGGATGGCGGCCCGCCATCAGCCTGGAGGATGGGCTGAAAAGGACTTACGAAGGCTACCTGGCAAAAATGGAATAGAGCCTTCGAAAAGGTTTTTCTGCAGATCCCAACTTTCGACTCTCGTGATTTTGACCGGAAACCAGCTTGAGGGCTGAAGACTGAAGAGGAATAAGCACCTTGCCTGCTGCGGATGCACCCCTTCAGCCCTCAGCCTAAATCCCTTCTATACGGAGCGGGTGTCCAGCCCCAACTTCTTTCGCTTGCTTTCGATATGTCGCCGGATGAGGATGCCCGCTTTCCCGGGGTCCGGCTCCACGGCGAAGGTGGCGCCCACTACACCATCCAGCCCCTCGGTCAGCAGCTTCACCACGTTCATGCTGCCGGCGATGGGCGGCATGGGGCCAAGCACGGTGTAAACCCCCGAGGCGACAAAATAGGCGCCGATGCTGACAGCCTTTTCGGAATACCACTCGGGGGCCGCGCCAGCCACGGGCAGGTCCGAGATATCACACCCCAGACTATCGGCCAGAGCCGAGACCAGGACCAGGATCCGTACGTTGTCGACGCAGCTGCCCATGTGGAGGACCGGTGGGATACCCAGAGCGCCGCAGATCGCCTTGAGGCCCGGTCCGGCGTATTCAATGGCCTTCGCAACCTTGAAGCCGGCCTTGGCGTTCGCGATGGCCGCGCACCCCGTGTCCAGCACCAGGATGTCGTTTTCGATCAACTGCCGGGTCAGGTTGACATGCCCGTAGTCATGTTTGATCTTGGGGTTGTTGCACCCCACAATTCCCACGGCGCCACGGATCCGACCAGCCTTGACGGCCTCGAGAAAAGGCTCCGGCGTCCCGCCCAGGGCCCCCAGGATCGCCTCAACGGAAAAGCCGCCCAGTGACGGCACCGGCTCTACGGGGATATAAACCCGACCCCGTCGGCCAAAGTTTTCAACCGCTTCCTTGACCAGATCCCGCGCCAGATTACGGGCGTTATCGGGATGGAATTCCCGGTGGGTCATGCCGGGGAAGCGGGCCTTGTCCGAGGTGCTGATCATGAGGGTGTGGTAGCACGCGGCCGTTTTGCCGAGAGAGGGCATGATGCACTGGTAGTCCACCAGCATCATGTCGACGGCGCCGGTGGCGATGACGAGTTCGGTCATGAGATGGTTGCCGGCCATGGGGATGCCGTGACGCATCAACAGTTCGTTGCCGGTGCAGCAGAGTCCTGCGAGATTGATGCCGGCGGCGCCCTTTGCCTTCGCCAGCTCGATGATATCCGGTGACTGACAGGCCTGGAGAAGCATCTCCGAGACCACGGGGTTGTGGCCGTGGACGACGATATTGACCTGGTCGGCCTTGAGCACGCCGACATTGACCGTGTTGCCCGAAGGCTTGGGCGTGCCGAAGAGGATGTCGGAAACCTCCGTGGCGATCATCGATCCCCCCCACCCGTCGGACAGGGCGTTGCGGAGCGCGTGAAGGAGAAGGCTTTGCCAGCCGTTGTCCACGCCCATGTGGGTGCGGTGCATCATCTCCGAGGTTTCCCGGTCGATGCCCCGGGGCATGATCCCTGTCTTCCGCCAGAGCTCCTGCCGTTTGGAAGGCGCCCGGCTTACCATGGACAACGCCTTCTTGCGCGTACCAAAGTCGCCCATCATGGCGTCGGCAAGGGCGCCGGCAACCGCAAGAGGCGGCTTCCCGTCGGTTTCGATGCCATACTCCGCTGCCACCCGCTTGAGCTTCTCGATATCGGCGATCCCGTATCCCGGGGCTTTCCCCTCGGCCACCGCCGCGAGTACCTCAACCAGGTCGCGTCCGTGATCGGAGTGGGCCGCCGCACCCGCGGCCACCATCCGACCCAGGTTTCGGGCGACGATGATATCGGCGTCGGCGCCGCAGACCCCCTGCTGGGGGCCTTCCCCAAAGGGATCGACCCGGCAGGGTCCCATGTTGCAGATCCGGCAGCTCAATCCCATTTCGCAGTAGCCGCACTGAGGCAGCTGGGCGGCATAACGGTCCCATACGGTTTCGATCCGGTCCTTTTCCGCCTTTTCCAGCATAAGGCGGCCGTCTTCGGTGATGGTCCTCTTCTCAACATCCTCAAGCATGTCAGTCTCCCTCCATGGAAGTCGTTTAATCTATTCCGCCGCGACGAAAGGATTCAGCGCGTTTCCAACTCCACTTGTGACCGTTTTACGGCGTTCAGCAGGGCGAAGCCCGGCGCGATCGGCTCTCCTCCAGCATCCCGCGACATTGATCGGGCCACTTCCTGGGTTTTCCGTCCCAAGGCCGACGCAGGCTCCTCGAAGGTCAGCGCACCGGACTTGCACACCTCGACACAAGCGGGAATCAGCCCTTTTTTTTGACGCCCCATACAATTGTCGCATTTAACGGCGACGGTCTTGCCCGGGGGCGCGGCCGAATCTTCATGATATCGGATAACCCCGAAGGGGCAGGCCATGGCGCATGATGCGCAGTTGATGCAGGTGTCAGGATCGATAACCACGGTATTGGTTTCCGGCGCCCGGGAAATGGCGCCGGGCAGACAGGCCTGCATGCACGGGGCAGGATCGCAATGCCGGCATCGGTTGGGAAATCCCTCGCCGTGGATTCCCGCGCCCACATGGACCCTGGGTTTGGGCAGCGGGTCTTCCTGCACGGCGGTAAACAGGTGATGGGTTTTAGAGTGGGCCGTCGCGCAGGCGATCATGCACTGCATGCATCCGACGCAACGTTCGGGATGAACCACGACTTGCTCCATACGTCCTCCTTTGCCTGAGGCTTGACCCCCCTCTCACGGATTTTCCGCGGGGGCGGTCGGCTCAATGCAACAGTTGTCGGTAATTGAATCCGGGCGAAACCAGGGCGTTTCCGGAAATTGGAAGGGATGTCTCGCTCTGAATCAGGGAGATCAAAAGTCCGCCCTGCGCAATATCGTTTACCATCACCATGCCCACCAATCGGCGTCCGTCCAGCACCAGTTTGCGATAGGTCTTTCGGCGGTGGTCGAAACGGCTCAGGACTTCGAACCCGGCGTTATCGGGAGGATCGACCCATCCACCGGTCATGACGTCCATATCGAAGATCCGGATGACGTTTCGGCTCAGGCTGCCTTTGAGAGAGACGGGGCGGCCGGCCATGTTCATTCCGGCAACCCGTCCCTGGATTACCGCTTCTGGCCATATGGCGTTGACCCAACGGGTTTTTCTGGCGATATCGACAAATTCGGCGGCATCACCGGCGGCATAAATCCCGGGAGCACTGGTTTCCATGTGGGCATTGACCAGAACCCCCAGGTCCACGTCGATCCGGTCGCGGGGCACGAAAGAGAGGGCGGGCAGCACGCCTTTGCCGATCACCACCATATCGCAGGCGATCTCCGAACCGTCGGAGAACCGGACGCCTTCGACGCGGCCGTTCCCGTCGAAGGCTGCGGCCGAGAGGCCCACCCGGACGTCGAGGCCTTTTCGCAACAGCTCTCCCAGAATCATCTCTCCGGCCGTCCGGTCCACCTGCATGGAGAGGGGATACGCCGACCGGATCAACTGGGTGACCCGGATACCGCGCCGAAGGAGCCCGTAAGCCGCTTTGAACCCCACCAGACCGCCCCCCAGAACCAGGGCCGTTTTGACGGTGGGAATCGCGTCGAGCATTTCCCGGACATGGCGTTCGGTGCGCATATAGAAGATGTTGGCCAGGTGAAGTCCGCTGGCAGCGATGGGCCTCGGATCAGCTCCCGAAGCAATGAGGAGCCGGTCGAAGGGGATGCCGTCCTCCAGGCCCGGCAGGCGAACAATGCTGGCCTCCACATCGATCTCCGAAACCCGCCGGCCCAGAATGGGCGTGATCGCGAGCCGGCGATAAAAATCCTTGCCGCGGATAGGAAGCCTTTCCGGCGGGGTTGTGCCTTCGAGGACCATGCTGATCATCGGACGGCAGTACGGTGGGGAGGTTTCATCCCCGATGAGGGTGATATCGCCTTCACGGTCCCGGTGCCGAATGGCCTCGGCGGCGTGAATCCCCGCCACTCCGCTGCCGATGATGACATATTTCATGCGGGACCTCCCTGTTTAAACCCCCGAAGCCTTTAAAACATCGGCCACCATGGCCTGGGCCTCCTCCTGGATTTTCCTGAGATGGTCCCGCCCCTTGAAACTTTCGGTGTAAATCTTGTAAATGTCCTCTGTGCCCGAAGGTCTGGCGGCAAACCACCCGTTTTCCGTCACCACCTTGAGCCCCCCAATGGCCGCACCGTTGCCCGAGGCATGGGTCAACTTTTCGAGTATGGGGTCCCCGGCCATCTGGTCAACCCGGATCTGATTGGGGGAAAGCTTTTTGAGAACCGCTTTCTGTTTCGGATTGGCCGGCGCCTCGAGGCGTTCGTAAACCGGATCTCCGAATTTTTCCGCAAGCGTCTGGTAGTGCTCGGCGGGATCCCGGCCGGTTCTTGCCCGGATTTCGGCGGCCAGTAGATTCATGATGATGCCGTCCTTGTCCGTGGTCCAGACGGTGCCGTCCATACGCAGGAAAGACGCTCCGGCGCTCTCCTCCCCGCCGAATCCGTAGCTCCCGTCAATAAGGCCGTCCACGAACCACTTGAATCCCACCGGTACCTCGGAGAGGCGCCGCCCCAGGGCTCCGGCAACCCGATCGATCATGGCGCTGCTGACCAGGGTCTTTCCGACGGCCGCGTCCGGCCGCCAGTCTGGCCGGTTCCGGAACAGGTAATCAATGGCGACGGCAAGGTAATGGTTGGGGTTCATGAGCCCCCCGCTCCGGGTGACGATGCCGTGACGGTCCGCATCCGGATCATTTCCGAAAGCGACGTCGTATTCCGCTTTCATCCTGATCAGCTTTGCCATGGCATAGGGGGACGAGCAGTCCATTCTGATCTTGCCGTCTCCGTCGACGGGCATGAACGCGAAGGTCGGGTCAACCTTCGCGTTGACCAGGGTGAGGTCCAACCGGTAACGATCGGCAATGGGGGTCCAGAAACCCACCCCCGCGCCCCCCATGGGATCCACTCCGATGACGACGCCCGCATCGCGGACGGCATCCATGTGGAGAATGTACTGGAGGTCTTCCACGTAAGGGGCAATGAAATCCCGTTCAACCGTGGTGTCTGCTTTGACGGCCTTCTCGTAGGGTATTCGCCGGACGTCCCGGTTTCCGTCGGCCATGAGGGCATTGGCGCGTTTCTCGATCCAGGCGGTGATGCCGGTGTCGGCGGGTCCCCCGTGGGGAGGATTGTACTTAAAGCCGCCGTCTTCCGGGGGGTTGTGGGAAGGCGTGATGACAATACCGTCCGCTGGACGCTCGCCAGAGTCCCGATTGTGGGTCAGGACGGCGTGGGAGATAACAGGGGTGGGGGTGTATCCCATGCCCTGGTGGATCATGACCAAGACCCTGTTGGCGGCCAGGACCTCGAGGGTGGTCATGTGGCTCGGTTCCGAGAGGGCGTGGGTGTCCATCCCCAGGAACAGGGGTCCGGAAATTCCCTCCTGCCTTCGATAGTCGCAGATGGCCTGAGCCGTGGCGAGGATATGAGCCTCGTTGAAGCTGTTCCTGAACGATGACCCTCGGTGACCCGAGGTGCCGAAGGCCACCTGTTCCAAAGGCTTCGCGGCATCGGGCCGCCCGGTGTAATAGAGGCTGACCAGTCTCGGAACGTTGACGAGAATATCGTCGGGCGCGGGCTTGCCGGCAAGTTCATGAACCGCCATCGATCATCTCCTTTCAGGGGATCCTTAATATCTGAGCATTTGTTCCATACATCCGGGAATCAGGCATTTTTCAGGCGGGTATAGTCGATGGCCCGCTGGATGGCGACGCCGCTCTGTTCGGCCACCGCCATGGCAAAATTGATGTCGGCATCGGAAAAATACCGGACTTCGGCTGTGAGCAGACGGAGGATGCCGATGATCTCGTCCCGGACGGTGATGGGCACGGCCAATATGCTGCCGATGCCCTCGGATTCGGCGGCCTCGTGATACAGCGTGTGGATGTCCTTTTTGGCATCGGGAATGAGCACGGGCTCCCCTTGCCTGAGGTAATAGGTGGCCATTTCTTCATCGAGTGGCCCTCTTTCGAGGTAAACCTTGCTCAATCCGTAGGCCGCCTTCAGTTCCAATTGCCCCTTCCGGGGTTCGAAGAGCCTTATGGTGGCGGCTTTCAGTTGCATGACCGCCGGCAGGCGGGTGACAATAAGATCGAGAATTTTGTCGAGCTCATAGGTCAGGTTGATGGCCTTGCCGAATTCGTGAATGGCCTTGAAGTACTGCAACTGGCTCTGCTGCTCTTCGAAAATCCGCGCATTCTCGATGGCGATGCCGCATTGTTCGCCCAGCGCCGTCACCACGTCTATTTCCTCCGGCGTATAGCTGCGGGAGCGGCGGGTCAGCAGTCTCAGAATGCCCTGGATGCAGCCCCGGATGGGGATGGGGATGATCAGAATATTCTGAATGCCCTCTTTTCGGGTCGCCTCGGGATAATTGATCCGGGGGTCGTTCGGGGCATCCTCGATGACAATAGGTTCACCTTTCAAAGCCTTGAAAATAGGCTCTTCCGTGTCGATGGTTCCCCGGTTCAGATAAGCGTCGCTAAGACCGCTCGACGCCCGAAGCAACAGATTTTTGCCGGAGGCATCCAGCAATCGAATGGTCGCGGCGTCGGCACCGATGATTTCAGGGATTTTTTCCGTTATGAGGCGAAAGACCTCGTCAATTTCGAGGCTCGCGGTAATTTTTTTGGTAACCTCGATAAACAGATCGAGAAATGTTTTTTTGTCTGCCGTTGTCTTCAATTCTGTTCCTTATGGTTGAGTATTCCGGGAAAAGCGCCGTGAAGGACACATTGAAACCACTGAGGGAATAATTATCATTTCAGCCGCCTGAAATCAACACGGCGTCACGAAAAAATCTAAAATAGGCTAAAGGCTGAAGGGGCTGCAGGCTTTGTTTGTCACCAGCTCATTCTTTCAGGCAAAGCAAAGTCGGTTCGATTGTTGAGGGATATGGGGCGAAGGGGGGTAAAGGTGTTAAGGGAAGCGAATTCCAGAATTCGCTTCCCTCGTTGACGATCTTCGTGCGACCCGGTAACCGGGGTGCGAATCGGTACGTGGACGTTAACGCTGGGCCGATCGCGGGGCCTTGCCGGCCAAGGGATTGTAGATTTTCATGATCGCGAACTTCATGACGTCCGGCGTCTTCATCTCCAGAACGATATTCAGGAGCTTTTCTTCCGCTTCAGTCGGAAGAACACAGGCGTTGTTGTTATCGAAGACCAGGTTGGGAAAGCCTTTAACCAATTTTTTCTGATCCTTCTGGGTCATGGGAACCTGAACCGCTTTTTTCCCGTCGATGTCGACAACGCTTCCTTGCAAACCTGCGGCTTCGATCTTCTTGAGGTTTTCATCTTCCAGAAAAATATTAACCAGATAGTCTGCCATTTACATTCCTCCCTCGTTTGTTCAGGCTAATGCGTCAAACCTAACCGTTTTCCAGCAGTGATGATGTTTATTCGAGACACACCGGCATGTCAAGCACGAATACGAACACAAAAGGTCGCTCGGGTTCCAATTCACACGACGGCGGTGGGGTAGTCCAGCCGTGCCGACCCGAAACCCCCGATTCTGCCGGACGGGATTCCGTATCTTCGAGAAATATCCACCTACACGTATTGATTCTTTCAAGACGTGAATTAGTTTTAATTGAAATGACGGCTGAAGGGCGATCAGCACGCCGTTCGTCACAAGCGCGCCCCTTCAGACTATAGCCTTCATCTTCTAATCTCTGTGAACATCACGGGTGTTCGAAAAGGGAAAAAAATGTCTGACACGGCCACAACCGCTTCTGAGGATTTTTCACGAAAAATGATCGACATATTGAACCACGGCGCACTCAATCTGGCCGTGGGCATCGGGTACCGCATGGAGTTGTTCGATGTGATGGATGCCTTTGAAACCCCCGAGACCGTCGAAAACATCGCCCGTCAAGCCGGCCTGAACAGTCGGTATGTGAAGGAATGGCTTGGTGTCATGTGCACCGGCGGCATCGTCACCCTTACCATCCGTGAAGACGGCTCAGCCGTCTACTTTCTGCCGCGGTCACACGGCGACGTTTTGGCCCGGCGTTCGGGCAACAACAATCTGGGGGTATACGCCCAGGAAATACCGATTTTGACGCTTTGCGCCATCGATCAGGTCTTGCAGGGATTTCGGACGGGGGAGGGGGTGCCTTATGCCGACTATCCGAAATTTCAGGCTTTCATGACCGAACTGGCGAACGCCAAGCATCGACAGGTGTTGATCCATCGATTCCTCCCCACGGTGGACGGCGGTCGCCTGACGGCGCGCCTTGAAAAGGGCATCCGTGTTTGTGATCTGGGATGCGGGGAGGGGGTCGCGCTGAATCTCATGGCCGCCGCTTATCCCGAAAGCCAATTCACCGGCATCGATATGGATCCCGAAGTCATCGCCGTCGCCCGGGACGCTGCGATGACGGCCAGACTCGAAAATGTTCGCTTTCTCAACCGTGATGCCGCGACCCTCGGTAACGGAGATGAATTTGAAAACGCCTTCGATTACATCACCGCCTTTGACGCCATCCACGACCAAAGGGAACCCTTGGCCGCCCTGGAGGGTATCCTGCGCATGCTGGCGCCGGGCGGATGTTTTTCAATGATCGACATCGATTCGAGAACCGCTCATCATGACAATATGGATCACCCCATGGGGCCTTTTCTTTATACCGTAAGCCTCATGCATTGTATGCCGGTGGGATTGTTCAACAAGGGTGCCGGGCTGGGTATGATGTGGGGGAGGGAACAGGCCGCTGATCTTTTGACCCGGGCCGGATTCGACAGCATCGCGATCGTCGAGATGCCCCATGACCCCTTCAACGTTCATTATTTTTGCCGAAAATAAGGCGGACAAGCCTGAACCCGAGGCTTTGAAAGGATGTGCCGATGAATATCGTTTACCTCTCACCCCATTTCCCTCCCAATTATTACCTGTTCTGCGTCCACTTGAAACAGGCGGGTGCCAACGTTCTCGGCATTGGTGATACTGCCTACGATCACCTCAGGTCGGAGTTGAAGGAGGGCCTGACCGAGTACTACCGGGTTGACGATATGTCGGATTACGATCAACTGCTCAGGGCCTGCGGGTATTTCACCCATATCTACGGCAAGCTGGACCGGGTGGCGTCCAATAACGAGCACTGGCTCGAAAGCGAGGCGGGGCTGCGCACCGATTTCAACATTCATGGCCTGAAGGTCCACCAGATTTCGCGCCTGATCCTCAAGTCGGAAATGAAAAAACAGTTTCGAAACGCCGGGATCGCCGTGGCGCGGGGAAAAATTTTGAAGCGGCACGAGGATGCCCTCCGTTTTATCGAGACAGTCGGCTATCCGGTCGTTTTCAAGCCCGATCGCGGGGTAGGGGCGGCCCATACCTTTCGCATCGACAATGAAGGGGATCTGGACCGATTTTTCGAGATGAAGCCCGCCTTTCGGTATATCATGGAGGAGTTCGTTACGGGAACGATCTGCTCCTTCGATGGCCTCGCCGACCGGAACGGCACTATCGTTTTTCATGCGGCACATGTCTTCAGCCAGGGCATCATGGAGACGGTGAACGAAGATCGGGACATGTTCTACTATTCGATGCGGGAGATCCCGGAAGACCTCGAGGCTGCCGGGAGGAGCATCGTGGACGCCTTCGACATCCGGGAGCGCTTTTTTCACGTTGAATTCTTCCGGACTCCCGACGGTCGCCTGGTCGCCCTTGAAATGAACGCCCGGCCGCCGGGAGGACTTACTACGGACATGATCAACTACGCCAACAACATCGATATCTACGCTGCCTGGGCGCGGGTCATGACGGGTCAACCGGTGAACCTCGCCTACTCGCGTCCTTATCACTGCGCCTACATCGGACGGAAACTCAACAAAAGCTATATCCACTCCCACCGGGAGATCATGCAGGAGTATGGATACATGATCGTTTACCATGGGCCCATCGATTCGATTTTCAGCGCGGCTATTGGCAACTACGGCTACCTTGTCAATGCGGAAAGCATCGAAAAAATCGAGGCGGCGGCACGTTTTATTCAGGAGAAATCGGGGGGGTAGAATAAAGGGCTAACGTGGTTATGTGTTAGGGGGATAAGGATTCAAGGGCCAGAGGCCCTTAATCGCATCGTCACTCAACCGTCGACCCCCGGCACGCCCCCCCATTTTTAGCCTTCAATCCTCAGCCTCCAACCTATAAGTTTGGGTGGATTTCAAAATGGTTTTATGCGATATAATGCGATATAACCAAAAAAGGAAAAACACGGATCGATCATGGGCATTTCGTGCCGGAACATCAGCTACCGATACCCTAACACGAACGGATTTGTTTTCAAGGATCTATGCTTCGAGATGCCGGCGCCCGGCTTCAACGCACTCTTCGGTCCATCGGGTGTCGGCAAGACCTCTTTCGCCAAAATCCTCTCCGGAATGATCGAGGGATATACCGGTCAAGTCGAATTGGAGGGCATCGACCGGCTGGGCTATTCCTACAACCTCGAACGGCTGCCGGGATGGTCAACGGTGGGGCGGCACCTCGACAAGATCGTTCCGACGCGCCGGCATGCCTTAATGCATGAACTCATTCCGGCCTTCGGCATCGAGGCTTGCCTCGATCAGCGATTCTCCCAGCTCTCCCTCGGCCAGAAAAACCGGGTCAACCTTATCCGGTACCTGCTACAGGACTTCCAGTTGCTCATCCTCGACGAAAGCCTCGCCAACGTCGACGAAATGACGCGTGAGCATATCATCCTAAAAATTAAAGAGATTTTCCATGAAACCTATTTTATTTATATATCTCACAATGTCGTCGAGGTGTCCAGGTTTTGCCGGGAGATTCTCGTGTTCCGTGGTCTTGACAAGCGGCCGTCATCGGTGGTCGTCGCCGGCCAGGATCTGGTGAACGGAAAGGTGCTTGACACGGCGGCCTTCGAGAAGACCGTTCTGGAGATCATGAATGCTGTATAGGCGGATTTATCAGTTCCTGATCATCTATTTCCTCGGAATTTTTCTGCTTCTCGCCTTGAAGATGCTTCTGAACCTTTCCGACTACGTTATTCCCGGCCCGTTGAGTATCTGGCAAGTCTTCCAGCGGGAGTTTCACCGATTTTTGTTAAACGTGCTGAACACTCTATGCGTCGCCATTGTCGGCCAGGTGACTTCGGTCTGCCTGGCGCTGACGGTGGGCGTTATCGGCCGCCAGGCAACATGGTTCGGCTCCTTCGTGAAGGTGGCGGCTTACAACATCCAGGCCTATCCCATCGTGGCCATCGCCCCCATCATTTTCATCCTGCTGGGGGACGGCTTTGTCTCACGCCTTCTCATCGCCGCCATGATCTGCTATTTTCCGCTGCTGCTGTCGGTCGTGGGCATCATGTCGGAGCCCATCGAGGATATCGAGCACTTCTACCGGGTTACCGGACGGATGCGATGGCAACTCGAAGTCAAGATCCGCGCTTTCGAAAATCTCAGCAAGCTCACGACGGTCATCTCCGGCAGCGCCACGTTGGCCATGGCCGGCACCATCGTCGGTGAGTTCATCGCAGCCAATGCCGGGATTGGTTACAGTATCCGCATTGCGCTCTACCAAAGCGATCTCTCCAAGGTTCTGGTGGCCCTCTTTTTGATCGGCATCACCCTCTCCGTGTATCAGGGGTTTTTGGAATGGGCGGGACGCTGGGCGAAACATCGATGGGCGAGTGCCTGACCACAACCTCGGGATGGACGTTCCCTGAGACGATACGGAGGAAATCATGACCCGAAAGTCGATGATTCTGGTGATGGGGAGCCTACTCTGGTGGGCCGTTGCCCCTAGCACGGACGGGCTTGCAGCGGAAACCCTTAAATATCGCCTCAAGTGGCTTTTCAACACAAGCGTCGTTGGGGACATCTATGCCGATGACCACGGCTATTTCAAACGCGAGGGATTGGATGTTGTCGTGAAGGCCGGCGGCCCCGAGCGGGACGCCATCCGGGAGCTGGAGCTGGGCTACGCCCAGTTCGGGGTCGCCTCGGCGGACCAGGTGATCCGGGCGCTGTCCAAAGGGGCGCGAGTAATCGTTCTGGCCCAGCTCTTCCAGGTGAATCCGCTCCAATGGATCCACCGGACGGCGGCACCGCCCATCCGATCGCTGTCGGATCTCAAGGGGCGTGTCATCGGCGTCACCTACGGGGGCAACGATGAAATCATCATGAAAACCCTTCTGGCCAAAGGGGGGATTTCAGAGCGGGATGTCTCCTTTTTCAGCGTCCGTTATGATTTTACCCCCTTCTACACGGGTAAAGCCGATCTGTGGCCCGTCTATCGCAATTCCCAGGGGCCCATCCTGGTGAAAAAGCTGGGGGCAGCCGGCGAGTCGGTCTCGTTCTTCAATCCATCGGATTTTGGGGTTCACTTCGTGGCGAACGCCGTGGTGACCTCCGAGCGGATGATGAAAGAGCGCCCGGGACAGGTCAAACGCTTCACCCGGGCGCTTCTGGCGGCGTGGCAAGACGCCCTTGATCCCCAAAACAACGCCCGGGTACTGGCCGTACTCGCTCGATATGACAAGGAAACTCCTCTGGACATACGGAAGGCGCAGCTGGACATGACCCGTGATCTGATCGTCGAAAAGGAAACCGGCGCGGTGGGCGAGATCGACATTGACGCATGGAAAGAGACCGAGGCCGTCATGCTCGAGCAACAGCTTATTTCAGAGCCTGTGTCCGTGGAAAAGGCGTTGATCCCCCAATGACACCCCAAACCTGACGCTTTCGCGCGGCGAAGGCGTCAACACGCAACGGAGGTGATATGGTTCGGTCCATTATCGTCTATTGTTCCCCGGCGGGGTCGACCCGTCGCTTGGCTCAGGTCATGGAGACGACCCTGAACGATCTCCATATCCCATGCGCAATATCGGACATCGGAACCGCCAAAGGTCGCGAATCTGCCGTCCGCGCCGTTCAGGAGATGGGAAAATCCACCTGTCTGTTCGTTGGCTCGCCCGTCTACGCCAACCATCCGGTTCCACCCATAACCGAATTTCTTGAACGTTTGCCTGAAAACACCGGTGCAGCCGCCGTGCCGTTTGTGACCTGGGGCGGTGCCAGCAGCGGCGTCGCCCTTTACGACATGGGGTCGGCGCTCTCAGCCAAAGGACTCCGCCTGATGGGTGCGGCCAAGGTCATGGCGGTTCACTCCCTGATGTGGCGGGCGGAAAACCCCGTGGGGGAGGGACGCCCCGACGAGGCGGACGACCAGAAGATCCGGGAGCTGACAGCAGCGGTTATCCGGAAGATGACCGACAGGGATCACGGCAAGGACATCTTTCCTGGGGACCTCGATTACCAACCGGCTGAATTCCGAGAGGAACTGGCAGCGGCGAGCCTGGAAAAAGCCAGGGGGCACATGCCCCAACGGACGGTTCACGAAGACCGATGCACCCAGTGCGGCCGCTGTGTCGAGGCGTGCCCCGCAGCGGCGATTGAACTTTCGCCGTTTCCCGCCTTCAACGACCGATGCATCTTCTGCTTCAACTGCGTAAGGGAATGTCCCGAGGATGCCATCGCGGCCGATATGTCGACGTCGGAGAAGATGGTCCGGGCGCGGGCCGAACGGTTTGACGAGCGTCCGCGGACCCGGATATTCCTGTAGAACGGCTATTTTCACGCCGATCCGGCTCCTGCGGGGGGAAGGCTCCGGTGCCTGCCCCGCCTTACCGGCCGGCTATTCATCAAAATTCCGGAGCAGCGAGGCGGCGTTCACCGGCTTTTCGATCAGCTGGTACCGCAGGGCAAAATCGGCGAACGCCTGCCATCGCAGTGGATCGTGTCTCTGGCTTGCGGCAAAATAGGGGAGAGTGAGGCGGAAGGCGTCGGCTTCGGTCTCGGGGTTCGCCTCGGGCACCGCTTTCAGGTATTCCTGAAACGCCCGTTCCGGGTCGGCGCGGACCTGGCCGATGGCCACATTCACCGCACGGATGAACCCTTTCACCGCGGTTTCCTTCAGCTTCAATGTCTTTCGGCTGCAGACGAAGATCAGTTCGTCGTAGTCGGGGATGCCGTATTTTTCCAGCTCGAAATAGCCGACATCATACCCGCGGTGCCCCATCTCGACCGTTTCGTAGGTCTTGAAGGGCCCCATGACGGCATCGACTTTACCGGCCGCAAGGGATTGCACGATGGCAAACCCAACGTTCACCGGCGTGTAATCCCGGATGCCGTTCAGCGACGCAAAGGCATGAAGCATCACGTCCATGAGTCCGGGGACGGTGTAGCCGATGCGTTTTCCAGACAGGTCCGAGGGAGCCTCGATACCTTTTCCTTTGAGGAAAAGGAGCGTCGTGAGAGGATGCTCGATGAGCCGCCCCACGGTGATGACGTCCAGTCCTTCGGCGGCGGCGATGATGGTCTGGGGCTGGTAGGAAACGGCCAGATCCACCTTCCCCGCGGCCGCCAGCTTCAAGGCGTCGGCGGTCTCGGAAGGGCTCACGATCCTGACGTCGATCCCGGCCATCTCGAAAAGCCCCCGATCCCGGGCTACATAGATCGGCAGGTGGTCCACATTGGGAAACCAGTCCAGCATCAGGGTGAGGGTCTCCGCCACGGACACCGTGGAAAAGAGCATCAGAACGGCGGCGATTGCCGGCATGATCCATTTTCTTCTCATTCCTGCCTCCTTCGAATTTTGTTGTTATGTGTAAACGATTGAAAAATAACTCGGCACCCCACGGTCAGGACTACTCTTTTTGATTTTTCCAGGCTACCACGCGTTTGCCGAGGGCATCCACGATCACCCACAACCCGAGCCCCATGGCGGACAAATACAGAATGGCCGCGAAGACCAGATCGACGCGCAATCGGGCGTTGGACTGAATCATCAGATAGCCGAGCCCCCGCTGGGCGCCTACCCATTCGCCGATCACCGCGCCGATGGTGGCCACGGAGACGCCCACCTTGAGCCCGGTGAAAAAATTCGGCAGTGCCCACGGCCACCAGAGCAGACGAAAAGTTTGCCAAAAACCGGCACCCATCAGCCTGAAGAGGATACGATATTCACGGTCGCACCCCTTGAACCCCTCAAGGAGGCTCACGGTGATGGGAAAAAAAATGATGACGGCGGCCATCACGATCTTGCTTACGATGCCATAGCCGAGCCAGACCACCAGGAGGGGCGCCACGGCAAAGACCGGAACGGCCTGGGAGGCCACCAAAAGCGGCGTCAGGGAGCGTTCGAGGGTTGGGTGAGCAAACATGGCCACCGACACCGGTACGGCGACGGCCACCGACAGCGCGATGCCCAGCAGGATCTCCAGGAGCGTCGCGCCGGCATGGTACAGCAGCAAGGGGGCGCTCTCCACCGCGATTCTGGCGATTCCGGACGGCGGCGGGAGAATAAAATCGGGAACGGCGAAATATCGGCAGATCGCCTCCCACCCCGTCAGGAAGAGGATGATCAAAACCAAAGGGACAAGTCTACCGAACTTCATGGTTCAGCTCCTGGTCCAGTCGGGCCATTACGGTGGTTTTGGCACGAATAAGCTCAGGATCGTCCGGCTTTCGGGGTTTGGGGACCTTAAGGCGGCAATGGAGCAGGATTGTCATGGGCATTCGCGACAGGACGTAGAGGTCGTCGGCCAACAGAAGCCCCTCCTCGATGTCGTGGGTGATCATGAGCAGGGTTCTCTGAAAGGTCTGCTGAAGCATCAAGAGCAAGCCGTGGAGGCTTCGCCGCGTGATGGCGTCCAGGGCGGAGAGGGGTTCGTCCAGGAGAACCAGTTCGCGTTCGAACATGAGGGTGCGGACCAGAGCGCACCGCTGGCGCATCCCCCCGGATATCTCGCCCGGCAGGTAGGCCTCGAATCCATCGAGCCCCAACCGGCGGAAAAGCGCCGCGGCTTTTTCCCGGGAGGCGGCCGGGTCCGCTCCTGCAATGGTCGCCGGTAAGAGAGCGTTGTCCATGAGCGAGCGCCACGGTAGCAGAAGATCATTCTGTTGCATGTAGGCGCTGACCCGGCCCACGTGAGGCATGGCTTCGCCCATCCACGACACCGACCCCCCGTCCGGCGACACCACGCCTGTCAAGAGATCGAAGAGAGTGCTCTTGCCGCAGCCCGAAGGACCGATCAGCACCGTGAAACTGCCGCGCAGGGCGTTCAGATCGAATCCGTCCAGGACCTTGAGTTCGTCGAATCGTTTCACCAGTCGTGAAATTTTAAGCACGGCAGGCTCCCACCGTTGGGGCATCCGCTTGAAAACGCCGTTACGGCCCGTCTACCATGGGGGGCGAAACGTTACGACGCTTTCCAGAAGGGTGCCCCGATTAGACCGAGGGATCCGTCGGTGAAGGGATGGCGGGTGTGCGCGCTGGGGTCCACTTTCCTACGCCGGCACGATCCGGATCAGGTTCAAGGGGTCGAGGCTCGGGGGGCCTCCTCTCAGCCGGGAACAGCGGCTCCCCCAGTGTTTGTCGGGTAAGACTTAGTTCATGTCCGTCAATTTGTCAATCCCCCGAGATCGGACAAAACAAGCCTCGGGGGCCGGTGTATGGGCATCCGGCCTGAAAGGAAAGACTTTCGACGGATTCGCCGGGATGAACCTCCGTTGCTGAACGCCCTCAAAAGACTTGATTTTATATGCCGCCGCTGATAACAATCCCAGCTGGGCGGCAAGAGAATGATCGCAACCGCTAAAACGGCGCATCCGAGCGAGCCGGCAGCGCCGTGCTCCGATATCTTGACGTCCATATATCCGAATGGGGGTGTTCCGGCTCCGGATGGCGGAACTGAGATAAAACCCTTTGAACCTGATACAGTTTGTACTGTCGTAGGGAAATCGGAGACGGAACCCGGCGCCATCGTGATCACGATGCTTCAAGCGCGCCTCCCGCCGCGGCAATCCCTGCCCAGACATCGACAGTATCCATCAACATTGCGGGAGATCGGCATCATGCTTTCAAAAGGATCAGTCGCCAAAAGAGCAGACACACGCAAAACAGCCTATGCAGTCGTCTTCGTCGCCATTGGCGTGGCCTTGGCACCCTATACCTCCATCCCTCTCGGTATCGCCAAGATCAATCCAACCCAGCATTTCGTCAACATTCTGGGGGCCGTCATTCTCGGGCCCTGGTGGGCGGTCATGATCGCCGGGGTCATCGGGCTCATTCGCAACATCATGGGGATGGGTACCCTTCTGGCCTTTCCCGGCGGTATGATCGGCGCTTTCCTGGCCGGGATCGTCTATGCCGGGACCCGGAACCTGTATCTGGGCGCGGCCGGAGAGATCGTCGGCACCGGTCTGATTGCGCCGGTGGTAAGTGCGCTGCTTGTGGCCCCGTTTCTCATGGGACAGGCCATTCCACTCCTGGCCTTGATCCCCTCCTTTATCGGCAGCACCGTTGCGGGGTCGGTGCTGGGGGTCATGGCCGTAAAGCTGCTCCATCGGGCCGGCATCATCGAACTCGGGGCATGACGAACCGGAAAAGCTTCATTGCCGTCGACGGCCTCCGGTACGCCTATGGGAAAGGGACGCCCTGGATTCTGAACGGGATCGATCTGGAAATCCCGCCGGGCGAGCACCTCCTGGTCGCCGGCGCCAGCGGTTCAGGGAAGTCGACCTTGGCCAGGACCTTGAACGGCCTGATTCCCCATTTTTACGGGGGTCGCCTGGAAGGTGACGTGTGGGTCGGCGGGATGTCGACCCGTGAACGCAGCGTTGCCGACCTTTTCGACCAGGTGGGGATGGTGTTTCAGAATCCCGAGGCCCAGCTGTTCAATCGAACGGTCCGCCGAGAGATCGCCTTCGGCCTGGAGAGCCTGGGGCTTCCCCGCCGGGAGATGCTGCGTCGTATCGACGACATCGCGGCGGAGACGGGGATCGAGCATTTGCTCTCCCGGGCTCCGCATCACCTCTCCGGAGGGGAGCAGCAGATGATCTGCATCTCGGCCGTAGCCGCCCTGAAACCGAAAATGATCGTTCTGGACGAGCCCTTTGCCAACCTCGACGGAGATAATGTTGCAAGGATCCGGAAAACGCTGGTTCGGCTTGGAGAAAAGGGTACGGGGGTGATGGTCTGCGAGCACCGCCTCGGGTATGCGGGCTACGACGCCGCACGGATGGTGGTTCTGGCGGACGGCCGAAAGGTCCTGGACGGACCCGCGAAAGCGGTGCTCAGCGGAGACCTCGGCGTTTACGGGCTCGAAGCCCCCGCATGCGGTCAGGCTTCCGGCCTCGAGGCGTCCGGTTATGAAATCTGCCCGGAGGCCCCCGGACGGCAAGCCACGGGGGACGGGCAGCCCATCATCGAACTGGACGCCGTTTCATTTGCGCGGGGGGAGCGGCGGATCCTCGACAATGTCAGTCTTTCCGTCGACAAAGGGGAATGCGTCGCCATTGTCGGCCCCAACGGCGCGGGGAAGACCACACTGCTCAAGCTCTTCAACGGCCTCCTCCGGCCGGTGTCGGGGAAGGTTTTCCTGAACGGGAGAGACATCCGGAAGGAAAAGGTCTCTCGCCTGGCCCGACACGTGGGCATGGCTTTCCAAAACCCTTCGGGCCAGTTCTTCAAACTGACGGTATGGGACGAGGTCACCGTGGCGGCGAAGACCCTGAACCGCTACGATCCGGAATGGATCGATACGCTGATCCGGCTTTTCAGGCTGGACGATCTGGTGACGCGCCCCCCGTACCGCCTGAGCAGCGGCGAAAAAAAAAGGGTGGCCTTCGCGGCGGCCCTCTCGGCCCGGCCCGACATCCTGATTCTGGATGAACCCACCTCCGGCCAGGACCGGTACTTCAAGAAGGCCCTGGGCGGTTTTCTTGCCGAACTTCAGGAACAGGGACAGACGGTGGTTCTGGTCACCCACGACCTGGGGTTCGCCGAGGCCTGCGCACCGCGCTGGCTTTACCTTGACGGCGGCCGCATCACGGCACAGGGAGCCCCCCGGCGGGTGCCGGTCCGTCCTTGTCTGCCGGGACCCTGTGTCGAATTCGATGCTGCGGATCAACCGCGAAGGGTCGGTGCCGGTGTTTGATCCCAGAACCAAATTGATCTTGGCCGTCTTTTTCGCTGCGGCAGCAGCCGTCTCAGGCCCGATCTGGCTGGTTGCCGCGGCCTGGGCTGTCTTGATCCTGACGCTTTCGATCCTCGGGTTTCTGAAGGCTTACGGCCGATGGCTCATACTGGTGCTCCCCATGGCGGTGGTATTAGGAGGAGTGACCGCATGGTCGGTGCATGCGGACGCCGGCATTCTGGCCGCCCTGAAGCTCCTGACCTTGACCACGGTGTTTTTTATCTTTTTTTCGACGACGCCGGCTGAAGACCTGGCCAACGCCTTGGTCAAGGCTGGTTTGCCTTACAACATCGCTTTCATCATGAGCACCGCCCTGCAGTTTGTGCCGATTATCGGCCGAAAAGCCCGAGATGTACTGGATGCCCAACGTTCCCGGGGGATTCCGGTGGAGCCGGGGTGGGGAGCGCTGAAACATTATCCAGCCTTTTTCGTTCCTCTGCTCCTTCAGTCCTTTCAGCTGGCCGAGGAGTTGGCGGAAGCCATGGAGGCCCGGGGCTTCGGACGGCCGGAGCGGACTTTTCTCGTCGAATATCGCCTCAGAGTCCCGGATTGGGTCGCGCTCGGGGCATTGGGGATCGTCCTGGCCGGATTTTTTTTCTGGAAATTGAGCCATTAGCCTGTTCTGATTCCTGGCTGTCGCGTTGAATTTTTCGGCCGTCGGGCTGAATAGCCCTTGAAATCTTTATGAATTTCTGGGATAATAGCGGAAAAACTTCGAGATGGGGAGGGAGCGCAGCATGACGATCCGACATCTTGACAAGATGTTCAAGCCGGCGTCGATGGTCCTGATCGGCCCCGGTCCCTCGCCTGGGAGCATCGGAAATGTCGTGCTCCGAAATGTTCTCGGATCCGGATTCGAGGGGAATATCTTTCGGCTCGATCCCGGGCCGAAAGCGAACAGTCCTCAGGCAGGGGACGTGCCGACCTACGCCCGGCTCTCCGACCTCCCGGAAGCGGCCGATCTCGCGGTCATTCTGAAACCGCCGATAGCCGTTCCCCGAATCCTGCGGGAGCTGGGGGAACAGGGAACCCGCGCGGCGGTGGTCATGACGCCGGGGCTTTTTGAAAAACAACCCCACACGCGGGAGCAGTTTCGGCAAGAGATGATGAATGCCGCAAAACCTTATGGACTCCGCATCATCGGACCGGGCTCCCTGGGGATCATGGCACCGGTTGTCTTTCTCAACGCCGGTTATGCCCACATCCACGCACTTTCAGGCTGGCTCGCCTTCGTCGGGCAGTCCGACAACATGATCGCATCCGTTCTGGACTGGGCGACCCACCACCGGATCGGATTTTCCCATTTCGTTTCCCTGGGCGACACGGCAGACGTCGACGTCGGCGATATGCTCGATTATCTCGCGAACGATCATCACACCCGCGCCATCCTGCTCTATATTGAAACCGTCACCAACGTCCGGAAATTCATGTCCGCGGCCCGGGCCGCTTCCCGAATGAAGCCGGTCATCGTCTTCAAGGCCAGGAGAACCGAATCCATCGCCTCCGGGGTGGGAGGCCATATGGAACCCGACGCGGTATATGATGCTGCCTTCCGTCGTGCCGGGATGCTCCGCGTCAGCAACATCCAGGCGCTTTTCGACGCCGCCGCCACCCTGGCCGCCCTTCAATCGGTGACCGGCAGCCGGCTGGGGATTCTCACCAACAGTAGCGGCGCCGGCGCCCTGGCCGCGGACAGCCTCATCCACAGGAATGGGCATCTGGCCGGGTTCACCCCCGAATCCACCGCCCGGCTCCAGAGAATTCTTCCCGCAATGTCCTCACCCGCGAATCCCCTCAATCTCGGAGAGGCCGCCGATCCACGCCAGTATGCCGCCGCCCTGGAAATCCTCCTGGACGATCGGAACACCGATGCCGTGCTGGTCCTCAACTGTCCCCATGCTGTTGTATCGGGCACCGCGATCGCCCATGCCGTCATCGAGGTTTATCGGTCGAGGCTGGGACCCTATGGTAAACCCCTTACCCTCCTGACCAATTGGATCGGCCAGGGGGCGGCCGTGGGGCATGAGCGGCTTTTCGCCGAAAACGCCATCCCCACCTACGAAACCCCGGACGACGCCATACGGGCGTTCATGCGGATGGTCCGATACCGGCACAACCAGGAAATGCTCATGGAAACCCCGCCGGCCATCCCCGACGCCTTGTCGCCCGCCGGCGACACCCCCCGGAGGATCATCGAGACCGCGCTTGCCCAGGGCCGCGATCGGCTCACCAGAGCCGAAGCATCGGCGCTTCTCGAGGCTTACCGGATTCCGACGGCAAAAACGGGCGGGCTCGTGGATGCGGAAAGGGAAGAACCTGAGGCGAGCTGCCGTCCCAGTGCCCATGAATTGATGATCGGGATGACGGAGGATCCCCGATTCGGCCCCATCATTCGTTTCGGGCACGGCGGAAACGCCATCGACGTCATCGACGACCAGGCTATGGCCCTGCCGCCGCTCAACCTGCACCTGGCCAGAGAGGTCATGGAGAGGACCCGTATTTTCAAGCTGTTGAAGGGGTACGGCAACACACCGCCCGTCGATCTCGACGCCATAGCGCTGGTCCTGGTCAAGGTCTCTCAATTGATCTGCGACACCGCGGAGATCCGCGAGATGGTCATCAACCCGCTCCTGGCAAACGTCAACGGTGTAACGGTTACGGACGCCGTTTTCCGGATCTCACCCTCGAAGGTTTTCCCGGAGACACGTCTTGCTATCCGCCCTTATCCCAAGACGCTGGAGACGGCAGTCCAGACGAAAGACGGCCGACGCTTTCTGATCCGTCCCATCCGACCGGAGGATGAACCCGCGTTCTGCGACCTGTTTGACGGCATGTCCCGGGAGGAGGTCCGCCTCCGTTTTTTCCGTTACATGAAGACGATTTCCCATACCCTGGCAGCCCGTCTCACCCAAATCGATTACGACCGCCAAATGGCCCTGATACTGACGGATATGCCGGCACCGGGAACAACGGCGCCGATTTACGGTGCCGTGCACGTCAACATGGACCCCGACAATGAATCCGCCGAATTCGCGGTCATGGTCAGAAGCGATATGACCGGCATGGGCCTGGGCGCCTTGTTGATGCGACGGATCATCCACTACTGTCGAAGCCGAGGGGTCTCTGAAATTTTCGGTGACGTCCTGGCGGACAACACCGCGATGTTGGGATTAAGCCGCTCCCTGGGATTCCAAGCGGAACTCCACCTGGAAGATCCGGCGGCGGTGGTTGTCCGGCTGCGCCTCGATGACGCATAGGCTTGTCCAAAGCGGCAAAACGGTGATACGCGCTTTACAAACTGTAAAAGGGTCTGACGTTTTGCGATCCCTTTCTTTCCGGTTCAGCTCCGGTGTTTTCTGTGAAATGCCGGAACGACAAGGCGCAGGGAAGTGCCCGTAACTTTTCGGCACAGGGAGTGCTCTTATGCCATACCGAGGCGCCGCGGTTGCTTTTGGGAAAATATGATGGAAGACGGAACTGAAAAAAAACGCCCAGGATTTTCCTGGAATGACGCACGGGCCGCTCTAGCCGGACTACCGGACGGCGCCGGCCTCAACATCGCCCATGAAATTGTGGACCGGCATGCCGCGGGTCCACTTCGGGATCGCACGGCCTTTCGCTGGATCGGCGAGGAGGGCGGCACACGCGACCTCTCCTACGGGATGCTGGCAGTTCTGACCAACCGTTTTGCGAACGTACTCGCGGCCCTGGGCGTCCAAAAAGGCGATGGCGTGTTTGCCTGCGCCGATCGTATTCCTGAACTCTACATCGCGGCCTTGGGCGCTTTCAAGCATGGTGCGGTTTTCTGCCCACTCTTTTCCGCATTCGGCCCGGAGCCGATCCTTCAACGGCTCGAGCGCGGCAAGGCCCGGGTGCTGCTCACCACCGGCCGCCTGTTCCGGCAGAAAATATCGGCACTGACAAGGCAGCTTCCCGGCCTGAGGCATGTCATCCTGACCGACGCCGTCACGGTGGACACGCTCGCCTATCCAGAGCTCATGGCGGCTGCTGCCGATACCTATGCCATCCCACCGACGGATCCAGAGGACAGCGCCCTGTTGCATTTCACCAGCGGAACCACGGGCATGCCCAAGGGTGCGATTCACGTTCACGGCGCGATCCTGGTCCACTATATCACCGGAAAGCACGTGCTGGACCTGAAGGATCAAGACGTTTTCTGGTGTACCGCCGATCCCGGTTGGGTGACCGGGACCATCTACGGCATCATCACCCCGCTTCTCATGGGTGTTACCAGCGTCATTTACGAGGGGGCTTTTGACGCGGTTCGGTGGTTTGAGATCCTGGCGTCCCAGGGAGTGACGGTCTGGTACACGTCCCCCACCGCGATCCGACGTCTGATGCGTGTTCCCGCGGCAGAGATCCACCGGTACAACCTTGGCCGTCTGCGACATATTCTAAGCGTCGGCGAGCCTCTGCCCCCGGATGCGATACAGTGGGGACGAGAGGTTCTCGGTCGCGACATTCACGACACCTGGTGGCAGACGGAGACCGGCGGCATTATGATCACCAACACTCCGGCCATGACCATCCGGCCGGGATCCATGGGAAAGCCGCTACCCGGCGTGACGGCCGCCATCCTGGAGCGGCGGGAGGACAATACCGTCGCCGTCATCCGGGATCCCGAAACCGTCGGAGAACTGGGGCTTGCGGCCGGATGGCCCTCCATGTTCCGGGGATACCTGAACGAGCCCGAACGTTACGCGCGATGTTTTTCAGGCGGCTGGTACCTGAGCGGAGATCTGGCCTGTCGGGATGCTGACGGCTATTTCTGGTTTGTGGGAAGACGGGACGACATTATCAAGACCTCCGGTCAGATGGTCGGTCCCTTCGAGGTGGAACGCCTGCTGCTGTCCCATCCCTTTGTGGCCGATGCCGGCGTGATCGGCAAGCCCGACCCCATGATCGGAGAAATGGTCAAGGCCTTTGTCGTGCTGAAGCCCCACATCCGAGCGGACGACAATGCCCGTCGTGAGCTCATGGCCTTTGCGCGGAAAAATCTGGGGGCGGTTATCGCACCGGGGGAGATCGAATTTGCGGAAAGCATCCCGAAAAACCGAGCGGGCAAGGTCATGCGGCGGCTGCTCAAGGCGCACGAGTTGGGAGAGGCCCTGGGCGATCTATCGACATTGGAGGACTGAGACCGAAGACGGAAAACCAACGACCTCCGGATGAAAGCCCTGCGCGGCAACATCCCGGTCATTTTCCTTTTTTGGGTCTTGGCTCTCTCTTCAAAAGGAGCGGACCATGACGATTCGGAATCTCGACAAGATGTTCAAACCCAAGTCCATTGCGCTCATCGGCGCCAGCGACACCCCTGGCACATTGGGAAACGTGGTGACACGAAACCTGCTCGGCGCGGGGTTCGAAGGAAATATTTACCCGGTGAACCCGAAATATGACGCTGTTTCCGGGGTCGCCGCCTACCCGGACGTCGCGAGCCTTCCTTTTGTACCGGACCTTGGCGTCATCGTGACGCCGCCGGAGACGGTCCCTTACATCATCGGCCGTCTGGGGGAAAAAGGCACCCGGGCCGCCGTCGTCATCAGCGCCGGATTCATCGAAAGGCAGAATTCAGACGGACGGGCGCTGCAGCAGGCCATGCTTGATGCGGCCAAGCCCTACACGCTTCGGATCATCGGCCCCAACTGTCTGGGGATCATGGCGCCCGGGGGCTTTCTCAACGCCAGCTTCGCCCACATCCACGCCTTGCCCGGACGCCTCGCTTTCGTGGCCCAATCCGGCGCCGTGATTGCATCGGTGCTCGACTGGGCCACCCATCGCCGGATCGGGTTCTCTCATTTCGTATCCCTGGGCGACATGGCGGACGTCGATTTCGGGGACATGCTCGACTATCTCGCCAATGACAGCCGCACCCGTGCCATTCTGCTTTACGTCGAGGCCGGCCCGTTCCGCCGAAAATTCATGTCGGCGGCACGGGCGGCCTCCCGCTTAAAACCGGTCATCGTGGTCAAGGCCGGGCGGCATGCCGAAGGGGCCCGGGCGGCCGCCTCACACACGGGTGCCATGGCCGGGTCCGACAGGGTTTACGACGCCGCCTTCCGCCGAGCGGGGATGCTCCGGGTCAGTGACATGCAGGCCCTCTTCGACGCTGTCGGCACCCTGGCCGTCACCCAATCGATATCTGGGGACCGGTTGGCCATTCTCACCAACGGCGGCGGGGTGGGCGTCATCGCCACCGACACCTTGATCGACAAAAAGGGGCGGCTGGCCGTACTGAGCCCGGAGACCCTGGATCGCCTCGACGCGGCCCTGCCGCCCACCTGGTCCCACGGCAACCCCGTGGATATCGTCGGCGACGCCACCGGCAAACGGTATGCCGCCGCACTGGAGATCCTGATGGATGACCCGGAAGTCGACGCCATCTTGGTCATCAACGTGCCCACAGCGGTGGCGTCGAGTCCGGAGGCGGCACAGGCCGTTATCCATGTTTACAAGGAAAAAACCCGAATCCAGTCCCGGTCCAAAACCCTCCTTACCAGTTGGGCCGGCGAAGGTGCCGCCGCCGGATCGCGCCAACTCTTCACCGAAAACGGGATCCCCACCTATGAAACTCCGTGCGAAGCCGTCCGGGCATTCATGCAGATGGTCCGCTACCGGCACAACCAGGAGATGCTGATGGAGACCCCGCCCAATGTTCCGGAACATTTCAAACCCGATCCTGCAGCGGCAAGAGTCGTTGTGGAAAAGGCACTCTCGGAAGGGCGCGAGTGGCTCTCGGAGGCCGAGGCCAAGACAGTGCTCGGCGCCTATGGCGTTCCCGTTACCGAAACCCGGACGGCCGATACCCCTCAAGCCGCCGAGCGCATCGCCGTCGAGATGGGTTTTCCCGTGGTCCTGAAGATTCTGTCCCGGGACATCACTCACAAATCCGATGTCGGCGGCGTCGCCCTGGCTCTCGAGTCTCGGGCGCGGGTGCGCGAAGCAGCAGAGGGCATGTTGAGCCGGGTTCGGAAATCCTTTCCCCAGGCGGCTGTGGAGGGCTTCACCGTCCAGTCCTATATTCAGAAGCCCCACACCCGTGAACTCATTGTCGGCATGACCGAGGACGAGCAATTCGGGCCGGTGCTGCTCTTCGGTCACGGCGGCACGGCTGTAGAAGTCATCGACGATCAATCCCTCGCCCTGCCGCCCCTCAACATGCATTTGGCTCACGAGGTGATGTCCCACACGCGCATTTACCGGCTGCTCAAGGGCTATCGGGAGATCCCGTCGGCGGATCTCGGCGCCGTGGCCCTCGCGCTGGTGCAGGTCTCCCAGCTGATCTGCGACATCCCCGAGATCAGGGAACTCGACATCAACCCGCTCTTGGCAAGCCACGACGGCGTCATTGCACTGGATGCCCGGATTCGCGTGGCGCCGGCCGAGGGGGGGGCAACGGATCGGCTCGCGATCCGGCCCTATCCCAAGGAACTGGAAGAGATCATTCAACTGCCCGACGGCCTGGAATTGATGCTGCGTCCCATCCGGCCCGAGGATGAGCCGAGCTTTCAGAATCTCTTCACCCAGCTCTCCATGGAGGAGATCCGCCTTCGTTTTTTACACTATATGAAGATCTTATCCCACGCCATGGCGGCGCGACTGACCCAGATCGACTACGATCGCCAGATGGCCCTGGTGCTGACGGATCCGCCAGGCAAAGAAGGCGTTCGGGAGCTTTACGGCGCGGTGCGTATCAGCGCCGACCCGGACAACGAGCGGGCTGAATTCGCGATTCTGCTGAGGGGCGATATGACGGGCATGGGCCTCGGTCCCCTGCTCATGCGCCGGATCATCGACTATTCCAGGAAGCGCGGGATTGGTGAACTTTACGGGGATGTGCTGGCTGACAACAAATCCATGTTGACCCTCGCCCGGGCCTTTGGGTTCAGGGCCAGACCCAATCGGGAGGATCCTGGAATCATGATCGTAGCACTCCCCCTTTCCCGCGGCTGAGGCCGGGGATCTGGCACCACCCGCGCGATAGCGGAGGGTAAAGCGGCGCTCAGGGGATGAGCACCGAGGATCCCGCGGTTTTTCGTCCCTCCAGATCCAGGTGGGCCCGGGCCGCTTCGGCCAGGGGGTAGGTTTTGCGCACCTCTACGGTGACGGCGCCCCGGCCCACCACATCGAAGAGGTCCTCGGCGTGGGCCGTCAGGTCTTCCCGGCGGGCGGTATACGTCATCAGGCTGGGTCGCGTCAGGAAGAGCGACCCCTTTGCCGCCAGGACGGCGGTGTCGAGGGGCGGTACGGGCCCCGAAGACTGACCGAAGGTGACCATCATCCCCATGGGACGCAGACAATCAAGGGATTTCATGAAGGTGGCCCGGCCAACGGAATCATAGACGACTTCGACCCCTCGACCGTCCGTGATCATCCTGACGCGTTTCGAAAAGTCCTCGGTCTTGTAAAGGATGGGATGATCGCACCCGTTCGCCCTCGCCAGTTCGGCTTTCTCCTCGGACCCCACTGTTCCGATGACTGTGGCGCCGAGATGCCGGGCCCACTGGCAGACGATGAGCCCCACGCCTCCGGCGGCCGCATGGATGAGAACGGCGTCTCCGACCTTGACGGGATAGCAGCCCCGCAGGAGGTAACGGGCGGTCATGCCCTGCAGCATCATCGCCGCCGCTTGAATGGACGAAATCTTGTCAGGGAGGAGAATGAGGCGGTGGGCGGGGATACGGCGTTTTTCCGCGTAGGCCCCCGGCGGCAGCCCCGCGTAGGCGACCCGGTCCCCGAGAGCGACCTCGGTGACACCGTCGCCGACGGCTTCGACGATTCCGGCGCCCTCCATCCCGATGATGCCAGGGAGGCTGGGAAGCGGATACAGGCCACTGCGATGGTAGACATCGATGAAGTTGAGCCCCACAGCCTCGTGCCGTAACAGGACTTCTCCCGGGCCGGGCAGGCCCGGATCCGTCTCCTCCCATCGCAGGACTTCGGGTCCGCCCGTTTCGTGAATGATGATCGCTTTGGTCATGTCACATCTCCTTTTAACGGTATTTGGGCGCCAGATAGGAGATGCACCCGGAGAGGGAAGACAGGAGGGGGCATTCCGTCTCGGGGATACGGACTCCGAGACGCTCCTGCAGCTTCGTCGAGAAGTTCAGAAAGTCCACCGAGCTGAACTCGAACTGGTCACGGAACCTGATATCCGGGTCGAGTTGCGAAAGGTCCGCTTCCGGCGCAATCTCCCGGATGATCTCCAGGATGATGTTTTTGAGTTCGTCTGAGGTCATGATCCACTCCTTTTAAGGAAGATTGACAAAAAGCTGAAAATTGAAGGTCGAAGGAAAGTGCCCTCCGGTCATGGGCATGACGAACCTGGTCTTCAGTCTCCCTTTATCAGCACATCCAGCTCCGCGCCGTCGACGATCTCCTGTTGAAGGAGGACGGAGGCCAGGTGCTCGATCCTGTTCCAGTGCTTTTCCACGAGCATCTCGGCCTTGGCCGATGCGTCGTTGATCCACCGCTGAATGCGCTTTTCCAGTATCGCCTGAAACATGGTCTTTTCCACATGGTGCTGGAGGGTATCCACATGCACGAACCCGATCTCCTCGTCCATGCCCAGCCCCGCAACCGCCGAGTAAGCCAGTTGTGTGGCCTGCTCGAGATCGATCCCCGATCCGCTGTCCATACCCCCCGGACCGAATTTTCGGATCTGGGCGATTCTCCCGGCAAGCATCACGCAGATATTGTTGAAGATCTCCTCCTTGCTGACATTGTCTTCGAAATCCTCGCCGGTGTAGGCGACAAACCCCAGGGTATTGGAGCGGGGCGTGATCGTGACCTGCTCGATCTTGATGTGAGGCAGCAGCGTCTGGGAAATCACCGCGTGAGACGCCTCGTGAATGGCGGTTTTCTTGAGGTCTTCCTCGATGTTCCGGATGTGCTTTCGATCGATCTTGCGCCCGTACTTGATGGTGTTGATCTGGTCAATGAGAATCTCTTCGGTGATACAGTCCAGATCGTTGCGAATGGCGTAAAGGGCCGCCTCCTGACCGATACGTTCGAGTTCATATCCGCTCATCCCCGAAATATAACGGACAACCTTATCCACGTCAATGTTGCCGTCATTGGGTTTTTCAAGGATTTTCTCGATAAAAAACCGCCGGGCCTCCCGATCGAGCTCAGGCACCTCGATGGAAATGTCGATCCTCCCGGGAGAGACCAGATCCGGGTTGACATCCTCCCGGTTCTGGGCCGTGACAATGGTGAAGACAAACTCGGCAGGATCCGGTGATACGGCTTCCAGCTCCATCAGGATCTGTTCCACCGATATGGGGGTGAGGGTCCCCTCGACGACGCCCTTGATGTCGATTTCATCCAGAAAGACAATACTGGGGGCGAACACCCGGGCTTTCTGGTAGACTTGCCGAATAAAATTGGGGTCGAAAAGGTCGCTCCCCGACGCATAGACGAAGGGCAGGTTGGTCTCCCTGGCGAAGGCCTTGCCCAGTAGGGTCTTGCCGACGCCCGTAGGACCGTGAATCAGCATGCCTTTGGGCATTCCGATCCCGAACGCCTTGACCTTGTCTGTTTTTTTCAGGATGGAGATAATTTCCCTCAAATGTTTCTTGACCGGCCCGTGCCCGGCGACGTCATCGAACCCCGTGGATGAGAATTTGATCTCGGGAAGATCGTCCTGGAAAAGCGGTTTGGACGGTGGAAGCTGTTTTCGGGTGACCCGCGCCAGGGTAAAGGTCACGCTGTCGTCACCGGCGGCGACATCCCAGCCGAGTTCAATGGTCTCATTCTTGATGAAGAGCTGTTGGGAATGGGCCATGCTCAACCGGTAGTGGCGCTTCAAAAAGATGCCGGCCGCCTTCGAGATCTTGAAAATGGCCTTTCCCGGTATGGGATGTCCCTCACGGACGTATTGGGTGATCTGTCCGAGAAGCAGGTCCGGCAGCCGTTTTTGAATGCGGCGCGTGTTGATGTACGGAGCGAAGGAGAGCACGAGAAGCTTGACCATTGGCAGGAAATGTTCGAACGCCAGGTCGATGCCCGTGGTTTTGGAAAAGTGACGGGACAGAGTCTTCAGGGTATTCTTGCCGATTTTGACCACGGCGTCCAGGGAAAGTTGCTGAAAAATCACCAGGTAGGCCTGGGACATCACCGAAAGAAGCCTCGAGGAGATGACGGGCTGAACCGTCTCGAAGCTCATCTTTTTTTCCTTGGAGACGGCATCCATGATCAGGGCTTGAGCCTGCAGGCGGTTTTCCCGGACCGCCGACATGAAGGCCCGGCTCTGGTACATTGCGCTGCCGAGGGTGGAGGTGAAGATCACCAGCATCTCGCTGCAGTCGAGGCCTGTTTCCTGGGGATCACCGGTAAGGATTTCCAGGAGAGCGTTCTGGAGCCGCGTGTCCGCCTTTTCGATTTCATTGAAAAGAAGGATCGATCGGGGATGGTTTCGCAGAAAGATCATCAACTCACCGTCCTGTCCACCGTCGAACCCCACTTGCCCCAGAAGCCGGGTCTCATCCTCGGGGGTGGTGTACTGCCCCATGTCGAACTGCCGAAAGGAGGCATAGTCGTCCATGAGGGCGGCCAGGGAACGCGCCAGATAGGCCTTGCCCACAAAGGGCGGCCCGATAAAGGTGAAGATGGCCTTGGGCGGCGTCTGGACGGGTTTACAGGCCATGTGGATAAAAGCGTCGATGACCTCGTCGACAGCCTCATCCTGGTCGTAGACGATCTTCTTCAGCTTCTGCCCCAGCTTTTCATATTTCTGAAAAACGCTTTGCCGAGCCTCGGTCGGCTTCATATGGGCTCCTTTACAAAAAGGTCGGTGGGAATGCTTTCGGGTTTCACCTTGGCCGGTCGGGTTTGAGGGAAGGGTCCGTCACGATGATGAAGGCGTCGCCGCCGGCCGCGGCCCGGTCTAAGGCGGGAAACGAGGACAACGAAAGCACCGTGACCGTCATGATCGAGATGTCCTTGCGGTACCGCCGGAGGTGCTCCGGAATACCCAGCCCGGATTGGCTGTGAAATTTACCGTTGACGTGGACCGCCAGCGCGTCGGGGTGTGCTTCTAAAGCCTCCGAGAGGCGCCATGCCATGCCGGCATCCCAGAGGGATTGCGCCGCCAATAGGCGTTCGAAGCTGTCTTCGATTTCTGATGATGCCGCAGCCTCGGTGGGGGCGTCCATGGGCGGCGCTTGTTCCTGAGGGTCATGAGGAACGTTTTCTGATTGGGTTTGTTCCCAGAACTTCCTGAATTTTTTACGATACGCCGCTGAGGCTTCACCGTAGGGCATGGGGGGTAACCAGTCCTTTGACGCTGGGAAGAGGGAATCGAGGGCGGACCGGCCCAGTCGGGCGACGCGGTTGACGTAACGGCCTGGCGCGTTGGCGGCGACGACGGGAATGCCCCTGGTTCTGGCGAACTCGACGAGGGGGCGGTAATCGGTCCGGTATCCCGGCCACGGTCTTGCGGCCTTCAAAAAATGGCGTTCCGTGATCAGGTCCGCGAGGTATTCGTTCACCACCGTTTGAACGTCCGTCTCAAACATTTCCATGGAGAGGACGACGGGCCTTTTCCTCCCGGAATCGCCCTTGGTTCGGCAGGCCTCGAACAGTCGCTCCAGAAGATTTCGTTCCAGAAAATGGGCGACCGGATCGTCGTGTTCCTCTCCGATGAACACGACATCCGCTGCGGCTGCGGCCGTAACGATATCCTCGAGAGTCGCGGGTGCGCCGACGCCGCTATAGACCCGAAAGTGCTCGGACGTGACTTCGGGGACTTCCTGCACGCGCATTCTCCCGTGGGGAGAGCGAATCCCGCATCCGGCGGCGAGCAGCAGCGCGCCCATGCAGATCAGGGGGCCTATGGTTTTCATGATCACGCCTGCCTCGCTTCCTTGGGTTTCAATCCATTGGCATCCCTTCCCGGTCAAACGATGGGAAGCGCAAAGCTGAAAATGGTGCCGGATCCAAGCCGGCTCTGAACGCCGATCTTTCCGTTGTGGGCCTCAACGATCTTTTTGGCGATGGCGAGCCCCAGCCCGGTACTGGCCTCCCCGTCGGTGGGGCGGTTTTCGAGCCGCTGAAATTCCCCGAAGATCCGTTTCTGGTCCTCCCGTGAGATGCCGGGGCCCTGATCCTTTACAAAAACCCAGGCCCCCTTGTCTTTCAGCTTCAAAAATACCTGCACGAAGCTGCCTTTTGGGGAATACTTGACGGCATTGCTGATGAGGTTGTCGACGACCTGGGTGATACGGTTCGGGTCAAAGGAGAAGGGGGGAATCTGTTCGAGTTCGGAGTGAATGGTGATGTGCTTTTTGGCCGCCAGATGGCCCGCAAGCTGAATTCTCTGCTCCAAAAGGTCGTTGAGGGAGGTTCTCAGGCTGCAGATTTTAAGATGCCCGCTCTCGATGACCGATACGTCCAGAAGGTCATTGACCAGGGAGAGCATGTGCTGGGCGGACTGATCGATTTTCAAGAGCAGGTCGTCGACTTTCTCGGGAAATTCTTGGAGATGCCCGGATTGCAGCACCTGGGCGATGTTGATGATGACCGCAAGGGGGTTTCTGAGGTCGTGAGCCGCGATCCTCAGGAATTTGTTCTTGATCTCATTCGATTCCCTGAGTTTGTCCTGGGCCTCGATGAGGCGCTGTCCAACGGCGACGCGGCTGCGAAGTTCGTTGACGTAAAAGGGTTTGGTCAGATAATCGTGGGCGCCGCTGTCGAGAGCGTGGACGATGTTCTTTTTTTCCGTTTTACTGGTCAAGAGGATCAGGTAGATGAACCGCTCGTCGGCGTGATGCCGCATCCGCCGACAAATCTCGACGCCGTCCGGATCCGGCATGACCCAGTCGAGTATGGCCAGGCGGGGCGGGTCCTCCGAGGTCAGCGCCGACCAGGCTTGGGCGCCATTCACCGCTTCGATGATGTCGTATCCCCATTTTGTCGCGATATGCTTGAGATAGGCGCGAATGGTTGGGTCATCATCGGCGATGAGCAGCTTCATCGAAACTCCTTCACCTGAAACGGATCAGGGCGCGGTTACATGATTTGGCGGACCGATACGGTCTGCGGGCGTATAGGCTGAAGGAGTGCGGCTGTGAAGGTCGTGACACGTTACCCAGTGATCTTCAATTAATAATTATGAATTAACAGTTACTAACCCCATAATCACTTAATCACTTGACCAACTTTCCCCGGATCAAAAAACACGCCGTTTGCCCCCTTCAGCCTTCCCAATAATTTTTATTATAATACACCGAATCGGCGGAATGATCAAGACCGCTGTTTTAATGCCAGAAAATTCTAACAATGGAAAGGCGGCAATACAAGGGAAAAATTGACAATTCCGCAGGGCTCTGATAAAGCCCCTGTCATTCGATATTCCGACGGGCATCCGGATCCTTTCTTTCAACGCATAGCCTTTGTTTCGCCAGTGTTCAAATCTTTTACCGATATCATCAGGAATGTGGCCTTCATCTTCGTCCATGCCGGCAGGCAGCCCGCCGAAGGACGACGCGTTTATGCCGTTGCCGCGGCCGTTCTCGAACCGGGGGGCGGGCGAAAAACCTTCACGTCCCTGATCGATTATCCCCACATGACGGCCCGTGAGCGATACGCTTCCGGCGTTTCCCAAAAGATGGTGGCAAAAGCTCCTTCCGCTGCAGCGGTCTCCAGAAAACTTCAGGCATTCCTCGACGGAACGCCTTTCTTTGCGCTCCTGGACGACTACGGCGTTATCGATGAGCTCTCAGCCCTTTCAGGGGTGGAGCGCGTCGTCGACCTCGGCTTTGCGGCCGAGTTCTTTATTCCCCAGATGAGATCTCACGCCCTTAAATGCCTGTGGGAATACTTGACCGGAAGGGAGCGGGACAAGATCGGGTTCAGCCCGGAGGAGGGCCTCGAACTCTGCATCGATCTGGCGCGGCACATTTCCGGCTGCTGCCTTGCCGACGATCACACGGCGCATGCGCCGGTGCTCCGCTGCTTTCTGACAAAAAGCGATACCCTCTTCGGGGATGCCTGGATTTATCTTCATCGGCATTTTCAAGACTATTTCGGCGGGCGCCTCAAGCCCTCGGGAAAGACCGACACCGGGAACTGGCGGGGATTTTTGGAGAACGTCGAAAAATCGGCGGAAAAGCCCGAGGCCCGGCAGCCACTTCGCAGGATCTCACGGGAAAACCTCGAGGCCCTGTACCATGGGCTTTCGGCGTCGGCGCCGGGGTTCACCTACCGTCGGGAACAGGTCCAATTTGCCGGTCACGTGGCGGATGCCCTCAACGATGCCGCGGTGTTGACCATCGAGGCTGGCACGGGGACGGGAAAAACCCTCGGCTATCTCCTGCCGGCCATGGAATACCTCCGTCTGAATCCCGGTGAACGAATCGTCATCTCCACTTACACCAAGAGCCTCCAGGAGCAGTTGTTCCACAACGAGGTCGCCTTTATCCGTCAGGCCCTGCCGGTATACCCAGACATTCGCATCGTCCTGCTCAAGGGCAAAACCAGTTACGTCTGCGTCGAGAAACTCGACAACCTTTACGACGACACCCTTCGTGGCGAAGAGCTCCTCGCCTGGCTGTATTGCCTCATCACCGCGTTTCGTTTCAGGCAGGCCGATATCGGCACGGTGGGAGAGCGGTTGCGGCGCTACCTTGACGCCGACGGGCGGTTCAGCCGGATACTGAGGGACGTCTCCGCCGGCAGTGGGTGTCCACCGTCCCACACCCGATGTCCGGCTCAGGTCGTCACGGCCCAGGCCCGGGCAGCCGACCTCGTTATCACCAACCACCACAAGCTGGCCCTCCTGGATCGGGATCCGCTCCTGGCGGGGTGCTTCGACAATTATATCATCGACGAGGCCAACCATTTCGAGCCGGCCGTTCGGAATGCTTTTGCCCAGTCGATCCATTCCCGGGATATCAAGGCGACGGCCGAAGGCCTGGCGCATCGCCTGCGGGAGCTATTCGACGGGATGCCGGAGAAGGATGGCGCTGCTATCATGGAGATCATGGCAGACATTCAATCCCTCCGGGAGGCCCTCGCCGGCTTTCGGGACGCGCTGCTCTCCATCGATCCGACCGCGCCCCGGGGCGCCGCCCAAACCCTCCACTACGATCATCCGGTCTTTGTGGACGGCAGGTTCAGGCTCCGTATCGAGACCCTTCACGCCGCCGTCGAGACCGTGGTTCGCGGTGTTACCTGGATTAAGGACGACGGCCTCTGCCGGGGCATGAACATGCCGCACAAGATCCGGCGGCAAATGGAGATTCACCTCGAGCTCCTGGAGGAGTATGCGGGAACCTTGAAGGGCGTTCGGGAAGCCGTTGTCTCGGAAAACACGGTCACGGTGTACAGAATCTTCCGGAAGCATTGGTTCGTCGCGGTGCATCCGGTAGAGGTCGCAGATCTGATCCGCCGCCAGATTTACGGCAAGAAGCGATGCATCGTCTACACGGCGGCGACGCTCTGCCATCGGGATTGCTTCAAGAGCTTCAAGGATATCACCGGCATGACGTCGTCGCTGACCGTGGAGGAGGCCATCGCTCCCAGGCAGTTCCGCTTTGAACGGATTCCCTCCCCATTCCCCCGGGACGCCGTGGAAATCGTTGTGCCGCCCGATGCCGCCAGCGGGAAATACGATAACAAGGCCGCGTGGGTGGATGCGGTCTCGAGCGCCCTGCCGGACCTCATTCAGGCCAACCAGGGGCGGACTCTCGTGCTCTTTTCGAGTTATCGGGATCTTGAACGTGTCCTAGAAAACAGCAGTGCGGAGCTGGAAGCCCTCCCTTACCCGTTGCTGGTCCAGCGGCCGGGGCAGTCCACCGTCGAGCTCTGCGACGAATTTCGGGCCGTCAAGGAGAGCGTGCTTCTGGGGGTCGACACCTTCTGGTACGGGGTCGACTTCAAAGGCGATACCCTCACCCAGGTGATCATCACCCGTATTCCCTATCCCCACCCTAACGACCCCATACAGACAGCGCGCAAGCATCTCCTGCCCGCCAAGGATTTCTGGGAAAGGTACCGTTACGATACCGACATCAAAATGAAGCAGGGTATCGGGCGCCTTATGCGGTGCGAGACCGACCGGGGCAAGGTCGTTATTCTCGATTCGCGGTACCGGCCCCAGGGCCGACGCCCACCGTCAATCCCGCGCCTTGTTGACACACCGGAAGGCCGTGAAAAAAAAGATCACCCCCAGGCCCAGGAGGATGCCGTAGCCGGCCGGTGACGGCGCATGGCCGAAAGCCGAGGCTCGGATTGATCTGGCGGCGTGGGTAAGGGGCAGCAGGGCCAGGAGCTTCTGTGCCCAGATCGGCAGACGCTCCACCGGGAAGAAGGTGCCGCCCAGAAAGGCCATGGGAATAATGACGAAGCTGTTGATCATGGCCTGATCGGCATGTGACTTGACCAGCATCGCCAGGGCGACGGCCAGGGAAGCGAAGACGAAACTGTTCAGAAGAACGGCGGCCCAGAACAGCGGTGTGTAGAATAGAAAAACGCCGAAGAACGCCCCCAGAATAAGGATGACGCACACGGCGATGAGGGCGCGGGTCATTCCTGCCAGCACCTCCCCGGTCACATAGGCCATGTTGCTGATGGGGGCGGCTTGGAATTCCTCGAAAATATGCCAGTAGAACCGGGCGATATTGATTTCGCTGGCGATGCCGAAGGCCTGGGTCATGCTGCTCATGGCCACCAGTCCGGGGATCAGGAATTCGGTGTAGGGACGTCCTTCCACCTGGATGTGGCCCCCCATGGCGTACCCAAAGGCGATCAGGTAGAGCAGGGGCGACACCGACATCGAAGCGAGCATTCGCCAGAGGCGCCGCTTCAGGATCAAGAGCTCCCGGTAGTAGACCGCATGCCATCCCCGAATCATTTGACCTTCTTCCCCGTCAAGGCCAGAAAGGCGTCCTCCAGGTTGACCCGCCGCACACTGAAGCTGTCTTCCTGCCGGGCGACATCGCTTTTGGCATCCTCCCGGGTGTTGAAATAGCGGGTCTCCATTTCCCCCTCCCGCACGCGATCTACGGCCCAGACCCCGATCCGCGAAATCAGCCGCCGGGGCGTGTCAATGGCGACGATGGCACCCTCGTCCAGAAACGCGACGCGATCCGCCAGGAATTCGGCCTCCTCGATATAATGGGTCGTGAGGAAGATCGTGGTGCCGTTCCGCTGAATCTTTTTGATCAGGGCCCAGATTCGCCGGCGGATGCCGGCGTCGAGGCCCACCGTGGGTTCGTCGAGGAACAGGATCCTTGGCGAATGCACCAGTGCCCGGGCGATCATCACCCGGCGCTTCATCCCGCCGGAAAGCTGCTTGGCCGGCGTTCGCCTCCGGTCCAGCAGATCGATGTACCCCAGGAGCTCGTCAATTTTGAGCCGCCGCTCCTCACGGGGCATGTGAAAAAGCCTGCCGTGAACGTCGAGATTCTCGAATACTGTAAGCTCCTGATCCAGATTGGCCGATTGGGGAACGAGCCCGAACTGTCTTTTGGCGGCGAGAGTCTCTTTTTCAATATGGAATCCATTCAAAAAGGCCGCCCCGCCGGTGAGCCGGGTAAGGCCGGTAAGGATCCGGATAGTGGTGGTTTTTCCTGCACCATTGGGCCCAAGGTAGGCGAAGAGCTCTCCCTCGGGAACATGGAGGGTGACCCCCTTCAACGCCTGAACGTTGTTGTATTCTTTTCTCAGGCTTTCGATTCGGATCATTAAAACCTCTCTATGGGTTTCCCGGACATGTGTCCGGGAATCGGCTCAGGGCGCCGACCCCATCCGTTCGGCCGCCACGGCTCGCGCGTCCTTTTGAGCTCTGGCACGGGAGTGGGACTATATGCGATGCCGAACGTCTTGTCAATGCGGTGCGGCCTCATGTAGGAGCGGCTCTCGATACAAACGGGCAAGGCCGGTGCGTCGGCTCGGCAAAAACTATTACTTATTGCATATGCAAAGCTGTTATACAATACATTTCTCACTGAAAAGACGTAGAAAAAAGGGGAATTTTTCACAGAATTTTCTTTTGTTTCATCTAATATTGCACAACTCGTTAAAATACATGTAAATTAAATTTCTTGATTTATCGGCTTTGTCGGGATAGAACTCTATAATTTTTGCATAAAGTGTTATTGAAATTCTTTTTAATTTGAGGAGACCCTGATTTTTTACGGGTGCCGGGAGCATCGCATCTAAAAATCGCTTCCTCGCCCCAAACGCACGAAAAAAAAATCGGCAACTCACTACCGTCACGGGGTTTTGCCGGTATGACTTCCGCTTCGAAGGCGGCCGCCCGTATCCGGGCGACCAAATCGTTTCCGGAAGGCAACCGCGCTGCACGGCAAAGCAACCGATGGCAAGGAGGAACCTTATGGAATCATCACCAGACCCCTTAGCGTCCGATACAGGAGGTATTTCACATCAGCCCCCCAAAAAATTGTGGTTGTTGATCTTCATCATCACAACGGCATTTTTCTTCAATGAAATCCCCAGTGCAAAAGGCCGCTCCTTTTCCGTCTCCAATCGCTCCCCGAGTCATCACTACGTCGGCAAAAAAAAGGCATCTTTCACCATTGCCAGAAGGAAGCCGGAAAACGTCTACGATAAGATCATCATGGAGGCGGCCCATCGCCACGATGTCCACCCGGCCCTGATCAAGGCGATCATCAAGGCGGAATCCAGCTATAACCCCAAGGCCGTTTCAAAAAAAGGGGCCCGGGGGCTGATGCAGTTGATGCCGCGAACCGCCCGGGCCATGGGGGTGAAAAACAGCTTCAATCCCAAGCACAACATCCAAGGTGGAACCAAGTATTTCAAACATCTCCTCAACGAATTCGAGGGGAATATCCGGATGGCCCTTGCCGCGTACAACGCCGGCATCGAACGGGTCAGGCATTATGGACGCGTTCCGCCCTACAAGGCCACCCGCAGCTATATCAACAAGGTCATGGCCTATTACCGCGAATACCGTTCGGAGATGCGGATGATGGCCAGGAGTTGATACCGCTCTGAAAATCCCCATGGGATCGTCAAGATGAAACGTTTCCGCTGGTACTTGTTCCCCATCACCGCGGTCGTTATGGGGGTTCTGATCATTTGGGGGATCGTCTGGGCCTCGGGTGATGCCTTGGGGCCTCTGCGATGGCTCCTTTGCCTTGGCGGGGTTTCGGCCCTGACCGGCGCCTTTTTTTTCAAAAGAGCCCTGACGGCAGAGGAGATCCGCACCCTTAACGATCGCCTCGAACTCATGGACGAAAAATCCCGCTTCGAGAGCGCGAAAAAAGCCATGGAAGCGGACCTGGACCGCCGGTCCCAGGTGATCCGGCAGCGGGAGGCCGACCTTTTCCAGAAACTCATGACCTTTCATGAGTGGATGGAGTTCCCCGAGGGGTTGCCCATTGAAAGCGCGGCGAAGGACTCGAACGATATCCCTTCGAAAAACCTGCAAAAAGACCAGGCAGTGATGGCGTTGATTCGGCAACGGACCGAGCAACTCTTCGAGGACATCAAGAACAAGGCCTATCAAAAGGACGGCCGTTTTGAAAAAGGCCGCCTGACCCTGGACATGATGACGCTCATGGAATCGGTGGCGCGGATCTACCAGCCCGATTCCGAAAACCCACTCTTCGAAACCAACGTCGAGCTGCTTCTTAGAGCCGTCAATCGCATCGCCCTCCAAATGCTGGTGGTGCTCGAACAGCTTCCCCTCGACATCAAGAGCTACAATATCCGCAACATTCACGACAGCGTCCAGACGGGGCTCAAGATCTACGGAGCCTACAAGGCCGCCAACCCCTACTGGAACTTTCTCCGTCCCGTTTATTACCTGGGGCGTTACGGCCTGGGGGGAAACCCGGTCACCCTGGGCGTGACCTGGGCTCTGGGGGAGCTGGCCAAGACCGGCGCCAGGAAGCTCTCTTCCCATGTCGCCAACCGGTATGCCCTCGGCCTGCTCCACGATATGGTCTTTATTGTCGGCAGCGAGGCCGCGGGGATTTTCGGGGGCGATTTCCGCTATCGCGAGGGCAACTGGGTATTCGGCGCCGAGTTGACGGAACTGCTCCGGCGCTTCCCCCTTTCCGAAGCAACGCTTCTGGCGGCCCTCAACGAGATCGGGCGCCTCCGGCTGCGGAGCGAATACGACCGCATTTTCCTCTACCGATGCCTGGCCGCCCGAAAAAGCGCCGATCCCCGGCGCGTCGATGCGCGGAAATGCCTTTCCGAGGCCGAGTGCCGGGCTGTCGGCGATCGTCTGGGAACGTTTTTCAATCGGTACATCCCCCATGGGGCATCCCGCAAGGCCGACCGATGGAAGGCTGAGACGGAAGCCCGGCTGGGCGCCGAGATTCCCATTAAAGCCCATTGACGAGCGTCGCTGCCCGGCCGGCGGATCGCCGTCCACACCTTTGGAAGTGGGGCGTCATGACGAATGCTGATCATTTGAAGCGGATCGAGGTCCACTGCCACGCCGGGTACCGGGGCGAAGAGTCGCCCCGATGGTTCCGCGTCGGGGACCGCGACCTGGTTGTCCGGGAAATCCTGGATCGCTGGATAGGGCCGGACCATCGTTATTTCAAGGTTGCCGGCGATGATAATGCCGTCTACATTCTGCGCCACGACCTGGTCGGCGAGTTCTGGGAACTCTTTTTTTTCAGCAGGGGGTGAAAGGACGAAAGATCCGGTCGGCGTCTTGACGGAACCACCTGAAATGCGTTATCGGATAGGGGCGTATCCTTAAGGATGCGGCTCCCCGTAAATCCATTTCGGGATTACGTCCACCAGAGCGTATGTCCCTGAACTCATCTCATGAGGTGTTCCTTCATGATGCGTCGCGCGTTCTTCGCTGTCCTCATGGTCGTCGTTGGATCGGCGCTGGCCGCTCTTCCGGCCCGCGCCGGAATTACCGTCTTTGTCAGCATCCTGCCCCAGAAATATTTCGTGCAGCAAATCGGCAGGGACCTCGTTGACGTTCACGTCATGGTCGCTCCGGGCGCCGGTCCGGCCACCTATGAACCCAGGCCCCGCCAGATGGCGGCCCTCTCCAAGGCACATATCTATTTTGCCGTGGGCGTGCCTTTCGAAAGGGCGTGGCTCGACAAGATCGCCGCCGCCAACCCCGACATGCGGATCGTTCACACCGACGAGGGTATCCCGAAGATCCCCATCACCACCCACCATCATGAAGGGGATCACGGCGGTCATCGTTCAGGGGAAGATCCGTCGGATCGTGCGCACGACATGAAATCCCAATCGAGTGGTTCCACCCTCGACCCCCACGTCTGGCTTTCACCGCCCCTCGTCAGAGTCCAGGCCCGCCACATCCTCAAGGCCCTGTCGGTCGCCGACCCCGGCAACGCGTCGACCTATGCCGCCAATTACCAAGCCTTTCTGGAAGAACTGGATGCCCTTCATCAGGAGCTTATGGCCGTGTTCAAGGACCGACGGGGCGAAGCTTTCATGGTGTTTCACCCCTCATGGGGGTATTTTGCAGCGGCCTATGGCCTCCGGCAGATCGCCATTGAAGTGGAGGGGAAGGATCCCAAGCCGGCCCAGTTGAAGGACCTGATCACAGCGGCCAAAACTGCCGGCGTCAAGGTCGTTTTTGTTCAGCCCCAGTTTTCGACCAAAAGCGCCCGGGTCATCGCAACCGCCATTCAGGGCGAGGTGACGATCGCCGACCCCCTAGCGGAGAACTGGACCGACAACCTGCGCGAACAGGCCGCTAAATTCCAGAAGGCATTGGAATAAATCCGATGTGTGGCAAAGTTCTTGCTAAACCCTTTTTCGGAGCTGAATCCGGCATCAAGCGGCGCTTTTTTTGCAAACCTGGTCCGGACGATCAGCGATGTTCATTTATCCAATGATAACAAATTATAAGCTCAATCCTTCGGGTTCTATTCAAAGATTGCCAGACCGCATATGCGGTATTGAATGGGATACAGATCACAAAAATTGATCGCCGACCGCAAAAAAATGTTGGAAACGCATCCAGAATTACGAAAATCGATGCCATATCACGATGAGGTCTTCTGTAAACAGAATATCGGGGGCGGAAGGAATGGCGCCCCGGCGGAAAAAAACGATTGGAACGAAACAAAACCAGAATATCCCTGATCCTTCCCGTGCTCAATGAAGAGGAGGCCATTCCGTGTTTCCTGAAAACCATCTCCCCCATCCTTGACGCAGAACCATCCTATCAATTTGAACTCATTTTTATAAACGACGGCAGCAAAGACAAGACCCTGGAAATTCTGTTGGCAGCACGAGCCGAAGACCCTCGCATCAAGATCATCGATCTGGCGAGAAACTTCGGCAAGGAGCTTGCCATGGCGGCGGGATTCCAGGCGGCATCCGGCGATGCGGTGATTCCCATGGATGTCGACCTGCAGGATCCTCCTGAAATCATCTCCGCGTTTCTGCGCAAGTGGGAAGAAGGGTATGACGTGGTGCTGGGCATCCGGCGCCGGCGTCATGCCGATACACTTTTCAAACGCCTCACGGCGGGTTTGTTCTACAGGATTTTCAATGCGCTTTGCGGCAAACGGCTCACACCCAATGCCGGCGACTATCGGCTGATAAATCGAACGGCACTCGATGCCCTGAACAACCTTCCCGAACGGGTTCGTTTTACCAAGGCGCTTTACGCCTGGGTGGGATTTCGGCAAACCGCCGTCGAATATGACCGACCGGCACGTATAAACGGCACATCGAAATGGAACACCTGGAAACTCTGGAATTTCGCCCTTGACGGCATCACCAGTTTCAGCACCCTACCGTTGCGCATCTGGAGCTACCTGGGCATGCTGATCGCCTTGATCGGTTTTGCCTATGCCGCCTTTCTGACCTTCCGAACACTCCTTTTTGGCCGGGATGTCCCCGGCTATACATCGCTGATGGTGGTCATGCTGGTTCTGGGGGGGCTCATTCTCATCTCTCTTGGTGTCATCGGCGAATACCTGGGACGGGTTTTTGAGGAGACAAAGAACCGTCCTCTCTATATCGTCAGAAGGTATATCGGGTTTGATGACGCTTCAGAACCCTGGCGTCTCTCACAGAAAACCGGCAAGATATGATTGTCGGCAAAGAAACATCTCAACAGGCGTTTCGATATCTCCAGGCCGCTGTGGCCGGAACGTTGGCCAACTTTTTCTCCCGTTTTCTTTTTGCGGAATGGATGGGGTTTGGATGGAGCGTTGTCGTCGCGAATTATGTGGGGATGGTGATCGTTTTTATCTTTTCCTACAAAAGGGCCTTTGGTGCAGCCCAGGCGGATAGGTTGATGATCGGTAAATTTGTACTTGTTGCCCATGGAGGGCTGTTGCTGGTGTGGGGTGTATCAACAAGCATGTTCTGGCTCGTGCAGAATATTTTCCCCCGGTTGTTGTCGTCCGAAACGGTTTATCCGCTGCTGAACGAAATGGCAACCGTCAATTGGGGAGAGATCGTCAAAAGAATGACTGAAGGCTGTTGTCACGGCAGCGGGATTTTAGTTGGTTTTTTGGGGAATTTCACCGGGCACAAACGATTCAGTTTTGTCGCCTTTTAACTCGGAGCCCTGATTCAACAACAAACATGGGGTTGGAAGATGTGCTGAAAGTATTCCTCTCCCCATCCTTTCTGGAGAATTCATTGGACTGGAAAAAAATTGCCCCATACCTCCTCCCCTCAATCGCCAACATCATTTTCGTTTCCCTGTTTGTTGCTTTGGCGCTTTTTAAGGGAGGAGTTCTTTTAAATGACGGGGATACGGGATTTCACATCCGTATCGGAGAATATATCGTCAATCACTTCTCCATCCCCAAAGCAGACCCTTTTTCATTTATTTCTCCCCCCCTTTTTTTTACCGCCCATGAATGGCTTTCGGCCGTCATCATGAAAGGCATGCACGGAATAGCCGGGCTCACCGGGGTGGTGCTGTTCTTTGCATTGATCATCTCCTTAACTTACAGCCTGCTGTTCAAACTGTTTGTTGCCGAAAACGATAATATTTTCATCTCCGTTGCCGTCATATTGCTGCTGACGGTCTCTTCCGCAGTCCATTGGCTGGCCAGACCCCATGTTTTTACTCTGTTGTTCACGGTGATCTGGTACTATCTACTCCGTAAACACAGTGAAGGTTTAGGGGGAAAAACATCGCGTCCTTATTTAATGCCGTTGATCATGGTGTTTTGGGTCAATATGCACGGAGGGTTTCTCGTTGGCTTTATCCTGAACGGCATCTATGTTTTGGGGAATGCCGTTGAATATGTGAGGTTGTCAAGAGAAGATCGTAAAATTTTACGACAAAAGATCATCGATCTTTTGGTTATAACGGCTTTCTGTTTTCTGGCCTGTCTTATAAACCCCTATGGTTGGCACATCCTTTTTTTCCCATTCCAATTGATCTCACAAGAATTTATGATCAATTATATTAGTGAATTTCAATCACCAAATTTTCACTCCCTTTTTCTATCTTTTTTTAAATATTTAATTCTTTTCTTGATTGTTCTCCTATCGCTTTCGAAGAAGAGGTTAAAACCATACGCATTAATTCTTATTCTGATTTTTTTGAGTATGTCGCTTACGTCTGTAAGACATATTCCATTGTTCTGTATCGTTATTTTTCCTATTCTCTTGGACCTCGTCAGACCTTTTACGGAAACCCCAAAAAGCAAAATCGGCATTTTTTTCCTGATGAGAGCGACACGCTGCCGGCAAACAGATGCTCAGACAAAAGGAATGTTATGGTCCGCCGCCGTTGTCGTTTTCGCGATTGCAGCTGTTGGCTCGGGACGCATTAACCATGGTTTCGACCCTGAAATCAAACCGGTGAACGCCATGGCATTCATCAATTCCGAAGACATTCCCGGAAATATGTTCAATGATTACGAAGCTGGTGATTTCATCATTTATTCGGCTTGGCCCAAGTACAAGGTGTTTATCGACGGCAGGGCGGATATGTATGGAGAAAATCACCTCAAAGCGTATGATACCGTGGTGAAAGCCAAGCAAGGCTGGCAGGAAATCATCGAAAAATACAATATCACCTGGATGATTGTGAATACCGCCTCGCCGATATCTTCATTACTGTGGGAAATTCCGGCTTGGCGGTTGATATATGCCGATACCGTAGTAAACATTTTTTTAAAAGATACCCATGATAATAAGAGGTTAATTCAAAAATATCGAAAGGTGTCGCCTGTCGAGTTGCCGGAGGATAAAAAAATAAGCGTTCAGATGAAATCTTTCGAATTGGGAATGGTTTAAGTATGAACTTAAAAAAAATATTTTTTATGTTCAATCTGTTGACTCTGCTTTTTTCAATTCTAGAACTGAAGCTGTTTAAAAGCTATTTCCATCCAATCCATGATGTCACCCTGATTCGAGGATTATTTCTGTTACCCAACATTCTTTATTTGACGATATTGCCGTTATTGCTGATTTCACTGATATCCATAAGACATATTCCGCAAAGCGTCAGGTTATTTTCCTTGATCGCGCTGTCGACAATGGTCACTTTACTCTATCAATTCTATATATTCCTCTTATGTTATCGTTTTCGAGGAGGCTATACTTTCGACTGGACTTTTTTCTGGCATCATCGTGAGAACGCTTTTTCAACCCTCTACAATACCTTCGGCCTAAGTATATGGCTGTTTTTCTTATTCTCATTCTTAGCCCTGTTACGTTTTACCTCTCTTGTTTTTACCGACTTCAGTCGTCGGTTTGAAGAATCGAAGCCGAAAACAAAAAAACGGTTCCGACTGGGTTTAGTCGTGTTGATGATCGTGAATGTTGCGACGTTAACCGTTAGCCCCGACAGAGTCCAGGGCGAACTCGTATCATTTTTGAACAAAAATTTAAACGGCGCTCAAAAAATCAAAACATGTTATCAAAAACATTATCTTGGCTATCTTCAGCAAAAAATCGAGCAAGAACCTGATATTTCCGCTGATGCAAACAGCGAACTGCTTGGTAAAAGAATTTTCTTCATCCATCTGGAAAGCGTTAATGGTTTTTTGGTTAAACCGGAAATTACTCCAGAATTGATCCATTACAGTCAATATGGAATTTTTTTTCCGCGCCTCTACAATAACTCAATTCAAACCATCCGAGCTCAAGAGAATATTTTGTGTGGCTTACCACCTTCGATATCGCAGACGATTGTCCAGACGCTGGCGCCGGATCAAATACGAGAACTGGACTGCCTGCCGTCTGTTTTAGAACAATTCGGATATAAAACATTATTCTTCAAATGCGATAACATCAAATTTGCCCGAACTGACGAATTTATGACGGGACTGGGATTCGACGAACTTCATTACCACGATATTACACAACCCAATGATCCAGAACTTCGCTGGGGATATAGGGAAGATGTTTATTTTAAGCGGGTTATAGAATATATAGAGAAAAATCATCCGGATGAAAAACTGATGGCCTACATCGCGGTCAGCGCCACTAATCACGTGCCTTTTACAATACAGGATGGACGTTATCAGGAAAATGTTCCCTTTCCTGAGCCTAAAAATCATATGGAACGCCAGACTAATACCACCTTTATTCAAGATGCTTATTTTGGCGAATTAATGGAAAATCTTTTAGCGAACTATGGCGATGACTCTTTTTTTGTTGTTTTCGGTGATCACGCTTGGCCGTTGGGTTTGCATCCAGGTAACATTCATAACGAACTCATGGCATACGAAGAAAATTTTGCGGCTCCGATGCTGATTATCCCTCCTGAAAATCAGCGAGAAAAATACCGGATCAATACCATTGTTAATAAAAAATATAGTCAGATGGACATCTTGCCAACCATCAACAAATTAATTGGAGTTACTGATTCTAGTTTGCTTGGCAATCCTTTTACCCATGAACTCTTGGTCAATGAACCGGAAGAAAAAAAAGCATTTAAGAAGATAGTGACCATTCAACCTTACAACGGTAGTTTCATCAATGTGATTGATTACCCAATTAAAACGCAGTTTGATGTGATGGCGAATAAAATGCTTATCTACAATTTAGAAAAAGATCCCTGGGAGGAAAACCCAAGAACTCTAATTGCAGAAGAATTTAATTGCCGTTTGATAACGGAGTGGTTTAGTGAAAATCTGGATTGAGCAATTTTGATCCAAATGTAACCCGCTCGTCGATCTTGGTGTCGGTTTGTTTTTTGATTCTTTGGGGTTGTCACAAATATCATCGGCACCTTCCAGCAGCACCTTTTAATTCCGGTTGACCCAGAGCTTAACATATTGTCCAATTTTTGGGGACCACCGCAAAGGAAATGTCATGAAATATGTGTTTAACTTATATTTCGTCGTTCTTTTTTTAGTAGCAACAGGCAGGGAAGCTTGGGCTTATATTGATCCAGGGACGGGAAGTATGCTTTTTCAGATCCTGATAGGGGTCTTTTTTAGCGTTTTTTTTACTATCAAATTCTGGTGGAAGAGGCTGTTAGGGTTTATGTATAAACTTACTGGAAAACAATCACGAGATGACGAAGATTGACGTGAAACATCCGGCTTCCTTTCGTGATCCGGCAGGGTTTGTCTTTCGTCGTAATGGTATTCTTTATCGACAGATCAATAGCTCGGGTGCGGATTTCTACACGCGTTTAATGGCGTCAGGACTCTATGACAGCCTGATATCACGCAAATTAATGATTGCTCATGAAGAGGTAACAAATATTGCACCTGTCGACCCGACTTCTTGTTTTCGAATTATCCGTCCGGAACAACTTAAAAATGTTAGCTATCCGTATGAGTGGTGTTTTTCTCAATACCGCGATGCCGCTCTCTCCACCCTTGCCATTCAATCTGCCGCATTGAATTACGGCATGTCCTTGAGAGATGCCAGTGTTTACAACGTTCAGTTTTTGGATGGAAAGCCGGTCTTTATCGACACGCTCTCATTCGAACCTTATCAACCGGGTAATCCATGGGTTGCCTATCAACAATTCTGTCGCCATTTTCTAGCTCCGTTAGCTCTTATGAGCAAGGTCAGCATATACCTGAATTGTTTAATGCGTGATTTTATCGACGGTATCCCCCTATCTGTGGCATCGAAAATGTTGCCTTGGCGAACACGATTTTCCTTACCCTTATTTTTTCACGTCCACATGCATGCCCGCGCCCAGAAACGATTTGCCAATAACGCTGGAAAAAGAACTATAAAGAATTCATTTGGATCCAAGGCGTTACATGGATTGCTAGATAATTTGCGTTCCGGCATACGAAAATTGAGATGGTCCCCTGAAGGAACCCAATGGTCAGATTATTACAGCGATACGAATTACACCGATGAAGCTGTATATAGCAAAAAGGCCATCACCAAGAAATACATTGAATTGATAGGGCCGGATACAGTTTGGGATTTTGGTGCAAATACAGGTTATTATAGTAGAATTGCAGCGGACTTGGGGGTGCGCACGGTCTGTTTTGACGCTGATCCAGGTGCCGTAGAGAGAAACTATCTTATGTGCAAGGACGAGGGAAGAAAAAACATTTTACCACTTGTTCTTGATTTAACCAATCCGTCTCCGTGTTTAGGATGGCGAAGTATGGAACGCGAAGGAATTCTCCAACGCGGACCCGTGGATATGGCCCTGATGCTCGCTCTCGTACATCATCTGGCAATCGGCAACAACATTCCGTTCCTGGAAATAGCCGGCTTTTTAGCTGAGGTTGCTAAGTATGGCATCGTTGAGTTTGTCCCGAAAAGCGATAGTCAAGTACAACGGCTTCTTGCGAATCGGAAAGATATTTTTATTACCTATACGCAGCAACACTTCGAAAGTGCTTTTTCTCGACATTTTGAGATCCTGCATTCTGAGTTGATTTCAGGATCCGAGAGGCGCCTTTATCTGATGTGTCGGAAGAAATACTCTGCATGAAAGATAAAACAGCTAAGCGTTTCCCCATTCGGACTGGAGGTGTTGCAGCACTATTGTCATCTTATATATTTGTCTTTTACGAATGGTTATTTCAAGTTACAAAGATATCTTTTTTGGATAGCTATTCTCTGCTTCAGAACATCAGCGTTCCTCTGGTTGTTCCACTTTTTCTTTTGCCTTTCTCAGGAGTTACAATTATACCTATTTTACTGGTATGTTTGTTGAGGCGTTGCAATACCGTACATGCTTCTCTGGGTTGGTTTGCGCTACTGGCGCCTGCCCTGGTAACAACGGCAATGCTTTTCTTGGTAATTGATCATTTTACCTATACGGTTTGGGGTTTTAACGCTGGCAGTTTTCAAGGTTCAGGGCGTTTTGTTTACGCTGCTTTATTTGTCGCTTTGAGCTTTTTAATGCTGGTTAAATTGATGCAATGGACATCCATTTCCAATTTCATTTTGTCCCAATCCGTGGTGAATAAGAGCCTGGTAGGGCTGATTATGTTATCCCTATTTATCGGATGGATAGCGATGACACCCTACCATTCATCCGAAACAACCAATTACACAGCTGTAACAACAAACAAAAATCTACCTGATATCATAATATTTTCGACGGACGGATTAGATGCCGCACGTCTCCCCGTTTATGGCTATGAGAGGAATACTTCTCCTTTCATTAGCATTCTCGCAGAAGAATCTCTTGTTTTTCAAAACGCTTTTTCAAACGGTTCCCATACCACCGGTGCTGTAGGATCTCTTTTTACAGGTAAATTGCCCACACATACTCACATGATATATCCTCCGGATATGTTCAAAGGCAAGGATGCTTATCAACATCTCCCAGGAATTTTACGCAATTTGGGATACAAAACAGCCGATATCAGCATTCGGCATTATGCGGATCCCCATGATCGGGGATTGCGCGAAGCATTCCATTTTGCAAATGGACGTTCTCTCGAAAAACGATGGCGTTGGATCAAATTTTTATCAAACTACTTTCCACTTCAGACCTTTTTTGGGGAACACATAGTAGGGAGCATCACGGAAAGGTTTTCCCATATTTACGGCATGCAGAATTACTTCAACCCTTACCTTGCCGTCGTCGGTTTACGTGAAACTCAGCAACTTAACCTTCCAGTTACCGACAGCATGAAGCTGGCAATGGATTTTATAATAGAAAACGAGAAAAAGCCTATTTTTCTACATGTCCACCTTCTCGGAACACATGGGCCTTATTTCAACCCAACGATTCGACATTTTTCTGCAGGGCAACAGCAGACCACAGTCTGGATGCAAGATTTTTTTGATGATGTCATTCTTGAGTTTGATGGATTGACTCGGAAGCTTGTGGAAAATCTCAGGCAGATGGGGCGTTTTGAAAATTCGATTTTTATCGTTACGTCCGATCATGGTTCAAGATGGACAAGTCTTGCGAAAATTCCTCTAATTATACGTCTTCCTCATGGAAAAATTCAAGGAACACGGAATGAAAATGTTCAGTATATCGACCTCCCACCCACTATCCTGGATATTTTGGGTCAACCTGTTCCAGAGTGGATGGAGGGGCGTTCGCTTTGTGAGCCTCCATCCACGGAAATGAGACCGATTTTTAGCGTACAACCGAAGGAGTGGAAAACGATGGTTGACGGATGGAAAAACGTTGGTCGATATGCGCCGCCATTTTATAGTCTGGGTAAAATTAACACAATAATAGGGGATCGCTGGTATAGTCTGAATGTAGAGAACGGAAAAATGGAGAAGGGACGGGTTTCCCATCATACCGGCGGGGTTTCTTTGGTGCGGCATCTGTCTGAATCTAAGGTCAGAAAGATGTTAATCGATCATTTAACAGAGTGCGGCTATGATGTGTCTTCTTTACAATAATTTTTCGGTTAGCGGATTTAGCCTGCTTAATTCCCATAATTGTGAAATTGCATATAATTTTAAAATGTTAAAAAAATTGTTGACTGACTATAGTTGGAGAAGCATTATTGCGCCAAGAAACTGAATCAAAATTAACGCAACCGTAAAAAAATTACTTTTCCGGATACAAAATCCCCTCAATCCTCAGAATCCCCTCGATAAGTCTCATTCCCGGCCGGGAAACAATCATCTCGTCGATCAGGTACACCTGATTCTCTTTTACGGCCTTGATGACGGAAAAGCCGGGCTCGGTCTGGATCATCTCCAGGGTCACCGGGTTCATGGGGCCGTGCTGGGCGAGATAGACGTCGATCTCGGCGGCCTGGGCCAGGATGCGCTCCTTGCCGTAGGCGGCGATGTTGGTCTGGCGCATCTGGTCGGCATCGGCAGCCACGTTGATGCCGCCGGCCGTCTCCAGCACGAACATGGCAATGGCGTCCCTGGAAAAGGTCTTCATCTTCTGGTGGATGGCTTCAAAGTAGACCCGCTTGCGGGCCGCCGGTGGAATTTTAGACACCCGTTCCCGAACCTCGGCCACGGCGGACTCAAAGGTCCGGACCATTTCCATTGCTTCGCGCTCCCGGCCGGTCAGGCGGCCGAGGTCCCGCCAGTAAGCGTACATGTCGGTGATGCCCACGGGCTGGAGAGAGACCACAACGATTCCCGCCTGCTCCAGCTTCCTGACAAACTCGCGATAGACCCGGTCGATCAGGGGGCGGACCAGCACGAGGTCCGGCTTGGCGGCCATGAACTTTTCGGCGTCATCATGGTAGCTGAACATTGGCTTCTGTCGGGCCTCGGCGGGGTAGCTTTCGTTACGGCCCACGCCGATGATCTCCGGGTCGAGCCCCAGGGCAAAGAGATTTTCAGTGTGGGCCCCGTAGAGTGAGATGATCCGGGAAAAGGGCGTCTTCACGTCGATGTGTCGCCCGGCCCGGTCCTTCACCGTTGCCGCTTCGAGGCGGCCTTGAGGAATCCCCGCGATGACGACCAAAATAATGACAGCTAATAGGATGACCGTTCTTGAAAGTCTGCTCACGGCGCCGCCTTTCTCTCAAAACTGACCCGGAGTTTCCGGGTGTAAAGATCTTCATGGATGTGGGACCAGACCCCGAAGACCTTCTGGATGTTGTCCCGGGTGAGGACGGTCTGGGTGTCGCCGAAATCGACGATGCGGCCGTCCTTCATGAGGATGAGCCGATCACAGTAGCCGGCCGCGAGGTTGATGTCCTGAATCACGGCAACGACCAGCTTCCGGCGGTGTTGCACCTCGTCGGCCACCAGGTCCATCAGGGTGAGGGTGTGACGGATGTCGAGATTGGAGGTGGCCTCGTCCAGCATCAGAACCGGCGTCTCCTGAACCAGTGCCCTGGCGAAGATGACCCGCTGCCGCTCGCCCCCGCTCATTTCGGTCATGTAGCGGTGCCGGAAGGGGAGGGTGTCGGTGCGCTGCATGATATCCTCCACGACAGAAAGATCATGGGCCGAGGGCGGTGCAAACCGGGGCATGTGGGGGTAGCGCCCCATCATCACCACATCGAGAGCCGTAAAGGGGAAGTTGATGTAAAAATTCTGGGGCACCAGGGCCAGTTCCCGGGCCAGTTCCCGCCGGCGATAGCTGGAAAGGTCCCGCCCCTTGTACCGTATCCTCCCGGACTGGGGTTTGTGGAGCCCCATGAGGATGTCGATGAGGGTGCTCTTGCCGCAGCCATTGGGCCCCAGCACGCCGTAAAAGCAGCCCGGTTCGAGATCCAGGGAGAGGGACGTGAGAACCGCCCGGTCCCCATAGGCAAATGAAATGCCGTCGGCTTGAAAGGCCATGGCTAAACCGATGTCCTTCCCATCTGCTTTCTGCGGAAGATGTAGCAGAAGAAAGGCCCGCCGATGAGGGCGGTCAGAACGCCGATGGGAATCTCGTGGGGCAGCACCGCCCGCGTCACCGTGTCGGCCGTCACCATGAGGATGCCCCCTGCCAGGAGGGCGGCGGGCAGAAGCCGCCGGTTGTCCGGGCCGGAGAGGGAGCGCATCATATGGGGGACCAGGAGTCCCACAAAGCCGATGATGCCCGACACGGAGACGCAGACGGCCGTCACCAGGGAGGCGGTGACGAGGACCGCCAGGGTCACCCGTCCGGTGTTGACCCCCAGGGAGGCCGCCGACCGGTCTCCCAGGGCCAGAAGGTTGAGATCCCGGGAAAAGAAGAGGAAGACGAGGAGCCCCCACAGGACGAAAATCAGCGTGAACCCCACATCGCCCCAGGTCCGGGACCCGAAGCTGCCCATCAGCCAGAAGATGATGACGGAGACCTGCTCGTCCGCCACGTACTTGAGAAAGCTGATGGCGGCGGACAGGATGGATGCCACGATGATGCCCGAGAGGATCAGGTTGTTGGAGGAGAACCCACCCCCCGAGGCGGAGAGATACAGCACCAGCATCAGGGTCAGCACGGCGCCGCCAAAGGCGAAGACGGGGATGGAAAAGCTCCCCATGGCGGAGATGTTCAAGAGCAGCGCCACGGCGGCGCCGAAGGCGGCGCCGGCGGAGACCCCCAGGGTGTAAGGATCGGCCAGGGGATTAAGCAGGATCCCCTGGAAGACGCATCCCGACAGGGCCAGCCCGCCCCCCACGAGAGCGGCGGTGAGAATCCGGGGCAGTCGGACATCCATCACCACCACCGGAAAAGTCTCGTCCATGCCGGCTGGAAGGGCGCCGGGATCCACGACATGGGCGACAATAATCCGAAGGACCTCCAGGCCGGAGATGGGAATGTAGCCCATGCCGGTGGACACCACGACGACAATTACCAGAAGCACTGCCAGGGCCGCCAGGATCATCGGCCATCCGTAGCCCAATCGGCTGTTCCGGGATTTGATGGGATTGATCATCTCCATGGTTGACGCGAGGCTTGCCGCCGCGAGGATTTGCTAATCCTCCCCCCGACGGTATTCATGGGTGAAACCCTTGTCGTAGAGGCGGGATTTGGGGCTGATGCCGGCGGATGTCTGGGCCAGGGCGTCGCCCACGATGACGAGCGCCGTCTTCCGGATGCCCTCCTGTTTCACCAGGGTTGCCAGGCCGCCAACGGTGGTGTTGAAAATCCGCTCCTCCGGCTGACTGACGCGATAGGCCACCGCCGCCGGCGTGTCCGGTCCATAAGCCCTTTCCAGTACTGCCGCCACGGCATCGATCATGCCGACGCTGAGGTAGATGGCCATGGAGGCTCGGTGTCGGGCCAGGGACGCCAGGGCCTCGGCTTCGGGAACGGGAGTTCGCCCGGCCATGCGCGTCAAAATGAGGGTCTGGCTTACCTCGGGAAGGGTGTATTCCAAGCCCATGGCCGCTGCGGCGGCAAAGGCGGCCGTTACCCCGGGAATGACGCGAAAGGGAATGTTTCGATGCCTGAGGGCGGCGATCTGCTCGGCGATAGCCCCATACAGGCTGGGGTCGCCCGTGTGGAGGCGCACCACCCGCTTTCCGGCCTTGTAAGCCTCGGCCATGTCCGACACGAATTCATCCAGGTGCATGTCCGCGCTGTTTTTCACCTCGCACGCGGGATGCGTCCACTGGAGCAGGGCCTCGGGGACCAGGGACCCGGCATAGATCACGAGGTTGGCCTGCTGGAGGGCTTTTTGGCCCTTCACCGTAATCAACTCCGGATCACCCGGACCAGCGCCGACGAATGTGATGGGATAGGTTGTCATGGGGTCCTCGGCCGGGGGATTCAAAAGGCCCCGATCTGACATGGCGTGACCTTGAGCGCCAGAGCTTCGCATGCGGCTGCCGCGTCCATCCGCGGGATTCCGAACCCATCAGCCGTGTCCCACACTGTTTTGCAGGAAATCCGCCCATCCTTGACCTGCTTCAAAATCGCCGATTTGAGTTCGGGCGACACGGTCTGGGCTGGTTTGACGATCTTCTTTTCCGGGGTATGCCCAAAGAGTCCCAGTTGGCACTTGACGATTTTAAGCTCCATCAGATCCATGGCTCTGCCGACATCGCTGGGCGAAATTCCCAATTCCGATGACGCGGCATGGGCGGCGGCGCAGGAAATTGCCCCCTCCCTGATCCGGGTTTTGAGCGCCGCGGCGATCCGGGGATCAAGAACGGTTCCATTGGGATGCTTGGCCGCATAATGTCCGGCATATTCGTGTGGCATGTAAATCCTCTCACCTGAATGATGTTTCGGCAATGATGTTGCCATGTAAATAACACGCAGCGCAATGGGGAATCAACAGCGGGACGTTAATACCACAATCTTTCGGAGGGAAAAAGGAAAAAACGGAAAGAAAGCGGCTCCCCGGGTTCTTGACGTGCGTTGATCCGCTGGGGAACGACACTAATCGGATTGAATCCAGGTGATGGCGCACTTGAAATCCGGGCGCTCAAAATACTCGGAGCGGATGCCCCCGAAAAGGCCGAAGAGGGCAATCCAGTGCTTTTTCCAGGCCTGATCCCCCAATACAGCCATCCGTTCAATGTGGGGCGCATATTTCTTGGCGAAGCGAAGGTCGTCGTAAATGGATTCGGCACTGTTCAAGGTGGGGTAGGATTCCATGACGACAAGGAGACGGATCTTTCCGTGTTGCCGGATGCGATCTTCCAGGGTCCGCTCGATCTCCGCCACCTCGCGGTTCGAGATCTCCTTTCGGACATGAACGGCCACACAATTGGTCAACGGCGGTGGAATGTTTTCGAGCATGATCACCTGCATCTATCATCGATGTGCCTTTGAGCGTCAGGCATTATTCCGTCCGGTTTACTCCAATAATATAGGAATCGCTAAACCGGTGCGCAAGTGACGGGAAAGGGCGGATCGGCTGATGATGCTCTTGCCGCGACTTGGATCCCCATACTGGGGGAAATTTTGACAAATATGTTTAAGATGCTTAATTTGATAACAAAAAGAATACCTTCTGTGAAAGGAGGTGATGGGTATGAAAACACGCAAAAAGGAAACCAGCCACAGAACGGCCCGCTTCTGCATCTGGACCATCCTCAACCAGGATCTGCTGCTGGCTCATTTCAAGATCTACGTGATCCTGGGGACGCTGATAGTGCTTTTCCTTCACCTGGGAGGGAAGATCGGCACGACGGTAGCCCTTGGCGGGCTCTTCGTCAGCGGGCTTTCCATCATGATCCTCATGGCGATGCTGATCCAGGCGCGAAAAAAAAGCCTGCTCGCGATCCGTGATCCGGAGCTGCGCGATATTGCCCACAAGGCGATGATGATCTATATTCATCGCAAGAAGCTGACGCCGCGCGAAAAGAAGTTCCTCAGAAAACGCCTCGAGAGGCATGCCTGCACCTTGGGACATTGCTGAATCTTGTCCACTCGTCAACCATCCTGAATTCACGATTCGCCGCCTTCACGTTGGGATTTCACATGACGGGGAACCTTCCTGAGACGGCGAAAGCACCCCCTTCGCACCGCCGACGGGAAATGTATCCCATGGATCAGCCGCTGCAACACCTGCGGGGCTGATCCCCAGCATTCCTATAAAATTTTTATAATTCAGTATGTTAGACAGGTATATGTCTACCCGGTACAAATACCTATGCTTCTGGGTATAAATACCTATAGACAAAGTGTATGGATTTTCTGTATGAATGAATATCCATGACACTGCAAACAGTTGTCGTTTTCTCGAGAAGGATTTTGATAAGATGGGAATGGAGGCGCTGCCGTTGACATCGTGGCGACAGGGTTTTGAGCCGTCATTCCGAGGTTGCCTCAAGACGTTATGTGAAAAAGGTTTGTCCGGGAGTCCATTTGGATTTTCTTTTGCGCACATCAATTACTGTACACTTAACTTTATAACCAGGGAAAATAAAAGGTATTACCTCACAAAACAATATAAGCGACCAAGAAACATTTTTTGTATCCGCCAGGACAATCTTTGGAACACCCGATTACACCGATCAAAAGAGCGTAATCGCAAAAAAAGCATTTTTTTCTTCATAACTTTCTGATTCAATGACACTTGTTTTGTCATTTACCGTTATCGAAAATTATTGTATAGAAGAATTCTATTCTGGCATGATAAATGCTCTTTTCAAAAAAAGAAACATCACATACATGAACTGATGGCAACTTTAACTTAACAAGGAGCTTGAAAATGGCAACTCTGATGGAGAAACTGGTCAAATTTTTTAAGGATGAAGAAGGTGCGGTTGCGACTGAATATGTTTTGTTGATTATTTTTGTCGCCTTGATCATTCTGGTGGGTGCGAAATTTTTTGCCAGCTCGGTCAGCAACAAATATAATGATATTGGCACCGCGATTCAGGGAGCAAACGTCAGTCCACTCAATTGATCATTCCTCGAAAATTTGCTCAATGTCGATGGCTGGGACCTGATCATTTCTGCTGCATTTCTTCGGAATATGTCCTGGTGACGGCCAATGGGTGCCGGCTCCCGGGAAGACAAACCGATAACCTGAAGATAAGGAGGTATAAACAATACTGGCGTCTTGGGTTGCTTGGATTTTCTTTTTGACACATCAATTATTAGTTATTTCCCCCTAGCAAAGGAGTTTAAAAATGAAAAACTTGATGGAAAAGTTGGCCAATTTTTTTAAGGATGAAGAAGGTGCGGTTGCGACTGAATATGTTTTGTTGATTATTTTTGTCGCCTTGATCATTCTGGTGGGTGCGAAATTTTTTGCCAGCTCGGTCAGCAACAAATATAATGATATTG